>JAESFL010000622.1_pt1 | contig 21856 bp, 17 predicted proteins | sample 9269401 | NCBI WGS metagenome assembly JAESFL01 (sample SAMN14506025, study PRJNA617098) | algae metagenome | isolation source: Gloeocapsa sp. UFS-A4-WI-NPMV-4B04 and co-occurring heterotrophs from desert... | place: USA: Utah | collected 2006-10-01 | reverse complement strand
GATAAGGCGAGGGAGGAACTGGCCAGGATCCGGCAGTACACGAAGAAGCCCATCAACGTGAATTTCTTCTGCCATCGCGCGCCTGAGGTCGATGCCGGCCAAGAGGCCGCATGGAAAGAGCGCCTGAAAGACTACTATCGGGAACTCGGTCTCGATCCCGATGCGCCGACGCCGCCCTCGTCGCGCGCTCCTTTCGACGAGAGCTTCTTAAGCCTCGTGGAGGAGTTCAGGCCAGAGGTGGTGAGCTTTCACTTCGGGCTGCCTCAGGAGGCCCTGTTGAAACGCGTGAAGGACACAGGCGCTAAGGTCCTGTCCTCCGCCACCACTGTCGCCGAGGCGCGCTGGCTGGAGGACCGGGGATGTGACGCGATCATCGCGCAAGGTTTCGAGGCCGGCGGTCACCGCGGCATCTTTCTCACCGATGACATCTCGACCCAGGTGGGCACCATGGCCCTGGTGCCGCAGGTCGTCGACGCGGTGAAGGTCCCCGTGATCGCGGCGGGTGGCATCGCCGATGCGCGCGGCATCGTCGCGGCCCTCGCGCTGGGCGCGTCAGCGGTTCAGATCGGAACGGCGTATTTGTTCACTCCGGAAGCGACGATCGCGCCGCTTCACAGGCAGGCTCTCAAGGGTGCGCAGAACGACCAGACGGCGCTCACGAATGTCTTCACCGGGCGCCCTGCGCGCGGCATCGTCAACCGTGTCATGCGAGAGGTCGGTCCGATCGCACCGGCCGCGCCTCAGTTTCCTCTCGCGGGCGGCGCGCTCGCGCCGTTGCGTCAGAAGTCGGAGCCTCTCGGCTCAGACGATTTCATGTCCCTCTGGTCGGGCCAGGCGGCGCGCCTCGCCCGTGAGCTCCCCGCCGGAGAGCTGACAAGGACCTTGGCGCAAGAGGCTCTGGAACGCCTCGGCTTGCGCTCTGCGTGAGTAAGCGGCTCAAGCCGCCTTACTCCGCCGCCTCCTGACGCGTCACCTTCTTGTCCTTCTTAGGCGCCTCTTTCTTCGCCGCTGCTTTCTTCGCAGCTTCCTTCGGAGCAGCCACCTTCTTCAACGGCCTGCGCTCCAGCACTTCCTTCAGGAAGCGTCCGGTGTGGCTGTCCTTGGACTCGGCGATGTCCTCGGGCGTTCCTTCAGCGACGATGCGGCCGCCGCCGCTGCCGCCTTCGGGGCCCATGTCGATCACCCAGTCGGCGGTCTTGATGACCTCGAGGTTGTGCTCGATCACCACGACCGTGTTGCCCTGGTCGACGAGTTCGTGCAGCACTTCCAGGAGCTTCGCCACGTCATGGAAGTGCAGGCCCGTGGTGGGCTCGTCGAGGATGTAGAGCGTGCGGCCGGTGGCACGCTTCGAAAGCTCCTTCGACAGCTTCACGCGCTGCGCCTCGCCGCCGGAAAGGGTGGTGGCCTGCTGGCCCACATGCACGTAGTCGAGGCCGACGCGGGCGAGCGTCTGCATCTTCTCGCGGATCGACGGCACGGCCTTGAACAGCTCGCGGGCTTCCTCCACGGTCATGTCGAGCACGTCGGCGATGGACTTCTCGCGGTACTTCACCTCCAGCGTCTCGCGGTCGTAGCGCTTGCCCTTGCACACGTCGCAGGTGACGTAGACGTCGGGCAGGAAGTGCATCTCGATCTTGATCACGCCGTCGCCGGTGCAGGCCTCGCAGCGGCCGCCCTTCACGTTGAACGAGAAGCGGCCGGCCTGATAGCCGCGCGCCTTCGCCTCGGGCAGGCCTGCGAACCATTCGCGGATCGGCGTGAAGGCGCCGACGTACGTCGCCGGGTTCGAGCGCGGCGTGCGGCCGATGGGCGACTGGTCGATGTCGATGACCTTGTCGAGATGCTCCAGCCCGTCGATGCGCTCGTGCGGGGCCGGGTGCTCCAGCGCGTTGTTGAGCTTGCGGGCGACCGCCTTGTAGAGCGTGTCGATCACGAGCGTCGACTTGCCGCCGCCGGACACGCCGGTGATGCAGGTGAAAGTTCCGAGCGGTATCTCCGCCGTGACGTTCTTCAGGTTGTTGCCCTTCGCACCCACCACCTTCAGCATGCGCTTCGGATCGCGCTTGCGGCGCTTGCCCGGCACCTTCACGGCCATCTCGCCGGTGAGGTATTTGCCGGTGAGCGACTTCGGGTTGCTCATGACCTCGTCGGGCGTGCCTTCGGCCACGATCTCGCCGCCGTGGATGCCGGCGCCGGGGCCGATGTCGAACACGTAATCGGCCTGGAGGATCGCGTCCTCGTCGTGCTCCACCACGATCACCGTGTTGCCGAGGTCGCGCAGGCGCTTGAGGGTGCCGAGGAGGCGCTCGTTGTCGCGCTGGTGCAGGCCGATGGATGGCTCGTCGAGCACGTAGAGAACGCCCGTGAGGCCGGAGCCGATCTGCGACGCGAGACGGATGCGCTGGCTCTCGCCGCCCGACAGGGTGCCGGAAGCGCGGCCGAGGGTCAGGTATTCCAGCCCTACATCCACCAGGAAGGTGAGGCGCTCGCGGATCTCTTTCAGAATCCGGCCGGCGATCTCGTTCTGCTTCTTGGTGAGCTTCTTCGACAGCTCCGCGAACCAGACCTGCGCGTCCTTCACGGAGAGCGCGGTGGCGTCGCCGATGTCGGAGCCTGCGATCTTCACGGCCAGGGCTTCGGGCTTCAGGCGCTTGCCGCCGCAGGCCTCGCAGGGCGTTTCGCTCATGAAGCGGCCGATTTCTTCCCGGGCCCAATCGCTCTCGGTCTCCTTGTAGCGACGCTCCAGATTGGGGATCACGCCCTCGAAGGGCTTTCTCACCTCGTAGGCGCGCATGCCGTCGTCATAGGCCATGCGGATGTTCTCGCCGTCCGAGCCGTAGAGGATCACCTCGCGCACCTTCTCGGGCAACTCTTCCCAGGGCTTCGTCATGGAAGCCTTGAAATGCTTGGTAATCGCCTCGAGCGTCTGGCCGTAATAGGGCGAGGTCGACTTCGCCCAGGGCATGATGGCGCCGCGCTTGAGCGAGAGGGTCTCGTCGACCACGAGCGCCTCGTCGATCCGCATCTCGTGGCCGATGCCCCCGCAGGTCGGGCAGGCGCCGAAGGGATTGTTGAACGAGAACAGGCGCGGCTCGATCTCGGGGATGGTGAAGCCGGAGACCGGGCAGGCGAACTTGGACGAGAAGACGATGCGCTTCGGCTTGCCCTTCTCGTCGGTCTCGTCGGCATATTCGATGACCGCGATGCCGTCCGTGAGCTCGAGCGCGGTCTCGAAGGAATCCGCCAGGCGCGCGGCGATATCGGCCCTCACCACGATGCGGTCCACCACCACGTCGATGTCGTGCTTGAACTTCTTGTCGAGAGCGGGGGCCTCGTCGATGGCGTAGTACTCGCCATCGATCTTCAGGCGCTGAAAGCCCTTCTTCTGGAACTCGGCGATCTCCTTGCGGTACTCGCCCTTGCGGCCGCGCACCACCGGAGCCAACAGGAAGAGGCGGGTCTTCTCCGGCAGCTCCAGCACCCGGTCCACCATCTGGGAGACGGTCTGGCTTTCGATGGGCAGGCCGGTGGCGGGAGAGTACGGGATGCCGACGCGCGCCCAGAGCAGGCGCATGTAGTCGTAGATCTCGGTGACGGTGCCCACCGTCGAGCGCGGGTTCTTCGACGTGGTCTTCTGCTCGATGGAGATGGCGGGCGAGAGGCCGTCGATCTGGTCCACGTCCGGCTTCTGCATCATCTCCAGGAACTGGCGGGCATAGGCCGACAGGGACTCGACGTAGCGGCGCTGCCCCTCGGCGTAGATCGTGTCGAAGGCCAAGGACGACTTGCCGGAGCCGGACAGCCCCGTGAACACCACGAGCTGGTCCCGGGGGACCATCAGGTCGACGTTCTTGAGGTTGTGCTCCCGCGCCCCGCGCACGGAGATCACCCGCGCATTCGGATCGCCCGCCTTGGCGCGGTTGAACAGGTCGTCGAGTTTAGCCATTGCCCGCTAAGCCTTGAATTGGGAGTTTCGGCCTCGTCAGGCCGGTTCCCGCATATGTGATGGACCGGCCGCCGGCGCAATGCGGCGGATGATTCCAGGAGCAGGATCCTAGAACAAAGAGGGTACACAGGGCAATGGGGTACCGGGTCTCCGCAGCAGTGTGCGCTGGTGCACTCGAACAACATGATAACATTACATTCTTCCCTCTGTGATCAATCCTTAGAAAACTCAGAGGAAGATGAAATGGCTGACCATGTTGTAAGAGAGAAGTTAACCGGGCGTATTAGTCTCGGCACAAAAGATACGGTCCATGTACAGAAAACCGGCGAGATTGAATCAGGAAACGAATGTATTAAGAGCTACGGATCTCAAAACTTTATTCAGGTTGACGGATCTATCTCGGCGTCGTCCACGCGACACGCTGCCATAGAAGTGGGTGAGTATTCTCATGTTTACGTGTCGGGCTCGGCGGTGCGTCCTGTGAAGTTCAAAGCCGACGTGTTCGTCAAGGGTACGAAGGCGCAGGATGCGGAGGACCGGATCGTCTATGACAGGACGAGCGGCAACCTCTACTACGACAAGGATGGCACGGGCTCCACCGCTCAGGTGAAGATCGCCACCCTCAGCCACAAGGCCAACCTCAAGTACGACGACTTCTTCGTCATCTGAGTCCAAGCCACAGAGGAGGGCGGCTTGGCGCCGCCTTCCCTTTCTGGGGACAGGCCTGTGCAGAACCCTCTGCCCAGCTTGCCCCCGGCCCCCTTCGGGCTCAGAACAGCCTCAGGCGAATGAGGAGTGGCTCCGATGGCGGGCAGTGTAAACAAGGTGATTTTGGTGGGCAATCTGGGGCGGGACCCTGAGGTTCGGCGTCTGGGCAGCGGGGATCCGGTGGTGAACCTGCGGATTGCCACGTCCGAGACGTGGAAGGACAAGGCGTCCGGCGAGCGCAAGGAGAAGACCGAGTGGCACTCGGTGGTGATCTTCAACGAGAACCTGGCTCGTGTCGCCGAGCAGTACCTGAAGAAGGGCTCGAAGGTGTACCTGGAGGGGCAGCTGCAGACGCGCAAGTGGACCGACCAGCAGGGGCAGGAGAAGTACACCACCGAGGTGGTGCTGCAGCGCTTCCGCGGTGAGCTGACGATCCTGGACAGCCGCGGTGGTGGGTCGTCCGAGTTCGGCGAAGAAGAGCCGGGCCAAGTCGCCAGAGGCGGCGACTTCGGACGCTCGCCCTCGCAGGATCGGCGCCCGGCACCGTCCTCGAGCGGAGGCAGCAGCGGTGGGGGCTCCCGCTACAACGACCTCGACGACGACATTCCGTTCTAGGATTTCGGCAACTTCAGAATTGGAGAGGCCGCCGGTTTCGGCGGCCTTTTGCTTTGGGCAGGTCATGAACTCTACAAATTCGTGCTAAGTAATTCTGTCCTATAGGAAATGATCATACGTCCAGTCGGTCCTTCCCAACTCGATGGGCACGGCTCGCGTTACAGATCTCCATGGTCATGTGAGCCGATAAGAGCGGATCGAAGCAGCACGTTCTCGCAACCATGTCCTCCTGCGCGCTCCTGCAGGAGGATTGTGAGAATAATTTATAGGGGCTGATTTTGAATCCTGTCCTATTTCGTCTTGCAAGGCGTTACAGGTCGGAGTACCGCTACGTTATGGCATAAACTCCGCACTGGTGCTCCATCCCATGACCTTGACCCTGAGCTTGCAAGCTTTCAGCCGGCCTCTCGCTTCGTCTGTCGTCAGCCGGCTTTCAACCGGTCCGGGCGGCACCGAGGGGAACGGCGGTAGCCTCAACGGGGCGCTCAGCAGCGACGGGCGCTATCTGATCTTTGAAAGCAGCGCCAGCAACCTCGTTCCAGGTGATCTCAACGGGAAGACAGACATCTTCCGCAAAGATCTTGTTACCGGCACCGTCACGCGGATATCGCTCTCGGCGGCCGGCGTCGAGGCCGACGGCGAGAGCTGGAGGCCTCTGGTCAGCGCCGATGGTCGCGATGTCATTTTCCACAGCGCGGCGACAAACCTCGTTCCCGGTGACACGAACGGCAAGATTGATCTCTTCCGCAAGGATATCGTGACCGGTGAGATCATCCGTCTCTCGACCGATGGCAGCCAGCGCCAGATTGACGAAGGCTCTTTTCTCGGTTCCGGCAACCCCGATCCGACCGCTTTGAGCCCCGATGGTCGCTATCTCGTGTTCGAGAGCACATCGGACAAGTTGGTCGCCGGCGATACCAACAACAGTTCCGACATCTTCCTCAAGGACGTGTTCACCGGGGCTGTCGCACGGATTTCCATGAGTGCGAGCGGCGAGGAGGCAACTCTCGGCAGTTCCAATGCACGGTTCAGCCCTGATGGGCGGTATGTGATTTTTGAGAGCACCGCCAACAACCTCAGTCCCGACGACGGCGACAACAGCAACGACATCTTCCTGAAGGATCTCCGCACGGGCGCAGTGACCGTGGTTTCGACCAACAGCGAGGGACAGAAGGCCAACGCTCATTGCTACGATGCCCGTTTCAGCGCCAACGGGCGCTACGTCGTTTTTAACAGCAGCGCCAGCAATCTTGTCGCCGGCGACACCAACAACAAGGAAGATATTTTCCGAAAGGATCTGCAGACGGGCCAGATGGTGCGGGTGTCCACGAACAGTGCCGGTGCTGAAAGTAGCGGGATCAGCATGGAAGCCAGGATCAGCGCAGATGGCCGCTACATCGCCTTTCTGAGCGAGGCCAGCAATCTTGTCGCGGGCGATACGAACGGCGTCTGGGACGTCTTCCGCAAAGACTTGCTGACGGGCGAAACCCTCCGTCTCTCTACATCGGCGACGGGCGTGCAGGCCTTGCCGGGGCAGTGGAGCGGCTGGGGGATGGAGATCAGCGCCGATGGCCGCATGGTTATTCTGGGAACAGCAGGCAGTCTCATCCCAGGTGATGCCAATAACGCCATCGACATCGTCCGGGTCGATGCAGAGCTCATGGCTCGTGCGCCGGCTGTGGTCGAGGGGCGTTATGTGGAGCTGCGCCTGGGAACCGGTGATGCCTCCAGCGTGAGCCTCGCCTGGGGCGACGGCACCTCTGATACCGTGTTGCCGTCAGGCGGAAGCGCCAGCTTCAGCCATACCTACGCCAGCGCCGGCACCAAGAACGCCGTTGCAACCGTCGTGGAGGGCGGCTTGTCCCGGTCCGTGTCCTATGTGGTCGACCTCGCTTCCGGGCAGATGGCCCGCAACGTTGCTCTCGCCGACACGATCACAGGCAGCGCGGGCGCGGACCGGCTTGAGGGGGACGATTTCTCCAACTGTATCCTCGGCGGGCAAGGAGGGGACACCCTGAAAGGCCTGTCCGGCAATGATCGTCTTAAGGGCGCTGCGGGCAAGGACATTCTGACCGGTGGTAACGGCAAGGACGCGTTCATGTTCGACACCAAACCCAATGCCAAAACCAACAAGGACAATATCATCGACTTTAAGGTCAAGGACGACAGCTTCTGGCTCGACAATGCCGTGTTCACCAAGCTCGGCAAGAAGGGCACCGAAGCGAAGCCCGCCCAGCTCAGCAAGTCCTTCTTCACCGTCGGCGACAAAGCCAAGGACAAGAACGACTATGTCATCTACGACAAGGCCATGGGTGTGCTGCTCTACGATGCGGATGGCTCAGGCAGGGGCAAGGCCGTGGAGTTTGCCTCGGTCTCGAAAAAGCTCGCCATCAGCTACAAGGACTTCTTTGTGATGTAAGGCCGATAGGAGACAGTGCTATGAACGTGCTCCTGCTTGCAAGCAGGAGCACGGCGTCCGGAGCAGCGCTGATATTCCGGCAAAACGGAAAACTTACCTTGCGTCATTGCACGGAAACTGCTCATTTAGGAGCAGGCTCCGGCGTGGCATAAGTCCGGCGGTCGAAGCGTTTTTCCAAGGCTGCTTTTGAGTGCATTGCTTCTTTCATCTTGTGCATACGCATGAACGGATCCTCGATGAGACGGGCATTGAAGTCTCGGATCTGGAAGCTGCCCATTATCAGGCCATCAAGGCCATCCAGGAACTGCGCGAGGAAGGCGAAGAGGACGATGTCGACTGGCGCGGATGGCACCTGGAAGTCGTTGACGCCTCAGAGAATATTCTGTTCTCGATCCCCCTGGATGCAGTCCAGCATTGACACCCAACCGCGCATTCATGCCTCCAAATTGGTTGCGAGTGCTGTCGGGTGACTTGCATGGAGCTGTGACGATGTCGGCGTTCTGAACGGGTGACACCGCGACACGAAGGAGTTATGAGGGATGAGGGCGGCGCAAGGCCGCCTTTTTCGTGAGTTTAGTTTGGAGAACCCTGAACTGCCATGACCGCTGCATTCCTCGACACGCTTTTCACCTGGATCCACACCGAGAGCCCGACCTCCGACCGGGCCGGCGTCAACCTGATGATGGACCTCGTGGTCGCGCAGATGCAGGATGTGCCTGTGGCGGTCGAGCGCATTCCCGGCACGGATGGCCTGGGCGACGTGCTGGTGCTGCGGGCCGGCCCTCAGACGGGGGAGCCCGGCATCCTGGTGATGTCGCATCTGGATACGGTCCATCCCCTCGGCACCATCGAGCGCGACCTGCCGCTGCGGATCGAGGGCGACCGTCTCTATGGGCCCGGCATCTACGACATGAAGGGCGGCGCCTGGTTCTGCCTCGAGGCGTTCAAGGACGTGGCGCGCCGAGGCACGGCGGCGCGGCCCATCACCTTCCTGGTGACGCCGGACGAGGAGATCGGCTCGCCGATCACCCGGCCCATGATCGAGGATCTCGGCCGCCGCTCGGCCTATGCCCTCGTGACCGAGCCCGCCCGCGACGGCGGCCAGATCGTCACCGCCCGCAAAGGGGTGGGACGCTTCGACGTGCACGTGGAAGGCCGGCCCGCCCATGCGGGCTCGCGCCACAAGGACGGGCGCAACGCCATCTACGAGGCGGCGCGCCAGATCCTCGCCATCGAGGCCATGACGGATTATGCGCGCGGCACCACCACGACGGTGGGCATGGCCTCCGGCGGAACGGCCATGAACACCATTCCCCAGCATTGCCGCTTCTCGGTGGATCTGCGCGTCGAGACCGTGGCGGACGGAGAGGCCGTGACGGCGGCGCTCCTCGGGCTCAAGCCCCAGAACCCGGATTTCAAGGTCTCCGTCACCGGCGGCATGAACCGGCCGCCCTATGAGTGCAATGAGGCGACCTCCCGGCTCTTCGACCACGCCAAGTCGCTCGCCGCCGAGATCGGCTTCGATCTCGTGTCCGCACCCCGCGTCGGCGGCGGCTCGGACGGCAACTTCACGGCGGCGCTCGGCATCCCGACCCTCGACGGCCTCGGCATCGACGGCGACGGCGCGCATACGCTCCAGGAATACGGCCTTGTCTCGTCCATTGCGCCGCGCCAGAAGCTCATGACGCGCCTGCTGGAGACCCTGCGCTGATCGCATGTCCGAGCCCCGCTACCGCCCGAATGTCGGCATCGCCCTCTTCGACCGCGAAGGGCGGGTGCTGATCGCCAAGCGCCTGCGCGACGACGGCCCCGAGATCGTCCTGCCCGGTCATGAATGGCAGACGCCGCAGGGCGGAGTGGACGAAGGGGAGGACATCGTCGCGGCAGCCCAACGGGAATTGTGGGAGGAGACGGGCGTCACCAGCGCGGTCTATCTCGGGCAGTCTCCCTGGGCGATGACCTACGATTTTCCGCCCTATCACGGCCCATGGCACCGGCTCTCCCCCTTCCGCGGGCAGCGCCAGAGATGGGTGGCCTTCCGCTTCACGGGCCAGGAGAGCGAGATCGTGGTGGCGGGCGTGCGCGGCGGCATGGAACCGGAATTCAGCGAATGGCGCTGGGAGGCGCTCGACAGGATTCCCGAACTCGTCGTGCCCTTCAAGCGCGCCATCTACGAGCAGGTCGCTCGTGAGTTCCGGCCGTTCGCCCGAGCAGCGTAAAAGGCGCTTCTACGGCTGCTGCCGGATCAGCGCCAGCACCCCGTCGATGATGAACTGCACGGCCAGACCCGCCAGGATCACGCCGAGAAGACGGGTCAGCACCACGTTGCCGGTGACGCCGAGCCAGCGGGAGACGCGGTCGGCGGCGGAGAACACGATGAGGCAGCTCAGGATGCCCAAGGCGATCAGGATGAGCAGGGCCGAGAGATAAGCCACGTTGCCGTCGGCGCGGCCGGCGAGCAGGATCACGGCCGTGATGGCGCCGGGCCCGGCCATGAGCGGGATGGCGAGCGGGAAGGCGGCCACGTTGCGGATGTGGTCCTCGGTGATGGCGATGTCGGCCGTGTGCTGCTTGCGCTCGTTGCGGCGCTCGAACACCATCTCGAAGGCGATCCAGAACAGCAGCAGGCCGCCCGAGATGCGGAAGGCCGGGATGCCGACGCCGAGCAGACGCAGCAGCAGCTCGCCCCCGAGGCCGAAGAAGGCCAGGATGCCGAAGGCGATGAGGCTCGCCCGCACGGCCACCCGGCGCCGCTCCGACGCGTTCATGCCCCGGGTCAGCGACACGAAGATCGGGGCCAGCGCCACCGGATCGAGGGTGACGAGCAGGGTCACCAGGGCGGCGGAGAGGTAGTCGAGGAGCATCGGCTGGACCTTTTTGCGAGCTTTGCGTTATGGCCTTCCCGGGCGCATTTGGCGAGGGGCAGGGCGAACGATGTTCACGGTTTTGGATCGGATCAGCTGGCCGGGGCATCCGGGCAAGCCCAACGAGGACATCTGCGGCGTCTCGGGCGACTGGGCCTGGGTGATCGACACCTCGATCTTTCCCGGCACCGCGCCCGTCATGCACGGGAAGAGCGATGCTAGCTGGCTTGCCACCTTCGCAGACGAGCGTCTCTCGAACCTCGCGCCCCAGGCGCAAGATGGCGTCACACTCCTGCGTCACGTCATGGAGGAGGCCCGGACGGTTTACCGGGCCGTCGCGCCCGCGGAGCGGCATGAGGATTTCGTCATATGGCCGCTCGGGGCCCTGACCCTGGTGCGCCGCAGGGCGCATGTGCTCGACGCCTGGACCTTCGGCGACACCACGGCCTATCTCCGCCAGCCCGACGGGTCGGTGCAGGTTCTGGGCGATGCGCCCGGCTTGCGTGACTTCGAATCCGCCAAGGCCGCCGAGCTGATGCGGCAGGCAGGCTCCCGGCCGACCGCCATCCTCGACGAGCCCGACTTCCTCGCCTGGCTCGGGGAGCGCCGCGAGCGCCAGCGCGAAAGCGGCATTCCGGCGGCCCTCCTGAGCGTCAACCCTGACGCCGCTGCTCGGCTGCGCCACGAGACGGCGCCCTGCGAGGACGGCACGGTGATCCTGCTGGCCACGGATGGGTTTTCGGCGCTGGTCGATCTCTACCGGGCCATGGATGCCGAGACGCTCATGGAGGCTGCCCTGTCTTCAGGCCTGGAGCCGTTGGTGAGGCTGGCACGGGAGATCGAGACCGAGCGCGACCCGGATGGGAGGCTCTATCCGCGCTTCAAGCTGAGCGACGACACGACGGCGATCCTGCTCAGGGCGTAGCTCGACCATTTCATTTCCGTGCGGAAGGTGCGGCAATGCCTTTGAGGGTCCTTCCTGGCGCACGGAGTGCGGGAAGGGGATCCAAGGCGCTGCGGGTGTGAAGCGATTCCCTTCCCCTCCGCTTTCGCGTCCTTCCGGGGATGACACTGTCATTCCGGGGCGAGCGTGAGCGAGAGCCCGGAATCCATAACCGCTAGCATTGCAAGAAGAGGCGGAACGCTGCTCACCCTTTCTTGAAACGTCGTGTTTATGGATTTCCACGCCTTCGGCGCGGCCCTTCGGGTCGGGCTCCGCTGCGCGGCCCCGGAATGACAGTCCCTCGGAGGCGGAGTTCTCACTTTGTTCTTGACTTCTGTCCTAAGCTGAGCTATACCAACAGACATCCTCGCCCTTCGAGGGGCGCGCTCGCGAGGCGTCGCAGATGCGGGGCAAGGAGCGGTCCCGCCGCAGGTCTCGCACGCCTGTGGTCGCGGGAGGTCGATTCTGGCTCTGTCAGGTCCACCTGAAAAGAACCGCGCGTGACGAGCAGCTTGGCTCTCACCTTCACCACACATCATCGAGCCGGGCTGCCCGACGCGCCACCCTCGATCACCCTTCAGGCTCGCAGCTCACAGGCTGCGGGCCCCAAGGTGCTGGCTCTTTGACAAGTCACCCGCCTGTGTCATTCCGGACGGAGCGTCAGCGCAGATCCGGGATCGCTCACGGAATGAAGCACTGTCATCCCGGGGCTGCGCAGCAGAGCCCGGGATCCATAACCGCTAACGAAGCAGGAAGAGGCGCGACGCTGCTCGCCCTCCTTGAGGCGTCGGCGTCTATGGATCCCCGCCTTCGCGGGGATGACAGTTTTGAGGATCCAGCACTTGATCCGCACCCGATCCCGGATCGCCTGCGGCGTCCGGGATGACGGCGGAGCTAGGATGACGGCTTGTAGAGCAATCAAATCCAATGAAACCATGGCTCTAAGGAGAACTGCTGCGGCGGCTTCTCAAGCCGACTGCCACCCTGCAAAACTGCCACAGGCACGAGCCGGCCCTCCGTCCCGCACGATCCGCCAATAAGTTGCTGAATCGTAAATGGATTTTGCTCCATGTCTTGCCTCTGGAAAACCCGTCAAAAAGCTTGAAAAACGGCGCGTTCTCCCCCATGTAAGAGCCTGATTTCAATTGGATTCGCGAGCCTGCCGGACGGCATGACGAAGCGGCATCGATAAGTCGCCTCTCGCGAGAGGGCAGACCGTTTTAAGAAAGACCAACCTTGACCGATCCGAACGATATCCGCTCCGGCGGCCCCGGCGGGGACCAGCCGGCGAGCGACATCAAGCTGATTTCCATCGTCGACGAGATGAAGCGCTCCTACCTCGATTACGCCATGAGCGTGATCGTGAGCCGCGCTCTGCCCGATGCGCGCGACGGCCTCAAGCCCGTGCACCGGCGCATCCTCTACTCTATGCACGAGAACGGCTATACGCCCGACAAGAAATACGTGAAGTCCGCCCGCATCGTCGGCGACGTGATGGGTCAGTACCACCCGCACGGCGACAGCGCGATCTACGACGCCTTGGTGCGCATGGCGCAGGACTTCTCGCTTCGCCTCATGCTCGTGGACGGGCAGGGCAATTTCGGCTCCGTGGACGGCGATCCGCCGGCCGCCATGCGCTACACCGAGTCCCGCCTGGCTAAAGCGGCGATGCCGCTCCTCGACGACATCGACAAGGACACGGTCGATTTCACCCCCAACTACGACGAGTCCAAGGACGAGCCGTCGGTTCTGCCGGCGCGCTTCCCGAACCTGCTCGTCAACGGCGCCGGCGGCATCGCGGTCGGCATGGCCACCAACATGCCTCCCCATAACCTGGGTGAGGTCATCGACGGCTGCCTGGCGCTCATCGACAATCCCGGCATCTCGGCGGAAGAGCTGATCGAGATCATTCCCGGTCCGGACTTTCCGACTGGCGCCCTGATCCTCGGCCGCTCCGGCGCACGCTCGGCCTACACCACGGGCCGCGGCTCCATCATCATGCGGGCCAAGTCCGAGATCGAGGAGGTCCGCAAGGATCGCGAGGCGATCATCTTCACCGAGATCCCGTATCAGGTGAACAAGGCCTCGCTGATCGAGAAGATCGCCGAACTGGTGCGCGAGAAGAAGATCGAGGGCATCTCGGACCTGCGCGACGAATCCGACCGCGACGGCATGCGCATCGTGATCGAGATCAAGCGCGACGCCATGGCCGACGTGGTGCTCAACCAGCTCTACCGCTACACGCCGCTGCAGACGAGCTTCGGCGCCAACATGGTGGCGCTCAACGGCGGTCGTCCCGAGCTGATGACGCTGAAGGACCTGATCCAGGCCTTCGTCGACTTCCGCGAGGAGGTCGTCTCCCGCCGGACGAAGTTCCTGCTCAACAAGGCCCGCGAGCGCGCCCATGTTTTGTGCGGCTTGGCCATCGCGGTTGCTAACATCGACGAGGTGATCCGCCTCATCCGCACCGCGCCCGATCCGAACGCCGCCCGCGAATCCCTCATGGGCCGCGACTGGCCGGCGCACGACATCGCGCCGCTGATCGCGCTCGTGGACGATCCGCGCCACCGGATCAACGAGGACGGCACCTACCGTCTCTCGGAGACGCAGGCCCGCGCCATCCTCGACCTGCGCCTGCAGCGCCTCACGGCCCTGGGCCGGGACGAGATCGGCGACGAGCTGTCGAAGCTTGCGGCCGAAATCTCGGATTACCTTGAGATCCTGCGCTCGCGCGAGCGCATCATGGGGATCATCAAGGGCGAGCTGACGGATGTCCGCAACACCTTCGCCACGCCGCGCAAGACCCAGATCGTGGATTGGGATTCCGATCTCGACGACGAGGACCTGATCGCCCGCGAGGACATGGTCGTCACCGTGTCCCATGCCGGATACATCAAGCGTGTGCCGCTCTCGACCTACCGGGCGCAGCGCCGCGGCGGCAAGGGCCGCTCCGCCATGACGACGCGGGACGAGGATTTCGTCACCCGTCTCTTCGTGGCCAACACCCATACGCCGGTGATCTTCTTCTCCTCCGAGGGCCAGGCCTACAAGGAGAAGGTGTGGCGCCTGCCGCTGGCGGCTCCGAACGCCAAGGGCAAGGCCCTGGTGAACATGCTGCCCATCAAGCAGGGGGAGCGCATCACCACCATCATGCCGTTGCCGGAGGAGGAGGCGTCCTGGGACAAGCTCGACGTGATGTTCGCCACATCGCGCGGCACGGTTCGCCGCAACAAGCTGTCGGACTTCGTCCAGGTCAATCGCGGTGGTAAGATCGCCATGAAGCTGGATGAGGGCGAGCACATCGTCGACGTGCAGATCTGCTCGGAGAACGACGACGTGCTGCTGACCACCGCCAAGGGCCAGTGCATCCGCTTCCCGGTCACGGACGTGCGCGTCTTCAAGGGGCGCGACTCCATGGGCGTGCGCGGCATCAACCTAGCCCAGGGCGACGACATCATCTCCATGGCGATCCTGCGCCATGTGGAAGCCACCGGCGAGGAGCGTGCGGCCTATCTCAAGATGCGCCGCGCCGTCACCGGCGAGCAGATGGGCTCGGATGCCGATGCGGTGGACGAGGCGGAGGATGCGTCGGCTGAGAACTTCTCGCTCTCGCAGGAGCGCTACGCCGAGATGAGCGCGCAGGAGCAGTGCATCCTGACGCTGTCCGAGAAGGGCTACGGCAAACGGACGCTCTCCTACGAGTACCGCATCACCGGCCGCGGCGGCAAAGGCATCACGGCCATGGCGGTCAACAGCCGCAACGGCAAGCTGGTGGCCTCGTTCCCGGTCGAGAGCTCCGACCAGATCATGCTCGTCACCGATGGCGGCCAACTGATCCGCGTGCCCGTGGAAGGCATCCGCGTCGTCGGCCGCAACTCGCAGGGCGTCACCGTCTTCTCCACCCGCGACAAGGAGAAGGTGGTCTCGGTGGAGCACATCGAGGGTGAGGACGCCGAAGAGGTCGAGGGCATCGATGACGCCGCGACCGAGAATGGTGAGGCTTCGGAAGAGTAAGAGCTTCCACTTATGCGAAATGCGAAACCCGTCGGTGCCAACCGGCGGGTTTTTGTTGATGCTGCGAACACCGCCTCGTCATCACCGCTCTGTGCCGGTGATCCCGATAATGGTGAGCAAAGCGATTTTCTGATCGGGATGGCCGGTACAGGGCCGGCCATGACAGGAGGGGCTACTCCTTCGGATAAGCGAGCGCGAGACTCCTGATTCTCGGCCTTGCGGCTCTCATGATCTTCGAGTCGGAGGAAAACCGGCTGTCTCCGGACACGGCGTTGAGGACGTCGTCAGGTGCCTTATCGTCGGTCTCAAAAACGGGGCTGAAGGCGCAGCCGCCGGGAAGATTGCCGAGGGCTCCGCCGTTCCACCTGTCAATTGTGCCGCCGTAATCCCATTCGAAACCGTACAGAGTGAAAGGCTTGCCGTTTGCCTTCTCAACAGCCTCGATCGGGGAGCCGGTTTTAACTCCCCTGGGGCCGGACCAGCCCGATCCTCTTAGGTAGATACGGACTGGGCGCCGGAGCGCCTTCTCATCGGACCAGAGCACGACGGCGCGTTTCACTGGATCGTTGGGGAAGACGATGCTCGCCCGGACCTCCAGGCCTTCGGGCTCGTAGACCGTCTCCTGCCTGACATTCGCGCGGCCGAACGCGGCCACGAGGCGCTTATGATCCGTATCCTTTGCGAAGGGGCCCTCGCAGCGGAGCTCCACCGCGGACACATGGCCTGCGTTCACGACAAGAGCAGCGATGACGAGGCCGGGACGCAACACGGTTTAGATCGCCTTCGATGTCAGGTTAGAGGCTCGCCAGGGCAGCCGGGCTCAGCACGGCGACGGCGGTGACAAAGACGATGCAGAGGCGGACGATCATGGTGCTCTCCTGAAACCTTGACTTTTGGTCAACTGGAATATCCCACGCTCCCGTTCAGCCCGCCGTGTGCCAACGCACGGCTTGCCGACCAGCCCCATTCCGGCTACGCCTTGGCCTCATGACACGCACTGCCCTCTATACTGGCACCTTCGATCCCGTCACCAACGGCCACCTGGACGTCCTGCGCCAGGCCTGCAGCGTGGCGGACAGGATCGTGGTCGCCATCGGGGTTCATTCCTCGAAGGCGCCGATCTTTTCGGCCGAGGAGCGCGCCGACATGCTCCTCGAGGTCTGTGGGCCAATTCTGCAGGAAAGGGGCGTGGAACTGGAGGTCGCGACCTTCAACGATCTCGCCGTGGACGCTGCCCGGCGCCATGGTGCGAGCCTGATCGTGCGAGGACTGCGGGACGGCACGGATTTCGACTATGAGATCCAGATGGCCTCCATGAACGCAACCATGGCGCCGGAGGTCCAGACCCTCTTCTTTGCAGCCTCGCCTGCGGTCCGCCCCATCACCGCCACGCTTGTGCGCCAGATCGCCGGCATGGGCGGCGACGTCTCGGCCTTCGTGCCGGGGCTTGTCGCCGAGCGCCTGAAAGCCAGATTCAGGCGGCCATAAGTTTCATCAATCACAGGGAGACATCCATCCATGAAGCGTTTGCTCGCAGCCGGAGCGCTCGTGCTCGCCGGCCTCGTACCAGTTGCCGCCCAGCAGGCCGCCGACCCGCAGAACACGATCCTCCTCGACACCAAGGACGGCCGCATCACCATCCGCTTGCGCCCGGACCTCGCTCCCAAGCACGTGGAGCAGATCAAGGCCCTCACCAAGCGCGGCTTCTACGACGGTGTGGTGTTCCATCGGGTGATCAACGGCTTCATGGCGCAAACGGGCGATCCGACCGGCACCGGCACCGGCAAGTCCGACCTGCCCAACATCCCGGCCGAGTTCACCCAGACGCAATACAAGCGCGGCTCCGTCGGCATGGCCCGTTCCCAGAGCCCGAACTCGGCCAACAGCCAGTTCTTCATCTGCTACGACGGGTGCGGCCCCCTCACCGGCCAGTACACGCTGTTCGGCGAGGTCGTGTCCGGCATGGACGTGGTCGACAAGATCAAGAAGGGCGATTCCGCCGCCAACGGCATGGTGTCGAACCCGGACAAGATCGTGAAGATGCAGCTCGCCGCCGACGCGAAGTAATGCGGCTTTGGCGGATATCCGGAGCGCGGCTCGTCATGGCCGCGCTCCTGCTCGGGGGACTGGGAGCCTCGCCGGTCGCTGCACAGGTGCTGTCTCCGGCGTTCGATCCCGACGCCTGGGAGCTCCGCCGTCCCCCGCCGCCTCTGCCTGAGGGGCTGAGGGGCACGGTCCGGCCACGTTCCGACGCACCGAAGATCGAGCGCATCGACCGGATCGCCCAGATCTTCCAGGCCATTCAGGCCTGCTGGCGCCCGCCCGCCGGCAGCGGATACTCGGGGCAAGAGATCACCTTGCGCCTCAGCTTCAAGCGCAGCGGTGAGGTTCTGGGGCAGCCCCGCATCACCTACTACAAGGCGGGCACTCAAGGCGAGCAGCGCGAGCCGTTCACCCGTGCCGTGCGCGAGGCGTTCGAGCGCTGCACGCCGCTTCCCTTCACGGAAAGTTTCGGACGCGCCATCGCCGGGCGCATCTTCTCCTTCCGTTTCGTCGATGCCCGGCCTATGTGAGCGGGCAGCCTATCCCTTTTCAGCCAGCACAGGAGACCCCGATGGCAGATCCGGAAAACACCCTCATCATGGAGACCACCAAGGGCCGCGTGGTCATCGAGCTGCGCCCCGATCTCGCTCCGGGCCATGTGGAGCGCATCAAGACGCTTGCCCGCGAGGGCTTTTACGACGGCGTGGTCTTCCACCGGGTGATCGAGGGCTTCATGGCCCAGACAGGCGATCCGACCGGCACCGGCAGCGGCGGCTCCAAGCTGCCGGACCTGAAGGCCGAGTTCAATGCCGAGCCGCATGTGCGCGGCACCTGCTCCATGGCGCGCACGAACGCCCCGCATTCGGCCAACTCGCAGTTCTTCATCTGCTTCGACGACGCCCGCTTCCTCGACAAGCAGTACACCGTGTGGGGTAAGGTGACTGAGGGCATGGAGAACGTGGACAAGATCAAGCGCGGCGAGCCCGTGCGCGATCCCGACCGCATCGTCTCCATGAAGGTCGCGGCGGACGCGGCTTAAGTCTTCCAACATTCACTCGTCATGCCCGGGCTTGTCCCGGGCATCCACGTCTTAAAGCCGTTCTAAGACGTGGATGGCCGCAACAAGTGCGGCCATGACGAGGAGGATAAATAGGATCCATGCGCGTCGACCTGTTCGATTTCGACCTCCCTGAGACCAGCATCGCGCTTCGCCCCGTGGAGCCGCGGGATGCCGCGCGCATGCTCGTGGTCCGACCGGAGGAGGGCTTAGAGGATCGCATCGTCCGCAACCTGCCCGATCTGCTGCAGCCGGGCGACGTGCTGGTGCTCAACGACACCAAAGTCATCCCCTCCCGGCTCTACGGCCTGCGCATTCGCGACGAGAACGCGGCGCGCGTCGAGATCATGCTGCACAAGCGCGAAGGCGCCGACCGCTGGCGCGCCTTCGCAAGGCCCGCCAAGAAACTTAACGTGGGCGATCGCATCCGCTTCGGCGAGAGTTCCGAGAGCACGGCCTGCGAACTCGTGCGCCTCGATGCCGAGGTGGAGGAGAAAGGCGAGGGCGGCGATGTGGGCCTCCGCTTCTCTTTTGCAGGCGCATTCCTGGACGAAGCCATCGCCCGGCTCGGTGAGCTGCCTCTGCCGCCCTACATCGCGGGCAAGCGCCCGACCGACGACAAGGACCGCGCGGATTATCAGACCGTCTATGCCAAGGACGAGGGCGCCGTTGCGGCTCCAACGGCCGGCCTGCATTTCACCGACGACCTGTTCCGTCGCCTCGACGAGCGTGGCATCAGCCGGCAATTCGTGACGCTCCACGTGGGCGCGGGCACCTTCCTGCCGGTGAAGGCGGAGGACACGGAAGAGCACCGGATGCATGCGGAATGGGGCTCCGTGTCCGAGGAGACCGCGCAAGCGCTCAATGAGGCGCGAGCCAGGGGAGGGCGGATCGTGGCGGTGGGTACCACCTCCTTGCGCCTGCTGGAGAGCGCAGCCCGGGAGGACGGCACCATCGCGCCGTTTTCAGGCGATACGGCAATCTTCATCACGCCCGGCTACCGGTTCAAGGCGGTGGATGTGCTGATGACCAATTTCCACCTGCCGCGCTCGACCCTGTTCATGCTGGTCTCGGCCTTCGCAGGGCTTGACCGTATGAGAGCAGCCTATGCCCATGCCATCGAGACAGGCTATCGCTTCTACTCCTACGGCGATGCGAGTCTGCTGTTTGGCCGTTGATCCCTGTGTCATCCCCGGCGCGGAACGCGCGGGAAGGGGATCCATTGACTTGTGCTGCGGATCCATGGATCCCGTTCCCCTACGCTTGGCTCCGGCCGGAGATGACACGACGAGGTTTGAATGACCACCGAGACCTTCACCTTCACCGTCAACAAGACCGACGGGACGGCGCGAACGGGCGAGATCCGGATGCCCCGCGGCGTCATCCGCACGCCCGCCTTCATGCCGGTCGGCACCGCCGCGACCGTGAAGGCCATGTACCCCGACCAGGTGAAGGCGCTCGGGGCCGACGTGGTGCTCGGCAACACCTATCACCTCATGCTGCGCCCCGGCGCGGAGCGGGTGGCCCGGCTCGGCGGGCTGCATCACTTCATGAACTGGCCCTATCCGATCCTCACCGATTCCGGCGGCTTCCAGGTCATGTCCCTGTCGGCTCTGCGTAAGATCGACGAGACCGGCGTTACCTTCCAGTCGCATATCGACGGCTCGACCCATGTGCTGACGCCCGAGCGCTCCATCGAGATCCAGGGCCTGCTCGGCTCCGACATCCAGATGCAGCTTGACGAGTGCGTGAAGCTGCCGTGCCCCGACGAGGTGGCCGAGAAGGCCATGCGCCTGTCCTTGCGCTGGGCAGAGCGCTGCCGGGTTGCCTTCGGCGAGCAGCCGGGCAAGGCCATGTTCGGCATCGTCCAGGGCGGGGCGGTGGAGCGGCTGCGCATCGAGAGCGCCAGAGAGCTCGCAGCTCTCGACCTCAAGGGCTATGCGATCGGCGGCCTTGCCGTGGGGGAGCCCCAGGAGGTGATGCTGCGGATGATCGAGACGGTCGAGCCGCACATGCCAGGCGACAAGCCCCGTTACCTCATGGGCGTCGGCACGCCCGACGACATCGTCGAGGCGGTGCGCCGGGGCGTCGACATGTTCGACTGCGTCATGCCCACGCGCGCCGGGCGCCATGGCCAGGTATTCACCCGCCACGGCCGCATGAACCTGCGCAACGCCCGCTTTGCCGAGGATACCAGCCCGCTCGATCCTGAATCGAAATGCACGGCCTCCAACACCTATTCCCGCGCCTATCTCCACCATCTCGTCCGCTCCAACGAGATCTTAGGGATGATGCTGCTGACCTGGAACAACCTGGCCTATTACCAGGAGCTCATGGCCGGCCTGCGCAAGGCCATCACTGATGGCCGCCTTGAGAGCTTTATCGGCGAGGTCAAGGAAGGCTGGTCCAAGGGCGAGCGGGACAGCAAGGCTGAAGTAGGCCAGCACGCCAACAACATGGCCATGGCCTCCGAAGGCTAAGCTTGCCTGGCATGGGGCTGTCTCCTCGCGAAAGAGTGTCCGGGCGACAGCCCCTTCTGGGCCTTGTCGCTGAGGAAGAGGACTGCAAGGCGGGGCTTTTCGATTGACCTCGGGCCCGAGACCCCCTATCTCGGGCTCACCCCTGGGAGCGCGTAGCTCAGCCGGTAGAGCATCTGACTTTTAATCAGAGGGTCCTGGGTTCGAGTCCCAGCGCGCTCACCAACACTATCGAAGGGTTACCGGCATCTGCCCTTTGAGCGATTTTCTCCCAGGTAGCCAATAGGTAGCCAGACGATCCGTTCAGCTCACGCGTGGTCTTGGTCGACTTGAGCGGATCACGTCAGCCCGTACCGTAGACGTGTCAGGGTCGGTTCTCTCCGGGCAAGGGGCGTCGTAGATGATCAGCAGGCCGCCATCGCCTGCCTCAGGCCAGAGCTCAAGCCCTTCCGGGTGATCCGCATGCAGCTGATAGGCCAGCTCGGCCACTGTTTCGATGCGCTCAGGAGCGATGACGCCGGAGTTCTGAAGCATAAGTGGCTAGAAACGGGTCTCGACATCGTGAGGTGACAGCGTCGCGCCGAGTACCCAATCCTGCGGCGGACCTCTAGGGACTGCGCGACAGGCTCTGTACCGAGCCCGTCGACCGTTCTAGCTAATCGAACTTCCAACCGACCGTTCCGGTCACGATCTCCTCGATCCAAGGGCGTTCATGTTCCACCTGACTTTCGCACTGCCGGCCCTCTATGTGCTGGCGCGGTTCGTGTGGC
>JAESFL010000621.1_pt1 | contig 21877 bp, 25 predicted proteins | sample 9269401 | NCBI WGS metagenome assembly JAESFL01 (sample SAMN14506025, study PRJNA617098) | algae metagenome | isolation source: Gloeocapsa sp. UFS-A4-WI-NPMV-4B04 and co-occurring heterotrophs from desert... | place: USA: Utah | collected 2006-10-01 | reverse complement strand
TCGTCTACAAGGTTGATCGGCTGACCCGCAGCCTTGCTGACTTTGCCAAGATCGTCGACGTGCTCGACAAGGCCAAGGCATCGTTTGTCAGCGTCACCCAGTCGTTCAACACGACGACCAGCATGGGTCGGCTCACCCTCAATGTGCTGCTGTCCTTCGCTCAGTTCGAGCGCGAGGTCACCGGCGAGCGCATCCGCGACAAGTTTGCAGCATCCAAGCGCAAGGGCATCTGGATGGGTGGTGTGGTGCCGCTTGGCTATGATGTCGTCAGCCGCAAGCTCATCGTGAACGACGCTGAAGCTGAGACTGTCCGGCACATCTTCCGGCGCTATCTCGAGCTCCGCTCGATCGAGCAGCTGGCTGACGAGCTTGCCGCCACCGGCATCAAGAGCAAGCTCCGGTCCGCATCCACCATGGCCGCCTATGGCGGGCGCACCATCGGCCGCGGCGCGCTCGCCTACCTGCTCAAGAACCGCATCTACATCGGCGAGATCGGTCACAAGGGCAGCTACTACCCCGGCGAGCACGCGCCGCTGATGGAGCAGGCGCTGTTTGACGCCGTGCAGAAGGTTCTGGCCGACGGCAGGGCAGAGGGCAGGGCGAAGACCCACTCGAAAGAGCGCAGTCTGCTCGCCGGCATGATCAGCGATGCTGAAGGGCGGCCGATGCAGCCGTCGCACACCAGCCGGGGCACGAAGCGCTACCGCTACTATGTGACGACGCCGCATGCGCCTGGTGAGAAGCCCATCACGGACGGCTGGCGCATACCAGCAGGTGAGATCGAAGAGCTGGTGCAGGCCAGGCTGAGCGCCTGGCTTGCCGATGAAGCGCAGCTCTATGCCCTGCTCGGCAGCTTGGTTGAGGAAGACCGGCTTCGCTGGCTGGTTGACGACTGCAGCGAGCTGGGGCGGCAGGTGGCGGATTGGGCGCCGAGGCAGGTGAGGGGGCTGCTGCTGGAGCTAGGTGCCAGGGTGGAGATCGCGGCTGATCGTATCGTGGTGACTGTCTGCGCTTCGAAGCTGGTTGAGCGATTTGGGTGGTCCCGACAACGGATGGCTCTGCACCGCACGTTATCACCATTCCCGCATCGTTTGTTCGTCGCGGGCATGAGCTGCAGCTGACTTACCGAGCTAACGACAATGGCGCGCCCACCCGAGCTGATCCGAAACTCATTGAGCTGCTTGGAAAGGCGGAGCTCGCTTACGAGGAGCTTGCGGCGGGTGGTCCGATCGAGGTGAACCGGCGCAATCACCTGGTTCGGCTTGCTCGCCTGCGGTACCTTGCGCCTGACATCGTGACCGGCATCCTTGACGGTCGGCAGCCAGTGTCGATTTCTGCACGATCGTTGCTGCGGATGGCTAGCTTGCCTGCAAGCTGGAGCGACCAACGGACAGCCCTTGGAGCATGACCGGGACTCGCGTGGTCACCGCGTGAGAGGTTAGTTTGGGATCCGCGCGTCAAAGGTCAGATGCGTGGCGTTCGCCAGTGCAGCGGCGAGCATCGCGGGCAAGGTTTCCGCTGCACGCTCGCGAAGCGCGGCATCCTTCGACGCAAACTCGGTTCTGACCCAATCAGGCGTTTGGTTGAGAACAGTCGTAATGATTGTATTCAGATCGGTATCGGCCATGCCAGCACCGAAGCGTCGACTGCTTAGGCGCGCAAGCCCGAAGTTGCTGCGGGGAGCAGCTGGATCATGTTAGCGGCCCTAAAGGGAGATCGACGATGCGCGTGATGGTTTTCGTAAAGGCGACTGAGGACAGCGAGCAGGGGATGAAGCCGTCACCCGAGCTCAACCAGATGTTCTTGGACATGGGCAAGTTCAATGAGGAACTGGTCAATGCCGGCATCCTCCTCGCTGGTGACGGGCTTAAGCCGTCGTCCTTTGGAAAGCGTGTGGCCTTTGACGGCCCTAGCCGGACTGTGATCAACGGCCCGTTTGCCGAGGCACGCGAGCTCGTGGCAGGCTACTGGCTTTGGCAGGTCAGGGACATGGACGAGGCAGTTGAGTGGGTGAAGCGCTGTCCCAATCCGATGTTCGGCCCGAGCGAGATCGAGATCCGCCCGTTGTTCGAAGCCGAAGACTTTGCCGATCTCATCCCGCCGGAAGCTGCGGCGATACATGACGGCGTGGGCGAGAGGCTGGCAAACCGCTGATCAGCCTTTTCCCCGCCGCCATGCTCTCCTAGTATGCCGAACTGCTTGGTGAACTTACGCCGGGCGACTGCGGCCTATTGATGCCAGCAAGTTCTCAGAACCAAGGCAGCGGAGGGGCAGGTAAGCGCCCATCCAGCCGATAGAGCTTGGGCGAGAGAACGATCGCTCTGACCAAATGCGGACACTCCGCCAGCTAGAGGCGTCTGCCAAAAACAGACTCCGTCAGCCGGCCGTGCTGATGTTTCAGGGCTCGGCTTGCGATCGCCGAAACTGGCTGATGGGACGCGGTAGCGTGTTTCAACGGGACGAACCAAGGACGGCCTCAGGCCGTGGCGATACGTTGTCGCGATCTGGCCGCGGTGGTAGGAGCTTGGAGTTGACAGTCTCCGGGGAATGACATGGCCACGGTTGTGCTTAGACGGACCTCGGTTTCAGGAGATGACCGGTACTTCGTCATCAGCTCGCTCTTGATGGCGGGGTTGATCGTTCTCGCCTTTTCCCTCCAGTTTGCCATGGGGCGCTCCACCTTCAACGCTCCTTTGCTGGTTCACCTTCACGCGGTCGCCTTCATGGGCTGGGTCGCGATCTATGTGGCCCAGGCAACACTTGCAGCGAGCGGCAACCGTAAACGGCATCGCCAACTTGGATGGCTGGGCACCGTCTGGATCGTGCCGATGGTGGTGCTGGGCATCAGCGCGACCGTAATGATTGTGCGGCGTGGGCAGGCGCCATTCTTCTTCCAGCCGGTGCAATTTCTGGTGCTCAACCCCGTGTCGGTGCTGACGTTCGCAGGGCTGACTTGGAGTGCAGTAGCGATGCGGCGGCAGACTGGATGGCATCGCCGACTGCACTATTGCGGGATGGCAAGCCTACTTGGCCCGGCGTTCGGCCGGTTGCTGCCGATGCCGCTGCTCAGCCCCTGGGCCTTCGAAGCGACGGCGGTATGCGTCATGCTATTCCCGCTGGCGGGCATAGTTTACGATTGGCGGCGCACGGGCAGGGTTCATCCTGCTTGGCTGTGGGGCACCAGTGTTGTTCTTCTATCGATCCTGTCGGTGGAAGCGCTGAGCTACAGCCCGATCGGTGAAGCACTGTATCAGATGGCTACGGAAGGGACGCCGGGCGCCGCAGTTCCTCCTTATGCCTTTCCAGCTCTGCCTGAAGGGACACTCGTAACCGGGCGGTAGCCGAGGTCGGTGCAGGTTCTTGAGGAGCAGGCGACGCTTGTCGCCTGCCAGCTCCGATCCGCTTGCCGAAGGCGGTACAATGCGAGCTCGCCATCACCGCATACCCGGTAGATGACATTTCGACCAATAAACGGACGCTGGGAGGATTGTGTCTTTGGAGTTTTGCAGCGCCATCCGGCCGGACGCTGCTGCCAAACTGCACGGCGGTTGTGCTCGTTCCGGTTACAGCTACTAATGGAAGGTCGGAAGGGCCTAGCTCGATCGATTTCCCGGCCAACAGCCTGGAAGCTGAACAATATCCCGTCGCAGTTCACCCGACTGGTTCAGCCAGGCCAAAGCTTCCTCGTAGCACTCAACCACGATCACATCATTTCTCCCTTGCAGGAGGCGACGCACCTGCATCCTGGCGAGAGACGTTTTGACCACGAAGGCCATTCGAAGACTCCTCGTCGCGTTAGAGGTGATTAGCGGTCGGAACCGCTCGATCATCTGCTGACTCTGCAGCAAAGCCTCGCTCACATCGACAATGCAGACGTGGCGATTAGCGCCGCACTTCATTGCTGAGAAGGCTTCTGCTCGATCAGCGATGAAAGGTCCGAGGTGAGCGTCGTCGAAGAAGCCCGAGAGCCTGAACGAGATAAGATTTGTGTTCCGCTCGATCCGGATCTGGTAGCCGGCCTGTTCCATGAATTACCAGTAGCACGAAGAACTTACCAATAGTACGAAGAACTTAAGAGTCTCTTGCGGCTAAAGTAGCAGAGGGCCTGAACTGCGGAGCCATCGACGCGACGAGCGTCGCCTTCGAGCCAGTCCTTGAAAATCACCCGTTTTGCCTGACCCGCGCTGGGCGTTCCACAAAGTTAGCTCGCCTCCAGCAGGCGACAGGTAGAAAACACTTAGACGCAATCCCGGCTGTTTAGGCGGATACGTCGCTCTCCCACCTCGGGTATTCGTACATGGTCTGCGTTGGCCCTATTTTGACGTTTGTTCGGTAAATGGCACGGGCATGGATGCGCCCAAACCGGACCACAGCGGCGACCTGTACCTATGGCAGCTCCGGCCTATTTTTGGTCATTAAGCACCGCTTGATCGAACCCTGAATATTTCGACGGTGGGCTACTAAGGCTGCGGTTGCCCGCGTTCGCTGCGGTAATAGCTGGAGGTAAGCCAGAGTGAGGCAGCGCCCAAGACATGCCACACAGTGTGGCCTTGGATCAGGCTGGTGGGCGCGCAGAGCACCCCCTCCTGATCGAGGATCCAAACTCCGAAGGCGATCGCCGTCGCAAAGAGGCCCCCGAGATAAGGAGCGACGCGCGCGTTTGGCCGAGAAGGCCGGGCAAAGGCCAGCTCGATGACAACTGCTAAGATCAGCAGAACGGCGAATAGCCATCGCCTCACTTCTGGAAGCATAAATAGGGCCGTGACGAGCGCGGCGCAGAGAGCCACGTAAAGTGTGACCGCGGCGCGATCCGGAATCCGGCGCCATCGCGCGATCGCGGAGATCAGCAGGAACGAACCCACGAGATACATGCCAAGCACGTCGAAAAACTGGCCCCAAAGGGTCAGGGTTCCGTGCAGCAGGCCTGAGCCAACGCCGACGAGATGTGACGCCGAGGGTGCGAGCGGAAAGCGCCGACAACGCTGATCCCGGATCGCGTCCGTAAGGCTGAACGAGCATCAGACAGCCGATCAGAACATAGCCGAATGACGACCACGTGTTCGCTGGTTGAAGCAGTAGAGTGCCGGTACGCGGCATCTCGCAGAAGCAGCGAGTGGCGGTGCAGCTTGCAGGTGCATATGCCGCCCAATCAGAGCCAAGGGCAGACAGTACGGCGATAAATCCGATCGCAAGCAGCCCGGTTAGCACGACAGCGAGCATGATCGGCCGTCCCGTAATCATCTTCATCGAGTGCTCCCCCGTCGGACGCTAGCATGACTGCGCTCGTTCACAATCTGTTGGAACGGACCTACGCAAACACCTTCCGTGCTGCGGGTCTGGGGAGCGCGGGTGCTGCTACCGGATGCGCTGAGCGGCTCGCGGATTGGCCATTCATTGACCAAACTCAGCCGTTCAGGGCTGTATCGCCGCACCCGGAAATCGGACGTCCACTCATCGCTAGCTGCCGGCTTGTAGGCGCCCTTATCGGCCATTCCGAGCTGAAGGGCTGAAGGTCCGCTGAGCGCCAACTTCAGTCACTCTGCTGCGCTCTTCAGCTGCTGCATTCCGCAGCTCTGGAGAAGACGAATGTACCATCATCAGCAACACCATGAGCGGACATCAGGAGCCGCTTGGAACGCCGGACGCTCGATCGGCCCGAAGCGTGCCCTCAAGCCTCAGCAGGTCTGGGAAATTCGCTCTCATCTGGAGCAGCAGAAGCGCACCCGCGACCGGGCGATGTTCGACATCGCGATCGACAGCAAGCTGCGCGGCTGTGACGTTGTTAAGCTGCGTATCGGCGACGTCTTAGTGAGTGGACAAGTTCGCCAGCGGTCGATGGTCATTCAGCAAAAAACAGGTACGCCGGTGTCGTTCGAGATCGGCGAGTCTGCCCGTGAGAGCCTGCGCACCTGGCTCACCCGCCGCGGTGGCGGAAGGCCCGAGGATTTCCTGTTCCCAAGCCGGCTTGATCGGAGCGATCACATCAGCACGCGGCAATATGCTCGCCTGGTAGACGAGTGGGTATCAGCAATCGGGCTTGACCCAGCCCTGTTCGGTACCCACTCGCTACGCAGGACCGAGGCTTCATTGATCTACAAGCGTACGGGAAATCTTCGAGCCGTTCAGATCCTGCTCGGACATCGGAAGATTGAAAGCACCGTTCGGTATCTCGGTGTGGATCTCGAAAACGCGCTAGCCTTGTCAGAGGGCACTGACGTCTGACGATATCGGCTGGCGAGCGCCTCCACGGCTCTCGCCAGTCAACGTAAACCTGCTTGGAGTCCCCCTCGCTACTGACTAACCCGGTTCAACAAGCTCCCAAGCTGCGCAGGCCGTGCCTGCGGCTTGCTTAACTCCCTGAGCTTAGCAGTAAGGCGGCCTGCGCTGTGGGCCAGATCAGGGAACCACGTCACTGCAGCGCGGGCTCTGGCAGATGTAAGTAGATCGAACGAAAGTCACCGATTTCTTCCAACCTCTTTAGATGGTGATCGCGACACTGCGTTTCGAACGAACCGTCAGCCCCTGTTTGTCGAGAGCCTTCAGCGTTCGGTTCACGTGAACCGGCGTCAGCCCTACAGTGTCGGCAATCTGTTCCTGCGTCATCGGCAACTCATACTTGCAAGAGGTGCCCAGACCGACCGCATCAAGCCGGTACGCAAACTCGCAGAGGAGGTGAGCCAATCTCGTGATGGCGTCCCGTCGGCCGACATTCGCGATCCATTCTCGTTAGATGGAACCCTCGACCAGAGTTTCCAGCCATAGCGCCTTGCCTACCTGAGGGCGACCGGCTCTGTTTCCCATCGCAGGCGCAGCGCGCGCAGGCAGCCTTCCCCGAGGCACGCGTCGTGTGGTTCGACCGCAGCGGCCACTTCCCCATGTGGGAGGAGCCTGAGGCGACGGTCAGGTTGATCCTCAAGACGATCAACTAGCCGATCGATTGGCTTGCCGGCCTCGTCCCCATCGGGTGATGAGCTGACGTCCGCACTGAATCGTATGCCCTCTTGTAACGTCTTCCAGGTGGCACCGAAGGTGCAAGCTCATATCAATGTGCACCTCGCAGCCTCAAAAGAGAACGTGTTGCCCCAGGCGCAGTATTAGACACAGCCGATATTCGAAGGTGCTTCGAGGCTCTGAACCGCACGGCCAATCGCGTGCGAAGCCGACAACTCACCTCAGCTTGGCCGTTTTCTACTCCGATGCTTGGTCGGGTCCGCTCTGTCGGGTTAGATCTAGCAAAAGCGAGCACGTGGTGGCTACTTCAGCTGCAAGCCGCGTCTGCTCCTCGCGCGTCAGCATTACGGCCCGCTCGCGCCACGCTTGGACGATGCGCTCCCGTAAGGTGCTGATGTCGTGCAGCATGCGGTCGGCATCAAAAGCGCCGAGCTGATAGACGTTGCTCTGTTCTTGGGTGGACATACAGCTCTCCTGCGGAAGCGGGAGGCTTGTCAGGTCTCTCGTCAGCGCTTGCTTCAGGTAGAGCGCTGATATCTTGACTATATCCCAGTTCCGTGAAGCTGACGATTTGTAACCGGCCAACCCAAATCAATTTGTGAGGCTAAGGAGCTAGGCTCTAGGACGAATTCATAAAGGGACTGACGTTAACCTGTGTTAGGTAGGTGCGACGGTAGCGCTGCGTCAACGCAGTGATGATCCATGCATCCTACCCGGCGTAGGCTCGCACGACGTGAGCTGCCGGTCTCCCTGAGGCCGACCCACATGAGCCAACGACAGACCCTTGCACCCGAAGTAGCGAAAAGCCTTGCTACGGCACTGCTGCAGTCGTCTGAGGTTCCGACGCTTCTGCTAGATCAGCAGTTGCACGTGATTGGGGCCAGCGCTTCCTTTCTGCTGTCGTTCCAACTTTCTACGGACGAAGTGATCGGACGAGGATTGGCCTCGCTGGGTGCAGGCGAGTGGAATGTTCGACAGCTCCTGACCTTACTCAAGCTGACCTCTCAAGATCATGCCGCGGTGGATGGTTATGAGTTGAATTTCACTGCACCAGGCTCTGAGCCCCGCAGGCTGATCGTCAGTGCATACAAGCTCGATTATGGCGAGGCGGAGGCGATCCGTCTTGTTCTGACCGCCACCGACGTGACGTCGACCCGACTGGCGGAGAAGCTGAAGGACGACTTGCTTCGTGAGAAGAACATCCTGCTCCAGGAGCTCCAGCACCGGGTAGCGAACAGCCTTCAGATCATCGCCAGCGTTCTGCTGCAAAGCGCCAAGAAGGTGCAGTCGGACGAGTCGAAGGGCCACCTCCGCGATGCTCATAATCGGGTAATGTCGATCGCCGCTCTGCAAAAGCAGCTTGCGGCTACCCGCTTGGGCGACGTGGAGCTGAAGCCCTACTTCGAGAGCCTTTGCGCTAGCATCGGAGCATCGATGATCTCTAACGATCAGCTCACACTCGCATCCAACGTAGACGCAAGTTCCGTGAAGGCCGACGTCTCAGTCAGCCTAGGCTTGATTGTCACGGAACTGGTCATCAACGCCCTCAAACACGCGTTTCCCGGACCCGACCGGCCTGGGCAGATCGATGTGGACTACCGCTCTGCTGGCGACGGCTGGACGCTTAGCGTGACTGACAACGGCGTGGGCATGCCTGCAGATCACGCTTCGGCAACGCCAGGGCTTGGAACGGGGATCGTCGACGCACTTTCGAAGCACCTGAGCGGCATCGTGACTGTGACCGATAGGGGTCCAGGAACCCGGGTTCTAGTGAGCCACGCCGGCTTGCAGGCGACGGCTACTCGGTAGTCGGCTGAGTAGGTGACATGTCAACAGCATTCAGGAGCGTGGAGACAGCTGTAACGATCTGAGCCACCGCGAACGGCTTTTGCACCATGATGCTGTTCGGCACGCCGTCGAAGGTCCAGTCAGCTGCACTGTCGCCACTCATGTAAACCACGGCAATCCGCGGCAACGCTTTTCTCGCCTGCCGAGCGACTTCCCACCCATCAGCCTTACCACCCAATCGGATGTCGGTCACAACGCCAGCCAGCGTGTCGTGCTCGAGCAGCAAGGCGATGGCTTGCTCACCATCGCCGCATTCAATCAGCTGATACCCGGCTTCGGAAAGAGCTTCCGCCAACGAAAAGCGGATCAACGCCTCATCTTCCACGAGCAGTAGCTTCGGAGAGTTGTTCAACCTCTTGCCCCCTGTAGCTTCAGGCCCGGGACGAGCGATTTATGGTGTCATGAAGCTACGATGGTCGAACGCTTGCCCACTTGGAAACGACGCATTCTCCGATGGTCTATCGGCAGGCTTCGGCCGGCGTCCGGCGCGAATGTCTGCGATAGCGATAGCAAACCTTCAGTCGAGGGCAGGCTCATCACAACGCAAGTGCAGGTAGTTGCTATCAAAATCGCCGGCATCCGCCAATTTTTTCCAGTCACCCACAGTGATGCTCCTGCTGCTTTTTCGGGTGATTAGTTTTTCGGCTTCGAGCGCCTTCAAGGTCCGGTTGACGTGTACAGGTGTCAAGCCGACGCAGTCAGCAAGCTGCTCCTGCGTCATAGGTAGGTCGTAGTCGGTCTCCTGGCCTAAGCCTGCGACCTTAAGCCGCAGCGCGAACTCGCACAGTAGGTGAGCAATGCGAGTATGCGCATCTCGCCGGCCGACGTTGGCGATCCATTCACGAAAGATCGATCCATCGACGAGTGTATCGTGCCACATCGCCATCCCGATGTTGGGGCGCTCGAACCCTAGCTTCTTGACGGCTTCTCGAGGGATGAATGCCACCTCGCTGTCTGTCAGAACTTGAACGCTGTGGTCCGCTATCCCCAGGAAGGAGTTTTGGAGGTCTACGAGGTCGCCCTTCATGTGCACGGCTACGATCTGACGCGCGCCGCCCATCACTACTTTATGTCGGATCGCATATCCGGAGAGCATCACGCACGAGTGCGTGGTCTTCTCTCGTTCCCGGACGATGTAGCCGTGCCGCTCCAGCTTTCTCGTCCGATATGGAAGAGCGGCCAGTGCCTCGGCATCCGCGTCGGTGAACTCGCCCCAGTAGGTGTCCAGCTTGGCCCAGTAAGCGAGCTTGTCCACCATTGGCTGTAGAGGCGACTTAGACTGGTCTGACATGTGACTCTCCGCTTTGGCGGGAGCACGTTTGTCTCGCAGTCGATGGAGGCCGGTAAAAGGCCATCGATATCGATCAATAACACGGGTGGAACGGTTCGACTAACTATTTGATCTTTTTATACTCTTAACATCGCTCTTAATGCATGATAGTTCTGCAACCATCGTCGGAAAGGCCTAGGCTCCGACGGCTGAGAGACCGACGTGCTCCCGCCAAATTCGCGGGAGATATGTGTGACCAAATACTTCATGAACCTTCGCGACGGCACCGAGGAACTGCTGGACCCAGAAGGCATAGAATACGAGACGCTGGACGCGCTTAGGAAAGCTGTCTTGGTCGCAGCGCGTGACCTGATGTGCGGCGATCTGGTCGCCGGTGTACTCGATTTCAGGTTCCGGATCGACGCGGAGGATAAAGACGGCGTGGTCGTCTATAGCCTTCCGTTCCAACATGCTGTGAACATCATCCCTGCCGCGGTGCTCACAACTGAAGCGGCGGTCTGAGACACCAGAAAGTCCGCTTCGAGTTGGACTCGGACGTTTGCGGTTGTCCTTTGAAAGGTCAGCTATGGGCGCATCCAAGCCATAGGCCCTACTCTGAACAAATATCGGCTCGGCGACGGGCCAGAACGTTCGTGCACGGCAGGTTCTGGGTCTAGTTGTCACTCTGCATCGAGGATCCCCTGGCGTCGTTGGAGACCACGATGTTTGAAATTAGCTCGCGAGCAGCCTCGCCCGCGCGAAGCCATGTCTCGTACTCGCCGATGGCATCAGCCAAGGCGCGGTGTATTGTTTGACTACCTTTCGAAGCGGAGGCGGTCGCGACGATATTATGTAGCTCGTCCTCGAGGCGGTCCGGCGGAAGCACCGGCCGAAGAATTTCAACAACAGTCTCGCTGATTGCTTGGTCGGTGTCGCGCAGCCTTAGAAGATGACGCGGGAACGCTGCTTCTCGCAGCAGGACGCTCTACCACCTACCATCCCACGACGGTGCGCTGGCGAACAGGTCGTGGCCCGCTAGCGCTTCCACCAATCGCGTCGCAACCACGTCATGGGGTTCACCCTCAGCTTCCAGCATCTCACGGCTGATCCCGTGGATGGATTCAGAGACATCGTCCCAGTCATTCCATCCGGGTGCTGGCGCGATCAGGTGCGCCTCTGATCGTCCGTCCTCGAAGACCCAGGCAATCTCGATGGGGTAGCTGCGGTCGGACAACGAGGATGCTTCGAAATCCAGAAAAACTTTCATCTTGCCCGATCAGCCGATTAAATGCGCTCGCATGAACGTGGATGCCAGTCATCTACCTTGAACAACGAGCGTTTGGTCTGGATCCGGCGGCAGGGCGCTGACTTTCTGATACTGAGTTGTTGCCGCCACAGAGCGGACCATCCGGCCTACCGCCCGCTCGCGTCCGAACTAGGCAAAGTTGCCCAGCTTCTCAGCTTCTTCATCCGGCAAGTCATGCTTCTCCGGTTGCTGGGTCTGAGCTTCAGTTCCCGGCTCCGTAGACATATCACCAGGATCAGGCTCGTTACCTGGGACGCGTGTGGGGTTCATGGTTTACTCCTTTGTAGCTTCATCAAACGCACGAGCAGACGAAAAGGCAAAAGGGGGGGGGGCAGGGTACCCACCATGTCGTCCAAGTGGCACCACGAGGCGCGGGTTCCTATGTGGCCAGTATGATCTTCACCGCCATTGATGTCTGGATTGGCAAGTCCCTCTTCACGCCCCTCATTATCAAGGTCTGCCAGCTTACGCGGCAGAGCCAGTTCGCGGTCTCGCGGCTGTTCTGGTTCGTGGCGGCGCTTGACGGCTTCTACCGGGCAGAAACGCTGATTTCGTCCGTGATCTGGGGCGTCATGAGTCTGTTCATGATGGTGACGGCCTCGCTGCGCGCCGACAGCCCCACCCAGAGCGTTATGTTTTTTCGGCTGCTTTCGGTCGCGTTCTTGGGCTTGGATGTGCTGAAGGGGATCGTCACCGGAGTGTGGGCCGGCTGCGAGTTTTGGCTCTTCGTGCTTATCGCTGAGTATGCAGCAACGATCCGCACCATACCGCCGCGTGAAACAAAAAGAGCTAAGCGAACGGCGACTTCCTTGGGATCGTAGCTCAGGCGAGCGGAAAGTTACGTTCTTCGGTTTTGGCCGCCGCTTCAGCCGCCTGGTTGTGCACCTTCAGGTACACGCCACGCGCCCCAGCATCCATGATCTCGGCATCAGGGTCGAGTTCTCGAATGGATGACAGGAGGCCATTCGCTTCTGCCACGGTGCCCGCCACTGGGATCAGCTTTGGATATTCGGGTCGCTCAGCCTTATCTCGCCTGTTCCATCTCATGCGAAGCCCTCACCAGAAAGGCAGCGAAGACGCAAGCAGACGGGGGCGCGCCGCTGCATGAACCGGACAAGCTTTTTCGAGGAACGCACGCTAGATCATTCGTCGAGCCCGATTCTAATGCTCGGTATGGGCGCATCCCAATCAGGACAGGGCCTCAGAGACGAACGCGCACACCTTGGCGCGGGACGAGCGGAGAACAGCGTTTCTGTCCTATCTTCTAGGAGGGACTTCCAAGCCAAAGCTCGGCAAACACGGCCAAATTCGTGTGCCATACCAAACTTACAGGGAAACAGTCTCGGCACTGGGGACTGGATGGTGAACCAGCCAGTCAGGGTCAAACCAGTCTCCATTTGCGTCAAGAGCGGGCTTTCCCGTTTCCATGGCAAGATAACGGGAACTCAGGTTTTGGGGCCACCGCAAGCACGCCAGCGGCAGCCCTAAGCACCTGATCCAACTTACAAATAGCACGATTTTCCCGCGTCACCGAAACGGGAAGTCTCTGCAGACAAACGCGAACGAGCTGTGCCTTAACGGGGCGCCATCGGAGCAGCGCGAAACCCCTTTCGAAATCCATGATGTGTAGCTTTGGGGAAGGGACCAGACGTGCGCAAGCAAAGATCCAACAAGTGTAGACTGCAAAATCCCAAGCGATTTCCAAGTAAACTCTGACAAGATTGACAGCAAAGTAGCCAGGTGGTATTTGCACAGCTGTCGAGAGGGAGATTGTTTTCTTTCTCTCGACAGAGAGAAGGTCAGCAATCTCCCTTTCGCGTAACGCGAACAGTGGAGACGATTATGACCAAGCCCTCTCGTGCAAAGAAGCAACCCGTTGCACTGGAACTGCACCAGCCAGATCTCGGTCCGATCGAGAAAGTCGCTCTCGATTTGCTCAAACCCTTTGAGGCAAATGCCAGAACCCATGACCAGCGCCAAATTGCCAAGCTGGCGCAGTCGCTCCAGGTCTTCGGCTGGACCAACCCTTTGCTTGCGACAGGCGATGGGACCATCATCGCTGGGCATGGCCGCTGGCTAGCTGCCAAGAAACTTGGTCTGACACATGCGCAGGTCGTGCGGATCGAACATCTCAATGATGCTCAGGTCCGGGCTTATCGGATTGCAGACAACCGGCTGGCTGAACTCTCCGGCTGGGATGATGAACTCCTCGCGCTCGAACTCGGCCAACTCGGGGAACTGGACCTCGACTTCAACATCGAGGTGACGGGCTTCGATCACGCCGAGATCGACGTGCGGCTCGACAAGCCTGAAAAGACCGAGGAGGGGCCCCGCGATCCCGCCGACGCAGATGGCATAATCGCCGGCCAAATCGCCGTCAGCCGACCGGGCGATATGTGGATCCTCGGCAAGCACCGCCTGTTTTGCGGGTCGGCCTTGGAGCAGTCGAGCTTTGATCAGCTTATGGCTGGTGAGCAGGCGACCATGATCTTTCAGGACGCGCCGTATAATTGCCCCGTAAACGGCCACGTGTCGGGGCTCGGTAAGGTCAAGCACCGCGAGTTTGAGATGGCTTCGGGCGAAATGACGCGCAGCCAGTTTCAGGCGTTTCTGACTACCAATCTCTCTTTGGCTGCGTCTTGCCTGGTGGAGGGCGGCATTGCCTCCCTCTGCATGGATTGGCGAAACACTATGATCCTTCAGCAAGCTCTGGAGGCGTGCGGGCTGAGCCTCATCAACCTGGCGGTATGGGCAAAAAGCAACGGAGGGATGGGCGCTCTCTATCGCTCCCAGCATGAGTTGGTGCTGATTGGCAAGAAGGGGTCAGCGCCGCACATCAACAACGTCGAACTTGGCAAGCACGGCCGCTACCGCACCAACATCTGGCGCTATGCGGGCGTGAACAGCTTCGGCGCAAAGCGAATGGAGCAACTGGAGGTTCACCCAACGGTGAAGCCGATCCCGCTGGTGGCTGACGCCATTCGCGATGTGAGCAATCGCGGCAACATCATCCTCGACAGCTTCATGGGCTCAGGCACCACGTTGCTCGCGGCTGAGCGGACCGGGCGGGTTGCCTACGGGATGGACCTTGATCCGCTCTACGTCGATGTCGCAATCCGCCGCTGGCAGAAGATGACCAAGCTGAAAGCAGTGTTGGCAAGCAGCGGCAGGACATTCGCAGAGGTAGAAAGTAACGTCGATTGACAAAGAAAGTAGAACGTAAGTTATGTTCTACTAACCGCATTGACGACAATCTAACTGTTGCAATATAAACCGCGTATCGCACCGCCTGATCGGGGCTTGGCGCTGCGATTACCTCAAGGGGTGCGTCCATCCGGACGCTTTTATCTGCTTCGGCAGAGACAGGTCGCTCGGTCACCGAGATGACCTGTCTCCAGCTCGACTTACGGAGAACAGAAGTGCCTATCGTCGCGATACGTGATCTGAAGCCCCCGCCTCATGCCGAGAAGATTGAGCCTCGTGCTCGGCAGCGCCCCGCCGAGCCGGAGCCCGCGCCAACTGAAGGCGAGCAGTCTTATGCGGTCGGCTACCGCAAGCCTCCGTCGAGCACCAGTTCAAGCTCGGGGGAAAGGGCGGCCCCGGCCGTCCACCGAAGTCACGCAACCTTCGCACCCTCGTGCGCGAAGCCATGCTTGAGAAGGTGCCCATCAGGGTCGAGGGCAGGACGAAGAGAATCAGCCGCATTGAAGCCCTGGTGCTCAAGAATGTCGACCTGGCGTTCAAGGGCAATCAGAAGGCAACCCAGTGGCTGCTGCGCTCATATGAAGGTGCGACGGCGCTGGACGAGGCGAACGAAAACGCAACGCCCTCAGCAACGCTGACGGATGCGGATGAGGCAATCCTGAAGCTCTATGAGCAGCAGATCATCGGCCAAATGAGGGAGGAGGGACATGGCACAGTCCAGTAGCCCTCCTTCTCGTGGGCAGGTGCGCGACGCCGTGCTGAGAACATCGCTGCTCGCGTTCGTGATGAAGGTGTTCGAGCAACTTCATCCGGGCGAGCCGCCGCTGGAGCCGGTGTGGTATCTGAAGGCGATCTGCTGGGTGCTGGAGAAGGCAGGGCACCTCGATGGTGCCCGGCAGATCATCGCGGTGCCACCGCGGCACCTGAAGTCGATCATAGCCTCAGTCGCATTTCCGGCTTGGCTGCTCGGCCGGGACCCGACCATCAAGGTCATGGTCTCAACCTACAGTCAGGAGCTGTCGCGCAAGCATGCGAGCGACTTCCGCTCGGTGATGAGCAGCGAATGGTATCGACGTGTCTTTCCCGGCTGTGCGATCCGCGACGATGGTGACCGGATGCTTGAGGTCGTCACGACCGCTGGTGGCGGACGCCGATCGGTGTCCGTCGGGGGCTCCATCACCGGATTTGGTGCCGACGTCATCGTCATCGACGACTGCCTGAAGGCGGATGAAGCCCGCAGCCAAGCCCGCCGAGACGAACTCAAGGCCTGGTATGACGGCACTCTTGCAACCCGCGTCAATCAGATCGGCAGCGGCGCTATCGTCTCCATCCAGCAGCGGCTGAATGAGGATGATCTGCCCGCGCACCTGCTTGCGAAGGGCTTTGACCTCCTGAACTTGCCTGCGATTGCCGAGAAGCCGGAGCGCATCCAGATCGGACCAGATCAGTATCACCGGCGTGAAGTGGGTGGACTGCTCGACCATCCGCTCCTCACCCGCGCTGGCCTTGAACAACAGCGGCGCGATCTCGGACCCGTTCAGTTCGCTGCTCAATATCAGCAGACCCCGGTCGCGCCTGAGGGCAATCTACTCAGGCTGGAGTGGTTTGGCCGGTATGAGGACGTCGAGGAGCGGAGTTGGTATCACAAGGTCGTGCAAAGCTGGGATACGGGCATGACGGCCGCCCCAACCAGCGACTATTCGGTGTGCACAACGTGGGGCTTTCGCGAGCGCAAATGGTATCTGCTGGACGTGCTTCGTGAGCGGCTCGACTATCCTGATCTGAAGCGCGCCGTCATCCGTGAAAAGCGCAAATGGGCCGCCGACCAGATCGTCATTGAGGACGCAGGATCCGGTAAGTCGCTTTTCCAGGAGTTTCATGTGCAGGGTCCGTTCAAGCCGATCCTGTGGCCCGTCACTGACAGCAAGGACGAACGCCTGATCGGCTGCCTTGGAGAGATTGAGGCAGGGCATCTGCTGCTCCCTGAGGAAGCCCCTTGGCTCGACATGTTCCTGTCCGAGCTTCGTGCGTTTCCGAACGGCCGCCATGACGATCAGGTGGACAGCATGACCCAGTTCATCCTTTTCCAGCTCAGAAACTGGAAATGGGCACTCTCGGAGTACGAGCCAAATGGCCGGCTTTCGCGCACGGTGCGCCTCCAGCAGCGGCCGTGGTGAGCACCTTAGTCGGACGAAGTTCCGTACGTAAGTTCCATCGGCTGTCGCTGGCTGGCAGGGTCCAGCGACAGCCGCTCGAACCACGCGCCCCTGCCGCAATGGCGTGCCACGAGAGCAAGCCACGGCTCTGGTCGCTCAAATCTCATGTGCAGAATGCCGTGACAGAGCCGGCAGATGTGATGCGCCTTCAGCGGCCGAGCATAGTCTTCATCGTGCAACCAGACGCTGTTCCGAACAGAAGTCGGATCGCCGTTGCGGAAGCCGCAGATGGAGCAGACCTCAGGCTTCTGGATTACGCCATCGGCGATCGCCTGCTTCTGAACCGCCAAGGTGGCACGCCGCTCGTCAGGGCTGAAGCCATTGTACCAGCCCAGCTCGAACTTGCTCACGCGGGCTCCGTCAGCTGAGCCAGCCGCGGCTTAAGGCTGTTGATGAGGCGATTGGCTACTCGCGCCATCCACGCCTGCTGCTGTGCTTCAGCTTCAGCAGTCCACGGCAGCGGGGAAGGGGAGGTGACCGTAAGGGTGTTCTCGCCGCGCAGCGACGTCCAGTTGGGTGTTGGTAGCGCGTCTTCTGCAAACTCGGCGTCGATTGCCTTAGCCTCCGTCTGCAGAGCCTCATACCAAGCACTCGCCTCGGGGCCTCTGAAGCGCACGAATGCGCCAACCTCGGCAGACGAACTGCTGCGGTAGAGGGTCGTATCGAGATCATCGTGGAGCGGCATGCGCATCCAGTTGACGCCGCCGACCCGCGGCGGAAGCTGCGCTGGATCATCGAACTGCGTTTCGCGCGCAAACCGGTCGACGAAGCGCCGCCAACTGCTGATGGCTTCCGCGTTGGCACCTGAACCCGCTGGCCTGGTAGGCGCCACTTCGTCGGCGTCTGAGATCGGCTCGATTACGGCATTTGGCACTTCGTTGCGGATGACGTGACGCTCAATGACAGCAGTACGTGCCAGTATCCGTGGGTGCAGGATGCGGCGCGGCTGCGTGCTACCCGGCGTCGCCTCACGATATTCTGCGATCTCGATCATTGCGAGATCGAAGGCCAGACCTGCATGCCGCGTCAGAAAGGCGCCGATGCGCTGGGCGCCTTCAGTGATGCCGTCGCCGACGATCAGCAGGAGGAACCGTCCGGCGGCCAGGTCGCGGTCCACCCGGTCGACGAGCGTGGCCTCGGGGATCGCGCCACCAGCACTGGTAATCAGCTCGTGCAGCAGGTTGCCCTGGCGCTTCAGTCGGCTAGAGATTGCCCGCTGCAGGCCCTCATAGCCGATCCGGGCAAGCTCCCCGGCATAGTCGAGCACTTGGCCAACCACTTCCCGCCGCGCTTGCGGGTTGCGCCAGAGCTTGCACTCGACAACGATCAGGCGGCCATGCTCGCTCACCAGCAGCACGTCGATGAAGCCGGAGCCGGGCAGGTTCAGCTCTTTCGCAACTGGCACGATCCTCCCGATGCCGGGGTCTAGCTCGGTGAGCGGCAGGATCGCAGGGTTGTCGAAGATCAGGTCGCGCAGGGGATGCTCGCGGGTGGCTTCACCTTCGGGGACTCTGGCGATCGAGCGAGCAGGACCATCGCCGTCCAGCACCACCAGCGTCATGAGTGACTCTCGCCAGTGTCCACCTGCTTGAACCGGTTCATGCCTCACCCCTCTGTCGCCGATCAGTGACATAGCAAGGGCTTTGCTCAGGGCTGCAGTCAAGTCGAATGTCACTGATCGTCTGTAGATTGACCGGCGACAGGAGCGTTGTTGCTTTGCCGTGGATATTCGGCAGCGCCTGGGGAGAAACTTGCGGCGGCTACGCGAAGCCAAAGGGCTGAGTCAGGAGGCGTTCGCGCACGAGGCTGGTATCCACCGGACCTACATCTCGGACTTGGAGCGGGGCGCGCGGAACCCTACGATCATTGTTGTGGGGAAGCTTGCCGCAGCTCTGAACGTCCCTTCAGGTGATCTGCTTGACTAGGTTGTAGCGATCGCGGCCTTTCGTCCCTGGCTCGTGCGCTCCAATGTCCGCTTTCGACCCTTAGCGGACCTCCGCGGTTGATCTGATACTGATCGCCAATGCCTGGGCGGGGGAGAAGCCGCCAAAGCTATCGCCCCCCGCATACATCGACACCATCTTCCTGATCATTGCCGTGTCGCCCTTGTGCGCCCGGTCGATCGCGAGCGGGACGAAACGCACGTTGAGGAGCGCGCGGCCATCGGCCACAGCGCCGCGGCCAACTGCCGGTCTGGTGGCTTGCTGTCTTTTGCAGTTTCCGATCCGCAGGCGGTAGCAACGAACATAAACGCGTTAGGAAGCACAGCCGGGGTGATCACTCCCGGTAGAGCTTGCAGCGTAGCTCGGGTGTCTACTTCTGCAGGAAGGATCCGACTTCATGGACGAAAGCCGCCTCGTCTGCGCCCGCTGTCGGAGAGTGATCGCCGTTCGGCACGATCCAGAGTGCAGAGCCGCTGATCGACTGATACAACGTGGCGGGGATTGAAACGGGGAAAAACATGTCGCGATCGCCGTGAACGATCAGCGTCTTAGCTTTGATGCGGGCTAGGTCAGGCCGTCGTAAGTTCATGTCATCTCGGCTGGAGCCTAGCGCTCGAAACTGACCAACCAGCGATCGGACCTGCTCTTCACCCCGGCTCGCACATTGACGAAAGCCGGCCAGAACCTGTTGTGGCAGCTGTTCCATGGTGGCGGATTTCAGGATTTCTCGCGCGTGCTCAGGGAAGTGAGTAGTCGCGCCGACTACAACCATTCTCGAAACGCGATCTGGATGGCGCGTCGCAAGCTGGAGGAGGGTCATTCCGCCGCTGCTGAACCCCAGCGCACGAGCCTGTTTGATGCCCAAGTGATCCATCAAAGCACGCAGGTCGTCCGCAGCCTGAGCGTGGCTGAACTTGCCGCTCGGATTGGTCGACCTTCCATGCCCACGAGCATCGATAGTGATGACCCTGTGCTTTGAAGCGAGCTTATCGGCTAGGGAGCCCCAGTCAGCCGCGCATGAGCCGAAGCCATGAAGTAACAAGAGCGGCTCACCGGTGCCACGTGCCGAGTAATGCAACTCAACTCCGTTCAAAGCCACGGTCTCCGCAGCAAGCTGCACCGGCATGATTGCCAAGGCCGCGCAAGCTCCCAAGATGGCTGCGTTCACCAGAGTTCTCCTATGCCGAGAAAGGCATGAGCATATCACAAAATCATCAGTCCGAACGTCTGCAATCCACCCATTGCGGACATTAGATGCGCGACCGTCACGGTCCGCTAACGACCCATGCGGCCGCGGGAAGGCACGGTATAGCTAAGTATCGTGATCGGGATGTTGGCGATTCGAGCGCCGGATAGATATGACTGCGTCTGTTCCTAGCCCTGCCTCAAACGTCTCTTTGGGCGCGAGGGCGTCGATTTCTCCCCACCAGTGCACTCGGGACTCCACCCCAGCCTGTGCCTTGGGTGAAAAGGCGTTCGGCCGATCCAGCGATCCCATCGTCAGGTTCGTGCGCCCGCTGCCATCCGCTCGGAAGAAGAGCGGTGTCCCACATGCCTTGCAGAAGCCGCGTTCTACGTGATCAGAGCTGCGAAAGGTCGCTGAAACCCCGCGGGTAAAGATCAATGCGTCATCAGGCGCGGCAACGAGCGCCGCGAACAACCCGCCCACTGCCTTCTGGCACATGCGGCAATGGCAGAAATGTGCATTGTCGAGCATTGCGGCGGTCTTGTAGCGAACCGCACCGCATTGGCATCCGCCTGTCACTGTGACCTGAATCCGGCGCATGCCGCGCTTCTCCCATTTGCCCGGCCTTCGTTATCCCAGATCAGAAGGCTTCCAAACGCTAATCAGATGACCGACGCCACGCAGCCCGCGAGCCCAGGCGACCTCGTGACGAGCAGAGCGCCCGATCGATAAAGCCGTGCTGCCGAGTCAGCATCGAGAAGCTGAACCGCCAAGAACCGTCCTTGTGGCTCAGCCCACAAGATGCCTGAGCGGCTGTTCAGAGCTGCATTGATCGTAGCCGCTGCGCCATAGGAAGGTGGGAAAACCACTAGTGCGGAGTTTGACCCCGGAACGGGGAGCGAAGCAATCGGAGCCGCGAGCAACACCAGGATGGGAAGGATCGCTCCTACTGTGGAACCGTTCATTTTTCCGGAGCGGCGCAGAACGGCCACACCGACCGCTAGCGGCAGCAAACCAAAGAGGCTGAGCCAGCCGAGGTCGTACAGCATCGGACTAGGCACGTTCACCCTGATCCTGTGAATACCCAGCAGCCAGTGGAAGCCAGCGACATCGATCACGTTCCATATGCCGAAGCCTAGAAGAGCGCCGGCGACGACCCGCCTAGCGGAGCCCGCCACCACAAGATCCTCACGAGCCTGGTAGAGCCGGTAAAGCCCGAAAGCAGTGATGAGGTACATCAGAACGTGGAACATGCCGTCGGCCAAAATCTGGTTGCCGATGTCCTTAAGCCGTTCGCCGGGAACTAGACTGAGAAGATGATGCCACTGCAGCACTTGATGCAGGAGGATGCCGTCGAAGAAGCCACTTAGCCCCACGCCGATGATACCACAGGCAATCAACAGGCGATCTTTAAGAACGACCATTGGACGGTGCCTCCTGAACCTGGGGAACGATCTACCTGCCGCAAAAGGCACGCAGGCTTTCAAGGAATCCCGCTAATCTCGATCAGGATGGTTCGCTATCGACCCATTGCGGACATTAGGCCGCGCCTGCATCATGCAGCGATGGGGAGGGAGAAATGATTGGCGGCCTGTTCCTTCTCGCCGCATCGCTCGCCTTGGTGGTTTGCTGGCGCCAACCTTCGCAACTGCATTACTGAGGGCACAACGACCGCTTACTTTCACTCGTATTCTCGCGTGGAAAACCCACTCGCCTTCTGGGTGTCGGCTATCTGCACCGGCTTGGCAGTGCTGCTCGGACTTGCACTAGTAATCGTTGCTGTCGCCGGATTGCTGGGCCTGATTAGCTAATCCGCCACTTCTTTGAGGTCCGCTTTCCATCTGTGGACGCCCCTAAAGGTGCAAGCGGTTTTGTTAGGGTGGTGCGTAGTCGGGTGCTGCCATCTGTCCGGCCTTTGGTGCAGCGTGCTGCTGCGGGCCCGTATGGGAGTTC
>JAESFL010000620.1_pt1 | contig 21933 bp, 14 predicted proteins | sample 9269401 | NCBI WGS metagenome assembly JAESFL01 (sample SAMN14506025, study PRJNA617098) | algae metagenome | isolation source: Gloeocapsa sp. UFS-A4-WI-NPMV-4B04 and co-occurring heterotrophs from desert... | place: USA: Utah | collected 2006-10-01 | reverse complement strand
AGGTGCTCGTCTCCGTCACCAAGCCGGTCTCGCAATCGGTCACCGTCACCGGCGAGGCGGCCACCGGCAAGCGCGTGCCGCTCTCGGGCCGCGGCGACCGGCTGCTCGACGTCATCGCCCAGGCCGGCGGCGTGCGCACGCCCGTGGCCGAGACCTTCGTGCGCCTGTCGCGCGGCAACCGCACCGTCACCGTGCCGATGAGCACGGTCGTGGCCAACCCGCGCGAGAACATCTTCGTGCGCCCCGACGATACGCTGACGCTGGTGCGCGATCCGCAGACCTTCCTGTCGGTGGGCGCGCTCGGCGCCACCACCGAGGTGCCGTTCTCCGCCGACGGTCTGACGCTGTCGCAGGCGCTGGCCCGCGCCTCCGGCCTGCGCGAGACCCAGGCCGATCCGGCAGGCGTGTTCATCTTCCGCTACGAGCCGGCGGCGGTGGTGCGGCGCCTGCGGCCGAACTCGCCGCTTCTGGCCTCGCCGCAGGTGCCGGTGGTGTACCGGGTCAACCTGCGCGATCCGCAAGGCCTGTTCCTGACCCAGAGCTTCCGCATGCGCAACCGCGACCTCGTCTACGTGTCGAGCGCGCCGTTCGCGGAGCTGGGCAAGGTGCTGAGCGTGTTCTCGACCGTGACGGCGCCGGTCGCCGCCGGTGCCTCGCTCTACACCGTCACCCGATAGAAATCCTATCCCGGCGGGCGCGGGTGCAGGCATACCCCGCCCTCCCCTTCGAAAGTCCGCCCTGTTTCATCGAGATCCCGACTTGCCAAAGGTCCAGCCCGCGTCATTCCATGCATCGCATACGATGTCGGATGCGCGGCCGTGCCGGTCCCGAACGGGGAACCGTCACAGGACGATGGTCCTGACAGACGACAACGGTCCGGACCGGCAGACCTTGGCAACGGGGCAGCGGGCTGGGAAAGAGGCGCCATGACGGTCCGACGCCCCCTCGCCCTCGCTTCGGCCTGCCTCGGCCTGCTGGCCGGCCTCCTCGTCTCGGCGGCGCCGGCTGCGGCCGACGTCAAGGTCGGCGTCGCAGTGCCGCGCACCGGGCCCTACGTCGCCGTCGGCGAACAGGTTCTGCGCGGCGTCGAGGCCGCCGCACGCGATGCCAATGCCAAGGGCGGGATCAACGGAGAGCCCATCGTCCTCGACGTTCAAGACGATTCCTGCGACTCGAATCAGGCGGTCGCTGTCGCCAACCATTACGTGAATGCCGGGGTCCGGCTCGTGGTCGGCCACGTCTGCTCGAACGCATCGCTCGCGGCCTCGGAAGTCTACGCCGCCCACGGGATCGTGATGATCACCGCGGCCTCGGTCGCCGCCAAACTGACCGATCGCGGACTGCCGACGATCTTCCGGGTCAGCGGCCGCGACGACGATCAGGCCAAGCTCTCCGCTGCGATCCTCGCCGAGCGCTTCCGCGACCGAAAGATCGCGATCCTCAGCGACCTGTCGCCGGCCTCGCGCGCTCTGGCCGCCGCGACGAAGGACAATCTCAACCGCATCGGCGTGAACGAGGCGATGTCCACGGCCTTCCAGCCGAGCGACGCCGATGCCGCCGCCCTCGCCGACCGGCTCAAGGGCGCGGGGATCGACGTGGTTTATTACGGCGGCGACGCCCAGGAGATGGGCCGGCTGGTCCGCATCTCGGCCGAGCGCGGCTTTCGCCCGCAATGGTTCGGCACCTCGGCCATCGCCACGTCGGACTTCGCCAAAGTCGCCGGCCCCGCCAGCAACGGCGTGCTGATGACCTTCTATCTCGATCCGAGCCGCAAGCCCGAGGCGCAGGGGGTGGTGGCCGCCTTCAAGACGAGCGGGATCGAGGCGGACGGCTCGATGATCTACGGCTACGCCGCCATGCAGGCGCTGGTGGAGGCCGGCAACTTCGCCCACAGCACCGATCCGGCCGCGATCGCCAAGGCCCTGCGCCACGAGCGCTTCGACCTCGTGCTCGGCCCCGTCGGCTTCGATGCCAAGGGCGATATCACCGCCCAGGGCTACGTGCTCTACGTCTGGCGCGACGGCAACTTCACGCCGGCCAAGTCGAACTGATACGGACTCCGCTCGATCGGAGCGGGGAGCGTATCAGCGAGTCCGCGCGGCGCTTGAGCGATGGCCAAATCCGCCATCCCGAAGGAATCAATCGGATTTGGCATGATCCGCCGAACTGATCCGAGGGTCAGTCGCGCAGAGCCGCATCCACTTCCGCGCCGCGGCCGAGGTCGCGCATCACTTGATCGAGATGCGGACGCTTGCGCAGTTGCAGCGCGTGCAGGCGGCGCACCGCCTCGCTGAGGCTGCCCTGGCGCCCGAGCATCTCGTCGGCGAACGCGATCATGCGCGCGTTCGGCCACGCCTTCTTGCGCTGGGCGTGAAGGCGGGCGATCAGGTCTTCGGCCGATGTATTGGGCTCGGCCTCGGCGAACAGGGTCGCCAGCGCCGCGGTCGAGCGCGAGATGCCGACATGGCAGTGGACGAGAATGTGGATCTCGCCGCCATCGGCGATGGCCTCGCGGCCGAAGATCAGGATCTTCTCGATGTCCGTGCGCTCCGGCAGGACGACGCCCGGCGCCGGCTCGATGGCATCGTGAAAGCGCAGGATGGTGCGCCGATGGGCGCCGTAGGTGCCGAACGCCTCCGGATCCGCCCGGTCGGGGTCGAGGATCGACAGGACGTGGCTGACGCTGCGAGCCTGATGCTCGACGAGTTCGTCCAGGCCGCAGACGGTGTGGAGGCTGAGCTTCTCGGTGTACACGCCGAGCCTGCTATCACGCCGGAGCGCCGGAGGCGACGGGCGTCGCCCCGGTTTCCCGAAGGCGGCCTTCACGTGTATGGCAACGGTCGGCCAGCGTATCGGGACGATCCGGGAGATTCATGTCACAATTCGTGCCGAAGACCCTGCAGCGCCGCGCCCTGCTGACGGCCGGCCTCGGCGCCGGATTGGGCGCCGCCGGCACGTTGGCGAGCCCGGCCCAGGCCCAGTCGTCCGCGCCCGAGCTGCGCTGGCGCCTGACCTCGGCCTACGCGCGCAGCCTCGACATCCTGTTCGGCGCCTCCGAGAGCCTGGCGAAGGCCGTGGCGGAGGCGACCGACGGGCGCTTCCAGATCCAAGTCTCGGCCACCGGTGAAACAATCCACGCCGACGGATTGCTCGACGCGGTCGGGAGCGGCAAGGCCGAGATGGGGCACGCGCCGGCCAGTTTCGGCATGGGCAAGAATGCCGCCTTCGCGCTGGCGACGGCGATGCCGTTCGGGCTCAACGCCCGCGGCCAGAACGCGTGGTGGCTCCAGGGCGGTGCGGCGGAGCTGTTCGCGGAGATCTTCTCGAAGAACGGATTGATGGCGCTGCCCGGCGGCAATACCGGGGCGCAGATGGGCGGCTGGTTCCGTAAGGAAATCAAGACGGTCGGCGATCTCCAGGGCCTCAAGCTGCGCATCGGCGGGCTCGGCGCCACGGTGCTGGCCAAGCTCGGCGCCGCGGTGCAGGCGACACCGGGACCGGAGATCTTCGCGGCTTTGGAGAGCAAGGCGCTCGATGCGGCCGAGTGGATCGGCCCGCACGACGACGAGAAGCTCGGGCTCCAGAAGGTCGCGCCGATCTACCATTATCCCGGCTTCTGGGAGGGCGGCGCCCTCCTGCATTTTTGGATCAACGCCGAGGCCTGGAAGGGTCTGCCGAAGACCTATCGCGCCATCCTGCAGGGGGCGGCGGCGCAGGTGAATGCCGAGGTTCAGGCGCGCTACGACGCGCGCAACCCCCAGGCACTGCGCCGACTCGTCTCCGGCGGCGCGCAGCTTCGCCCCTTCCCGCAGGATGTGATGGAGGCGGCGCTCAAAGCGTCGAACGAGGTCTATGCCGATCTCTCGGCCAAGAACCCCGACTTCAAGCGGATCTACGATGCGATGAAGACCTTCCGGAACGAGGAATACCTCTGGTTCCAGGTGGCCGAGTACACCTACGACAACTTCATGATCCGCGCCCGCGCCCGCGGATGACGCGATCCCGGACTTCGGACAAAAAAAAGCCGCCCGTGAAGAGCGGCCCGAAGTCTAGGGAGGAAACGCCCAAGGAGGGCAGCGGGAGGCGGACGCCGTCCGCGTTCCCGCAATGCACAAATTGATCTTTGCTTGGATTTTTTCAAGCCGCTTCGTCGGCAATGTTGGCATTTGCGCGTGTGCAGGCACACGTCAGCAGCCGTCTGTCACTCAAATGCCGCATGCGGCCCAGGGGGCGAATGCAATGGTTGCGGCCGATGCCGCAATAGATGGATGCGCGCTCATTGCTTTCATCGCGGGCCACATCCTTGATCCATTTGGCGAATCCTGATCGGCCGCCGAGCTTGATCCTGAAGGCCGCCGGAATCCTAGCCCCGCCGATGCAACGTTTGCCGGCCTGGCGCATTTCCTGCGCCGACGCGCGCCGCCAGGTGAAAGCCGAATCACACGACCGAGATCGATGGCGCTGATCGACGGCGCGAGCGGCTGGGACGGGAGCAGTTTCGAGCGATGGCGATTCAACCGGCCCGCATCCGGGTGCTGAACGACAGACCGCCGCGGGATGGGTCCGACTACGTCCTGTACCTCATGCAGCAGGCCATGCGCGTTCCGTTCAATCCGGCGCTGGAGCTGGCGATCGAGGAAGCCAACCGCCTCAAACTCCCGCTTCTGGTCTGCTTCGGCCTGCTCGACGGCGCCAACGGCTTTCCCGAGGCCAATGCACGGCACTACGCCTTCCTGCTGCAGGGCTTGGCCGACGCGGCGACCGCCTTGGACAAGCGCGGCATCGCCTTCCTCGTGCGCCGGGGAACGCCGGCCAAGGTCGCCATCGATCTCTCCGAGGGTGCGGCTCTGCTGGTGCTCGACCGCGGCTACCTCGCGATTCAGAAGCGCTGGTATGGCGAGATCGAACAGAAGGCGACGTGCCGGATCGTGCAGGTCGAAGGTGACGTGGTGGTGCCGGTCGAGACCGCCTCGACCAAGCACGAATACGCCGCGCGCACCCTGCGCCCGAAGCTTCAGAAGCTCTGGGACGACTTCCTGGAGCCGCTGGCGCGACGCACGATCGAGCAGCCCGCCGGAGGGCTGATCGAGCGGCTAAAGCGGAAGGACGGGCTCGACGTCTCGAACCCGGACAGGCTGCTGGCGAAGCTGACGCTCGACACCACGGTTGGCCCGGTGAAGCGCTTCCGCGGCGGCCACACAGAGGCAGGCAAGCGCCTCAAGCGCTTCGTGAAGGAGGCCTTCGCCGGCTACGGCGCCGGCCGCAACAAGCCGGAAGCCGGGGCGGCCTCGCATATGAGCCCCTACCTGCATTTCGGGCACATCTCGCCGGTCGAGATCGCGCTGGCGATCCGCGCGGCGAAGGACGCTGACGGCGACGACCGCTCGGCCTATCTCGAAGAGCTGATCGTCCGGCGCGAGTTGGCGATGAACCACGTCTTCCATACGCAGGGCTACGACGACTACGCCCGCGCCGTGCCCGACTGGGCCCGCAAGACGCTCGCCGAGCACGCCGACGACGAGCGCCCGACGCTCTATTCCGAGGCAGAGCTGGCGGAGGGGAAGACCCACGACCATTACTGGAATGTCGCCATGCGCGAGATGCGCGAGACCGGCTACATGCACAACCAGCTACGCATGTACTGGGGCAAGAAGATCCTCGAGTGGTCGCCCTCGCCGGAGGAGGCGTTCGCCCGGACGTTGCGGCTCAACAACCGCTACTTCCTCGACGGCCGCGACGCGAACTCCTTCACCAACGTCGCCTGGATCTTCGGGCTGCACGACCGCCCGTGGCAGACGCGCAAGATTTTCGGAAGTGTGCGCTACCAGAGCGAGAACTCGCTCAGGAAGTTCGATGCGAAGGGCTACGAGCGGGCCGTGACGCAGCTGTGCGAAGCGGAGAAGAACTGAACCGTCAGCGCTTCAAACACCCCATCAGCCCATCCACCTGCCCCATCCGCCCCTGGATGCGCGCTGCGATCGCCCGCACGCCGCGGGTCGGCTTGCCGGCGCTGCGCAGGATCGGGTTCGGCAGGGCGGCGGCGAGCAGCGCAGCCTCGTTGCGGCTCAGATCGCGGGCGCTCTTGCGAAACCAGTGGCGGGCGGCGGCCTCGGCCCCGAAGATGCCCTCCCCCCATTCGGCGACGTTGAGATAGATCTCCATGGTCCGACGCTTGCCCCAGATCGCATCGGCCATCACCGCGAGCGGGATTTCGAGCCCTTTGCGGATGTAGGAACGGCCGGGCCACAGGAATACGTTCTTGACCGTCTGCATGGTAATGGTCGAGGCACCCCTACTCGGGCCCTCCTCGTCGTCCACCACGTCGCGCAGGGCGCCCCAATCGACGCCGTTGTGCAGGCAGAAGCGCTGGTCCTCCGAGGCGATCACCGCCTGGATCAGGGCTGGGGCGATCGCCTCCAGCTTGACGCTGTCCCGCTGCGCGCCCTGGAGCGTCAACCAACGCCCCAGCATCAGGGTTGAGGGCGGGGTCGCCACGCTATAGACGAGCGCGAGCGTGAGCGTGAAGGCAAGAATGGCAATGGGAGCCAGCGTGATCAGGGTGGCGGCGCGCCGCAGCCCGGTTCGACGCTTCGGGACGAAATCCCGCGGCGCAGCTTTCCTCGCGAGAGGCCGCGACGACGGAATCCGTCGCAGGTCGCGCCCCTGCCGCTCCGCCTCGCTCTCCTCCGGCACCGCCACCGCGCGTCCGCCCCTCCCCGATCCAGGCCTCTTCCGATGACCTCAACGCAGGCTTCCCACCCCTCGGTCAAGGCAGACGCCTATACGGGTGACTTTACCCACAGGCTGGCAGGGGTCGCCGACACGGTCGAGACCTTCCTCGTCGATCTGCTGGGGCCGACGCTCCAGGCTGGCGAGATCGCCCGTCCGCCCCGGCTGATGGAGGCGATGCGCCACGCCGTGCTCGGCGGCGGCAAGCGGCTGCGGCCCTTCCTCGCCATCGAGACCGCGCGGATGCTCGGCGGGACTGAAGAAGCGGCGCTCGCGGCGGGTGCGGGCGTCGAACTCGTCCATTGCTACAGCCTCGTCCACGACGACCTGCCGGCCATGGACGATGACGACCTGCGCCGCGGCAAGCCCACCGTCCACAAGGCTTACGACGAGGCGACCGCCATCCTCGTCGGTGACGCGCTCCAGACGCTGGCCTTCGAGGTCACCGCCGACCCGCGCTGGCAGCCCGATCCGGCGATCCGGGCGGAGCTGGTGCTCGGGCTGGCCCGCGCCTCCGGTCTCGGCGGCATGGTCGGCGGCCAGCTCCTCGACCTCTCGGCCGAGGGGCGCTTCGGCCCGGCCAACATGGATATCGACGACACCCTGCGGATGCAGGCGATGAAGACCGGAGCGATCCTCGCCTTCTCGGTCGAGGCCGGCGCTCTCGTCGGCGGCGCGAATGCGGATGAGCGGGCGGCGCTGCTGCGCTACGGCAAGGCGCTCGGCCAAGCCTTCCAGGTCGCCGACGATATCCTCGACCGGGAAGCCTCGCCGGAAGCGATGGGCAAGGCCACCGGCAAGGACAAGGATGCCGGCAAGGCGACCCTGGTCGACCGCCTCGGCCTCGACGGGGCGCGGGCCGAGTGCGACCGGCTGGTGGCTCTGTGCGAGGAGGCCGTCGCGCCCTGGGGCGCGCGGGCTCAGGTGCTCAAGGACGCCGCCCGGTTCACGGTGGCGCGCAAGGCCTGATGTCTTACGGGTGCGGCGGATCCGCTGGCCGCACCCCGTGGAACCGGTGCCGCTGCTCCGGCGGTACGCGGGCGCAATCCTCGCGGCGCCCGAAGAGGCGATAGCGGTAACGCGCGACGAGGCCGTAGAGACGGTCGCGCAGCGGCTTCGGCACCATCCTGAGCAGCCTGAACCAGCGCCACGGCGCCCTGAGATGCCGTGCCACTTTTAGCGCGGCATCCGAGCGCGCCAGCGCCCGCCCGTTCTCGATCAGCAGGAAGGTCCCGTTCAGGTCCTCTGCGGTGAAGCCGTATTGGGCGGCCAGCGCGAGCCCCTCCCGCGACCATGCCCCCATGAAGTGCAGGCGATCATCGCGTTCGTGCGCGAGCAGGAAGCGCACCGCTCCCGCGCAGAGCACGCAATCGGTGTCGAAGACGAGGGTCGGCGGCAGGCCAGTCGTCACGAGGCGCTGACCACGATCTCCACCAGGTTCGGCTGCCCCGAGCGGATGCCCGCCTCGACCGCCCCGGCGATGTCCGCCGCCCGCTCGATCCGGCGGGAGGGCACACCCATCGAGGTGGCGAGGGCCAGAAAGTCGATCCGCGGGTCGGTCAGGTCCATGGCGATGAAGCGGTTCGCGCGCACCGAGGCGTAGTGCGTCTGCGATTTCATGAACTGCTTCAGGATGTTGTACTCGGCATTGTTGATCACCACGAAGGTCACGGGCAGCCCTTCATGCGCGGCGGTCCAGAGCGCCTGAGGCGAGTACATCGCCGCCCCGTCGCCGACGATGCAGACCACTGGCGACCGGTCGAGGCCGAGCGAGAAGCCGACCGAGGCGGGCATGCCCCACCCGAGGACGCCGCCGCGGATCGAGGAATATTGCCGCGTCCAGGTGCTGTGCAGGATGGTGCGCAGGTGCCCGAGGGTCGCGGGCGCCTCGTCGATGATGGCGATGTCGGCCCCGACGGCGCGGGCGATCTCGCGGGCGGCGACGAGGGGGTGGATCACGGGATCGGCGAAGGCGGCATCCGCCCGGGCTTCGAGGGCGGCCCGGCGCGCGTCGTAGGCCGCGACGGCCTCGCGGCGCAGGCGGGCATAGGTCTCGGCGTGGGGCGCGAGTCGTGCCTCGAGCAGCGGCAGCAGCACGTCGAGGGAGGCGCGCACATTGCCGACCGTCGAGAGCTGCGTGGCGTAGGTGCGGCCGAGGTCGCGCGCATCCGCCGAGAGCTGGAACACCTGCGTCCCCGGCGGTACGGCCGAGCCTTCCGTGTAGAGCACGGTGATGAGCGACTTGCCGCCGAGCGCGAACACCGCGTCGTAACGGCCCAGGATCTCGGCGATGCCGCTGGCCTTGGTCGGCAGGTTGCCCATCCAGAGCGGGTGGGCGGTCGGAAACGGGATATGCGCCGGCCAGGACGAGCCGTAGACCGGCGCGGCGAGGAGATCGGCGAGCCGCACCGCCTGGGCCGAGGCGTCGCTGGCATCGACCTCGTCGCCGGCGATCAGGGCGAGACGTCCCGGCGGGATGGCGGCGAGATGCTCTGCCAGCCGGTCGAGGGAGCCGGCCACGGCGCGGTGGTCGATGGTGGAGATCTCGCCGAGCGGCGCGGCGGTCCTCGCTTCCATCACGTCCATGGGCAGCGACAGGAAGACGGGGCCCGAGGGTGCCGCCGCGGCGTCGTGAAACGCGCGGCGCAGGAGCACAGGGAGCTGGTCGGCGTTCGTCACCTCGCGCGCCCACTTCACCGTGGGGGCGGCGATGGCGGTCAGATCACCGAACAGGAGCGGATCGGTGATGACATGCCGCGAATCCTGCTGGCCCGCGGTCACCACCAGCGGCGTGCCCGAGATCTGGGCGTTGAGCAGGTTGCCCATGCCGTGACCGAGGCCGCCGGCGGTGTGCAGGTTGAGGAAGCCCGGCCGGCGCGCGGCCTGCGCATAGCCGTCGGCCATGGCCACCGCGCTCGCTTCCTGCAGCGCGAGCACGTAGGCGATGTCGGTCGCTTCCGTCAGGGCGTCGATCAGCGGCAGTTCGGTCGTGCCCGGATTGCCGAAGATGTAGCGGACCCCTTCCGAGCGCAGCACCTCCACCAGCACCTCGGCGCCGCGCCGCTCGGCCACCGCATCAAGGGTCGTGACCGTCATGGCATTCCTCCCTGCGCGCCGCAGCCCTCTGCTTCAACGCGCATCATCCGCGCCGGGATGACACCCGGTCGAGCGCGGTCTCACGGTCTCTCACCATCGGCAGCGACGCCAAGGCCGCTCATTCCTCTGTCGAACCTGCCTCCGAAATCGTCACCAGGTCAGGGCTGGGCAGCGCGCGGTCGCACGGACCAGGTCGCCCAGAAGACTGGACGGCCGTAGAGGGAGGAGGCGTCGCTGCCGTCGATCCGCGGCGCCCGGCGGTCGAGCCAGGTCAGGAAGCCGCCCTTGTCCGGGTAGATCGTCGGCGCGTCGAGATTGCCGTAGCGATCGGTCATCCAGCCGAAGCCGTCACGGGTGAAACGCCCCAGGGCGTCGCCGCCGGAGCGCAGGCCGAGATAGGCGGTCGAATGGCCAGCGGCGATCGGCTCCGAATAGAGCGTCAGGGCGGTGATGCTGCCGGGCGAGAGGTCGGAGGTGTAGTGCAGGCAGATGTCGGCGACAGGCCCACCCGAAACGGTGACCGGCCGCGAGCAGGAATAGGCCACGGCCCAGCGGTCCATGCCGCGTGCCTTGGCGACGCGGATCTCGGTCTCGGCAGGCAGACTCTCGATCAGCGTGACGGGCGCCGACCACGCGCGCTCGGCCAGCGGGTCGCGGCTCGTGCGCAGATACAGCGCCATGCGCCGCTTGCTCCGCGGCGCCCCGCAATCGGCGGGCAGCACGTCTGTGTAGAAGTAGTGGTAGAGACGATCGACCACGCTGATCGAACCGGTCAGGCCACGGGCCTCGAGATCCGGCGCGGCGCAATTGCCGACGATCGGCTTGCCGTTCTCGTCGAGCACGGGGGCGGGCTTGGCCGCCGGCCGGGCCCGTCCGCGTCTGCGCCCCTTCTCCTCGGCGGGGGGGGGGCCGAATGGCTGCCACGCGGTGCCAGGATCGGATTCGACGCGCAGGTCGAGGCTCTGGAAGTCGTAGGTTCGTGCCTGGACCAGCACTCGACGGCGGCCGCCCTCCCCCGAGGGTTCGGTCGCGGTGGCGAGGATGGCGTAATAGGGGTCGCCCGCCCAATCGCGCCCCGCGACCATCATCGCGTTGCCGGACGGATCGTCCTCCGGCGTCGGCGCCTGAGCGCGGAAGGTCATCTTTTCAGACGTCCTGTCCCCTTGCCGCGCCTCGCGCGCCGCCCGGCGGGCCTCGCGCCGCGCCTGCCGGCCCGCCCGGCTGCGGCGGCGCGGCTGTTCGGCCCGCGCCGAGCCGTCCCCCTTGAGGCCCTCGCTCCAGAAGCGCGGATCGGTCGGCGGTAGGATCGTGGCCAGCGCCTCGATCTGACGGCCGATGCGCACGGCGCCGCCCGCGGCGGGATCGCTGGCGCGCAGGTCCGATGGGCAAGAATCCTCGCCGCGGCGTCCGCCCCCGCGCGGCGGCTCGGCCCGGTAGATCACCTGGAGCGGGCCGGGCGGCCCGGTATCCTTGAGACGCAAGATCTGCACGTCGTGAACGAAGCGGCAGGGCGGCGGGACGGCGAAGACACCCTCGGCCTCGTCGGCCGAGCGGCAGATCTCGAGAGCGCCGCCGCCGGTGGCGTAGCAGGCGCTGCTGCCGCCCCGCGCCGCGCCGGCCTGAGCAGGCCCCGCGAGCATCGCCAGCACCGAAGCGCCGATCGCCACTCCGCCGCGCAAGGCGGTCCCGGAAGCGAGCGTGAGGGAACCGCATCCAGCGGCGCGGGAGGGGAAAAGGCGCAGTGTCGACACCGAGAAACCTTAGCCCTTTCGGGCTGAGTCCGGAAAGCTGTCGCAGGAGGCCGTCCCATCACGATCCGGTCGTTTTCGGCACGTGGAAAGCGAACATGGTGAAAGGATTGGCTCACCAACCTGGATTATCCTGGGGGTCCGTTCGATCAAGAGGGCATCCCATCGATGAGCAGCGGTCTCTCGGCACCGGCCGGTCTGTCGGAGGTCTCCCGCCTCGCGACGTTGCTGGCCGATCAGGCGCTCGACGCGCAGATCATGAGCCGTCCGATCCCCGACGATCAGGTCCAAGCTCTGCTGGACGCCGCCGTGCTCCTCGATGAGTACGGCCAGGAAATCCCGCCGCTCCTCGGGCAGATCGTCCACGAGATCGGCTCCTCCGCGCCCGAACGCGCCGTCCATTCGACCAAGCGCGCCGACGAGGACGAAGTCGGGCGCATGGCCTGGATGCTGCGCCCGTTCCGCTCCTCCAAGCGCGCCGGTTGAGGCGCTGGCTTAGAGACGGGCTTGCGGGGGCCGGGCCGCGCCGATAGAGCGCGGGCGACGTGGCGCGTGCCATCAGCCCGGATTTCAGCCCATGACCACCTACAAGCTTCTGCTCCTGCCCGGCGACGGCATCGGCCCCGAGGTGATGGCCGAGGTCGAGAAGGTGGTCGGCTGGCTCAAGCGCGCCGGCCTCGCCGATTTCGAGACCGAGAGCGACCTCGTCGGCGGCGCGGCCATCGATGTCCACGGCAAGCCGCTCGCCGACGAGACGCTCGCCCGTGCCGACGCGGCCGACGCGATCCTGCTCGGCGCGGTCGGCGGGCCGAAGTGGAATGGGGTCGCCTACGACATCCGCCCCGAGGCCGGCCTGCTGCGCCTGCGCAAGGATCTCGGCCTGTTCGCCAACCTGCGCCCAGCGATCTGCTACCCGGCTTTGGCCGACGCCTCGGCGCTGAAGCGCGATCTGGTCGAGGGCCTCGACATCATGATCGTGCGCGAGCTCACCGGCGGCGTCTATTTCGGTGAGCCGAAGGAGATCACCACGCTGGAGGACGGCTCGAAGCGGGCGGTCGACACCCAGGTCTACACCACCGCCGAGATCGAGCGGATCGCGCATGTGGCCTTCGACCTCGCCCGCAAGCGTTCCGGCCGGGTCGCCTCGGCGGAGAAGAACAACGTGATGAAGACCGGCGTCCTGTGGAAGGAGGTCGTCACGCGGGTTCATGCCGAGAATTACAGCGAAGTCGAGCTGGAGCACGTGCTCGCCGACAACTGCGCCATGCAGCTCGTGCGGCGCCCCAAGCAGTTCGACGTGCTGGTGACCGACAACCTGTTCGGCGACGTGCTCTCCGATGTCGCGGCGATGCTGACCGGTTCGCTCGGCATGCTGCCCTCGGCCTCGCTCGGCGCGACCGACGCCCGCGGCACCCGCAAGGCGCTCTACGAACCGGTCCACGGCTCGGCCCCCGACATCGCCGGCAAGGGCTACGCCAATCCGATCGCGATGATCGGCTCACTCGCGATGTGCCTGCGCTACTCGTTCGGGCTCGGCGAGGCCGCCGACCTCGTGGAGGGCGCGATCACCCGGGCGCTGGCGGCCGGCGCCCGCACCCGCGACATCGTTGGCGAGGGACAGACCCCGATCAGCACCGCCGAGATGGGCGATGCGATCCTGCGCGAGTTGGAAGCGCTGGCGGGCTGAGCGCTCCATCCCTCCATCGACACTGCGAGCGAAGCGAAGCAGTCCGGCCGCGTGACCTCTCCGGTCAGGTCGCGGACTGGATTGCTTCGGCGCCGCCTCACAATGACGGCAGAGACGGTTCCCTACTTCTCCCCCAGCGGCAGCCACGTGCGCCCGTCCCGGCCCAGGAGTTCGTCCGCCTCCTTCGGCCCGGAGCTCCCCGCCGGATAGCGGCAGACCGGCGCGTCCTTCCAGGCCTGGATCAGTGGATCGACGGCGGCCCAGCTCGCCTCGATGGTGTCGGCACGCTGGAATAGGGTCGGATCACCCATCATGCAGTCGTAGATCAGCGTCTCGTAGCCGACCGTGGGGGCGGGCTCGAAGAAGTCGGCGTAGCAGAAGCCGCTCTCGATCGGGGCGAGATGCATCTGCGGCCCCGGCCGCTTCACGTTGAACCGGGTGGTCGAGCCGGGCTTCGGGTCGATGCGCAGGCGCATCACGTTCGGAGCCGGATCCGCGCCGTCTTTTCCCCGGAAGAGGGTGAAGGGGGCCGGCTTGAAATGCACCGCGATCTCCGTGCGCCGATCGGCCAGGCATTTGCCGGTGCGCAGGTAGAACGGCACGCCGGACCAGCGCGCATTCTCGATCGCGATCTTGAGGGCGACGTAGGTCTCGGTGCGGGAATCCTCGGCCACATCCGGCTCGTCGCGGTAGGCCGTCGCATCCCTGCCCTCCTCGCGGCCGGCGGAATACTGGCCGCGCACCGCGTCCTGCGGCGAGACCGGACGAATCGCCGTCACCAGCCTCGTCTTCTCGTCGCGCACGGCCTCGGCATCGAACGAGCCCGGCGGCTCCATCGCCACCATGGTGAGGAGTTGGAACAGGTGGTTGGGCACCATGTCCCGCAGCGCGCCCGTCGGCTCGTAGAAGCGGCCGCGCTCCTCGACGCCGATCGTCTCGGCGGCGGTGATCTCGACATGATCGACGTAGTCGCGCCGCCAGACCGGGTCGAGCAGGGCGTTGGCGAAGCGAATCGCCAGGATGCTCTGGACCGTCTCCTTTCCGAGGAAGTGGTCGATCCGGTAGAACTGGCTCTCGTCGCCCTGCGCCAGGATGGTCTCGTTGAGCGCCTTGGCGGAAGCGAGGTCCGAGCCGAATGGCTTCTCGATGATGACGCGGCGGAAGGTGCCGTTGGTCTGTTTAAGCAGGCCGGCCTTGCCGAGCCCCTCCACCACGGGGCCGAAGAAGCGGGCAGCGACCGCGAGGTAGAACACCACATTGCCGCTCAGCCGCCCGGCAAGATCCCGGAAGGTCGCCGTTTGGGAAAAATCGCCCTGCATCACGTGCAAGCGCTCGCGGATGAAGCCCCAGGGCTGCGGGTCGATCCGCTCGGGGTGGAACTCGGCCGACGGGTCCTCGGTGAAGGATTCCATCGTCTTCGTCAGGTCGTCGCGCCAGCCCTCGTCGGTGAGCGGGTTGTGATCGACGCCGAGGATCGAGAACCTTTGGTCGAGCAGCCCGCCGCCGGCGAGGTTGTAGAGCGCGGGCATCAGCAGGCGCTTCGTCAGGTCGCCGCCGGCTCCGAAGACCACGAGGGTGCAGGGTGGGGCCTGCGGCGGTTCGGGAGCGTCGTGAACGCGGGCGTCGGGCATCGATCATCCGGGGCTGCCGGCCGGCGAGGGACCGACCGCTGAGATCCCCGTTTCAACAGCATCCCGTGCCCGGTGTTCCGGCCGGGCTGCCCTGCTCCAGAGCATCGTCCTGGATATCGGATCCAAGACGATGCTCGAGTTCGTTGGTTTTGCATCGTCTTTTTCCGAAAGCCGGTGGCCACCTTTCGGGACGATGCTCTCGCCGCCGGGATGGCCCCTACTCGTCGGTGCGGACGGCCGATCCGCCGTCGATGGGCAGGCGCGCGCTCTTCAGCTCCTCGCCGGTCGGCAGCGAGCGGGCATCCCAGCCGCCGCCGAGCGACCGGATCAGCGCCACGGCGGTGGTGAAGCGGTTGAGGCGGATCTGCAGCGCGGTGATCTCGTTGTTGATCTGCAGGGCCTGGGCGGTCACGACCGTGGTGTAGTTCTGCGTGCCGGCCCGGTACTCGTTGAGCGCGATCTCGACCGCGCGCCGGGCCGAGGCCACCGCCTCGTCCTGCTTCGCCTGCTGCCGCGCCAGGATGCGCACGCCAGCCAGCCCGTTCTCGACCTCGCCGAAGGCGGTCAACACCGTCTGGCGATAATTGGCCACCGCCGCCTCGTAGGCGGCCCGCGCCGTCTGTAGCACCGCGGCGCGGGCGCCGCCGTCGAAGAACACCTGACTGCCGTTGGCGGCGATCGACCAGACGCGGTTGGCCGCCGAAAACACGCCGTTGCTCGTCGCACCCGAGAAACCGCCCGCGGCCGAGAGCGTGACGGTGGGGAAGAAGGCGGAGACCGCTACGCCGATCTGCTCGCTCTGCGCCTGCACCAGCCGCTCGGCCCCGGCGATATCGGGCCGGCGCTCCAGGAGGTCGGAGGGGATGCCGACCGGTACCGAGGGGGGACGCACCGGCAGGGGCGAGAACGGCAGCTTGAACTCGGAGGGCGGGCGACCGGTGAGGATCGCCACGGCGTGCTCGAAGGTGGCCCGCTGCAGATCGACGGCGATCAGCGAGGCCTCGGTGGTCTGGAGCTGCGTCTGCGCGGTGATGACGTCGGAGCGGGCGGCGACGCCGGCGTTGTATTGGTTCTCGGCAATCGCCAGGCTGCGCTTGAAACCCTCGACGTTCTCCTGAAGCACCCGCTTGAGCGCGTCCTGGTAGCGGAGCTGAAGATAGGCGGTGGCCAGCTCCGCCTGGAGGCTGAGGCGCACCAGGGCGAGGTCGGCGGCCGAGGCCTGGGCGGAGGCGACATCGCTCTCGATCTGGCGCCGGATACCGCCGAACAGGTCGAGCTCCCAACTCGCCTGCCCCTGGAGCGAGACCGTCGTGCGCTCCGTCCCCAGCGCCCGCGAGCGGGTGATGCTCGGCGCGCCGATCACCGTGGGGAACAGGGCGGCGCGGGCCTGCGCCACCAGGGCGCGGGCCTGATCGTAGACCGCGATCTGGGCGCGGAGGTTCTGGTTGTCCACGTCGATCGAGCGGATCAGCCGGTCGAGGGTCGGATCGTTGAAGGCCCGCCACCAATCGCCGCGCTCGGCCGCGTCGTTCGGTGCCGCCGGGCGCCAGCCCTTCTGCGCCTGGACGTAGGCGAGGCTGTCCTCGCGCATCCCGCCCTGCTTGAACGCCAGCGGCGTCTCGACGGATGGGCGCGAATAATCGGGGCCGACGAGGCAGCCGGAGGTGGTCCCGGCAAGGACGGCGACGCCGGAAAGTCGGAGCAGGGCTGCAATCCCTCCCCTCCCGGCTCGATGCGGGCGGCTTTCGCACGTGTCACGGATCACGAAACAACCATCCTCACTCGGCCGGCACCGTCGCGGGTCCGCCCCGGCGACGCTTCGCCCAGAGCCGGAGACGGTCGAGATACAGGTAGACGACCGGTGTCGTGTAGAGGGTCAGGATCTGGCTGACGATGAGTCCACCGACGATCGCGATCCCGAGCGGGCGGCGCAGCTCCGCGCCCTCGCCGCCGGCGATGATGAGCGGGGCCGCGCCGAGCAGGGCGGCGAGCGTCGTCATCATGATCGGCCGGAAGCGCAGGATGCAGGCCTCGTAGATCGCCTCGCCCGGCGCGAGGCCGCGCTTCCGCTCCGCATCAATGGCGAAGTCGATCATCAGAATCGCATTCTTCTTCACGATGCCGATCAGCAGGAACACCGCGATCAGGGCGATGATGGTGAACTCGGTGCCGGTGGTGAGCAGCGCGACGATGGCGCCGATGCCGGCCGAGGGCAGCGTCGAGAGGATCGTCAGCGGGTGGATGTAGCTCTCGTAGAGGATGCCGAGCACGGCGTAGACGGCGAGCAAAGCCGCCAGGATCAGCAGCGGCTGGCGCGAGGCCGAATCCTGATAGCTCTTGGCCGCGCCCGCGAACTCGCCGTGGATGGTCTGCGGCAATTGCAGATCGAGCATGGTCTGGTTGATGACGGCGGTCGCCTCGCCCAGGCTCTTGCCCGGCACGAGGTTGAACGAGATCGTTGTCGCCACGAACAGGCCCTGATGGGCCACCTGGACCGGGGCGTTGCCGGTCTCGAAACGGGCGAAGGCCGAGAGCGGGACCATCGTCTCCTTGGCGCTCGACACCGGCGCACTCGACGACGCGCTGCCCCGGCTCGCGGCGATGGCGTTGCCCGCGGCGTTGCGCGCCGAGTCGGCGGCGATGGCTGCGGCCGTATCGGTGGTGGAGGTGCCCGACGTCGAGGCTTGCGAGGGCGTCGTGGTTCCGCCGCCCGAGACCGTGCCGGCGACCGCGTTGGTGGTGGCCGAGCCCCGCGCCCGTCCGCCCGTGGTCGAGACATAGATCGTCTTCAGCACCTCCGGGTTCTGAAGGTATCGCGGCGCGATCTCCATCACGACGTGGTACTGGTTGAGCGGATTGTAGATCGTCGAGACCTGCCGCTGGCCGAAGGCGTCGTAGAGCGTATTGTCGATCTGGTCCGGCGTGATGCCGTACCGGAAGGCGGTCGCCCGATCGATGACGAGCCGGCTCTCCAGCCCGCCCTCCTGCTGATCGGAGGTTACGTCGGCAAAGATGTCGGTGCGCTTCTGAAGGGCCTGCAGGAGCTTAGGCGAGGCGGCGTAGAGTTCGGCCGCGGTGTCGCCCTGGAGCGTGTACTGGTACTGGGCGAAGCTCTGGCGCCCACCCATCCTGAGATCCTGGCGCGGGAACAGGTACAGGCGCGCACCCGCGACCTGGGCGAGCTTGGGCCGAAGCCGCGCCATTACCTTCTCGATCGAATCGCGCTGTCCTAAGGGTTTCAACCCGACGAAGACGTTGGCAGAATTTGTGCCGCGCCCGCCGGTGAAGCCGACGATGCTCTCCACCGCCGGGTCCGCCTGCACGATGGCGCTCGCCCGTTCCAGCTTGTCCTTCATCGACTGGAACGAGATGCGCTGGTCGGCCTGGATACCGCCCATGAGCTGGCCGGTATCCTGATCGGGGAAGAACCCCTTCGGCACGATGATGTAGCCGTAGACCGTCAGCCCGATCGCGGCGAACACGCTGAGGGCCGTCAGGCGGCGATGCCGGAGTGCGAACCGCAAGCTGCGCTCGTAGCCGCGCAGCAGCGCGTCGAAGCCGCCCTCAAGCATCCGCAGCAGGAAATTGGGGCGCTTGCCCGCATGCGCCTGCGCCTCGGGCTTGAGCAGCAGGGCGCACATCATCGGCGTCGTCGTCAGCGAGAGCACCAGCGAGACGAGGATCGCGATCGACAGCGTGACCGCGAATTCCCGGAAGAGCCGACCGACGATGCCACCCATCAAGAGGATCGGCAGGAACACGGCAATCAGCGACAGGCTCATCGAGACGACGGTGAAGCCGACCTCGCGGGCGCCGATCAGCGCCGCCTCGACCCGCGGCTTGCCCGCCTCGATATGGCGCTGGATGTTTTCGAGCACGACGATGGCGTCGTCGACGACGAAGCCGGTCGCGATGATGAGCGCCATCAGCGAGAGGATGTCGAGGGAGTAACCGAGCATCCACATCGCCGCGAAGGTGCCGATGATCGAGATCGGCACCGCCACCGCCGGGATCAGCGTCGCCCGCCACGAGCGCAGGAAGATGAAGGTTACGAAGATGACGAGGATCACCGCGATGATCAGCGTCTCCTCGGTGCTCGCCAGCGACGCGCGGATCGTGGCCGAGCGGTCGCCGGAGATGTCGAGGTCGATGTCGCCGGGCAGCGCCGCCTTCACCTGCGGGATCGCCGCGCGCACCCGCTCCACCGTCTCGACGACGTTGGAGCCCGGCTGCTTGTAGATGAACAGGATCACGCCCGGCTTGCCGTCGACGAGGCCGAGATTGCGCTTGTCCTCGACCGAGTCGACCACCTCGCCGACATCGGCCAGCCGCACCGCGGCGCCGTTGCGGTAGGCCACGACGATATCGCGGTAGTCGGAGGCCTGCCGGCCCTGGTCGTTGGCGTAGAGCTGGTAGCGGCGGTCGCCCGCGACGATATCGCCCTTGGGCGAGTTGGCGTTGGCCGAGGCCAACCCCGCGCGGATGCCTTCCAAGCCGATGCCGTAGTGGAACAGGGCAGTCGGATCGAGCTCGACCCGCACCGCCGGCAACGACGAGCCGCCGATATCGACGTTGCCGACACCCTCGATCTGACTCATCCGCTGCTGCACGATGGTCGCGGCGGAATCGTAGAGCTGGCCCGGCGTCAGCGTGTCCGAGGTCAGCCCGAGGATCAGGATCGGCGAATCGGCCGGATTGAACTTGCGGTAGGTCGGGTTGGTGCGGAGCGCCGTCGGCAGGTCGGCACGCGCAGCGTTGATCGCCGCCTGCACGTCGCGGGCGGCGCCGTCGATGTCCCGGTTGAGGCCGAACAGCAGGACGATCCGCACCGTGCCGGTGGAACTCGTGGATGTCATCTCGTTGACGTCGGCAATGGCCCCGAGCCGTCGCTCCAGCGGCGCGGCCACCGTCGTCGCCATGGTCTCCGGCGAGGCGCCGGCCATCTGCGCCTGGACGAGGATGACCGGAAAATCGACCTGCGGCAGCGGCGCCACCGGCAGCCGCACATAGGCGAACAGACCGGCCAGCATCAGGCCGATGGTGAGAAGCGTCGTCGCGACCGGGCGGCGGATGAAGGGTTCGGAGAGGTTCAAGGCGCGGCCCCGCCCGGCGCCAGCCCGTCCCGCTCCCGCCGCCGCGTGATCCGCCGCTCCAGCCGGTCGAAGGCGAGGTAGATGACGGGCGTCGTGAACAGCGTCAGCACCTGGCTGACGATGAGGCCGCCGGCGATGACGATGCCGAGCGGCTGGCGCAGCTCCGAGCCGACGCCGGAGCCGACGATCATCGGCACCGCCGCGAACAGGGCGGCGAGCGTCGTCATCAGGATCGGGCGGAAGCGCAGCAGGCAGGCCTCGTAGATCGCGTCACGCGGGGTCTTGCCCTCCTCGCGCTCGGCCTGCAGCGCGAAGTCGATCATCATGATCGCATTCTTCTTCACGATGCCGATCAGGAGCACGATGCCGATGATCGCGATGATGTCGAGGGACAGCCCGAACCACATCAGACCGAGCAAGGCGCCGATGCCGGCCGAGGGCAGCGTCGAGAGGATGGTGATGGGGTGGATGAAGCTCTCGTAGAGGACGCCGAGCACGATGTAGACGGTGATGATCGCCGCGCAGACGAGGAACAACTCGTTGGACAAAGCCGTCTGGAAGGCGATCACCGAGCCTTGCGGCACCACGTTGAAGCTCGCCGGAAGATCGATCTCCTTGCGCGCGGCCTCCAGCGCGTCCACCGCCTGCCCCAGGGCGACGCCCGGCGCGAGGTTGAACGAGACGGTGGTGGCCGGGAACTGGCCGAGATGGCCGATCAGCAGCGGCGCGCGCCGCTCTTCGATCTTCGCCACCGCCGAGAGCGGCACCTGCCCGGAGGGCGCGGTGGAGGATGGCAGGTAGAGGTTCTCGAGGGAGGCGAGCGAGGTGTGCAGCTTCGGGTCCGCCTCGAGGATGACCCGATACTGGCTCGACTGGGTGAAGATGGTCGAGACGATGCGCTGGCCGAAGGCGTCGTAGAGCACGTTGTCGATCGTGGCCGGCGTGATGCCGTAGCGGCCGGCGGTCGGCCGGTCGATGGTGACGTAGGCCGCCAGCCCGTTGCCCTGGTAGTCGCTGGTCACGTCGGCGAGCAGCGGCGAGCGGCGCAGGGCCTCGACGTAGCGCGGCACCCAGGTCTCGAAATCGCCGAGGTTCGGGTTCTCGAGGATGACTTGGTACTGCGTTGCCGAGACGGCGGTGTCGATCGTAAGGTCCTGCACGGGCTGCATGTAGAGCCGCACACCGGGCACGGCAGCGGTCGCCGCGTTGAGGCGGCGGATGATCGTGCTCGCATCCGCGCCGCGCGCCTCCCGCGGCTTCAGGTTGATGAGGAAGCGGCCCGAATTGAGCGTCACGTTCTGCCCGTCGACCCCGATGAAGGAGGAGAGGCTGGCGACGTCCGGATCCTTCAGCACCACGTCGGCGAGCGCCTGCTGCCGCTCGGCCATGGCCTCGTAGGAGACGCTCTGATCGGCCTGGGAGATGCCCTGGATCACGCCCGTGTCCTGCACGGGGAAGAAGCCCTTGGGGATCACCACGAAGAGCCAGGCGGTGAGCGCCACGGTGCCGAGGGTGACGATGAGCGTCAGCCCCTGATGGGCGAGCACGACGCGCAGGGCCCTGCCGTAGAGCGTGATGACCCCGTCGTTCAGCCGCCGGCCCATGCGAGCGATCGAGCCCTCGCGCCGGGTGGCGGGCGTGTCGGCGCCGTGGGCGACGGGCTTCAGCAGCCGCGCGCACATCATGGGCACGAGCGTCAGCGAGACCACGGCCGAGATCACGATGGTGGCCGAGAGGGTGATGGCAAACTCGCGGAACAGCCTTCCGACCACGTCGGCCATGAAGAGCAGCGGAATCAGCACCGCGATCAACGAGACGGTGAGCGAGATGATGGTGAAGCCGATCTCGCGGGAGCCCTTCAGCGCCGCCTCGAAGGGATCGTCGCCCTCCTCCACGTGGCGGGCGATGTTCTCGATCACCACGATGGCGTCATCCACCACGAAGCCGGT
>JAESFL010000619.1_pt1 | contig 21956 bp, 20 predicted proteins | sample 9269401 | NCBI WGS metagenome assembly JAESFL01 (sample SAMN14506025, study PRJNA617098) | algae metagenome | isolation source: Gloeocapsa sp. UFS-A4-WI-NPMV-4B04 and co-occurring heterotrophs from desert... | place: USA: Utah | collected 2006-10-01 | reverse complement strand
GCACCTCGACCGCGTCGATGCGCTTGCGCGCCGCCTTGGCGTAGGTCGAATCGCGCTCGAGTCCGATGAAGTTGCGCCCGAGCATCTTGGCGACCGCGCCGGTGGTGCCGGAGCCGAAGAAGGGGTCAAGCACCACGTCGCCGGGATTGGACGAAGAGAGCAGGATACGGGCGAGCAGGGCTTCCGGCTTCTGCGTCGGATGCACCTTGCGGCCGTTTCCGTCCTTCAGGCGCTCGTCGCCGGTGCAGATCGGGATGAACCAGTCCGAGCGCATCTGCACGTCTTCGTTGCCGGCTTTGAGCGCGTCGTAGTGGAAGGTGTAGCCCTTCGATTCCGCGCTCTTCGAGGCCCAGATCATGGTCTCGTGCGCGTTGGTGAAGCGGCGGCCCTTGAAGTTCGGCATCGGATTGGCCTTGCGCCACACGATGTCGTTCAGGATCCAGAAGTTCAGATCCTGCAGGGCCGAGCCCACGCGGAAGATGTTGTGGTAGGAGCCGATGACCCAGAGCGTCGCGTTCTTCTTCATCACGCGGCGCACGGCGAGAAGCCACGCACGGGTGAACGCGTCGTAATCGGCAAAGCTCGCGAACTTGTCCCAGTCGTCGTCGACCGCGTCGACGAGGCTCTGGTCAGGACGCGTGAGCGCCTGTTCGAGTTGGAGATTATAAGGCGGATCCGCGAAGACCACGTCCACGCTCTCAGGGGGAAGCTTCTCAAGATTGGCGATGCAGTCGCCGAGAAGGATCTCATTGAGAGGAAGTGTTTTCGGCAGAACGGAGAGGGGCGTTTGACGCCCCGTCCGAGGTGCCGGCGCAGACCGCCCGGTACGCGAGACATGGATCCGGGAGGCGGCGCCGGCAGCCCCGGTACGCGAGGTACCCATGGGTGATCACCGGTTACGCAACTGACACTCAGGATCATGATGGGATAGGGTAAAGAGGAGGTTTCCAAACGCGATAAAATCCAAATATTTTGGATCGGCAAAACTTGCCTACGCTTTGAAAGTATTGAGCTTTTTAGTTAATCAAAGTTAAGGGAGGTTACAGATCCAGTAACCCTTGGCGTAAGGGTGAAAAACTTAGTCGATGGAACGGGCAGGGGCCCTCGCTTGCCACCGCCGTGAGATGCGCCTTCGTGCTGTAGCCCGCGTTGCTGGCAAAACCATAGGCAGGGTAAGCGTTCCCCAGCCGCGCCATCATGCGGTCGCGGATTACTTTCGCGACAATCGAAGCCGCCGCGATCGACGCGATGCTCGAATCACCCTTGATGACCGCTTCCGCCGCGCAGGGAAGGCCGGGCGGATCGTTGCCGTCGACGAAGGCCATGTCCGGCGTGCAGGGGAGCGCCGCGAGCGCCCGGCACATGGCGAGCAGCGAGGCCTGCCGGATGTTGATGGTGTCGATCTCCCGATGCGACACGGAGGCGATGCCCACCTGCGATGTTGCCAGGATCTCGGCAAACAGTGCCTCGCGTCTGGCTGCCGTGAGCGCCTTCGAATCGGCGAGCCCCTGCGGAACGTTGGCGAGATCGAGCACCACGGCCGCCGACACTACCGGCCCGGCCAGCGGCCCGCGCCCGACTTCGTCGAGGCCGGCGATGCAGGTGAAGCCCTCGGCGCGGGCGGCAAGCTCGCGAGAGAGGCCGAGACCGGGTCTTGAGGAAGAACGAATCAGGGTGGTCATTTGCGGATGAAAGCGGGAACGGGACGGCTTTGTCATCCGCACATGATGCCGCCGGCCTGAACACCCGCGCCGTCATCCCCGGACATGTTCCGGGGATCCACGTCTTAAACCCGCTTAGGACGTGGAGGGCCGGGACAAGCCCGGCCATGACGAAGGATGCTAAAACAGAGAGAGCTGCCCTGTCTCCTTCGGCGGCACCGTGAACAGATCCGTGCGCAGGCGCAGGTTGCGTTTGTTGAGGCCCAGCCGCTCACAGGTGGTCTCGAAGCGGCGGCCGAGCATCCAGGCATAGGGACCGACGCCCGATTGGCGGGTGCTCCAGTTGGCGTCGTAATCCTTGCCGCCGCGCGCCTCCTGCAGCAGCGTGAATACGTGCTTGAGCTTGTCCGGGTAATGGTCGACGAGCCAATCGCGCATCAGGTCCTTCAGGTCGTGCGGCAGGCGCAGGAGCACGTAGCCGGCCTCCTGGGCGCCGGCCTCGGCGCAGGCCTTCAGGATGGCCTCAATCTCGTGATCGTTGATGGCCGGAATGATGGGGGCGACCAGCACCGTCACGGGAATGCCGGCTTCGGTCAGCCGGCGAATCGTCTCGAGCCGCTTGGCAGGCGTGGCCGCGCGGGGCTCCATGCGGCGGGCGAGCTTCGGGTCGAGGGTCGTGACGGAGATGGCGACCTTGGCGAGATGCCGCCCGGCCATGGGACCTAAGATGTCGATATCGCGGGTGACGAGAGCGGACTTCGTCACGATGGCGACCGGGTGGTTCATCCGGTTCAGCACCTCGAGGATCGAGCGCGTGATGCGGAAGCGCCGCTCCACCGGCTGGTACGGGTCGGTGTTGGAGCCGAGCGCGATGGGAGTCGGCTGGTATTTTGAGCCCCGCAGCTCCTTCTCCAGCAGCTCCGCCGCGTTGGGCTTGGCAAAGATCTTGGTCTCGAAATCGAGCCCCGAGGACAGGCCCTGGTAGGCGTGAGTGGGCCGCGCGAAGCAATAGGAGCAGCCATGCTCGCAGCCGCGATAAGGGTTGATCGACTTCTCGAAGAGAATGTCGGGCGAATCGTTCTTGGTGATGATGGTGCGCGCCTTCTCGACGATCACCTCGGTGGGCAGGGTCGGAAGCTCCTCGTCGATCTCCCAACCGTCGTCGAAGGCCTCGCGCTGCGCCGGCTCGTAGCGCCCGGACGGGTTGGCCGCGGCACCACGCCCGCGACGGCGATCCACCTCGACCCGGTAGGCCGGGTTGTCCATGCGCCGCCGAGCCGCTTCAGCCGCCTCCAGGGGCGTGCGCTTCACGGGCCTGGAGAGGAGGGGATCGCGGGCATTGTCTTTGGCGCGAACACTCATGGCGGCCTCGGGCGAATCTGTTCTTGGAAGCAGTAATTCTAAGAACAAATCGCGAACGAAATCAAGGGGAGGCCAATGGCAAGTCCTTGGCGACGAGCGGGCAAAGAGTCGCTATAGTGTTCGGATGATTACCGTTCTCGTTCGCGTGACCCATGGTCCCGAGGCCCTGACTGCCACCTTGAGTGCCCTTGTCCCGGCCGTCGCCGAAGGTCTGGTCGGCGATGCCGTCATCCTGGCGGACAGGCAAGACGACACCCTGATGAAGGTGGCGGATGCCGCCGGCGCGACCATGATAGTGGCCGAGCGCGGCTCGTGGACGGAAGGCGCACGGGCGGCGCGGCGCGACTGGCTGCTCTGCCTCGATGATGGCGATATCCCGCAGGAGGGCTGGATCCGGGTGCTCGATCGCTTCATAGCCCTGTCCGGGGCCGAGCAGGGGCTCGCGCGGATGCGGCGTCGGCGGGCCGGCGTGGTGAGCACGCTCACCAACCTGTTTGCGGATTCACGGGTGCGCGGCGGCGATCTGGTTCACCGCCGTGTGCTGCTGAACGAGGTCAGGGCCCGCATGCCCGTTCGGCTCTCCGCCATCATCGAGCGCGATCCCGTTTTCGGCTGAGCCATCCATGAATGTTTCTCCGCCTGCATCCGTGTTCTGTCACGACTCCGAACTTGGCTACGAGCGCAGCAGAACGCGCTTCACTCCCGGCGAGGGGCTTGTCCTCGATGAGACCTATCGACTCGCGCATCTGCCGCTCGTCGCACCCGATCATCCGCGCGTGATCAGGACGCGGGAGGGCTCGTCCTATGTGATGGGCCGGCATGAGCGGGTGTTCTCGCTCGTGCTGCCGATCTCCGGCGACCTTCTGTTCGGATCCCTGGCGTATGGCGAATTGGACGCGGCAATGAGAGCGTCGCCCTTCGCCCACAAGATCGCCTGGGATCTGCTGAGCCGGCGCAAGGACAAGCTGCATGCAACGATCTGCGGCTCGCTCTCAAGCGGAGAGCCGCCTGTTCTCTCGCAAGTGCAGCGGCAGGAGCTCGTCAAGGTTGGACCCATCCATGTCGCGCTGCGCGGATTGTTCTCCGGCAGCGTCAACCGCGGAAGGCTTTATCTTCGCGCCTATCCGGAAAGCCGGGAGGGCGAGAACATCTTCCGGCAGATCCAGCGCAGCCTGGGCTGTCGCGAGACCGATCTTTACGTCGTCGGCCTTTACAACATGACGGACGATCTCGATGCGGATGAAGCAGCGGCGCTCGCCTGTCTTATTGAGCGCTGGTGGGATCGCACGATCCTGCGGCTCACCGTCGACCATCTGTGGCTCATGGGATCCTGCGACGACCTCGTCCTCGACTCCGCGATTGCAGAGAATGTCCCGCTGGTGTGAGGCCGGAAGCCCGCGTCCTCAAGCGTTCAGCTTGCCCCGCTTCAGGTGCTCGTCGAGGCGCGGCATGATCTCGACGAAGTTGCAGGGCCGGTGCCGGTAATCGAGCTGGTTGGCCAGAATGCCGTCCCAGGCGTCCTTGCAGGCGCCGGGCGAGCCCGGCAGCACGAACACGAAGGTCGTGCCGATCACGCCGGCGGTGGCCCGCGACTGGATCGTCGAGGTGCCGATCTTGTCGTAGGAGATGCGGTGGAAGACCGCGGAAAAGCCTTCCATGCGCTTGTCGAACAGGGGCTCGATGGCCTCCGGCGTCACGTCGCGTCCGGTGAAGCCCGTGCCGCCCGTGGTGATGACCACGTCGATGGTGGGATCGTTGACCCAGCCCTGCACCCTGCCGCGGATCGCTTCCACGTCGTCCGTCACGAGGGCGCGGTCGGCGAGCTTGTGTCCCGCCTTCATCAGCCGCTCCGCCAGCGTGGCGCCGGATTTGTCCTCGTCGAGCGAACGCGTATCGGACACGGTCAGCACGGCGATGCTGAGCGGGACGAAGGGCAGGGTGTCATCGATGCCGGGCATGGAGAGGACCTGTTCTATGGGGAGGCATTCAGCTTCCCTGTCATACCCGGCTTGCTGCCGGGTCGCCAATATCGGGTTGCTGTCGCCTCGTCTTTACTGCGTGTTATTTCATCTGGATTTTGAGACTTAGAAAGCGCATCGTGAAACCATCTGGTCGTTGTCTCAACGCGACCGGACGATTGCGTACAACTTAGTCGAACGGGGCCTAACGGTCGTCCGTGAACTCGTGCCACGGCACGTCCACCATTGGAGAGGTTGTATGATGAAACGCAAACTCGCCGCAGCATTGGTCTCAGGGCTGTTCGTCCTATCCCCGCCGGCAACCGCGCAGCAAGCTTTCTCCGTCAAGCCTCTGGTCGAGAAGAAAGTGAAGGAGTTGCCGTCAGGCGACCTGTTCTGGCGCATTGGAACCTTCGACAGCAAGGAACAGGCGCAAGCGGCCGCGGGTCCCTTGGGACTGGTAGCCGAGTCCGAAGGCAAGGTTTGGCTCTTCGAACTTGCCCGTGCAGGAGAAGCCTCAAAAGGCGGCAAGCAAGTCGCCGAGATCGGGCCACTCCCTCAGGTCAAGGCAATGGAATATCTTCTGCGCATCAATGAGGCAGGCGGTCCTCCAGGGAGCGTCACGTCCGTGCACACCCATCCGGGTTCAGAGGCGTTTTACGTGCTCTCCGGGGAATTGACCCAAAAGACCCCGCAAGGCGTAGTGCGCGTCTCTGCCGGCCAGACCCTGGTGGGTCATGGGGGCGACGTGCCTATGGAAGTGTCGAGCAGCGGCTCGGCCGAGTTGAAGGAGTTTGCACTGTTCGTGGTGGACGCCAGCAAGCCGTTCTCATCACCGGCTCACCTCCACTGAGGCACATCGCCCAAGAGATGATCCTTGAGGGCGATCCGCACATCTGCCCTCACGGCTCTGGTGATAGCTTTGTTCAGCGCGCTTAAAGCTGGCTCGCCCTGAACGTGTCGCAGGCCTGAACCTGTCCGGTCTTCAATCCCGTGGTGAGCCAGCGCATACGCTGTTCCGAGGAGCCGTGGGTGAAGCTGTCGGGCACCACACGGCCCTGTGACTGCTTCTGCAGCCGGTCGTCGCCGATGGCCTCCGCCGCGCGGATGGCCTCCTCGATGTCGCCCTGCTCCAGCGACTTCCAGCGCTGATCGGAATGGTGCGCCCAAACGCCGGCGAGGCAGTCGGCCATCAGCTCGACGCGCACGGAGAGCTGGTTGCCCTCCGTCCGGCTGACCTGCTGCTGGCGCTCCTGCACGCGCGGCAGGATGCCGAGTACGTTCTCCACGTGATGGCCGACCTCGTGGGCGAGCACATAGGCATAGGCGAAGTCGCCTCCGGCGCGGAAGCGGCTCTTCATCTCCTCGAAGAAGGAGAGATCGATGTAAACGGTCTGGTCGAGCGGGCAGTAGAACGGCCCCATGGCCGATTGCGCGCCGCCGCAGCCGGACCGGGTCTGGCCGGAGAACAGCACCAGCTTGGGCGCCTGGTACTGGCGGTTGGCCTGCTGGGGCAGAACCGTGTTCCACACGTCTTCGGTGTTGCCGAGGATCGCGGCGGCGAAGCGCCCGGCCTCGTCCTGCGGCGCGCCCTGGCGGCCCTGCTGTTGCTGCTGGTAGCCCGAGCCGCCGCCCGTCATCATTTCGGCGCCGCCGATCAGGATGCGGGGATCGATGCCCAGCGCCCAGCCGACGAGGCCGAGGATCACCATGGCGCCGATTCCGAGCCCCCCGCCGCCCGCCATGCCCATGCCGCGGCGGTCTTCCACATTGGATGAGGTTCGAAAGTCTTGCCAGCGCATCGCTTACCTTCCAGCCGCAGTACGAGTCACTGCAGGAGCTTAAGGCGTAAGCATATGAACCGGTTCCGAAAGGACGCCTTATTCGCGCCCGTCCAAGGCGCGCCGCAGGGCTTGGAAATCGCGCCAGCCGAGGCGCTTCTGCAGGGGTTGGCGCAGGAGATAGGCCGGGTGCAAGGTCGGCAAAGCTTTGATCTCGCGTCCGTCCTCGGTCTTGTAGGTGAACCAGCGGCCGCGGGTGCGCAGGATCCCATCCTTGATGCCGAGCAGGTTCTGGGCGGCCGGGCCGCCGAGGCAGAGCACGAATTCGGGAGAGGCCAGCTCGATCTGCCGTGCGATGAACGGCTTGCAGATGGCGATTTCCTGGGGCGTCGGCGTGCGGTTGCCCGGCGGACGCCAGGGCACGATGTTGGCCACATAGACCTGGGTGCGGTCGAGCCCGATGGTGGCGAGCATCCGGTCGAGCAGTTGGCCGGAACGGCCCATGAAGGGCTTGCCGATCCGGTCCTCGTCGGCGCCGGGGGCTTCGCCCACCAGCATCACACGGCCCTCCGGATTGCCGTCCGCAAAGGCGAGGTTCTTGGCCGAGAATTTCAGGGCGCAGCCGTCGAAGCCTGCCAGGATCGCCTCGAGCTCCTCCAGCGATTGCGCATGGCGGGCCTGCTCGCGGGCCATACCGGCGACCTCCTCGGGCGCGCTGGCGGCAGCCTTCGGCAGGGCGCGGGGGGAGGGCGTCGGCTGAGCAGGGGGAGCCTTGGGGGGCTGAGGTTTGGCGGCTTCGGCCTTGGGTTCCGCGAAACGGTTGTGCGGGGTCTCGTCGAGCGCAAGGTCGACCCCCGCCTCGACATGGAAGTCGAGCAGCGCCTGGAGAGCGTCGCGGTCGGAGGGGAGATCCTGCATGATCCGTATGTAAGCATCCGGAGGGCTGTGGACAACTCAGGTTTGCGAAGAACCCAGGGGATCTTGGCCCTACGAGATCAGGTCGAAGAGGGTCGGGTTCTCGTCGCGTCTGGCGTCCTCGATGGCGAGGAGGCGGCGCTTGGTCGTGGCACCGCCATTGGCCGAGAAGCCCCCGAGCTTGCCGCCCACCGCAACGACCCGGTGACAGGGCACGATGACGGCAAAGGGATTGCGCCCGAGGGACTGACCGATGGCGCGGGCGTTGTTGATGCCGAGTCGGGCGGCAACCTCGCCATAGGTCAGCACGCGGCCGGGTGGGATGCGGCGGGCGATCTCGTAAACGCGGCGGTCGAAGTCCGGCACGCCCTCCATGTCTAGCGAGACAGCGGACAGATCCCGCGCTTCCCCCTGCAGCAGAGCCGTCACATCGGCGACGATGCCCTGGATGTGCGGAGGCGGCGGGGTCTCGGCGATTCCGGGAAAGCGTCTGGTAATGCGGCTGCGGGTCCTGGGGACATCATGTTCGGGAAGCTGGAAGCCGATCACGCCACGATCGTTCCAGGCCAGCCCGCAGAGGCCGATGGATGTCTCGAAGAGCGTGTAGAACGCCGTAGGGTTGGACGGATGGTCCTGCATGCTCCTTTGTAGACCTCCCATCCTCGCCGAACAACTGCCTGGTCGATCCGATCAACTTGTGCAGGGCAGACGCAATTATCGGGTTTCGGCATAACCTTATGCGGAATGAGAACTTTCAGCGGTGCTTCAATGAAGCTAGGACAATGTCTTGATTAGAATGGCTTGAGAAATCAGGCATATTGTTCATATGTAAACCATCTGTCTCTTCAATCGTTGAAGCCGCGTATCAGGAGGAAGCCCATGGCCGATCTGCCCGCCCGTGAATCGATGGAGTTCGACGTCGTCGTCGTAGGCGCGGGCCCCGCAGGCCTGGCGACCGCCATCCGGCTCAAGCAGCAGGCGGCCGAGGCTGGCGCCGACATCTCCGTGGTGGTGGTGGAGAAGGGTTCCGAAGTCGGCGCTCATATCCTCTCCGGCGCCGTGATCGACCCGATCGGCCTCGACGGGCTTCTGCCCGAGTGGCGCTCCGATCCCGACCGGCCGCTGAAGACCGAAGTCACGGCAGACCAGTTCATGTATCTGGGCCATGCCGGCGGCGTGATCCTGCCCAACGTGTTCATGCCCAAGCTCATGAACAACCACGGCAACTACATCGGATCGCTCGGCAACGTCGCCCGCTATCTCGGCCGCAAGGCGGAGGAGCTCGGCGTCGAGATCTATCCCGGCTTCCCGGCGGCGGAAGTGCTGATCGAGGACGGCAAAGTGGTGGGTGTGGCCACCGGCGACATGGGCATCAGCCGCAACGGCGAGCCCAACGCCAACTTCACCCGCGGCATGGAGCTGCGCGCCAAGTACACGATCTTCGGCGAGGGCGCCCGCGGTTCGCTCACAAAGCAGATGGTCGAGCGCTTCGGCCTGAACGCGGGCAAGGACCACCAGAAATACGGCATCGGCATCAAGGAGCTGTGGCAGGTCAAGCCCGAGCACTTCCGGCCGGGCCTCGTGCGCCACTCCATGGGCTGGCCGCTGCCGAACAATTCCGGCGGCGGTTCCTGGCTCTACCACTTCGACGACCATCTCGTGTCCGTCGGCTTCGTGGTGCATCTCAACTACAAGAACCCGACCCTGTCGCCCTTCGACGAGTTCCAGCGCTTCAAGACGCACCCGATGGTGCGCGACGTGTTCGAGGGCGCAAAGCGCATCGGCTACGGGGCCCGCGCCATCATGGAGGGCGGCTGGCAGTCGGTGCCGCGCCTCTCATTCCCGGGCGGCTGCTTGGTCGGCGACTCGGCCGGCTTCGTGAACGTGCCGCGCATCAAGGGCAGCCACAACGCCATCCTGTCGGGCATGCTCTGCGCCGATCACGTCTTCGCCGCCCTGCAGGCGGGCCGCGCCCATGACGAGGTCGCCGCTTACGAGGAATCCTGGCGCTCCTCGCCCATCGGCTACGACCTCAAGCGCGTGCGCAACGTGAAGCCGCTCTGGTCGAAATACGGCACGACGGCCGGCGTGGCGCTGGGCGGCCTCGACATGTGGCTGACCGAGATCTTCAACTGGTCGCCCTTCGGCACCATGAGCCACGGCAAGCCCGATCACGAGTGCCTGCTGCCGCTCTCTGAAGTGAAGCCGATCAAGTACGACAAGCCCGACGGGGTGCTCACCTTCGACAAGCTGTCATCGGTGTTCCTGTCCAACACCAACCACGAGGAGGACCAGCCGGTTCATCTCAAGGTCAAGGACATGGGCCTGCAGAAGGGCTCGGAGCACGATGTCTTCGGCGGCCCCTCGCAGCGCTACTGCCCGGCCGGCGTCTATGAATGGGTCGAGGGCGAGGGGGGCGCGCGTTACCAGATCAACGCCCAGAACTGCGTCCACTGTAAGACGTGCGATATCAAGGACCCGAACCAGAACATCAACTGGGTCACCCCCGAGGGTGGCGGCGGGCCGAACTACGTCAATATGTGAGGCGCCGCCTTTTCCCTCCCCCTTGCGGGGAGGGGCAGGGGTGGGGGTGGTCCCACCAGGTAAGTCATAGCCGAGTAGAGGGTTGTAGTGCCATCGTGCTGGCTCGATAGACCACCAAGCTTTGACTTCAACAACCCCCACCCTCGATCCCTCCCCGCAAGGGGGAGGGAAGAATACCCTCTCACGAGGCTTTTACGCCCCAGCGGCAATTGTCCCCTTGCGGCGCTCTGAGGGAGACGCCATTCTCCGGCCTGATTTGGCGCGCATCTCCCCTTGAAGAGATGCCGCGATGATTGGAGCCGCGCTTCGTGCCCACCTTTAAAAGTCTGAAGTCCCGCAAGGGCTTGCCTGCCCTGATCCTGATGGCCGCCACCATGCTGGCGTCTCCTGCCGCCGTGGCGAACGCCGCCGGGGACGAGATTCTGCAGCCGGCCCAGAGCCTTGAGGGCAATTTCCTCTCGGCCTATGTGGCGGGTTCGGCACGGGACACGGAGGCTGCGACGGTCTTCTTCCGGCAGGCCATCCAGGAGGATCCCCGCAACCAGGAGCTCCTGGAGCGGGCTTTCGTGGCCTTCCTGGCCAACGGCTCCATGCCGGACGCGATCCGGGCGGCGGAGCGCCTCTCGGCGCAGGACGGGGCGAACAATCTCGCGCAGTTTGCGCTGAGCGTCCGCGCCATCAAGACCCAGAAATATGCCGATGCCCGCGCGCGGCTCTCCAAGAGCATCCGCGGCCGTCAGGCGGATCTCACGGCAACGCTGCTTTCGGCCTGGACCTTCGCCGGCTCCAAGGACGGCAAGCAGGCGCTCGCCACCGTCGACAAGCTCAAGAACGAGCGCGCTTTCGACCAGTTCCGCGAATACCACGCCGCCCTCATCGCCGACGTAACGGGCAATGCCGCCGAGGCGGAGAAGCGCTTCAAGGCGGCCTACGAGGGCGAGCGCAACACCCTGCAGGTGGTCGACGCCTATGGTCGGTTCCTGGCCAAGCGCGGCCGCAAGGACGAGGCCCTGAAGGTCTATAAGGCTTTCGACGAGGCGGCCCCGCGCCATCCCATCGTGCGCACCGCCATGAAGGCGCTGGAGGAGGGCAAGCCCCTCATGCCGCTCGTCAACAACGCGCAGGACGGTGCGGCGGAACTGCTCTACGGCCTCGGTGTCGTGGGCAATTCCCAGGGCGACGAACTGACGGCGATCATCTATCTGCGCCTCGGCCTCGATCTCAAGCCGGATCACCCCCTGGCTCTCGTCACCCTCGGGGACGTCTACGAGCGCCTGAAGCAGTACGACAACGCCAATGCGATCTTCGCGCGAATTCCGAAGGATTCGCCGATCCGCACGAGCGCCGACATCTCCATCGGGCATAATTACGAGCTGATGGGCCGCGGCGAGGATGCCATCACCCATCTCGAGAAGCTCATGAAGGAGCATCCCGAAGACGTGGACGTGGTCATGGCGCTGGGCAACGTGCAGCGCTCGCGCAAGAAGTTCGCGGAAGCCGCCGAGACCTACACCAAGGCCATCAACCTCGTCGGCCAGCCCGAGCGCGGCCACTGGATCCTGTTCTTCTACCGCGGCTCGTCCTATGAGCGCTCGAAGCAGTGGGACAAGGGCGAGGCCGACCTGAAGAAGGCTCTGGAGCTCGTTCCGGAGACCCTGAACGCCGCCCGCGCCCAGGTGATGAACTATCTCGCCTATTCCTGGGTCGACCAGAACATGAATATCGACGAGGCCTTCAAGATGCTCACGAAGGCCGTCGAGCTCGCGCCCCGCGACGGCATGATCATCGACTCGCTGGGCTGGGCCTATTACCGCATGGGCCGCTACGAGGACGCCGTGCGCGAGCTGGAAAAGGCTGTCGAGCTGAAGCCGGGCGATTCCACCATCAACGACCACCTGGGCGACGCCTACTGGAAGGTCGGCCGCAAGCTCGAGGCGAAGTTCCAGTGGGACCACGCCAAGAACTCGGACCCGGAGCACGAGGAGCTGGTGAAGATCCTCAAGAAGATCGACAACGGCCTCGAAGAGGAGCCGAAGCCGGCTGCAGCGGAAAATACGCCTGTGCCTCATGCTGAGGCGCCGAAGCAGAACGGCGGGTAGGTTCTCCTCTGTCTGCACTCATTTCTAGGTCATGGCCGGGCTCGCCCCGGCCATTTTCGTTTTTGAGGCTCGCCCCACTGTCATTCCGGGGCCGCGCAGCGGAGCCCGGAATGACAGTGGGCAGCTTTCTCCAACTCTTCCCATCCACCGCTCTCTGAGGCATGGAAACGCCATGCCTCAGCCGCTTGCCACCCGCGCGCCCGCCAAGATCAACCTGACGCTCCACGTGCACGGACGCCGGGCGGACGGCTACCACGACCTGGAAAGCCTCGTGGCCTTCGCCGGCACAGGCGACGACCTGCGGCTCGAACCGGCCCGGACCCTTGCCCTGGAGGTCAGCGGCCCGACGGCATCGCTCGCCGGGAACGATGCCGACAACCTCGTCATGAAGGCGGCCCGCCTTCTCGTGGAGCGTGTGGACGGCCTGAAGGTCGGCACCTTTCATCTGACGAAGCGCCTGCCGGTGGCGGCCGGGATTGGCGGCGGGTCGTCCGACGCCGCTGCGGCCTTGCGGCTCCTGGCACGTCTGAACAACCTGCCGCTGTCGCATCCGGCTTTGATCGAGACGGCCCGGCTTACAGGGGCCGATGTGCCGGTCTGTCTGGAACCGAGGGCCCGTATGATGCGCGGGGTCGGGGAGGCCCTGGGACCTGCCCTAAACCTGCCGCGCCTCTTTGCCGTACTGGTGAACCCGCGTGTGCCGGTGGAGACGCCGAGCGTGTTCAAGGCCCTGGGCCTGCAGCCGGGGCAGGGCCTGTCCGGGGCTGCGCATCCCGTTCCTGAGGCGCCCTCGCCGGACGCTCTCCTCGCGATTCTGAAGGAAACCCGCAACGATCTCGAGCCGCCCGCGCTTCACTTGCAGCCGGTGATCGGCGAGGCGCTCGGCCTGATGCGTGGGACGGACGGCTGCCGCCTGGCGCGCATGTCCGGCTCGGGCGCGACCGTGTTCGGGCTCTATGATGATTGCGAAGCGGCCGCCGAGGCGGCCAAGCAGATTGGGCGCACACGTCCGGACTGGTGGGTGAAAGCGACGAGCCTGCGGTAACCTGATCCTCGGCCGTCATCCCCGGGCTTGTCCCGGGGATCCACGTCTTCGCTGCGTTGAAGTTCTCAAGACGTGGATGGCCGGGACAAGCCCGGCCATGACGTTCAAAGGTTGTTGCTGCTTCTTACCACGCCGGGATGATGGCGCCCTTAAAGCGCTCGTCCAGGAACTTCGCGACTTCCGGTGACTGGTAGGCTTCCACGAAGGTCTTGATCTCCGGACGCGTGTCGCCCTGACGGGCGGCGACGAAGTTGGCGTACGGGTTGCCCTCGCGCTTCTCGACCGCGATCGTGTCCTTGCGGATGTCGAGGCCGGCGTTCAGGGCATGGTCGGTGTTGATCACCGCCGCGTCGAGATCGGGCAGGGCGCGGGGCAATTGCGCGGCATCAAGCTCCGAGAACTTCACGCTCTTCGGATTTTCGGCGATGTCCAGAAGGCTCGGCGACAGGCCTCGGCCTTCCTTGATCGTGATCACGCCTTGAGCCGCGAGCAGGTTGAGCGCGCGGCCGCCGTTGCTCGGATCGTTCGGAATGCCGATCTTGGCGCCCTTGGGCAGGTCGGCGACGGACTTCACCTTGGAGGAGTACAGGCCGATGGGTTGCACGAAGGTGAGGCCGACGGGCGCGATCTTGTAGCCGCGGGCGGCGATCTGCGCGTCGAGATAGGGCTTGTGCTGGAAGGCATTGGCGTCGAGGTCCTTGCGCTCCAGCGCCTCGTTGACCAGGGCATAGTCGGAGAAGGGCACGAGCTCGACATTGAGACCCTTCGTGGCCGCGACCTTCTTGACGACCTGCGCCACCTCTTCCTCGGCGCCCGACATGACGCCGACCTTGATGCTCTTCTGCTGGGCTGTGACGGGTAGGGCGGTGGTCAGAGCGGCGCCAAACGCGACGGCGGCCAGAAGGGTGCGACGGGTGAAAACGGACATTGGGGGTCTCTTTCAGACAAGGTTCGTCGCGGCTTCAACACGAAGCCGGACAGGTTGTTCGAGCTGGGGCTTTGGATTTCAGGCCGTGAAGCGGCAACACTGCTCAGCCAAGTGAGGCTGATGGGAGGGCATGAATGCCGTCAGGGGTGAGAGGCGCGTCATAGCCATCGATCCTCGTGTACCACGAGGCGGGTTTCGCCCGTGGCGCTTTAGCGTTTGATCACGCGGCGCAAGCTGCTCGTCTCAAATCACCGCGGCCTTGGGGCAGCCGGAGCCGCCTCAAGACGAGATCTGTTTTAGTCGATCTGATTGTTTGGTCAACCGTTTCGTTCTGTATAAAGAACAAGCCTGCTATGCTCAGTGAGCGCGGGCGATGCAGAAATCGACCGCATCGAGCAGCGCCTGCTTCATGGGGCTGGCCGGAAACAGCGCCAGCGCGTCCCGGGCCATGGCGCCGTAATGGCGAGCGCGTTCGACCGTGTCCTCCAGCGCCCGGTGGCGGCGCATGATGGCGATGGCCTGCTCGAGGTCGGCATCCTCGATCTCGCCCTGCTCGAGCACCCGCTTCCAGAAGGCGCGCTCCTCGTCCGTTCCGCGGCGGAAGGAGAGGACCACGGGAAGGGTGATCTTGCCCTCGCGGAAATCGTCTCCGACGTTCTTGCCCAGCGTCGCGGCCTTGCCGCCGTAATCGAGGGCGTCGTCCACGAGCTGGAACGCGATGCCGAGATTCATGCCATAGGAGCGGCAGGCGGCCTGCTCCGCCTTGGGCCGGCCGGCGATGACGGGGCCGACCTCGCAAGCGGCGGCAAACAGCTCCGCGGTCTTGCCGCGGATGACCGCGAGATACTCGTCTTCCGTTGTCTCGGTATTCTTGGCGGCGGCGAGCTGCATCACCTCGCCCTCGGCGATCACGGTCGCGGCGGCGGAGAGGATGTCCAGCGCCCGGAGCGAGCCCACCTCCACCATCATGCGGAAGGCCTGGCCGAGGAGGAAGTCGCCGACGAGCACGCTCGCCTCGTTGCCCCACTTGATTCGGGCGGCGATCTTACCCCGGCGCATGTCGCTCTCGTCCACCACGTCGTCGTGGAGGAGAGTGGCTGTGTGCATGAACTCGACGGAGGCCGCGAGCTTCACATGCCCGTCGCCCTGGTAGCCGGAGAGGCCGGCGGTCCCGAGCGTGAGCATGGGGCGCAGGCGCTTGCCGCCGGACGAGATGAGGTGGTTCGCCACCTCCGGGATCATGGTGACCTCGGAGCCGGTGCGCGACAGGATCATCGCATTGACCCGTTCCATGTCGGAGGCCACAAGGGATACGAGCCTCTCGATGCTCGCACTCTTCTCGGGATGCTTGTCTTCGAACGGAACGACGACGCCCACTGTCACGACCCGGGTTGCCGGCGGGAAAAGCCGGTAGGAATATGAACTGGCATGGCACTTTCCATGCTGCAATGCAAACGCTTACCGCAGAGGAAAGGGTCTCAGGCCGATGGTCGAAATCGTCCGAAGCAGCGATCTCGTTCTGGTCGGCTTCCTACAATCCTTGCTGGAAAACGCCAATATCCCGGTTCTGGTGGCGGACAACCATATGAGCGCCCTGGAGGGCATGATCGGCGCCTTCCCGCGCCGGATCCTGGTGCCTGAGGATCACGCGGCGCAGGCCCGCCGCCTCATCGTCGATGCCGGTCTCGGAGCCGAGCTGCGGCATGATTGAAGTCACGCGCGATCTACTGCTCGGCGGGCGCGTGCACCTGGCCCAGCCTGCCAAGGGCCACCGCGCCGGCACCGACGCGGTGCTGCTCGCCGCCTCCGCGCACGTGAAGCCCGGCGACGTGGTGGTGGATGTGGGCGCTGCCACCGGGGCGGTGGGGCTGATGGTGGCTTTCCGGGAGCCAGCAGGGCGCTTCGTCTTCGTGGAGCGGGATCCCGGCCTCGCCGATCTCTGCCGCCGGAACTGCCGGGACAACGATGTTCACGGGGAGGTCGTTGTTGCCGATGTGCTGAACAAGGGCTCACGTCAGGCTGCTGGCCTTATGCCGGAGAGCGCAGATATCGTGCTGACCAATGCGCCTTTCCTGGAGGAGGGGCTGGCCCGCATCTCGCCGGACCGTGGCCGGGCGGCCGCCCATGCCCTGCCGGCGGGCGGTCTGGAGGCTTGGCTCAAGGCCTGCACGGGGTTGCTCAGGCCCAAGGGACGGCTGGTGCTGATCCACCGGGCCGACCGGGCGGCCGAATGCCTCGCGCTCTCAGGGCGATGGCTCGGCGGGATCGAGCTTCGCTTCGTTCACCCGACCCGGGACCGGCCCGCGATCCGCTTCCTGCTCTCCGGCATCAAGGGCAGCCGGGCTCCCCTGACCATCCTGCCGCCCGTGACCCTGAACGGCCCGGATGGACGCTTCACCCCTGACGCCGAGGCGCTGCACCGGGGCGAGGCCACCCTGACATGAGAAGGGCGCCTCTCGGCGCCCCTCTGCTTAGTAGCGGTATCCGGGTCTGCGAACCGTTCGGCAGATCTGCACCGGACGGCGCACCCAGCCGTAATTGGTCCACACCCTCCTGCGCTCGACATAGCAGCGCCGGACCGTGCGGACCGGGCGGTAATAGACCGGCGCAGGCCGGTAAGCCCGGTAGGGGCGGTATGCGCGGTAGGGGGTGCCGATCTGGACGTTGATCACCGGACGCGGGCGCGGACGGACATAGCGGCGCTCGACAACGGGACGATAACCATATCCGTAGTCCCGGTAGTAGGGCTGGGCCTCGACCGGTTGCGCCGAGAAGGCGCCCAGCGCGAGGGTCGCAAGGCCGAGAAGGCCGAACATCAGCTTACGCATTGTTTTCTCCTCACCTCTGCCCAACAGCCGGGCAGGGCTCTTCTTCATGATGAGGGTTTACCCCATCGTAGCTGAACGGAGGCCAACGAATTTCCTAACGGGATGTTCATCTTGGGAAGCCGGGCCGTGCACCCTACATAGGGGGCATGGCTCAAACATCCCTCCTCTCCATGCTCCCCGGACGCCTGCAGTTCCTCCTTCCGGCCAAGTACCGCACCTCCTCCAGCCCCGTCGTGCCGGTGGTGCGCCTGTCCGGCCCCATCGGGGCCGTGATGCCCCTGCGCTCCGGGCTCGCCATGTCGAGCGTGGCGCCCCTGCTGGAGCGGGCCTTCTCCGTGCCGGGCGCGAAGGCGGTGGCCCTCGTGATCAACTCGCCGGGGGGCTCGGCGGCGCAATCCCACCTGATCTTCCGGCGCATCCGCAGCCTCTCGGAGGAGAAGAAGCTGCCCGTCATCGCCTTCGTGGAGGATGCGGCGGCCTCCGGCGGCTACATGATCGCCTGCGCGGCGGACGAGATCTATGCCGATCCGGCCTCCATCGTGGGCTCCATCGGGGTGGTCTCCGCGAGCTTCGGCTTTCATGAGCTGATCGAGCGCATGGGCATCGAGCGCCGCGTGCACACCGCCGGCAAGAGCAAGGCCATGCTCGACCCGTTCCGGCCCGAGAATCCGGACGATGTGATCCGCCTGAAGGGTCTTCAGGTGAAGATCCACGACGTCTTCGTCGATCTCGTCCGCTCCCGCCGGGGCGTAAAGCTCAACGATTCCTACGACGATCTCTTCTCCGGCGCCTTCTGGGTCGGGGCCGAGGCGGTGGACCTCGGCCTGATCGACGGGATCGGCGACATCCGCTCCGTCATGCGCCAGCGCTTCGGCGACAAGGTGCGGTTCCGCATGGTCGAGCCTGCCCGCCGGCCGCTGCTCGGCCGCCTGCTCGGCCGCCGCGCGATCGGCGACATCAGCCTCATCGACCCGGGCGAGATCGTCGGGGTCCTGGAGGAGAGGGCCGCCTGGGCCAGGTTGGGGCTGTAAAAGCGCCGTCATCACTGGCCTTGTGCCGCAGATCTCGATTGATTGAAGCACGGAGCTTCACAGCATCGGGATGGCCGGGACAGGCCCGGCCATGACGAGGAAGCTGTCACTCCCGCCGAGCCTCAGCGAGGGAAGGGGATCCACTCACACGCACAGCACTTTGGATTCCCTTCCCCTCCGCTGCGCTCCGGCCGGGAATGGCACCGGGTGCACCCCAACGCTTGACTTAGACAGCCCGTCATCCCAAGGGTTCGCCTGAAATTTTTAGGTAAAACCGGACGCCGACATGACGAGCGAACCCGCGCATATGAACCCTGCGCGCTCTTTCCAGGGCCTGATCCTCACGCTCCAGCGCTACTGGGCCGAACAGGGCTGCGTGGTCCTCCAGCCCTACGACATGGAGGTGGGCGCCGGCACCTTCCACCCGGCCACGACCCTGCGGGCGCTCGGTCCAAAATCCTGGCGTGCGGCCTATGTGCAGCCCTCCCGCCGCCCGAAGGACGGGCGCTATGGCGAGAACCCGAACCGGCTCCAGCACTATTACCAGTTCCAGGTCATCCTGAAGCCGAACCCGCCGAATCTGCAGGAGCTCTATCTCGGTTCGCTCAAGGCCATCGGCATCGACACCTCCCTCCATGACATCCGCTTCGTCGAGGACGATTGGGAGAGCCCGACGCTGGGCGCCTGGGGCCTCGGCTGGGAATGCTGGTGCGACGGCATGGAAGTGTCGCAGTTCACCTATTTCCAGCAGGTGGCGGGCTTCGAATGCTCGCCGGTGGCGGGTGAGCTCACCTACGGGCTCGAGCGCCTCGCCATGTACCTGCAGGGCGTGGAATCGATCTACGATCTCAACTTCAACGGGCTTGAGGGCGTCGAGAAGGTCACCTACGGCGACGTGTTCCTGCAGGCCGAGCAGGAATATTCCCGCCACAACTTCGAGCATGCCGATACCGAGATGCTGTTCCGGCACTTCCGCGACGCGGAGGCCGCTTGCCGCAAGTATCTGGAGGCCGGCGAGCCGAAGCCCGACGCCAACGACCAGCGCCACCTCATGGCGCTGCCGGCCTATGACCAGTGCATCAAGGCCAGCCACATGTTCAACCTGCTCGACGCCCGCGGCGTGATCTCCGTCACCGAGCGCCAGAGCTACATCCTGCGCGTCCGCGAGCTGGCGAAGGCCTGCGGCGGCGCATGGCTGAAGACCGAGGGCGGAGGCGTGGCGGCCTGACCGCTGCACCCTCCCATTCCCCTCCCTCCTGGATAAAAAGTTCTCCCATGCCCGATCTCCTCCTCGAACTCTTTTCCGAAGAAATTCCCGCCCGCATGCAGCGCCGTGCGGCGGAGGATCTGAAGAAGCTCGTCACCGATGCGCTCGTGGAGCGCGGCTTCCTCTATGAGGGCGCAAAAGCCTTCGCGACGCCGCGGCGGCTGGCGCTGCATGTCGCGGGCCTGCCCGTGAAGGGCCAGGACGTGCGCGAGGAGCGCAAAGGTCCCCGCGTCGGCTCACCTGAGGCTGCGATCCAGGGCTTCCTGAAAGGGGCGGGGCTCGCCTCCATCGAGCAGGCGAAGATCGAGAGCGATCCGAAGAAGGGCGAGTTCTACGTCGCCGTCATCGAGAAGCCCGGCCGCTCGACGCCGAACGTGCTGGCCGAGATCCTGCCGAACATCGTCAAGAATTTCCCCTGGCCGAAATCCATGCGTTGGGGCGCGGCCTCCCGCGAGCCCGGAAGCCTGCGCTGGGTGCGGCCGCTCCATTCCATCGTCTGCACCTTCGGCCCCGAGACCGAGGACCCGGAGGTGGTGCGCTTCGATGTCGACGGCATCGGATCGGGCGACGTCACGAAGGGCCATCGCTTCCTCGCCCCGGGCGAGATCCGCGTGAAGCGCTTCGACGATTACGCGCCGGCGCTTGAACGCGCCAAGGTGGTGATCGACACCGACCGCCGCAAGGACATGATCCTGCACGACGCCAAGGACCTCGCCTTCGCGCAAGGCCTCGATCTCGTTCAGGACGAGGGGTTGCTGGAAGAGGTCGCGGGCCTCGTGGAATGGCCCGTGGTGCTCATGGGCTCCTTCGATGAGGCGTTCCTCGACATCCCCCCGGAGGTGATCCGCACCACGATCCGCGCGAACCAGAAATGCTTCGTGCTGCGCGACCCGAACACCGGCAAGCTCGCCAACAAATTTCTGCTGACCTCCAATCTGATCGCCAGCGACGGCGGCAAGACCATCGTGGGCGGCAACGAGCGCGTGGTGCGCGCGCGCCTCTCCGATGCCAACTTCTTCTGGAAGACCGACCAGCAGGTGAAGCTGGAAGACCGGCTGGAGAAGCTGAAGACCATCGTGTTCCACGAGAAGCTCGGCACGCAGTACGAGCGCGTGGAGCGCATCGCGGCGCTCAGCAAGGAGCTGGCGCCCATCGTCGGTGCCGATCCTGAACTTGCCGAGCGCGCCGCGCGCCTCGCCAAGGCCGATCTCGTCACCGAGATGGTGGGCGAGTTCCCCGAATTGCAGGGCCTCATGGGCCGCTACTACGCGACGCTGCAGGGGGAGCACGCCTCCGTCGCGGCCGCCATCGAGGAGCACTACAAGCCGCTCGGCCCGTCTGATCGCGTGCCGACCGATCCGGTGGCTGTGGCTGTGGCGCTCGCCGACAAGATCGACACGCTTGTGGGATTTTGGGCCATCGATGAAAAGCCGACGGGATCGAAGGATCCTTATGCGCTCCGCCGTGCGGCGTTGGGTGTGATCCGATTGGTTCTGGAGAATGAACTTCGTCTGCCGGTCGCGACGTCCACCTCACCGCAGCTTGATCGAGTTCAAACCTCAATGAGCGCAGCTCATGCGGCGAAGCAGGAGGCTGGAATATCCTTCGGTCTCGCTCACTTGGGCGTTACGAATAAGTTCGGAGAGCGGCAGGTTAATACTCAAATTCTCGACCTCCTCTCCTTCTTCGCCGACCGCCTGAAGGTCTATCTCCGCGATCAGGGCGCGCGTCACGATCTCATCGACGCGGTGTTCGCGCTCGAAGGCCAGGACGATCTCCTCATGATCCTCCGCCGCGTGGAGGCGCTCGGCCGCTTCCTCGATACCGAGGACGGCAAGAATCTCCTCGCCGGTTATCGCCGCGCGGCCAACATCCTGCGCATCGAGGAGAAGAAGGACGGGCGGGCCTACAACGAGGCGCCCGATCTCCAGATCGTCAACGACCAGGGGCAGATCGAGGAAAAGGCACTGGCCGTGGTTCTGGCCAAGGCCAAGGACGAAGCGGCCGCTGCCGTCGAGGCGGAGGATTTCGAGGGGGCGATGCGGGCCCTGTCGCGCCTGCGCCAGCCCGTGGACGCCTTCTTCGACAAGGTGACGGTCAACGCGGAAGATCCGGGCTTAAGGGCCAACCGCCTGCGGCTCCTCAACAGCATCCGTGAGGCGACCCGCACGGTGGCGGACTTCTCCCGGATCGAGGGGTAGCGATGTCCAGCGAAAAGGTGGTGACTCGGTTCGTCGTTCAGTGTCATCCCCGGCGGTCCGCAGGACCGGGAAGGGGATCCATGGTGCAGCGCGTGTGAGTGGATTCCCTTCCTTCGCTACGCTCGCCGGGAATGACAAGCGTTCGGACATAAGCCATCCAATTTGAGCCGTCGCTTCTGAGAGAAAAGGGTTGCGCCACGCGCATGGGACGGCCCTCACAGGTTAATTCAGGTTAAGGTGTTGCCCGGCGGGCACAGCCATTCGGTCCCCCAGGCTCTAGGTAGACGGCAACCGATTCCATTCAGAAGACCGATGATGATTCGACGCCTCCTGATC
>JAESFL010000618.1_pt1 | contig 21968 bp, 17 predicted proteins | sample 9269401 | NCBI WGS metagenome assembly JAESFL01 (sample SAMN14506025, study PRJNA617098) | algae metagenome | isolation source: Gloeocapsa sp. UFS-A4-WI-NPMV-4B04 and co-occurring heterotrophs from desert... | place: USA: Utah | collected 2006-10-01 | reverse complement strand
ACGGCCGGCGGGAGGACGTCACCGGGCGGCGCCTTCGATCCGGCCTCCGCCGCGAGCTCTGCCGTCACCTCCGTGCCGCCGTCCGGCTCGTTCGCCGGCTTCGGCTTCTGCGCCGCCCTGGCCGGATCGCCGGGCGTTTCGTCCGCGGGCCCTTCCCCCGCGTCGCAGGGATCGTCCTCAACCTCCTGCCACGCTTCGGGCAGGGGCCGCCGCGCCTCCGCCAGGGCGCGCTCGCGGGCGGCGAGAAGGGCCTGGAAGCCCTCGGCATCCTCGTCGGGCCGGGTGAGTTTGAGGCGGCGGGCGTAGGCGCGCCGGATCGCCGACGCGTCCCGCGTCGGTTCGAGCCCGAGCAGGCGCCAGGCGCTGTCGGTCATGGCTGGTCCCATACCAAGTGGCATGGAACCCGACCGATGGTCGGGCTCCATGCGTCCGTCGGACGCCTGCCGCCGCGCTGTCGCGCGGGCCATCGACCATGTGTCATCATCGATGGGTCTCAGAACCGGAAGCGGTGGTCTTCGAGGGCGTCGAGATCGGCGGCGAAGGCCGCGCGCAGCGCCTCGGGCTCGCTGCCGGAGGCCTCGGCGATCTCCCGCTCGAAGCGGGCGACGCGGCCGGCGACGTGCTGGCGCAGGTCGCCGCGCAGCTCCGCATAGAGCGCGTCGGCGCGGGCCAGCAGCGCCCGGTTCTCCGCTTGCTCCCGCGGCGCGAGCTTGATCGCGGCGAGCGCGGCGAAGCGCGCCTCGATCTCCGCCTCGTCGAGATTGGCGCCGTTGCGGAAGACCTGACGGCGGCGCAGGCCGGTGGACGCCACCGCGACCTCGACCTCCAGGGCGCCGTTGATGTCGTAGGTGAAGCGCACCTCGGCGGTCTCGGTGCCGGCCGGCGCCTTCGGCAGCGTCACCGGGACCTGACCCAGCGGAATGTTGTCGTCCGGGCGCAGGCTCTCGCCCTGGAACACCTCCACCGCGATGTGGTCCTGTCCGTCGTGGATCGTGGTGATGCGGTGGGCCCGGCTCACCGGCACGGCGGCGTTGCGCTCGATGATCGGCAGCATCACCTGCGTCGCCCCGGCGGTGCGGGCGTTCTCGGTGATGGCGATGCCCAGGGTGAAGGGGCAGACATCGGTCATCACCACCTCCTCCAGGGCGGCGTGGCGCGCCTTGAGCCCGGCCTGCACCGCCGCCCCCTGCGCCACCGCCGTGTCGGGATCGACATGGACCAGGGGCAGCCGCCCGAACAGCCGGGCGACGAGACTGCGGACCACCGGCATCCGGGTCGCGCCGCCGACGAGGATCACCCCGTCGAGGTCGGCCAGCCGCTTGCCGGAATCCGACAGCGCCCGCTCCAACGGCGCGCGCAGGCGGTGCAGGAGCGGAGCGGCAGCGGTCTCCAGCCGGGCGCGGTCGAGTTCGCCTCGCCGCACTTCCTCGCCGAGCCGGATCTCGTAGGCCGCCACCGGCGCGGCAGTGAGCCCGCGCTTGACCGCCTCGGCGACCCGCAGCAGGCGGGCGCGGTCACCGGGCGACAGGCCGTCGAGGGCCACCCGCTGATCCTCGGCGATCGCCGCCGCGAGAATCTCGGAGAAGTCGTCGCCGCCGAGCGCCACGTCGCCGGCGGTGGCGCGCACCTCCATCACGCCCTCGTAGAGTTCGAGCAGCGAGACGTCGAAGGTGCCGCCGCCGAGATCGAACACGAGAACGGTGCCCTCCTGCTTGCTCTCCACTCCGTAGGCGAGGGCCGCCGCAGTCGGCTCGTTGACGAGCCGCTCCACCGGCAGGCCGGCGAGGCGGGCGGCGTCGAGGGTGGCCTTGCGCTGGATGTCGTTGAAATAGGCCGGCACCGAGATCACCGCCTCGGTCACCTCCGTGCCGAGATGCGCCTGGGCGTCGGCTTTGAGGCTCTTCAGCACCAGGGCCGACAGTTCCTCCGGGCGGAAGCTCTGGCCGCGGCCGAGCCGGGTGACGTGACCCGAGCCCATCCAGCGCTTGAACGAGGCGACGGTGCGTTCCGGCTCGGTGGCGAGCCGCTCCCGCGCCGCACGGCCGACCAGCACCGTCCCGTCCGCGTCGAGGCCGACCACGGAGGGCGTCAGCGGTTCGCCGAGCGCGTTGGGAATGAGCCGCGGCCCTTCCGGCGTCCAGACGGCGACCGCCGAGTTCGTGGTGCCGAGATCGATGCCGACGATCGCCATGGAGCCCCCTTCGGTTCGGGCAGCCGTCTCACCCCCGTGCAGGCCGCTCCGCCGCCGTTATTAGCCACAGCCCGCGGTGTCGGCGAAAGCCCGGACCGCGCCGCCGACGGATCGGACAAGGAGGCCGGGCGGACCGCGTCACGAATCGCGCCGATCGTCGCCGAAGACGAGACGCCCCCGATTGCCGCATCGCAACATTCCTGTATGGCGGGCGCTCCCCGATGACAGGCGCAGGTGACCCCATGCCGGCCAGAGACAGCTTCACGCTCCAGGATCAGGTCAACATCATCCTGGCCGAGAACATCGCGCCGTCGGCGCTGGAGGTGCTCGCACGGGCCGGCATCCGCGACGTGCAGCGCCTGCCGCGGGCCGTGGGCTCGGCGGATGCCGAGGCGCTGGCGGGCACTCACGTCCTCGGCATTCGTTCGCGCACGCAGGTGACGGCGGGCCTGCTCGACGCCGCCCCGGCCCTCGTCGCGGTCGGCTGCTTCAGCGTCGGCACCAATCAGGTCGATCTCGACGCGGCCCGCGCCCGCGGTATCCCGGTCTTCAACGCGCCCTTCTCGAACACCCGCAGCGTCGCCGAACTGACGATCGGCGAGATCGTGATGCTGCTTCGGCGCATCCCCTCCCGTTCCGAGGCGGCCCATTCCGGCGGCTGGGACAAATCGGCGGAGCATTCCTACGAGGTCCGCGGCAAGACCCTCGGCATCGTCGGCTACGGCAATATCGGCGCGCAGCTCTCGAACCTCGCCGAGGCGATGGGCATGCGGGTGATCTTCTTCGATCTCACCGACCGACTGCGCCACGGCAATACCGAGCCCGCCGACAGCCTCGACGACCTGCTCGCGGTCAGCGACGTGGTGAGCTTGCACGTGCCGGAGACGCCGCTCACCCACGGCCTGATGAGCGCCGAGCGCATCGGGAAGATGAAGCCCGGCGCCTACCTCATCAACAACAGCCGCGGCACCGTGGTCGATCTCGACGCGCTCGCCGACGCCCTCAGGCAAGGCCGCCTGCGGGGTGCGGCGGTCGACGTGTTCCCCGTCGAGCCGCGCTCCAACGACGAGCGCTTCGTCTCGCCGCTGCAGGGCATCCCGAACGTGATCCTCACGCCGCATATCGGCGGCTCGACGGAGGAGGCGCAGGACCGCATCGGCTCGGAGGTCGCGCGCAAGCTCGTCGACTACGTCGAGACCGGCTCGACGCTGGGTGCCGTCAACTTCCCGCAGGTGCAGATCCCGCCGCGGCTCGGCGGCGTGCGCTTCCTGCACGTGCACCGGAACGTCCCCGGCGTGCTCGGCCACATCAACCAGGCCTTCGCCCGGCGCGACGTCAACATCGCATCGCAGTACCTTCAGACCGAGGGCGAGTTGGGCTACGTGGTGGTGGAGGCCGACGCCGCCCCCGCCGACCGGGCCGGCATCCTCGCCGAGCTCGACGCCATCGAGGGCACGGTGCGCACCCGCCTGATCCAGGCGCGGATCGCCTGAAGGATCCTTAGCAAGCCATGAGCGCGACCGGACTTCCCTCCGACTTCCTCGCCCGGCTCGATGCACGGCTGGGGCCGGGCGGCCTGCTGACGGACGAGGCCGATTGCGCCCCCTTCGCCATCGACTGGCGCCGCCTGTTCCCGGGCCGGGCCGCCGCGGTTGCGCGGCCGGCGAGCACGGAGCAGGTCGCCGCCATCGTCGGCCTGTGCCACGAGGCCGGCGTCGCGCTGGTGCCCCAGGGCGGTCATACCGGGCTCGCGGGCGGGGCCACCCCCGACGCCTCGGGGCGCCAGATCGTGCTCTCGCTGGCGCGGATGAACGCGATCCGCGCGGTCGATCCGGTCGGCCTCACCCTGGAAGTCGAGGCGGGCTGCGTCGTCCAGGCGGCGCAGGCAGCGGCGGAGGCCGCCGGGCGGCTGTTCCCGGTGAGCTACGCCGCGGAAGGCTCGGCGATGATCGGCGGCATGATCGCCACCAATTCCGGCGGCATCAACGTGTTGCGCTACGGCATGACCCGCAACCTCGTCCTCGGTCTCGAAGTCGTGCTCGCCGACGGCAGCGTCGTCGACGGCCTGCGCGCCCTGCGCAAGGACAATGCCGGCTACGACTGGAAGCAGCTCTTCATCGGCAGCGAGGGAACGCTCGGGATCGTCACCGCTGCGGTGCTGCGCCTCGTGCCCCGTCCGCGTCACACCGAGATCGCCCTGCTGGCGGTACCCGATCCGGAGGCGGCGCTCCGGGTGCTGGCCGCCGCGCAGGACGGCCTGGGCGACACGATCCAGGCCTTCGAATTGATCTCGCGCTGCTCCTTCGACCTGCTGGAGCGCCATGCCGACATGGCGAGCCCGCTCTCCCCCTCGCCCTGGTGCATCCTGCTCGAGGCGGGATCGAGCCTCTCGGGTCTCCGGGACGCGGTTGAGGGCACGCTCGGCGAGGTTCTGGAGCGGGGCGATGCCCTGGACGGCGTGCTGGCCGAATCGAAGGCGCAGGCCACGGGCCTCTGGTCCTTGCGCGAGCGCATCACCGAATGCGAGGCGCATCAGGGCAAGTCGGTCAAGCACGACGTCTCGGTGCCGATCCCGGCGATCCCCGCCTTTCTGGAGGCCGCCGACCGGGCGCTGGCCGAGGGCGCGCCCGGCACCGTCCCGAACGTGTTCGGCCACATGGGCGACGGCAACCTGCACTACAACGTGCTGATCGGGGCCGAGCATGACGGCGCCGCGATCAACCGTCTCGTGCACGACGTGGTCGACCGGTTCGCGGGCAGCATCTCTGCCGAGCACGGCATCGGCCAGTACCGTGTCGACGAGCTGGCGCACCGCCGCCGGCCCGAGGAGATGGCTCTGGCGCATCGCCTGAAGCGGGCCCTCGACGCGGACGGCCTGCTCAATCCGGGCAAGGTTCTGCGGACCTGACCCCGCTTCGGCGATAGCATTCGGGCCCGGCTCTGAAGGGGCGGAGGCGCGCCATCTACGACGAGCCTCGACGCCGTGTTTCGGTGTCGCATCACGGGAGGATCCCGGGTTCCGCTGCGCGGCCCCGCGAGGACGGGAGCGACGGGACCCCGGCCATCAACCAGATGCCGCATCATGCGCTGAAGCGAACCGGGTTCCGGCCGTCCCCTCGACTCCGGATGCCGCCACCGACCCGCGCCGGAACAGAAACACCTGGCGCCCTTCCCCGACCAGCGCGGTGGCGCCCTGGCGCCCGCAGATCCAATCGCGCACCATCGCCGCGGCGGCGGGCGAGACCGCCGGCTTCCACAGCCAGATGTCGCGGGCCTCATCGACCCCGTGTTCGCGAAACAGCGCGGCGGCTGCATCCTCGGCCACGCCCACCGACCACGCGGAGAAATCGGCGCCGAACTCCTTCACGTAGCTGATGAACTCGAACTTGATCTGCTGCACGCTGTAGGCGGTCATCGGTGGCGCCTCACGCGGGGATCGGGGCGATGCGGCCGGGCTCGCTGCGGCGCGCCTGCGCCCGGGTGGCGCCCTCGCGCTTCTCCTCGGCCGACATCTCCCGGATCACCTCCTCCAGAGCGTTGAGCGCCGTGCCGACGCCGTGACCGGCGGCGAGCGAGAGCCAGGCGAAGGCCTCGACCCGGTCGCGCTCCACTCCGATGCCCTGGGCGTAGAGATGGCCGAGCCGGGCCTGGGACGGGTAGTGCCCGGCTTCCGCCGCGCTGCGGTAGAGGGCGGCAGCACGGGCGGGGTCGGCAGGGAGCCCGTCGCCCTTCGCCAACAGGGTGGCGAGATTGTAGGCCGCCATCACGTCGCCGCTGGCGGCGGCTCGCTCCAGCCAGCGCGCGCCCTCGGCCCGGTCCTGCGCGACGCCCTGGCCCATGGCCAGCATCGCCCCGACATTGGTCGCGGCCGGGCCGTGCCCCTGCTCGGCAGCGCGGCGATACCATTCGAAGGCCTCGGTCAGCGAGGCGGGCACGCCGGTCCCGCCGGCATAGAGCGCGCCGAGCCAGGCCTGCGCCTCCGGATTGCCCGCCTCGGCGAGCGGCCGGAACACGGCGAGCGCCCGGTCGTAGGCGTGGGCTTCGAAGGCCGCGACGCCGTCGGCGAGGACTGGCGCGGGGGCGAGAGGCTGGGCTAGACTCATCGACATCTCCCAAAAAATCAGCAGCCGCGGCCCTGGGCCGTGGCGTAGAGGGGCTGGGTCTCCGTGGCGGCCGGCCGCGCCAGCACGCGGGCGGCGATGTTTCGCTGCAGCCAGAGACCGGCTGCGTTCGTCGGAAGAGGGTCGTCCGCCTCCGGGCCGGTGAGCGCCGCCTGCGTGGCGACGGCCGGCGCCATCCGGGTAGCGATCTCGGCAAGCCACGCATCCCAAGACATTCGCCCCGGAGCGGCCGCGGCCGATTCCGCGTCGCCCGAGCCGAGCAGCCCGATCCGCAGCAGCGTCTGCCCCAGCGCCGTCGGCTGGAGCATCACCGCGCAGGTCTCAGCCCGCCCCGCGATCAGGACGAGGTTCGGGAAGTAGACGGCGATCGTCGCAAGCTCTCCGGTCGCGAGGCGTCCGGTCAGGCGCAGGCTGTCCGAAGCCTCCGCCAAGGGCTCGCCCTCGGCCAGGGCCTGCATCGCAAGTTTCCAGTTGGCGGAGAACTCCGCCCGCCGGGTCTCGCCAGCCAGCGCGGTCAGGCCCTCACGCGGCGGTTCGGGCGGGGCGGCCGCGGGATCGAGGTTGATCCGCACCAACGGCCCCCAGGCACGGGCGGCGACCGGCAGCAGCCGCTCCGGGCGCAGGCCGAGATACTGGTGCATCGCCGGTGTCGGCCCGTCGGGGCCGGCCGGCAGCACGGCCCCGTCGCGGCTGTAGCCGCAGGCGGTGAAGGAGCAGCGGGTCTTCGTGCCGGTGCGGCATTGCAGCGGCACCGCGCGGCAGCCGCCGTGCTGGGCCTTGTTGAAGCGCCCGACGAGACCGCCGTCGGACTCGCGCTGGACATGGAGGCCGTGATGGCCGGCCGTGAAGGGCAGGAGGTCGCCGGCGGAAGGAATCTCGGCGCCGAGGCCGATGGCGAGCCAGGAGCGAGTCCAGACCGCGTCGTCCTCAAGCTCGGCGAAGGCGAGCGCGCGGTAGGCGGCCGGCGGCAGCAGGCGCGGCGCCGCCGGATCGAGGCTGTCGGCGAAGAAGGCGGGGTCGGCGAGGTCGAGCCCCTCGGCGCGGTGGCCGAGATCGGGGCGGTCCGGCACGAAGCCGGCGGACGCGACGGCGAGGACCATGAACGCCTCTCACTCTTCGGGGAAAGCGGCGGGAAAGGGTCGGTGGCAGCGCACCTTCGGGGGCTGACGGGCGCTGCCACCGGGGCTCCGCCCGAGGAGGGCAAGGACGGAGCGTCGGAGCGATCCCCGCCGTGGCGGGAACCATGAGGTCAGGCGGGCAGCGGCTCGCCGCGCTCCTTGCGGCTGCGATGCTCCATCGGGGTCGGGTCGTAATCGGCCCGGCCGCGGTGCTTGATCGCGCTGTCCGGCGGGGCCGGCAGGGGCCCGTCCATCGCGAAGCGGTCGAGCACGTTTTTGGTCAGCCGCGAGATGTTGTTGTCGCAGTTGTTCCACGGCAGCGAGCCGCAATAGGCGATCGAGGAGAAAGCGAAGCAGGCGCCGCCGTTCGGGGTCTCGTGATAGGCGATGTCGCCGCGCACCCGCGGATGGGTGGTGCCGTCGAGGCCCTGCTGGTTGAAGCCGAAATCCTCCATGACGAGGAGGTAGGCCTCCGTGTGCCGCCCGGCCGAGGTCGCCACCGTGAGGGTGTGCGGGGGCGAGCCCAGCATCGTGTCGACGATGTCGAGTTCGAGACCCGCCGCGCCGCCGCCGACGAGGCCGAAATTGCCGAGTTTTTCGTCGTAATCGATGCCCTCGAAGGCCCACGACACGCGGGTATCGAGGCTATCGGGTGTGCGCGAGAAGTAGCTCGAGACGTCGAAGCCTTCGGACGACATGCCGACGCCGGCCACCGAGTGCAGGTAGCGCCCGCGGAAACGCCACATCCCGCCGAGTTCGCCCGTGCCCTGGTGGTAGTACTCGCCCGGATCGGCCCGCCAGGTGCGGATACCGGATTCGCAGCGGCGCATCTCGGTGACGACACCGCGGCCCTTGTCCTCGTAGCCGGGATGGTACGAGTGGACCCAGTACCACGCGTCGGCGCCCATATACATCAGCCGGCCGCCGCGCTGGGTGTAGTTGTGGAGCGCGTCGAGCTGGGTGCCGGTGTTGTGCTCCGGGTGCGAGCCGGTGATGATGACGTTGTAGTTCTCGATGCGGGCGAGCCCGTCGTAGGTGATGTCCTCGTCGGTGAAGACATCGTACTCGTAGCCCATCGTCTCCAGCCAGTAGATCAGGTGGAGATCGGCCGGGTATTGCCACGGCGCCTGGGCGAGGAAGTGGTCGTATTTCGGCCGGATCGACAGGATCGGCCGCAGGCGCGACGAGATCGAGATGCCGGTGCCATCGGTGTGGGTATCGTAGATCGAGCCGCCGTATTCGCGGTGCTCGGACAGGAACATGTTCTGCTGCTGCATGATCGGCACGCGGTAGACGAACAGTTCCGCACCGCCCGCGTTGCAGGCGACGTGCTCGTTGGCATAGGCCATGTAGCTGATCGTCGGCACCATCACCGCGATCTTGGCGGTCTCCTGGCCGATGCGCGGCACCACCCAGAACGGGATGAACTCCTCGTCGCCCTCAGGCGTGGTCAGCTTGGCGGCGTAGAAGCGGCTCTTCACGCCGGTCTCCGGCACGGTCCAGGCGAAGTCGCAAGACCAGCGAGCGTCATCGACGTCGTCGTCGTGGAAGCTGATGGCGCCGTATTCCTGCGGCGCGTGCTTCCAATCGAAGTTCTGGCCCGACCAGTTGTAGCCGGTCATGCCGCGGTTGGGGCAGTTCACCAGGGTCGCGTCGAAGCGGTAGGGGCCCTCGTCCTTACAGATGAGCGTGTCGATGCCGACGGAGAAGTTCCAGGCGGCGACGATGCACTCGGAGAGCTTGCCGGTGGGGCCGGCATTGCGCCGCTCGGTCAGGCCCGGCTGGGCACCGGCCTTCATCATCTCGATCTCGGCCCGCGAGAGCGCCCGGTTGCAGAGGCGCGGGCTGTCGAGCTTGCCGTTATACTTGCCGGCAAAGACCACGCCGGCCGGCTTCGAGGAGGCGGCGAGCGGATCCTCCGGCGCCAGCCGCTCGACATAGGCGCCGAGCGCGACGGGTACGGGAGCGTGGGCGATCGCGGCCTTCAGGCGCGCCTCGACCGGCGCGATCTCGGGATCCAGCGCGTAGACCACCTGCGGTTCGTGGATCAGCGTGACGAGGCCGGTGGCGGCGTCGAAGGTCGCGGCGCAGAAATGCCAGGCATGGTCGCGGATCGGTACGCCGGTGGTGATCCGGTGCTCGTTGATGCGCAGTTCGAGGCAGCCCTCCTCGTTGATGAAGAGGCCGTAGCCGCACTCGTTCGACCACTTCGTCACGAGGCCCTGCGGCCCGTGCTTCCAGTAGCGCGGATGGGTTTTCGGCGCGGTCGGCCAGATCCAGCACTGGAGCGTGAAGCTCTCGACGTGGAAGGGCTTCGCGTCCGGCACGTAGCCGTAGGAGCCGCCGTGGATGATCTGCTTCTTGCCGGTATAGGTGCCGTTGACCGCCGCCTCGACCGGCTTGTCGATGTAGCCGGGCCCGCGCGGATTGGTGTCGCCGTTGATCATCTGGACGATCTCGACCTTGTACTCGGACGGACCGTCGCAGTTGACGTAGAACTGGATCGTATCTCCGGGATGCACGCCGAACTTGTCAGCGTAACCGGTCAGCCTCATGGTGGTCATCGGGTCAATCCTTCGGGCATCGTCTCTGGTCCCCGCCCCCGCTCGTCCGCGCGTCGTTGCGCGAGGGGGCGCCAGGAGGCGCGTCACGGCCTCCCGCTGATCGACGTGAGTTCAAGAATTCCTGGTCGCTTCAGGTGATCGGCCAGTTATCGTCCTTGCGCTTCCAGCCCTCGTGATAGTCTTCCGGGAAGCCGTAGCTGTCGGAGAGCTCGTCGAGGCGCATCAGGAAGATCTCGTGCTGGATCTCCTGCTCGTCGGTGTAGATTTTGTCGCCGACGAATTCGGGGGGCACGCCGCGGACGCCGGAGAGCCGGGCAATGCGCCACTCGGCATCGACCTTGGTACAGATCACGATCAGCTTGCCCTTCGGGCTCTGGCCGCGCATGCGCAGCAGCACCCGCTTGAGCACCGGATCGGCATGGACGCCGCCCGTCACCACGGTGGTGTCGCCGGGCGTCTCACACAGCAGCACCGAGTTGCCGGCGACCCCCTTCATCGAGTCCATGCAGGCCTTGTGCGCCTCGATCAGGCGCTGGCGCTCGGGCGTGCCCTTCTTCGGGATCGGTTCCATCGTCGTCGCTCCTCTTAAGTCCCGGCCGCGCCGTTGCGGCCGGCATGGTTGCGGGCTTGCACGCCGGTGCGATCCGGCGGCGGCCCGTATCGGCGGAGCCGTGACGCCCCACTGAGAAGTGAAGATGCAGACAAATCGACCGAGACTATTCGGAAATTTGCTTCCGATTACGCGGATCTTATTTGTTGGTCGAATTTATTGCTCGTACAGACGGAAGGTCAAGTGAATAATTCTTGTCAGGAAACGTTTTTTACACCGACTGTAGACAACCTCATTTTCCCGAGCACCGACGCAGCGATCCGGTGGCGCCCCCTCTCCGCGGAAGGGGGCGCCCTGGATGGCTCCGGATTCGCCTCACCATGACGGCGTGGCCGCGGGCTCAGATCGTCATGTGCCGCTCGATCAGTTCATCGGTCATCTCGCCGATCGGCCCGCGGGCGACGATGCGGCCGTTCTCCATCATCAGGAAGGCGTCGCCGAGCTTGCGTGCGACCTTGATGTGCTGCTCGGTCAGGATCAGCGTGATGCCGAACTCCTTGTTGAGCCGCCCCAGCGTCTGGCCGATCTCGGCGACGATGTTGGGCTGGATGCCCTCGGTCGGCTCGTCGAGGAGCAGGATGCGCGGGTTGGTGGCAAGCGCGCGGGCGATGGCGAGCTGCTGCTGCTGGCCGCCCGAGAGCAGGCCCGCCTTCCGGTGCAGGTTTTCCGCAAGGTAGGGGAACAGGGTGAGGCAGAGTTCCGGCACGTCCTGGCGCCCGTCGGTGCGAGCGAAGGTGCCGAGCAGGATGTTCTCCTTGACCGTGAAGTGCGGCAGGATCTGGCGCCCCTGCGGGATGTAGCCGAGGCCGTACTTCGCCCGCACATGGGTCGGCGCCTTGCCCACGGACGCGCCGTCGATCCGGATCTCGCCGGAGGTGCGGTCGGTCAGGCCCATGATGGTGCGCAACAGCGTGGTCTTGCCGACGCCGTTGCGCCCGAGCACGCACAGGCACTGCCCCTCGGGCAGCCCGAGGCCGACCTCCTTCAGGATCGGCGTCTTGCCGTAATAGGAGGTCACACGGTCGAGATCGAGCAGCATCGTCAGACCTCCGCCTCGCCGAGATAGACCTCGCGCACCCGCGGGTCGTTCTCGATGTCGCTGAGCTTTCCCTGCGCCAGGAAGGCGCCCATGTGCATCACCGTGACCACGTCGGCGATCTGCCGGACGAAGCCCATGTCGTGCTCGACCACGATCAGGGTGTTGGTGCGCTTGAGTTCGTTGAGGAAGACGATGGTCTTCTCGATCTCGGACTCGGTCATGCCCGCGACCGGCTCGTCGAGGAGCAGGATCGCCGGGTTCTGCATCAGCACCATGCCGATCTCGAGCCACTGTGTCTCGCCGTGGGAGAGGAAGCCCGCCTCGACCTCGAGACGGTCCTTGAGGCCGGTGAGTGTGGCCACCTCGTCGAGCTTGGCCGAGAAGCCGGCCGGGCGCCGCCGCAGCATGTTGCGGAACGGGTTGACCTCTCGGCTATAGGCCACCTCGAAGTTCTGGCGTACGCTGAGTTCGCGGAACACCGCCGGGACCTGGAATTTGCGGCCGATGCCGCGCTGGGCGATCTCGTGCTCGCTCAGAGCGGTGATGTCGTCGCCGCGCAGGACGATCGAGCCGGAGGTCGGCTTCTGGCGCCCGGTGATGAGGTCCATGGTGGTGGTCTTGCCGGCCCCGTTCGGGCCGACGAGGCAGCACAGGGTCAATTCGGTCACGTCGAGGCTGAAGCCGTTGATGACCTTGGTGCCGCCGAAGCTCTTGTGCAGGTCGCGGATTTCGAGAACGCCCATCATTACCTCACTTTGTCCGAGTGGCAGGGAACCCGACCGATGGTCGGCCTCCCTGCGTCCGGCGGACGCCCGCCGCCGCGCCATCGCGCGGGCGCTCGATGATGAGAGAGGTCATCATCGATCGGTCACTCGCCCGCCGCCGGGGCGCCGGAGATCGCATCCCGCAGGTTGGGCCGGGTGTGCTTGCCCGGCTGGCGCGAGAGCCCGCCGAGCACCTTTTCGAGAAGCCCCGCCAAGCCCTTGGGCAGGAAGCGCACGACCACGATGAAGAAGGCGCCGAGCACGAGCAGCCAGGTCGCCAGAAACTGGTCGCCGAGATAGCTCTGGCCGCCCTGGATCAGGAAGGCGCCGAGGATCGCGCCAAGCAGCGACAGGCGCCCGCCGATCCCAGCCCAGATCACCATGCCGATGCTGAAGGTGGGGTCGAGCTGGGCCGGCGAGACGTACTGGATCAGCATCACCCACAGGCAGCCGGCGAGCGCGGCGATGAAGCCGGAGATCGCGTAGATGCAGGTCTCGTAGAGGGCGACGTTGTAGCCGAGGAAGCGCACCCGCTCAGGGTCGCCGCGCAGGGCCTGGACCACGAGGCCGAACTTGCTCTGGGTCAAGAGCTTGGCGCCGACCGTGACGGCGATGAGCAGGCCGCAGACGATCCAGTAGGCCGTCGGGCCGTAGGGATCGATATCGGTGCCGAAGAGGCTCAGCGGCGCGGGCGGCGAGAGGCCGTTGGCGCCGTTGGTGTAGGGCTGCATGTCGAGGATCAGCGTGGCGAAGGCGGAGAGCATTGCCAGCGACATGATCGCGAAGAACGGCCCCGAGACCCGGGCGCGGAACATCAGCGTGCCGAACACGACGTAGAACAAGGTGGGCACGACGAGCGCCAACACGATGCCGCCGCCGGTGCTCCAGAACGGCTGCCAGAACCAGGGCAGGTGCTCCAGGCTGTTGTTGAGCATGAAGGGCGGGATCGGGTTCGAATCCAGATCCTGCGACTGCATCTGCATGGTCATGGCCATGCCGTAGGCAGCGAGCCCGAAGGCGATGCCCTGGCCGAGATTGAGGATGCCCCCAAAACCCCAGCACAGGCTGATCGACAGGGCGAGCATCCCGTAGATGCCGTAGACGGCGAACTGGTTGAGCAGGAAACCGTCGGAGACGAAGGCCGGGATCAGGGCAATGCTGAGGAAGAACAGTCCGTAGACCGCCCATTGCGCCGGCTTGCTGTGATAGAGATTGCGCGTCGTCATCTGCGGGTGAGACTCTTCTGACGGGCAGGGGGAAGGGTGAAGCCGAAGTGGCTTCACCGGCGGCCTTTGGCGACGGCGAAGAGGCCGCGCGGGCGGAAGCGCAGGAAGACGACGATCAGCACGTAGAGGAGGAAGCGCGCGAAGGTGTCGTTGGTCATGAAGGCAAAGACCGATTGGAGTTCGCCCGTCAGCCCGGCCGCGGCGACGCTGCCCATCAGCGTCCCGCCGCCGACCACCACCACGAGGAAGGCCTGCACCACGTAGGCCGTGCCCATGGTCGGCAGGACGATCGCGAGCACGCCGAACAGCGAGCCGGCCACGCCGGCAAGGCCCGCGCCGATCGCGAAGGTCGTCATGTAGACCCGGTCGGCGTTGATGCCGAAGGAGGCGGCCATCTCCTTGTTCTGCATCACCGCGCGCACCTGCATGCCGAAGCGGGTGCGGTAGAACAGCCAGGCGGTCGCCGCGACGATGAGCGCGGTGATCGCAAGCACCACGAGGCGGAACACCGAGAGGCTGGCAAAGCCCACCTCGACGTTGCTCTGGAAGATCTCTGGCACGGCGATGTATTTCGGATCCGAGCCGAAGATCAGCCGCACGCCCTGCATCAAGACGAGCGACACGCCCCAGGTGGCGAGCAGCGTATCGAGCGGGCGGTTGTAGAGGTAACGGATCAGCCCGCGCTCGATCACGAGCCCGACGAGCGCCACCACGATGAAGGAGGCGGGCAGGCAGAGCAGGAACGGCAGACCGAGGGAACTCTGCAGGGCGTAGGAGGTGTAGGCACCCAGCATGATGAACTCGCCATGGGCCATGTTGATGACCCCGACGGTGCCGTAGATGATCGTCAGACCGATCGCGGCGATGAGCCAGATGCTGGCGATGCTCAAGCCCAGCAACAGGGCGTTGGCAAAGGGGGCAATGTCGAGGGACGTCACGGGACCTCCGTGATTTCGAGGCCCGGCCGCGCGGATCCGCGGCCGGAGCGGGGGCGCGGGAATCCGTCAGATGACGTTCTTGCGGCTCTTGCCGTCGGGGGCGACGAGGCCCGTGGCGGTGCATTTCCCGGCATTCGGGTAGATCGAGTACGGATCGGGCGCGACGTGTTCTTTCGCTTCCGAGACGATCTTGAAGCTGCCGTCCGCCTGGCACTGGCCGATCTTGGGCTTGAGCCAGGAATTGAAGTTGTCGCCGTCGATCCAGATCAGGCCTTCCGGCGAGACGTCGTCCTCGACCCGCACGCCGCCGCTGACGTCGCGGATCATACGCGAGGTGACCTCCTCGACATTGCCGGTCTTCTTGATCGCGGCCTCGAGACCGGCCTTGAACACGTAGGCCGAGAGGTAGGTCTCCTCCATGTTGTAATGGGTGGAGCCATTCTTGCCGTACTTGCTCTTGAGGAAGTTCTCGACGAACTTTTGGTTGGTTGGGTTCTCCAGCGACTGGAAGTAGGGCGCAGAGAGGAAATGTCCGGCGCCGAATTCGGCACCCATCGCCTTGGTCTCGATCTCACCGGTGGTGAGCGAGGCGATCGGCATGGAATCGACCTTGAAACCCTCCTGCTTGAACTGCTTGTGGAAGGCGATGTCGGAGGCGCCGACCACGGTCGAGAAGATGAAGTTCGGCTTGGCGTCGCGGATCTTGCCGAGGACGGGCCCGAATTCGGCACTGCCGAGCGGGATGTACTCCTCACCGACCAGCTCGCCTCCGGCCTCCTGGAGCCAGATCTTGGCATTCTTGTTCGACTCCTTCGGCCAGACGTAGTTCGAGCCGACGAAGAAGACTTTTTTCCCGAAGTTCTTGACCATGTAGGGGATCAGGTCCTTCGAGTGCTGGTTGGCCAGCGGACCCGTGCAGATCGTGTTTTGGGTACATTCCGCACCCTCGTAGCAGGTCGGGTAATAGAGCAGGCTGTTCTGCGACATCACCACCGGCAGGATCGCCTTGCGGCTGGCCGACGTGTAGCAGCCGAACAGCGCGATCACCTTCTCGCGGATGATGAGTTCCTTGGCCTTCTCCGAGTAGACATTGAAGTCCGACTTGGCATCGACGATCACCGACTGGATCGGATGCCCGGCAATACCACCGTTCTTGTTGATCTCGTCGATGGCATACTGCATCACGAGGGTGGAATCTTCCTCCGGCACCGCGAGCTGGCCGGTGAGGGAGAACAGCAAGCCGACCTTGATCGGTTCGCCTTTCTTGAGCGTCGCACCCCAGGCCTCGCGGGCCGTCGGCAGCCAGAGATGCGGCGCGGCGATCGCTGCCGCGGCGAGAGAAGACTGCTTCAGGAGCTTGCGACGCGTGAAGTCCATATCGATCCCCTTATTTGCTATGCAGCTGCCCGATTTTTGAGCGAATAGCCTTATATATGCTTAGACTGTCGCGTTTTTTATTTCTCTAAACGCTAAAGCGCCTTTTCACGGCGCGTCAAGAGCATATTTCTCCTGAAGACATTTTTTTTCTTATGGGCAATGCCGATGAGGGTCGGGACCCAAACCCGCCCGCTTCGTGGCCCGCTTGCAAACGCGATGCCGCAAAATCCAAAAAGTCCAAATTCCCGGTTGACCGCGCGCAAACTTCAGTGCCAGCCTAGTAAAGCAAAGGCCATGTGATCAAAAATTACGCAGAAGCACGAGCTTTGATCACATTGCCCAAGCATCGGACGCACCAGAGCCACTTGCCTGTGGCTGCCGAGCGATCGGCCAAAAACCAGAAATCAGACATTGGCTGTTGCACGACACTTGCGAGGCGTGCCGCCGCATCGCGGGTCGGAAGCCGCCGGATTGCGCACCGCAAAATCCGGAGCCTCCTAAATTCAGCGAAGTCTCGATCGCAGCGAGTACAGTAAAGGGGATGACGTAATGCGTGTTGGTAGATGCGGGAAGGGATCAGGGACGGCGGGCTCGGGACGGCGAGGACGGCATCGCGGATGGGCCGTCGGCGCGCTGTTCGCGGCGAGCCTTGCGGGCGCGAGCGGAGCGCTGGCGCAGCAGCCCTCACCGGTGGGCGAGTTCAACGATCAGACCCAGCCGCGCACCGATCCCAACATCGCCGCCAAACCCAGCGACCCCGTCCGCGTCGGGCCGCTCGCCCCCTGGGCCACCCACATGGCCGAGCGCGGGCTCACCTTCGACGTCAACGTCTACAACTTCTACCAAGCCAACCCCTCGGCCGGCCTGCGCACCGGCGAGCAGTCCAATTCCACCTACTTCGTCCTCTCCATGACCGCCGACATGCAGCGGCTGGCCGGCATCGCCGGGGGCGCCATCAAGTTCACCCAGACCTTCTTCGGCAACGTCCGCAACCTCAACATGGCCGCCGATATCGGCGACACCACGCTCGGCTACCAGCCGCCCTTCAACCCCAACTCCAACCGCCTTTCGCTGCTCACCTATCAGCAGAAGCTCCTCGACGACCGCCTCGTCGTCGAGTTCGGCCGCACCCACCCGGACCGCTACTACGGCCTGCCGCCGTGCAACTCGATCAACTCCTGCTTCCAGGACCTGTTCTACATCAACGCCGGCTTCACCTCGCCGCTCTACGCCGTCTGGGGCGCCAACGCCGCCTACCAGCTCTCACCCTCGACCTACATCCAGGCCGGCGCCTTCTCGGTGAACCCCGGCACCAACGCGCTGTCGGGCTACGACTGGGGCTACGAGCGGCTCGCGGGCGCGCTCGTGATGACCGAGATCGGCTACAAGACCGACTACACCATGACCGCCTATCCGGGCCGCGCCTCGCTCACCGGCTTCGTCAACACGGCCGACCACGACGACAACTTCAAGACGGTGCTGGGCACCTCGCGCGGGCTCAACCCCGGCACCCCGGCGCTGCAGAAGACGGGCACGTCCGGCATCGTTCTGACCGGCACGCAGACCGTCTGGCGCGCCGATGGCGGCCTGGTCGCCAACCCGCACCCGACGGCGATCTCGCTCTACACCGGCACGGGCTACGCCTTCGATCCGACGGTGCCGATCCGCTTCAACTCGTTCTTCGGCGTGCTCTTGCAGGCGCCCGACCAGAGCCGGCCGAACGACACCTATGGCCTGAAGATGAACTGGCAGCGTCTGTCTGAGAACTACACGCAGTTCCTGGCGGATGCGAACTTCATCTCGGGCGGCTCGGGCGCACCGTATTCGCGCGACAAGTTCGTGTTCGAGGCCAACGCGCATTTCGATGTCGGCGCGGGCGTGATCCTCGAGCCGGTGGTGCAGTACGTGGTCAACCCGAACACGTTCTGGAACCCCTACACGCCGCGGCGCGCCAAGGACGGCTTCTACGGCGGCTTCACCCTCGTCGTGCCGCTCGGAACCCTCTTCGGCCTCGCGCCGGGGTAGTCCGCATTCCGAGACGAAACCGGGGGCTCGCGCGGCGGGCCCCTCCCCTCGCACAAAACCGGAGGACATGCCGCCATGATGCACGGCGATATCTCATCGAGCCAGGACAGCGTCGGCGTCGCTGTCGTGAACTACAAGATGCCGCGACTGCACACCAAGGGCGAGGTCATCGAGAACGCCAAGAAGATCGGCGACATGATCCTCGGGATGAAGGCCGGCCTGCCGGGCCTCGACCTCGTGATCTTCCCCGAATACTCGACCCACGGCATCATGTACGACGCGGCCGAGATGTACGAGACCGCCTCGTCCGTCCCCGGTGCCGAGACGGAGATCTTCGCCGAGGCCTGCCGCAAGGCAGGGGTCTGGGGCGTGTTCTCGCTCACCGGCGAGCGCCATGAGGAGCATCCGCGCAAGGCCCCCTACAACACGCTCATCCTGATGAACGACCAGGGCGAGATCGTGCAGAAGTACCGCAAGATCATGCCCTGGACCCCGATCGAGGGCTGGTATCCGGGCGACCGCACCTACGTCTCGGACGGCCCGAAGGGGCTGAAGATCAGCCTCATCATCTGCGACGACGGCAACTATCCCGAGATTTGGCGCGACTGCGCCATGCGCGGCGCCGAGCTGATCATCCGCTGCCAGGGCTACATGTACCCGGCGAAAGAACAGCAGGTGCTGATCTCGAAGGCGATGGCGTTCGCCAACAACACCTATGTCGCGGTGGCCAACGCCGCCGGCTTCGACGGCGTCTACAGCTACTTCGGCCACTCGGCGATCATCGGCTTCGACGGCCGCACGCTCGGCGAGTGCGGCGAGGAGGAGATGGGCATCCAGTACGCCGCACTCTCGAAATTCCTGATCCGCGACTTCCGTGCCCATGGTCAGTCGGAGAACCACCTCTTCAAGCTTTTGCACCGCGGCTACACGGGCATGATCAACTCGAAGGAGAACCGGCACGGGATGTCGGAATGCCCCTACGACTTCTACCGCCGCTGGATCGAGGACCCCGACGGCACCCGCGATGCAGTGCGCGCCATCACCCGCTCGAGCGTCGGCACCGAGGAATGTCCGATCGAGGGCATCCCTTTCGTCGGCAAGGGCGAGGGCCCGCCCGATCCGCGGTGAGGCCGGGCAGAGACCGATACCCCGAGTGATGGAACCGAGCGCCCTCCCCCCGATCCGGGCGGAGGGCGCGTCTTCGTCAATCCTTCACGATCACCTTCGTCCCGACCCGCACCCGGTCGTAGAGATCGACCACGTCCTTGTTGGTCATGCGGATGCAGCCGGACGAGACCGCCGCGCCCATCGTCTCGGGCTCGTTGGAACCGTGGATGCGGTAGAGCGACGAGCCGAGATACATCGCCCGCGCACCCAGCGGGTTGTCCTGGCCGCCGGCCATGTAGCGCGGCAGGTCCGGGCGACGGGCGAGCATCTGCGACGGCGGGCGCCAAGCCGGCCATTCCTTCTTGCCCGTGATCGTCTTCGTGCCCGACCACGAGAAGCCGCGGCGCCCGACGCCGACGCCGTAGCGGATCGCCTCGCCGCCGCCGAGCACGTAGTAGAGCCGGCGCTGGCTCGTCGAGATCACGATCGTGCCGGGCTTCTCCTTGCCGGCATAGGCCACCGTCTCGCGGGGGATGGCCTGCGTCTTGAAGACGTTGATGAAGTCGGCGAGCGGTCCGCTGTCGAGCGGATTGGCGCGCGCCGGCACGAGCGCGGCGGTCGCGAGGGTGGCGCCGAGCACGAGCGTCGTGGCCAAGCGCGGCAGCGCGGAACGGCGCGGGAAAGATCGGGTCGTCACGACGGGAGTCCTCCACGGAAAGGCACCGCCGCGAGTGAAGTCCGGCGGGCCGGTCGATCGCTTTAGGGCGGCCGGTCACGGCAGGAGGAAGGCAAGGGTGTGTGTTCCGGGCAACGCTCATGCCAAATCCCTGGCATCCTCCGGAGCCCTGTGCCGCCCGGCACATCCGCGGACGGTCCCGCCGTGTTCGGCAGGGAGAGAAGCCAGAGAGGCTGCTCAGGAGAGCCGGCCAGAATGTCGCAGTCGATTGAATGGCAACGTTTCATCCACCACAATGAGGTCATCGTGACCCTCATGCCCCGCCCTGCCTCGCCGGGCCGTCCCGTTGCCGGCCTTCCGACCCGCATCGTCCTGTCCGCTCTGGCCGGGCTGCTGAGCCTGCTCGTCGTCATCGGACTTCCGGCCGATGGGGCGGCGCTCGGCGGCATCCCGCAGACCCGCGCCGAGGCGACGCTCGAGCAGCGGCCCGACACGGACCCGGTCGCCAGCGTGCGCACCGGACGGGTGATGCTCGAACTCGACGAGGTCGCGAGCCATGGGCGCGTGAGCGCGATCCTTCCCAGTCTGGATGGCGCAGATGCGTCGTCCCTCCCACGGCCGGCTTCCGACCGGAACCCTGCGGCCGCGGAGCCCGGCCCGTTCGAGCGTCCGCCCCGGACCTGACCGGCGGCCCGTTCCGGTCGCAAGGGCATCTCGACGAGGATGTCGAAAGGCTGGGGCGACGGCGCGATGCAAGGTGACGCCGTCGTCGGATTGCCAAACTTCGCGCCCAGGGTGCAATGCGACCGATCTCGGTCGTCCCGCACGGCCGATTCCCGATGCTTTCGGCATCCTCATACGGGCCCTTTCGATCCCTGATCGTCGTGGCGGCCCGGTGATTGCAACGGTGCGCGAGACCGATCCGGTCCGCGCCCACCCCGCGGCGCGGGGCGGCTTCCTTCTCGCGAAGTGCGCCCCCGCGTCCGGCCCATCGGCCCGGCGGCCTCGCCGACGGAAACACGCCGATGCGAACCGTAGAGCCTCGTAGGAGCACCCTCATCGTGACGCCGTCCACCCAGTCGCCCGGAAGCGGGCCCGGTCTCGTCAAGGCCGGCCGCAGCCGTTCCCGCTGGTCCCTGCCGGCCTCCCTCCTCGTCGGCGCCGTCCTCGTGGCCGTCTCGGCCTGCAACGAGCAGAAGGCCGCCGCGCCGGTGCCGCTGCCGCCGCCCGAGGTCAGCGTCGTCAGCGTGCGACCGCAGCCGATCCCCTATGTCCGCGACCTGCCGGGCCGCGTCGCGCCGATGCGCATCGCCGAGGTGCGCTCGCGGGTCTCGGGGCTGGTGGTCAAGCGCCTGTTCGAGCAGGGCAGCACCGTCAACGAAGGCGACGTCCTCTACAAGATCGACCCGGCGCCCTATCAGGTTGAGCTCGCGAGCGCCGAGGCGGCGCTGGCCAACCGGGAGGCGGCCCTGGTGCTCGCTAACCAGCAGGCCGAGCGACTGGAGACCCTGCTCGCCCGCAACACCGCGAGCCAGGCGCAGTACGACACGGCGTTTGCCGCCAAGAAGCAGGCCGAGGCCGAGGTCGCCGGCGCCAAGGCGGCCCGCGACCGGGCCAAGCTGAACCTGTCCTGGACCGACGTGCGCGCGCCGATCTCCGGCCGCATCGGACGGGCACTGCTGACCGAGGGCACGCTGATCGAGTCCGGTGCGACCGGCGTCCTCGCCACGATCCAGCAGCTCGATCCGATCTACGTCGACATCACCCAGTCGGTGGGCGAACTGAACAAGCTGCGCCGCGACATCGCCTCGGGCGAGCTCTCCAAACTCGCCGCCGACACCGCCAACGTCCATCTCATCATGGATGACGGCTCGCTCTACGGCTCGGCCGGACGCCTGCTCTTCTCCGACGTCACCGCCGATCCGAGCACCGGCCAGGTGACGCTGCGCGTGCAATTCCCCAACCCGCACAACGAGCTGTTCCCCGGCATGTATGTCCGCGCCCGGATCAAGCAGGGCATCGACGCGGACGCCATCGCCGTGCCGCAGCAGGCGATCCAGCGCACCAGCGACGGCAAGCCGGAGGTCTGGGTGGTCAAGCCGGACGGCAAGGTCATGCTCCAGCCGGTCGAGGTCGGTCCCGTGGTCGGCGGCAATTGGCTGATCCGCGAGGGGCTCGAAGGCGGCGAGAAGGTCGTCGTCGAGGGCTTCCA
>JAESFL010000617.1_pt1 | contig 21986 bp, 22 predicted proteins | sample 9269401 | NCBI WGS metagenome assembly JAESFL01 (sample SAMN14506025, study PRJNA617098) | algae metagenome | isolation source: Gloeocapsa sp. UFS-A4-WI-NPMV-4B04 and co-occurring heterotrophs from desert... | place: USA: Utah | collected 2006-10-01 | reverse complement strand
GACCTTACTTCAACAAGAAAACGCAAAAGCACCGACGCTTCTCGTCATGGGCCTGGCCAAAACCAGAAACCCCGCAAGAACGCCGCCGCCCACGCTTCCTCTCTCCAACAACAATGTCAAAAAGCAAAATCAGGAAGCGAAAACCTCGCATCCAGCCCTGAGGCCGGATCGAGTTCGTCGCTTCGTCGATGAACCTGATTTAAGTTCATCGACGCTTTCTGTCAACACCGGGAGCAAACTTTTTTATCTGCTCCCGAACCGGCGCGACCCCAACACGAGCAGGATCCTACCGGTGGCCGCAACGCAGCCATGACAGGTTCAGAGGAACCGCAAACGCCAAAGCGAAGGTTCTTGAGAGGCCCCTGGGGCCAGCCTTCTCACGAACGCGATCGGACCCTCAGGGCCGTCATGTTCTGCTTGTGAGAGAGCACCGGAAGGTCGGCCATGCACAAGGAAGGCCGTCGAACCGAGCCGTCATGTATGATCGATATGGAATGATTCGTCAAGCGTTCCGCCGGTCGTAAGCACGCAAAGGCGGGCTGATCGTCGATGGCAGAACGCTTCCCGCGTGAAGTGGCCCGTTCATGGCCCAAAAGCAAGGGTCACCTGTGCCGGCGCATCTTTAGGCCCCTAGAACGCTCCCGGCAGACACCTCACCATCCCCCCTCCAAGCCTCCGCCTAGGCTTCTCTGGCGGATGCCTCGGAACACAACGGCAAGTGACCAAGGGCGTGTTGACCTCCGCGGGAGACCGTTCGATATAAAGAACGGCTTTGCTCGTCACGCCCGAGGTGATCATGACCCAGCTTCCCCTCTCCCGCCGCGGCTTCGTCGCCGGTTCCCTCGCCTCCGGCGTCGCGCTCCGCACGGGGAGCGTCTTCGCTCAAGCCGAACGGCGGGGAGGTGTGCTGGTCGTGGCGGCGGATTCGGAGCCCCGCAATCTGAACCCCGCCATCGTGGCCTCGAACGGCGTCTTCTACGTGGCCAGCAAGGTGATCGAACCCCTGGCCGAGATGGCCTCTGGCGGCAACGGCCTCGTGCCGCGGCTCGCCACTGCCTGGGAGGGCTCGGCAGATGGGCGCTCGGTGCGCTTCTCCTTGCGCGATGGCGTGACCTGGCATGACGGCAGGCCGTTCACATCCGCGGACGTGGCGTTCTCGGCGCTCCAGGTCTGGAAGCCGCTGCAGAATCTCGGCCGCGTGGTGTTCAAGGATCTCGAGGCCGTCGACACGCCGGATCCCCGCACCGCGATCCTGCGGTTCTCGAACCCGACGCCCTTCCAGCTCGTCCGCAATGCCCTGCCGGCCCTCACCGCCGTGCTGCCACGGCACCTCTACGAGGGGACGGACATCAACGCCAACCCGGCGAACACGAAGCTCGTGGGCACCGGCCCCTTCCGGTTCGTGGAACATCGCCCGGGCCAGTTCTATCGCCTGGAGCGCAACCCCTCCTATTGGGAGCCGAACCGCCCGCTTCTCGACGGCATCGTCTACCAGGTGCTTCCGGATCGGGGCGCCATCGCGGCGGCCCTCGAAGCCAACCAGATCCAGCTCGCCGCCTTTTCCGCTGTGCCCCTCGCCGACCTCGAGCGCCTCGCCAAGGTGCCGGGCGTGAAGGTGATCCCGGAGGGCTACGAGGGCATCACCTATCAGCTCACCGTCGAGATCAACCATCGCCGACGCGAGCTGGCCGATCCGCGCGTCAGGCGGGCGATCGCTCATGCGATCGACCGGCAATTCGTGGTCGACACGATCTTCTTAGGTTATGCGAAGCCCTCGAACGGGCCGATCCCGGCCTTCGACAAGCAGTTCCATGTCACCAACACGGGCGCGCCCGCCTTCGATGTCGGCAAGGCCAACGAATTCCTCGATCAGGCCGGCTTCCCGCGAGGCGCGAACGGCACGCGCTTCCAGCTCCGGCTCCTGCCCGCGCCCTGGTTCGAGCAGACCCGCCAGTTCGGCGATTATCTGCGGCAGGCGCTGCGCGCGGTCGGCATCGACGCCCAGATCGTCAACAACGATGCCGCGGCTCACACCCGGGCGGTCTATACCGACCATGCCTTCGACCTCGCGGTGGGCTCCCCCGTCTATCGGAACGACCCGGCGATCTCGACCACCATCCTCTATCAGGGCGGACTGCCTGCAGGCGTGCCGTTCTCCAACCAATATGGCTACAACAGCCCGGCCATGAACGATCTCATCGCCAAGGCCGCCATTGCCGTGGACGACGCCGAGCGCACCCGCCTCTACGCCGATTTTCAGCGCCTCGCCGGCGGGGACGTGCCCCTTGTCCACGTGGCGGAGTTCACCTTCATCACGGTCGCGCGTGACAGCGTGCGCAACGTCGCCAACAATCCCCGTTGGGCGACCTCGCATTGGGCGGATACATGGCTCGCCGCGTGAGGATCCTCTGACCGTATCGACGAACCACGGGAGATTGCGTCCCGCCCCTCGATCAGTCCGCAGTAGCAGCATGCACAGGCTTCGGCCGATCGCACCTCTCCCTGGCGTCGTGCACGGCTCCCGGCGGATCCCACCTGACTCCTTGGGTAGGGGAGGGTAGGAGCATGCGCGCGCTTCGCGTGATCGCGGCGCGGCTCGTCGCGGCCGTGCCGACCGTGGCGCTCGTGTCGCTCGGCACGTTCCTGCTCCTCGAACTCGCGCCGGGCGATGCCGCCGATGCCTATCTCGCCCAGACCGGCGGGGATGCCGGTTTCGCGGGCGCCCTGCGCGAGCGCCTCGGCCTGACGGGCTCCACGCTCGATCGACTTCTGCGCTATTACGGGGGGCTCCTCCGGGGAGACCTGGGGGTCTCGGCGGTGTTCAACCGGCCGGTCTGGTCCGTGATCCTCGAACGGCTGCCCGCGAGTCTTCTGCTGATGGCCTGCGCGATCGCCTTCGCGGCATGCCTCGGCTCGCTTCTGGGTCTCCTGGCTGGCGCCCGTCCGCGGGGCTGGCGGGACGGGGCCATCACCCTGGTGACCCTCGGGCTCCTCGCCATCCCGAACTTCTGGCTCGCGCTCCTCCTCGTCCTGTGGTTCGGGGTGCGTCTCGCCTGGCTTCCGGTCAGCGGATGGGGAAGCCTCGGGGTCCCGAAGGAAGGGTTCGCGCTGGTGCTCGACGTCGCCCGTCATCTCGTGCTCCCGACGATCGCCCTCGGGGCCGGGTACCTCGCCCTCTACGCCAGGACGCTGCGCGCCGGCATGGTGGAGGCCTGGCGCGCCGAGCACGTGCGCGCCGCCCGCGCCCGGGGGCTCACCCAGGCACGGGTGGTCTGGCGTGGCGTGGCACGGCCGGCGCTCCTGCCCGTCGTGGTGCTGCTCGGCCAGCAGGCCGGGACCCTGTTCGGGGGCAGCGTCGTGGTCGAGAGCGCCTTCGGGATCCCGGGACTCGGGCGTCTCGCCTACGAGGCCGTCGCGGGACGCGACACCCTGCTCCTCGCCGGAATCGTGCTGGCCGGAACCGTCTTCGTGATCGCCGCCAACCTCCTCGTCGATCTGGTGCTCGCGCGGCTCGACCCGCGCATCGGAGCGGCCCATGCCTGAGGGAGCGATCTTGGGCTCGCATGTCTCGACCCGCGCATCGGAGCGGCCCATGCCTACAGGGGCGATCTTGGGCTCGCGCGGCTCGATCCGCGCATCGGAGCCACGAATGCCCGAGAGGCCCCGGCGCAGGTCGCACAGGTCCGGCAAGCCGCACAGGTCCTGGCGGCCAATGCCCGAGAGGCCCCGGCGCAAGTCGCACAGGCCGGCGGGGGCCGCCGATGATTGAGGGCGCCTGGCGCATCCTGCGGACGCCCGAGGGCGCGGCGGGCCTCGTCCTGCTCGGGCTCGGGGTGGCGGCGGCGCTCCTCGCGCCCCTGCTCCTGCCCGGCGATCCCCTCGACATCGCGGGCCGTCCGCTCACGCAGCCCTTCGCCAACCCGACGCTGCCGCTTGGCACGGACCGCCTCGGCCGGAGCATCCTGGCCGGTCTTCTCTACGGCGCCCGCTCGACGCTCGCGACGGCCGGCACCGTTGCGCTCATCGCTCTCGCCCTCGGAGCGGCGGTCGGCGTCACGGCGGGCTATCTCGGCGGCCTCGCGGACGAAGCCCTGATGCGGGTCGCGGACGCGATCCAGACCGTGCCGGCCTTCGTGCTCGCCCTCGCGCTCGTCAGCGTCGCGGGTCCGAGCCAGGGAACCGTGGTGCTGGCGCTGGCGGCCGGGGCCTGGACCGGACCCACGCGGGTGGTGCGGGCGCAGGTGCTGTCCCTGCGCTCCCGGCCTTTCGTCGAGGCCTCGCGCCTCTTCGGGCGGCCGCCGCTCGCCGTTGCCTTCGACGTGGTCCTGCCCAATGCCCTCGGGCCCCTCATTGCGCTCGCCGCCGTGATCGTCGCAAATGCGATCCTGCTCGAAGCTGCGCTCGCCTTTCTGGGATTGGGCGATCCCAATGCGGCGAGCTGGGGGGCGATGATCGCCGAGGGCCGCTCCGTGCTGCGCACGGCCCCGCACGTGATCGTGGCCCCGGGGCTCGCCGTGATGGTGACGGTGCTCGCCGTCAGCCTGCTGGGCGAGGGGATCTCGCGCGCGCTCGAAACGCGCGATTAGCTTGCCGGGCGTGGGGATTTCACGCGCTCGAAACACGCGACTAGCTTGCCGGGCGTGGGATCTCGCGCGCCCGAAACACGTGATTGGCAATGGACGAGAGGGGGTTGGGGTCGATGGCGGACAGGGCCGAGAGGTCAGGCGGGGAGGACGCGAGCGCGTCCCGGGTCGAGAGCCTGCGGGGCGAACTCGAGGCCGCGTTCCAGGGACGGGCGCATCTCTACCGAGTCTTCCTCGAGGAGATCGAGGCCGAGATCGGTCTCGAGCGCGCCGCCGCTCTCATGGAGCGCGCTCTCGTGAGGCGCGGCGAGGAGGTCGCGGCGGGGCTCTTTCGCGGCGTGCCCGCGGAGCCGAAGGCGGTCGGCGCGTGCTTCCTCGCGGTGAGCCCCGACGAGGGCCGCATGTATCCCCACGAGCGCGAGGAGAGCGACGACGCGATGGCGATCCGTGTCCACCGCTGTCCTCTCAAGGATGCCTGGACCGGAGCCGGGCTCGGACCGGAGCGGGTTGCGCTTCTGTGCCGGATCGCGGGCGCCTTCGATCGGGGCCTGTTCGAGGCCGCGGGCGTCGGCTTCTCGAACGAGACCTGGAGCGAGGCGCGCGGCGGCGGATGCTGCTGGATCCGCCTCCACCGCGCAACCTGATCCCCATGTGATTCTCCTCATGTGATCCCAATGCTCCAGACCGCCACCCCAGCCGCCCTTCGTCTCCACCGCGCCGCCTGATCGCTATGTGATTCCCATGCTCCAGATCGCCGCCGCAGCCGCCCTTCGTCTCCACCGCGCAACCTAATCCCATGCTTCAGACCGCCACCGCTGCGCTCGACTGGTTCGGCATCGTCGTTTTCGCCGTGTCCGGCGCCCTCGTGGCCTCGCGCAAGGAGATGGATCTCGTCGGTTTTGCCCTCCTCGGCACCGTGACGGGGATCGGCGGCGGGACCCTGCGCGACCTTCTTCTCGGTGAAGGGCCGGTGAGCTGGGTGAGGGAGCCGGCGCCGCTCGTCGTGTGCGTGCTCGTCTCCTGCGCGGTGTTCTTCACCGCGCACCTGCCGCAATCGCGCTACCGGGTGCTCCTCTGGTTCGATGCCCTCGGGCTTGCCCTCTTTGCCGTCACGGGGGCCGAGAAGGCGCTTCTCGTCGGCGCAGGTCCGATAACGGCGGTCGCCATGGGGGTGATCACCGCCACCTTCGGGGGCGTGATCCGGGACGTGCTCGGAGGCGAGAGCCCCGTGGTCCTGAGCCGGGAGGTCTATGTCACGGCGGCTCTTCTGGGCGCTGCGGTCTTCGTCGGGCTCTCGCTTGTCGGGCTGCCCCGGGAGGCCGCCGGCGGCGCGGGGTTCCTGGCCGCCTTGATCCTGCGCGGGGCCGCGCTCCACCGGGGATGGTCGCTTCCCCGCTATCGGCCGCGGGCCGGTCGCACCTTGGAGGAAATCAAGCGCCTGTGAGGCGCGATCCCGACGGTCTGGGGACCCTTCGCCCGAAATCACATGGTGAGGAGTGTGACCGACGGGACCTCATCCGATCCCACCGGAGCGGACGCGGCTCGAGATCAGTTCTGCTGCCAGCGGTTCCAGGTGCCCCGCGTTCCGCAATTCATGGGCTCGCGTTCCTGAACCCGCCGGACGAGGTCCAGAGGCTCCACCGAATGCCAGGCGTGCTGGATCTGCGGGCCGCGCAGGCCGGCGATCTCGCGCAGGATCTTGGTCTTGATCGCTTCGGCGAATTGCTGCCGCTCGCGCACCGGCACCAGGAACGCGCCGGCGCCGCCGATCACGCAATCCTGGTAGTAATGGTCGAGATTTTCCATGTCGCCGAAGCCCGTGGGGCGTTTCAGCATCAGGGGCAGGCCGTTGATCACGATGCCCTTGGCGACCGCCTCGTCCCGAGCGGCCTGGGGGCTGCGCCCGCTGCTGTTCGGGCCGTCCCCCGAGACGTCGATCACCCGGCGCATCGCCTCCACGTGCGCTTCGTTGAGAAGGCGCACGCCCGTATCGATGGCGCCCGATATCGAGGTCTGGAAGATGCGCCCGATGGGCTGCTGCGAGAGGCGTTCGGAGAATTCCAGCGCCCCCTCGGCTCCCTCGATCAGGGTCCAGGGGACGACCACCTTCTGGTCGCTGACGCCGGACCATTCCATGTAGACCACGGCGACGCGTCCGAGCATCCCGCCCTTGATGGCCTCGTGGACCAGCGGGGAGCGGAAGGCCTCCACGAAGCCCTGCCGCTGCAATTCCTGCTCCTCGGGATCCATGGAGCGGGACACATCGACCGCGAGAACGAGGGCGACATCCACTTCCGGTTTCGCGGAATTCTGGGCAGAGGCCGGCGCGGAAAAGAGGCCCCAGGCTGCCAGAAGGCAGACCAGATTACAGGCAAGGTGGCGACCGCGCCCGAGCATGCTTGGAACTCCCGTGATTGCCCCCAGACAGCCCCAAGGCACAAGTGGAACCGCCACGCCGGATGGCAAGCACCCGGCCTGCGGCGGAATCGCGTCGCGGGGCCATCCGGTTCGGAGATGCCGGGCTGGCACCTGGATTGCAGCTGGGCGCGTTTCCGCAGGGGGCATGCAAAAAGGGGGCGTCCAGAAACCGCCCGCCCGACACACCTGACACTCTCCCGAAGCTCCATCCCGTCCGGAGCGCGACCTTGGGAAAGCTCCTGCGTATTGTGCTGAGTATCCGCCCCTCGGCGTCCCGTTCACGGGGGGCTTCGGCGGTCAGTTCTGGCTCGACATTCTCCCGCCCCTGCCGGGTGATATCGCCGGCATCGTCCATGCGGCGTGGATCATCGCGCGGGCCGGACCCCGTTCGTGAGGCCGGCCGTTGCCGGGGCCATGGGTTCCGAGATCCCCGGCTGCCTCCGGCCTGGGCTCGAGATCTCCTGCCGACGATCCCCGTCAGGACTCTGCCGGTTCAGACCAGGAAGGGGTTCGAGTTCCGTTCCTCGCCGACCGTGCTCACCGGCCCGTGGCCCGGCAGGAAAGTGAGATCGTCGCCTAGCGGCAGGATCTTTTCCTTGATGGAGCGGATCAGCGTCGCGTGATCGCCGCCGGGCAGGTCGGTGCGGCCGACGGAGCCGCGAAAGAGCACGTCGCCCATCAGGGCGAAGCGCTCTCCGGCCTGCACGAACACCACGCTGCCGGGCGAGTGACCGGGGCAGTGGAGCACGGAAAACGCGATCTCGCCGACCGTCACGGTGTCGCCCTCCTCGAGCCAGCGATCCGGCGTCACCGCACGGGCGTCGACGATCCCGAACGAATGGCCGCTTTCCGCAAGCCGTGCCAGGAGAGGAGCATCGGCCCGGTGGGGACCCTCGACCGGCACGCCGAGAGCTTCCTTGAGCTCTGCGGCGCCGCCCGCATGGTCGATATGGCCGTGGGTGAGCAGGATCCGCTCGACCGTCACGCCGGCCTTGGCGATGGCGTCGCGGATGCGCGGGAGGTCGCCGCCGGGATCGATCACGGCGGCCCGCTTCGTGGCCTCGCACCACAGGAGGGCGCAGTTCTGCTGAAAGGGCGTGACGGGGATGATTGCGGCGCGGAAGGCGGGCATGAGGGCTCTCGCGTTGACCCTCCGCTCTGTAACGCTCCCGCTGCGAAAAGTCAGCGAGGCCGGGACCAATGCGTCCGAGACCGGTACGTCCAAGGACTCGGCGGCCGTACCCGCCGGCGGACCATTTCCATCGGCCAGGGGACAGATGAGCGCGCCGGCTTGACCGCCCGGGCACCACTCCCTCTATCAGGTCCATGCCGAGCGCGACGCCCATCCGTCTCGTTCTCGTCGGCGCGGGCCATACCCATGTCGAGGTGCTGCGCCGCTTCGGCGCGAAGCCGCCCCGGGACGTCACCCTCACCCTTCTGACCCGCGCCCGGCACACGCCCTATTCGGGGATGCTCCCGGGTCTCGTGGCGGGGCTCTACCGGTTCGAGGAGACCCACATCGATGTCGAGGCCCTGGCGCGTCACGCCGGGGCGGCGCTCCTGCTCGACGAGGCGGTGGGGCTCGATCTCAGAACCCGGCAGGTGCGACGCCGGGGCGGCGAGGCCATCCCCTTCGACCTCCTCTCCCTCGATATCGGTTCCACACCGAACACCCCTGCCATCCCTGGTGCCGACGCGCACGCGATCCCGGTCAAACCCATCGACGGCTTCCTGGCCCGATTCGAGGGGGCGAGAGAGCGGATCCTCGCCCGCGGGGGCGATGCCGCCCTCCTGACGGTCGGGGGCGGTGCCGGCGGGGTCGAACTCATCCTCGCCGTGGAGCGCCGGCTGCGTGGGGACCTCGCCAGGGCTGGCCACGATCCCGGGCGCCTGCGCCTCGCTCTCGTGACCCGCTCCCGGACCGTGCTTCCAGGCGCGCCGACGCCGATGCAGGCCCGGTTCGCGCGGGTGCTGGCCCAGCGCGGCATCCGGGTGGTCACGGATGCGCCCGTCTCGGCGGTGGGGCCCGAGGGCGTGGAGATCGGGAAGGGGAGGGTGCTGGAAGCGGACGAGATCCTCTGGACCACGCAGGCCATCCCGGCGCCCTGGCTCAGGGACACGGGCCTCGCCCTCGACGGGAGCGGCTTCGTGCGGGTCGCCGCGACCCTGGAGAGTCCGTCGCATCGGGGCGTCTTCGCCGCGGGCGACGTCGCCTGCTTCGATCCCAGACCCCTCCCGAAGGCGGGGGTCTTCGCGGTGCGACAGGGGCCGGTTCTGGCCGAAAATCTGCGCCGGATCGCGGAGGCGAAGCCCCTCGTCCGCTATCGCCCTCAGCGCAACTGGCTGGAGCTGATCTCGACGGGCGAGCGTCACGCGATCGGAACGCGCAACGGCTTCGTGGCCGAGGGAGACTGGGTCTGGCGCGTGAAGGACTGGATCGACCGGCGCTTCATGAGCCGCTACCGGGACCTGCCCCCGCGTTGAGGCCGGACGCCGGAGCCGCTCCCGCGATCACGTGTCCACGAAGGCCTTCCGGCGAGGCGTTCCGCGTCCGGCAGACGAGGGGCCGCTACTTCTCCACGAAGGCCTTCTCGATCACGAAGTGACCGGGCTCGGAATGGTTGCCCTCCTTGAAGCCGTGCTCCTTGAGCATCGTGCGCAGCTCCTGGAGCATGGCCGGGCTGCCGCAGAGCATCACCCGGTCGTGATCCTTGTCGAGGAGCGGCAGGCCGATCTCGGCGTGGAAGGCCTCCGTGCCGAGGAGGTCCGTGATGCGGCCGCGGTTGCGGAACGGCTCGCGGGTCACGGTCGGGAAGTAGATCAGCTTCTGCCGGACGTCGTCGCCCAGGAATTCGTGGTCGGGCAGGTCCTTCGTGAAGAACTCCCCATAGGCGAGCTCCGACACCGTGCGGCAGCCATGCACGAGCACCACCTTCTCGTAGCGCTCGTAGGTCTCCGGGTCCTTCACGATGCTCAGGAAAGGCGCGAGGCCCGTGCCCGTGGCGAGAAGATAAAGGTGCCGGCCCGGGAGCAGGTTGTCCTGGATCAGGGTGCCCGTGGGCTTGTTGTTGACGAGGATCGCGTCGCCGACCTTCAAGTGCTGGAGCTTCGAGGTTAGCGGCCCGTCCGGCACCTTGATGGAAAAGAACTCCAATTCGTCCTCGTAATTCGCGCTCGCCATGCTGTAGGCGCGCAGCAGCGGCCGGCCGTCGACCTCGAGGCCGATCATGGCGAACTGGCCGTTGACGAAGCGGAAGGCCGGGTTGCGGGTGGTCTTGAAGCTGAACAGCGTGTCCGTCCAGTGGCGCACGCTCAGCACCTGCTCGGTCACGAGATTGCTCATCGGAAGATCGGTCCTCCGCCTCGAGGAGGCGGGGCCTCCGGGCTTAAGATGGGGCTGGATTGTGCGGGGCGCTTATAGCGAACGATGCAGCAAAGCAAAACCCCTCGGCGTTGCAGGATCTTTGACAGGATTTCGGGCCGAAACGGCCTGCGAAGCCCCGGAAACGGGGCCGGCGCCACTCTAACGCGCCCGATCGGCCGAGGTTTCAGGCCATCCACAGGAGGCGGGGTCGGACCGGCCGATCGGAGCGGATATTCCCTCGGCGTGTCGTTGGGGCACCAGTCCGGGCGATCCGGAGCCCTCTCCCATGTCGACGCAGCCAGCCGGGAACGGGCCCTGGGTTCACGAGAGGGAAACAGCTCCGCCTCGTGACATGGGCAGGCGCGGATACGAGCCGGCTCAGATCAGCCGGTAGATGCCGATCTCCCCGTCCCGGTCGCGGACGGCCCGGCGGCCGACGAGCACGGCCCCCTCCCGGTCCCGGAGGCAGGTGTGGCTGTCCTCGGTGATGAGGGCGATCACGTCGCCCGATCCATCGACCTCCTTGCCGAGCTGTTCGAGCCGCTGAGCGATGTTCACGACATCGCCCACGAGGGTGTAGTTCACGCGGCCCTTGGCACCGATATTGCCGACCAGCACCCTGCCGGAGGCGATCCCGATTCGCAGATGCACGGGTTTCAGACCCCGCGCTTGCCGCAGCTCGTTGTCGGCTCTGAGCGCCGCCGCGATGGCGAGGGCCGTGCGGCAGGCGCGCTCGGCATGGTCCGGCTGTTCCTCCGGGGCGCCCCAGAACGCCATCATGGAATCGCCGATATACTTGTCGATCGTGCCATCCTCGGCCTCCACGCAGGCGCCCACGAGACTGAAATGCTCGTTGAGGAACGCCGCGGTCTCCGACGGCGAGAGCCGCGTCGCGCTCTGCGAGAACCCGCGGATGTCCGTGAAGAGCACGCTCACGTCCCGTTCGTAGACCTGCCCGAGATGGTCCTCCCCGCGGGCGAGGAGCGAATGCACGAGACGCCGCGGCAGGTAGAGCTCGAACCAGCGAAGCGCCGCCACCATGCTGTTGAGGGCCTGGCCCGCCGCGTCGAGCTCGCGCACGCGGCTGCGCGGCAGGGAGGGAATGTTGCTGAAGTCGAGCCGCTGCACGCCCTCCGTGACGGCCACCAGGTCCCGGATCGGCCGGGAGATCCGCCGGCCGACCCAGATCGCGGCGAGGACCGAAAGGGTGAGAAGCATGAGGCCGATGCCGCCCATCCGGAAGAGGCGGTTGAATTCCTGCCCCGCATCCTCGCCGGGCATGACCGCGCCTACGACCCAGGGTGTCTCGCCGTAGCCCGCGATCTCCCGGTAGATGAAGATGTAGTAGTCCCCGGGGCCTTCGATCACGTGGCCCTGGTCGCCGGGCTTGAGCCGGAACACGAGCTTGTCCTCGATATTCCAGATCGAGGGCATGACGGCATCGTCGATCTCCGTCACCGACGGAAGAGGGCGCTTCAGCGAACCCGTGTTCGCGGCCCCGACGAGCTTCGGATGGGCGATCACCGAGTCGCGCCCGTAGAGGATGAAGGCCGTCTGTTCCGGCGTCGAGAAGGCCGAGACGTAGCGCGAGAGTTCCGAGATCAGGATCGCGGGCACGATCACGCCCAAGAGGCGCCCCTCGCGGTAGACCGGAGCGGTGGCCGGCAGAATGGTCTGGCGGAAGGGCTCGCTCCAGACGGGCGGGTTCCAGGACAACCCGCTGCCGCCCTGAAACGAGGCCAGGAGGCGCTGGATCTCCGGCCGCTCGGACCAGTCGTCCTCGACCACGCCGCCTTTGTCGCGCTCCACCCGCCAGATCAAACCTCGGGCATCGAGGTAGGCCGCGCCCATGACCTGCGGGGTGGCGGCGAGCGACGTGCGCAACGCGACCTCGAGGGCCTGGCGGTCGGCGGGGTCGAGCCTGCCGGATTCGATGAGATCCTTGAGGTAGCTCGCCTGGTTGGCGACCGGATCGAGGTGCTGGCGCACCCTCTGCTCGATGGAGGAGAGGGTGAGGTCGATCTTGTCGCGCAGGAGCGCCGTGGTGTTGCGGCTTGCCCCGCCCACGCTCAGCAGCAGCACCGAGCCGACGGCGAGTGCCATCAGCCCGCCGAGCCCCGCCGCGAGAACCGTGCTCAGCGTCAACCGGATCCGGCGCGGAGCGGCCTCCGTCGTAGCGATCATGGGCTTCGTTCCTCCGGTGGCTGGGGGGATCGTACCGTCAAGGAGTCGGAGAGGCGAGGCCGGTGGGCGGCCCCGAGCAAGGACCGGCCCGAGCAAGGACCGATGTGAACGGCAGGGATCTGCCGCGCGGTTGCTCATGTGGAGATCCCGGTCCCCGCTGCCAAGCTTTACCGCTTGCGGGGCCGGCCGAACCTGCGCCGGCTCCGGCGCGTTGACGCGGTAGTTGCGAGAACAGGAGCGAGGGACGGGATATGCGCTGGTTGATCCTCACCGCGGCTCTTCTCACGACGGCTCCCCTGATGTCGGGCGGCCCGCTGGAGGCCCGAGAGACACGCTCCCGCGCTCCCCTGGCCCGGCCCATGGAGGAGACGCCTTCCATCATGGTCGGCGGCGACGAGGCGCGGCCGAAGCCCACGCGGCAGCGCGAATCCACCCGCTCCCGGACGACGCGGCGTTCGGCCACCTCCAGGGCCCGGCCCATCCTCGTGCCTCGCGCCGGTGGCCAATACGAAGCCGACACCCGCGTGATCAACCGCTCGCTCTCGGAGCAAGGCCAGATCCAGCAGCTCCAGCAACGCCAGCAGATCGAGAACAATCTGTTCCGGCAGGAATTGCAGCGGAGCCCCGCTCCCTCGTCGATCTGCGCCCCGGGGCAGATCGGCTGCTAGAGCGATCATCTGAGTGAGGTGGATCCGGCTCACCTGAAGAAAACGCAATCACTCAGAAACGAGAGCTGATTCCACGTCACCGCAAACAGCTCGAAGGCGAGCCCCGGAGACCTTTGCGCAGCCCGGGCGCGGGCTGTATCTGGGAGGTGGGACAATGGGGGCGTGGGGATGGAGCAGGCATCGGCGGCAGCGCCTCCCGCGAGGCGTCGAGAACGGCGCCCGACATCGGCTTGGGCCTCCGATCTCGGCCCGATCCTGACCGCGTTCGTGTCCTTTGCGATTCTGGCGACATTCGGCCACGGCTGGCTGGAGCACCCGACGCCGCTCGGTGCGTCGCTCATCCTGGTCTGGCTCTTTGCCGTGATTATGTGGGGCGCGATCGGGGTCATGAACCATGCGGAACGCATCGCTCATCAGCTCGGCGAGCCGCTCGGCACCCTGGTCCTGACGCTCTCGGCCATTCTGATCGAGGTTTCGCTCATTGCCTCCGTGATGCTCGTGGGCAAGCCCAATCCGGCGCTGGCCCGGGACACCATGTATGCGGTCATGATGCTCATCCTGAACGGGCTTCTCGGGGTATCGCTCCTGGCCGGCGGATTCCGCCATCATCAGCAGGAGTACAACCTCCAGGGCGCGCGATCCTTCATGGTGGTGCTGCTGCCGCTCGCGGCTCTGGCCCTCATCCTCCCGAACTACACGGTTTCCAGCCCCGGTGCGACGCTCTCCCCGGGCCAGGCCGCCTTCTTCGGTGCCGTCACGCTCGCCCTCTACGGCGTCTTTCTCGCCCTCCAGACGCAGCGCCACAAATCGTTCTTCGAGGAGGTGAATGCCGAGCCGACGGCTGCGCCAGCGGCACCGGCGGCGCACCCGGCTGGTGGGTCCCGTCTCGCCGTGAGCATGGCGCTGCTCGTGCTCACGCTCGCGCCCGTCGCGCTTCTCGCCCACGATCTCGCGGGAATCGTCGAATTCGGGACGACCGAGCTCGGAGCGCCTCAGGAACTGGCGGGTGTGCTGATCGCGGCTCTCATTCTTGCACCCGAGGGCATCACGGCCTTCAAGGCGGCGTGGCGCAACCACATCCAGCGAGCCGTCAACATCATGCTCGGATCGGCTCTCTCGACCATCGGTCTCACGGTGCCGGTGGTCCTCGCCATCGGGCTCCTCCTGAACCACGACATCGTGCTCGGCCTCAGCTCCGAACACGCCTTCCTTCTCATGCTGACGCTGCTCGTGAGCACGCTGACCTTCTCGGGCTCACGCACCGACATGCTGAAGGGCGCCGTGCACGTCGTGCTGTTCCTGATCTTCATCATGCTCATCGCGATGCCGTAAGCCTCAAGTCCCGACGTCGATCGGATCGTCATCACGCCCGTGGCCATGACCTCAGCCGCCGTCTCGGCACGTGCAGATGCCGCCCGGACATCCCGTTGCGTCATGCCTGACGAATGTGTCACCGCGTCGCAACACCCGTGCGAGCAGAAAGGTTCTAGGCCCGGCTTCGACCTGTCGGGATGCCCCCCGCCGGAGTTTGGGCTTGGCGCGTCAAGAACGCTTCCGCTATCCATTGCGGGACGTCATTCCGAAGCTATGCGAGGTTTCCTTGATCGCCACTCGCGCCGCCCTGCTCGTCTCCCTTTCTCTCGCTCTCGCGGCGTCGGCGCCTGCTTTCGCGCAGACGGCCAAGCGGCAGGCGGAGCCCGCCCGTCCCAAGGACCCCCGCGCCTGGATGGAGCAATGCGTCGGCGACGTGCTGCGGCAGCTTGCCGTCCAGCAGGTGCCCGAGGTGCAGGCCGGGCCCACGGTGGTTCGGTATTGCGACGCGCCGCTTCGCGCCACCCTGGCTCAAGCCATCCAGAGCGGCGAGGCCGCGATCTGCACGGTCGATTCCTGCATCGGCATGGCGCGAGACCGCGTCATCCAGGAGATCGGGCCGGAATATCGGGAACTGCTCGCGAACCCGCCGCAGCCGAAGAAAACCCGCCGGTCCTGATCGCCGCACCGGATTGAGCGCAGGGCGGCTTTGGCCCGAACGCGGCCTTTGTCTGACTTGCGCAACCGAGCCGCCGCACGATCCATCCCGACCCGTCGCCGGAATCCTCTTCCTGCGTGGCGGTCTATGCGGGGTCGATACCGGCAGCGTCGAAATCCGCCTCGAGGACGTGCACGACGAAAAGCCGGAGGTGGACATCCGCGCGCTCATCGCGACGGCGCGATGGGCCGAAGCGCAATCGATCGCGCAGGAGACCGATCTCCTGCTCCGAGACGCGAAGGTCGCCGTGCCCGATGCTGCGCCCGCGGAGGACGCGCCCACGAACGTGATTCATCGGTCGTGAGCCGCCGTCTCCTGGCGCCTTGATCGAGGCGGCGCAGACATCGGCCGTTCCGCGCCGCGTCAGCTGCGGACGACGCGAGGCCCATCAAGGTGTTCTTGCAAGGAGCAGCCCGAAGTCTTCGGGCCGCTCCATCGTTGTTTCTCACTCCAGAGCCGTTTCCTTTTACGTGAAATCGGCTCCTGCCTTTGTTTCACGCGAGCCGGTTTCCACCTCGCTCGGATCGATGCTCTAGCTGCGCTGGCTCGAATCCCGCTCGGTCGCGCCGAGCGGCTTTCTGGCCTTCTTGGATTTCTTCCAGGAGGGCCGCGCCCGTGCCTTGTGGGACATCGTCACACGCTCCCGGCGCTCTGGCCATCGCTAGGATTGATACCGTCGCCCATCTGGGCCTTCAGGGCCCGCTCGCATTGCGGTTCGTGGTTCTGCGCCCGCTCATGCACTTCGCGCTCGTTGGAACAGGGGCGCTCGATATCCTGCTTGCAGAATTGGCAGATCATGGCTTTGGCTCCATGGCCGTTTCACATGGAAGGCCAACGGAAAACGAAGAGCGGGGTTTCAGCTTCGCGTTTTCGGCAGAACAAGCTGCGCGCAAGTGAAGCGGCATGCATGCGGGGCAACGAACACCTGGCACGTGAAGCGGCCTGCTCGCGGGCGACCGAAGACGAGGGGGAAAGGGGTTGCGGAACGTGAAGCCGACCGGCGAGGAGCATCTGCAGGCAACGGTCTACACGGACTTCGCCTGCATCGGCACGGCCATCCGTCGCCCGGGCGGCTGGGCTGCGCTCGTCACGGTCGAGGGCCGAGAGCAGGTCATCTCCGGGGCCGCGCCCGCGACCACGATCACGGCGATGGAACTCACCGCCGCGATCCGGGCTCTCGAGGCGCTTCCCGCCGGCAGCGCCGTCCAGCTCCACACCGACAGCGCGGCACTCGTGCAGGGCATCACCCGGTGGCTGCCTTGGTGGCGCTCGCGGGGCTGGCGCACCCTGAAGGGCCGGAAGGTGCCGGATCGGGCGCTCTGGGAGGAGCTCGCCCGGCTCGCCGCCGAGCGGAGCGTCACCTGGATCTGGGTGAGGGCCCATGCCGGCGATCCCGGCAATGAGCGCGCGGACGCCCTCGCCCGCACTGAGGCCCTCCGGCTTCAGGCCTCCGAGGATTCGGCGTCCTCCAACACCCGCCGCGCCGTGCCGAGAACGAGCCGCGGCACGACCTCGAAGCCGTAGGCGAGATAGAGCCGCTCCAGCGGCGTGTGATAATCCCGACCCCAGGGTCCGATATTGATCGTCGGGATGGCGCCGACCGCTCCCGACCACCGCACACCGCTCGCCCAGGCGGGCGTATTGGCGGCCACGACCCCGAGCGCCGCCGTGTCGGCCTCACCGATGAAGCTCATGTCCGAGATCCCCGGAAAGAAGGACGTGAGGCGGATCGAGCCGGCGCCCAGCGCCTCGGCCTCGACCCGGGCGCCCTCCAGGGCCCGGTGAAGGCGCCGGGCATCGGGCGTTTCGCCGAGCGCCACGGCCGGATAGGGCAGGGACCCGAAGCCGATCACCACGGCGGGCCCGCTCCGCCCGGAGCTCGCCCAGGCCCAGGCCGTGAGGCGGCGGCATTGCTCGGGCAGGTCGAGGCCCGCGGCGGCGAGCCGCTCGCCCTCCGCCCGGAACCCCTCCGCCAGCGCCGGATCGGCCTCGATGTCGCGCAGGAGCGTTGCCGCCTCGATCACGGCCACGGACGGGATCTCGCCCCCATCGCCGGCCGACGCCGCGCGGCGGGCGAGCGCCGCGCGCATCTCCGAAACCGCGCCTTCGACGACCCGCCGGAACCGGGCCAGAACCGCATCCGCCGTGCGGCCGAGGGTGAGCGCGTTCCAGGCCGCGAAAACGGATTCGGGGGTCGTGACGTCGTAATGGCTCTTGCTGTCCCTCAGGCTCAGAAGCGTCGGCGGGGCGCCGGCCTCCGGCCCGTCCGTGTCGGCGAGCTCCGGCGACCATTCGACCGCAGCCGCGATGGCTCCCGCGAGCGCGCCCGCATTGAGGCCGGCAAGGGGGTAGCAGGCATGGGCGCTGCGTCCGATCACGGTGGCCGTGAGCAGGAGCTTGCCGACGCTGCCGAGCGCGATCGCCCGTCCCTGCGACCCGTCCCCGTCATCGGCGATCGCATCGAGGTTGATGGCCGCGACGACCCGCAGTCCCCATGCGGCCTCGATCTCCGGGAGGGCGTGCGCCAATTCCCGCGCGCCGACGGAATTCACCTCCTCGTCGGGCACCGCCACGAAGAGGAGATTGCCCCGGCGGTCCGGATCGGCCGCGAAAGCCTCGAGCGCGGCGAGCCCCGCCGCGAGCCCGGCCTTCATGTCGAGAAGCCCGCGGCCCGGCCAGAAGGCGCCGCCCTCCAGATCCGCCCGTGCGCGCTGCTCGGCCGGCGTGCCGGGATCGCCGAGGCGGTCGAGCAGGGCTTCGGTGAGGGCGAGGGGCTGCGTGGCAAGCGGTGCCAGTGGCCCGTAATCCTCGGTGCTCACCGTATCGAAATGCCCCGTGAGCAACACGGTCTCCGGCCCCCGCCCGCGGACGAGGGCCACCAGGCAGGCGCGCCCGAGGGGATCGCCCGTGCAGGGCAGGAGCGAGGTCGTGGCCACCGCAAGCTCGGGCGCCACCCCGATGCGCTCCTTCAGCCTGCCGGGCAATTGCCGCTCGCCCTCCGAGCCCGTCACCGAGGGCTGTTCCGTGAGCCACAGGGCCCAGGCCTTCGTGCGGGCGGCAAGATCGACGGTCACGGGCGGCGCTCTCCGGGTTGAGGTCTGGGGGGCTTCGAGGGAGGGGCTTCGAGGCCCATCGCGGACGAGGGTTTGTCAGGCGGGCGCGCCCTCCGCAAGGCGGTGTTGCCCGTCCAGTCCCCACTCGGACCGGGGGCGCCTTGGAAAAACTGGAGCTCGCCCCCTCGCCAAGCGTGACGGGATCGGCTAGACGCCCCGTCCCCTCGAAATCCCGCGAGACCTGCCAGAGACCTGCCATGCGGACCTCTTCCGAGCCCGTGTCGATCGGCATCGACTTCGGGACCAGCAACACGGTCGTGGCGCTCGCGGGCGCCGACGGGCGCGCCGAGGCGGTGCGGTTCGATCACAACGGCAGCGCCCTCAAGGTCTATGTCACGGCCCTGTGCTTCTGGGACGAGCGGCACGGCAGCGGGCGGCGCATGCAGGTGGAGGGCGGCCCCTTCGCGATCGACCAGTTCCTGGAGGGCCGGCACGCCCATCGCTTCATCCAGTCGTTCAAGACCTTCGCGGCGAGCGCGACCTTCCAGGAGACCCGGATCTTCCGCGAGCGCTTCCGCTTCGAGGATCTCCTGGCCGCGTTCCTCAGGACCCTCGTGCGCCACGCGGGCGGCGCCCTCGATTTCGCCGCCGAGCGCGTGGTGATCGGCCGCCCCGTGCGCTTTGCCGGCCACAACCCCGACGAGGCGCTGGCGATGCAGCGCTACCGCGCCGCCTTCGGGCGCCTCGGCGCCTCGAACGCCCATTACGTCTACGAGCCCGTGGGCGCGGCCTTCTTCTATGCGAGCGGCCTCGAGCAGGATGCCACCGTGCTCGTCGCCGATTTCGGCGGCGGCACGAGCGATTTCTCGGTCATGCGCTTCTCGCGCCGGAACGGGGAGCTCAGGGCCGAGCCGTTGGGCCATTCGGGCATCGGGATCGCGGGGGATGCCTTCGATGCCCGCATCGTCGACCGCGTGGTCGCGCCGCGTCTCGGCAAGGGCGGGCTCTACCGCTCCATGGGCGACAAGGTTCTCGCCTTCCCGAACCACTACTACGCCAACCTCTCGCGCTGGCATCAGCTCGCGATGATGAAGGGATCGGGAGACCTCAAGGAGCTCCAGGAACTCGCCCGCACGGCCCTCGATCCCGAGCCGCTGGAGCACTTCATCGACATCGTCGAGAACGATCTCGGGTTTGCCCTCTACCGCGCCGTGTCGGACGTGAAGGTGGCGCTCTCCTCGCAGGAGCGGGCGGTGTTCCGCTTCGCCCTGCCCTCCGCGGCCATGGAGGCCTGGATCGACCGGACGGAGTTCGAGCGCTGGATCGCGGCGGACGTGGAGCGGATCGCCGCGACAGTCGATCAGGCGCTCGCGGCAGCCCAGATCGGGGCAGGGGCCGTGGACCGGGTCTTCCTCACCGGCGGCACCTCCTTCGTGCCGGCGATCCGTCGGCTCTTCGAGGAGCGGTTCGGGTCTGAGCGGCTGACCTCCGCGGACCAGTTCGAATCGATCGCCTACGGCCTCGCGCTCATCGGCCGGGCCGATCCGCGGCCCTGGGCCGTGCGCGCGGCGTAAGGGCAGGGCGTCCAGGAACTCCGGAGGCTGGGCGTGAGCTCCGGCTTTTCAGGATCGCTCTCGGAGCGCATCATGGGCCGATGCCCCTCGATACCTTCCGCCGATCGCTCTTGGACGAACGCCCGCCCTCGGGCCTGAACCCGCCGCTCGAGGCCCTGTGGTGGGCGGCCAAGGGAGAGTGGGACCGCGCCCATCGCCTGGTTCAGGACGAGACCGGCGCGGAGGCCGATTGGGTGCACGCCTATCTCCACCGGGTGGAGGGCGATCTCGGGAATGCGGGCTACTGGTACCGGCGCGCCGGCAAGCCCGTCGCGGGCGGAGCCCTCAACGCCGAATGGGCCGCGATCGCGGCCGAGCTGATCGGCCCCTGACGGCGGCAATCAATCTGCGGTGACGAAGAGGCGGGCCGCTGTCACCTCGATCCGCCGCTGATCCGGGCCGTCGATCGGTGGTAACGGCGCGGAGGCTGCCGTCGCTTCGGGCGGAGAGGCGTTCAATCGGCGGTGACGAAGAGCAGGTTGATGTCGGCCTCGGGCCGAAAGTTCTGCCGCTTGACCTCGAAGGTGGTCGGGCCGGTCTTGCGCAGCCCGGTCATGCACAGCGACACGACGTTTGTGGGCTTCCCCTTGTCGATCGTGAGAGTGAAATCCCGGATCGGGCCGCTCTAGGCGCGGGCCGTCCGGAGGATGTACTCGAGGTTCCGGGCGAACAGCACCCCGTCCCGGCGGGGAGCCTTGGAACGGATGGCCCGCCAGGTGGTCTCATCGACGCAGAAGGGCTTGAAGTCGTCCCCACTCGATCCCGTGCCCGCGTCGCGTGGCGAGAACAGGAACCCGCCGAGCGCCGGCCGGTAGCGATGGCTGACCCGGGTCTCGGCGCCGGGCTCGAACCGCTGCTGCCAATGGTAGATCGTCTCGGCGGTCCAGAGCGGTTCGGGCGCATCGGCGCATCCGTCGTCGATGCCGAGCGCCCCCGCCTCCCTGAGCCGCGCCCGTTCGGCGGGGGTGAGGCGGCGCAGCCGCTCGGGCAGCCGTGGGCTCAGGTCCGCGAAAGGGATGTCGAGGGATTGCAGGAGCGCGGTCACGTCGCCCTTCCCCACGAAGGCTTTCGTCTGCACCTCCATCCGCACCGGCTCTCCCCCGACGGTGGTCGCAAAGTCCAGGAAGTTCGCCTGTCCCCGGTCCGGGATGCCCATATCCGAGCAGCCATGGACCTCGTTCATGACGAGGCGTGGAAGCGGGAAGGCGACCCGCAGCTCGACCGGTGCGGTCGTGACGTTGCGGAAAACGTAGTCCACGCTCACCCGTTCGGGCGAGAGCCGCAGATGCTCCCGCTCCATCACGACCACATCGGTGCTGCCGAATTCGAGGCCCCCGGCCCCGAGATGCGCGACGGTGTCGTTCGCACGAACGGGAGCGCCGGAAAGGAGTGTTGCCAGGGCAGCAAGTCTACAGAGTTGAGCGAGGAGGGGCATCGGTATCCTGCGGGGGCAAGCGACGGCACATGCCGGATCGAGCCCTCCCGTCCCTGTAAACAGGCGCCGACGCCAGGGGAAGGGTCCGTTCCGGGAGTGTGGAAAGTCAGTAGTAGCAGCAAGCAAAAGGTTGAGTGGGAAGGCACCCAAGCGCTACCCAATATGGTCTGTCATCGTTTGATCCAGTCGAGAGTGGCGGCGAGGCGGAGGATGCCCATGAAGGATGAGGCGGTCTTCTCATAGCGCGTCGCAACCGCTCTTCAGTCCTTGCGCCGGGCCCAGAGCCGATCCGACATCATGCGCGGCTGGAGGCTCAGAGGCGAAGAGGTTCCGCCGATCCCGGCGACGGGCGGGGTCGCCCGTGAGTGGGAATGCCAAAAATGACGCCAGCGGCATCTCACACATGCCGTCCAGCAGCGACTGCTTGCCAGCACCTTTGGATGGCATCTGGATCGCCGCAACTGTCAGCTATCGGCTGTGGCTCCAGCCGTCGCGGCTAGCACTGCCCCCTTATTGGAAAATTCTACTATGATCCGCGACGACATTTCGTCATCGGGTGGTGCGGGTCATGGCTTCCGTCTACAGTGCCAGCAATGCGGCTGCCTATGAGCAACTCATGGGCCGCTGGAGCCGACGCCT
>JAESFL010000616.1_pt1 | contig 22020 bp, 16 predicted proteins | sample 9269401 | NCBI WGS metagenome assembly JAESFL01 (sample SAMN14506025, study PRJNA617098) | algae metagenome | isolation source: Gloeocapsa sp. UFS-A4-WI-NPMV-4B04 and co-occurring heterotrophs from desert... | place: USA: Utah | collected 2006-10-01 | reverse complement strand
GGTCGGTAGAAGACTTGTTCGCCTTGAGAACCGTTGCCGGCTTGTAGCGCGAGAGGTGAAAGGCCGGATAGATGCCACCCAACAACCCGACCAACAACGTCAGAGCGACCGCGGGAAGAAGCAGCCCGTCCGTGCCGATATACTGAATGTCCACATCAGCGTCGAGGAAGCTGGAAAAGGTCGGCAACGACAGCTCGACCAGCGCCATCGCGACCAGCATCGCAATGCCCACCAGCAGCATCGATTCGCCAAGGAATTGCGCAATCAGCTGACTGCGCTTGGCGCCCAGCACCTTACGGACGGCAACTTCGCGGGCGCGCTGGCTCGCTCGGGCGGTGGCGAGGTTGACGAAATTGACGACCGCCATGCTGAGGATCAGCAGCGCGATGATGGTGAAGGTGAAGATCGTGCGCATGTCATTGCCCGGACGTTCGCCGTCCTGGGCCCGGCCCAGATGGATGTCCCTCACGTTGGTGAGCCGCCAGTCGGTGAGGGCACCGATGTTCGACCCGCCGATGTCCAGCGGCGGCACGTTGCGCTTCTCCCAGGCCTGCATTTGATTGTTGATGCTGTCGACGTCGACGCCGGGCTTCAGCTTCGCATAAGCGAAGCCGTTCACGCAGCCCCACGGGCAGTCTTCTTCCTCTGCCGAGTTGAACCGGCGGACCATTCGCAACTCGGTGTGGCTGTTCTTGGGAAGATCCTCGAACACGCCCGTCACCTGCAGGTCGCGCTTTTCGCCTGCGCGGGTCGTCGTGATGGTGCGGCCGAGGACGTCCGCTGTCCCGAATAGCTTCAGGGCTTCGGAGCGGCTCAGCGTCACGCTGTCGGTGTTTTGAAGAGCTGATTTTGGATCGCCGGCAAGGAACGGCACCTGGAGGATGTGAAAGAAGCTCGCATCGGCAGCGAAGCTCTTGTCCACCGTCACCGCCTGACCCTGCTTGATCACGATTGTCTCGTCGCCCTCGAGCCTGGCGACTGCCTCGAGCTGAGGAAAACCCTTCGCGAGAGCCTCGGCCACCGGCCGGGTCACCGACTGCATGTCCCGGCTTTCACCCGTCTCCTGGTCGGTGCCGAAGGTCTGCACCTGGAAAACGCGGTCAGCCTCGGGCAGCCACCGATCGTAGGACGTCTCGTAGCGCACATAGAGCAAGAGGAGCACGCAGGCGGCCAGACCAAGGGCGAGCCCGAAGATGTTGATGAAAGCGTAAGTGCGGTTCTTGGTGAGGGACCGGAAGCCGGTGACCAGATAATTGTGCCACATCTGACGTGTCCCTTATTCGTACCGGAGCGCATGGATCGGGTTGAGGCGCGCTACCTTGAAAGCATGGCCGGCAACGGTGCCGATGGCGATCGCCAGGGCCAGCGACCCGGCGAGCAGGAACGGCCCCGGACCGAGTGGGATACGGATGTCGAACGTGTTGAGCCAATCGCGCATCGCCCACCAGGCGATTGGCCAGGCGATCAGATTGGCGATCACCACCGGCTTTGAAAATTGCCAGGTCAGCAGGCGCACGATGTCACGCACGTTGGCCCCAAGCACCTTGCGGATGCCGATCTCTTTAGTGCGCCGCTCCGTAGTGAAGGAAGCGAGGCCGAAAAGACCGAGGCAGGAGATGATCACGGCCAGAATAGCAAAGCTCGCGAACATCGTGCCCCGGGTTCGTTCGCGCTCGTAAAGCTCCGCGATCAGATCCTCGGCAAAAGCGCCCTCGAACTGAATGTCCGGAACGAAGCGGGCCCAGATGCGCCGCAGGTCGCTCATCACCTGCGACGGGATTGCTCCCTCGTAACGGACCATGATTTGCCAAGTGCGCGTCGGATCGTAAACGAACACGATGGGCTCGATCTCGTCACGCGCGGTCCGGATCCGCGTGTTTTCTACGACGCCGACGATGGTGGAAGGGATCATATCCCCGGCGTCCAGCCCTGCCTTCACCTGCTTGCCCACCGCTGCCGCCGGATCGTTGAATCCGAATTGCTGGGCCGCCTTGCGATTGACGACGATGTTGAGACCGCGCGTCACGAGTGGCACACCTGCGGCTACCCCTTCACCCGATGGGTGCACCACCAGGTCGTTGCCGAAGCGGTCGCTGAACGGGCGCCCGGACAGCAGCCGCATGCCCATGGTACGGAAGAAATCCGGATCCACGCGGTAAATGCCGACGTCGGCTCCCTCCGGTCGCCCTGGCACGAAGACGAGGTTGATCTGCTTGTTGGTCGCGGCCACTCCCAAATTGGTACGGGCAGCCCCGACGACACCAGGCACCGCTTCGATCTCGCGCTTCGCAGCTTCGTAATTGTTGCCGAGCTTGTCGGCACCGTCGATCTGCACCAGCCCCTCCCGCTTGAAGCCTGGATCGATCGTCTGAACGAAACGGGTTTGCGAGTAGACGATCACCGTGCAGATGATGAGCCCGATCGAGATGGCAAACTGGCCGACGACGAGGAAGTTACGCAGCTTGCCCGATCCGGCCGGGTCGGCCGCCGACTTGTTGGCCTTCAGAACCTGGGCAGGCTGAAAGCGCGAGAGATAGAAGGCGGGGTAAAGGCCGCCGACGGCGCCGACGATTGCGACGAGCAAAGCGGCCGGCGCCAGAAAGCCGTCGCTCCCGAAATAGCCGAAGCCGAGATCGGCATCGAGATAAGCGCCGAGCAGCGGTGCCGTCAGTTCCGCGGCGGCGAGCGCAATCAGCATGGCAACCACCACCAGAAGCAGGGATTCGCCCATGAACTGAGTGACGAGTTGGCCACGAGAGGCGCCGAGCACCTTCCGCAGTGCCACCTCGCGCGCCCGCTGCCCAGCGCGAGCCGTAGAAAGGTTGATGAAGTTGATGCAGGCCATTGCGAGGATGAGCATGGCAATGATCGCGAAGGTGGCGACGGTACGTGCATCGTTGCCAGGCGCCATCGCCGCCTGCTGCGCTTCGCCGAGGTGCACGTCGCGTACCGGCACCAGCTTCATGTCCATGATGTCCGCCTGTGTCATGGTCCTGCCCTCAACGGTCTCGGCGGGGATCACCTTCTTCTCCCAGGCGGGGAGCGCTGCGTTGATTGCCTCAGGGTCCGCGCCCGGGCGGAGCTTCACATAATGATATTGGCCCATTCTCCCCCAGCCTTTGAAGGCTGCCGGCACGTCGTTGTAGATGTTGGGATCGAAGCGGGCGACAGTCGCCAGGCGCAGATGGCTGTTCTTGGGCAGGTTCGCGAGGACGGCAGTGACCGTATAATCTGTCTTTCCGTTCTCCGTCTTCTCCGTGACGATCTTGCCCACCGCATCGATGGTTCCGAACTGCTTCAATGCCTCTTCCTCGGTGAGGACGAGCGAGGCGACGTTGGGAAGCGCCATTTTCGCCGAACCGCGCACGAATTCGAGCTGGAAGATGTCGAAAAAGGATGGATCAACGTAAAGTTGGTCGACGAATATCGGCTGGCCGTCCCGCACCGTCTGCAGCCGGCCTGGAAGCGCGATGCTCAGCGCCTCGATCTGGGGAAAGCCGCCTCCGAGCGTGTCCCGCACCGGCAGCGGGCTGGTCTGGTTCTTCGTCACCGGCTGTCCCGGCTCGTGCCACGTCGCCTGCACCTGATAGATGCGCTCGCTCTCCGGCAGCCATTCGTCGTAGCTCGTTTCGTAACGGACGTAGAGCAGGATCAGGAGACAGACCGCCAAGCCGAGCGAGAGGCCGAGCAGGTTGATGATCGCATAGGCCTTGTTCTTCGTGAGGGAGCGGAGCCCCACCGTGAGATAATTGCGCAGCATCGACCTTCCCCTCGGCTCGTCAATTTCGGGCGGGCGTACCGCTCGCCGGCCGCTTCGCTACGAACTTGATTTCGGTGATGCCCCGCTCCGGGATCAGGCGATCGACATCGATCGCCGTCCAGGCGGGGAAAGGCGCCTTGATGTAGCGCTTCTGCACGGCCGACATGATTTGCGCCTGGGTGACGATGTCGGTGTGGAAGCTCGTGATATCGACGACATCGTCCCAGCCTGCTCCGGCGCGCGCCAGAATAGCGCCGACTTGCTTGTAGGTGCGGTCGAAAGCCGCCTCCGTGTCGGTCTCCCCTTCACGGAGTCCCACCACGACCCCTGAAACGTAGATCGTGTCGCCGGTGATGACGGCGTCGGAGAAGCCCCATTCCTTCTGGAATTCGAGGACGTTCGCGTTCTCGCTCATCAGCACGGTCGCTCGCTGCCGCTCCCCGGCTTCGATCGGTCCGGCGATCAGCATCAGCGCCGGCAATGCGGCAGCCGCGAGGTGGAGACGCCTCACGCCGCGCGCCGGCGTTCTTGAAGGACACGGCCGTCAAGCATGTTGACGACGCGTCCGGCATAATCGGCATGGGCTGGCGAGTGGGTGACCATGACGATGGTGGAGCCCTCCGCGTTCAGCGCCTGGAGCATCTTCATGACTTCCTCGCCATGCTGCGTGTCGAGATTGCCGGTCGGCTCGTCGGCGAGGATCAGCTTTGGATTTCCAACGAGCGCGCGGGCGACCGCCACCCGCTGCTGCTGACCGCCGGAGAGCTGGCTCGGACGGTGCTTGGCACGATGGCCGATTCCGACCTTGTCCATCACCGCTTCGACGCGGGCGCGGCGTTCGGCGGCGGGCACATTGTGGTAGAGCAAAGCGAGTTCGACATTCTCACGCACGGTGAGTTCGTCGACCAGATTGAAGCTCTGGAAAATGAAGCCGATATTCTCCTTGCGCACCTCGGCAAGCTTGGCTTCGGGAAGATTGCCCACTTCCTGGCCGTTGAAATTGTACGAGCCGCTGGTCGGGCTATCGAGCATCCCCACCACGTTCAGCAAAGTGGACTTGCCGCAGCCCGAGGGCCCCATGATCGCCACGAACTCACCGTCGGCGATGTCGAGGTTGATACCGTCAAGCGCGGTCGTCTCCACGGTTTCGGTGCGATAGACCCGCGAAAGATCGGTCAAGCTCAGCATTGGACAGGCTCCTTCAGTTCGTCTCGAGGTCGAGCCGATCCTTGTCGGCGAAACCGGTATAGGGGGAGGTGAGGACCTTCTCTCCAGGCTCCAGCCCTTCGAGAACTTCGATATGGTCGGCATTGCGGCGCCCCAGGCGGACCTGGCGCTTGACGGCCTCGCTTCCGTCCGGAGTCACGACGAACACCCAGGCGCCGCCGGTCTCGTTATAGAAGGCGCCGTTGGGGATCAGCAGTGCAGGAGTCGGATCACCGAGGGTGAGCTTGGTCTGCAGCGTCTGGCCGCGCTGGATATCGTCCGGCTCCTGGCCGACAAAGTGGAGATCGACCTCAAACGTGCCGTTGCGCACCTGCGGGTAGATCTTCGCGACCTTCATCCGATAGGTCGTGCCGCTCCATTCAGCGGTCGCAATCTGGCCGGTCGCGACCCGGCCTAGATAGAATTCATCGACCTGCGCCATGAGCTTGGAGCGGCCGGCGCTGTCGATCTGGCCGAGCCGCTCGCCTCTGTTCATCGACTGGCCGACCTGGATCGAGAAAGCCGTGATCTGCCCGGCGACGGGTGCGCGGATGTTCAGCGCATCGAGGCTCGCTCGGGCAATGTCGAGGCTCTTATTGAGCGAAGCGGCGGAAGCGCGCAGCTGCGCGAGCTGGCTCGATTGAAGCCGCTCGTCTGTCGCCTGGGTCCGGCGCAGGATCTGGCTGCGGCGCTGGCTGGACTGGTAATCGTCCTGGCTGTCGCGAACGATCTTGCCGGGCACGAAGCCTTTCTCCGCAAGGGGCCGCTGCATCTCATATTGACGCTTCGCCTTGTTCGTTACCAGTTCGGCCTCGATCAGCGCCCTTTCGTTCTGCAGGCGCGTCTGCGAAAGCGCGAGTTCCTGGCTGCGCATCGAATTGATCTGCTGAATGACCTCGGTTTGGCGGGCGAGCAGGTTCAACTGCAGGTCCGAATTTGAAAGCACCGCCAAGAGCTGCCCTTGTTGGACCATGGCGCCATCCTCCACGAGCACTTGCTCGACACGGCCGCCCTCGACGGCATCGAGATAGACCGTGACGAGGGGCGTCACTCGCGCCCGAAGCGGCAGGAAGTCGTCGAAGCGGCCTTTCTCCACCGTCGAGATCGTCACGCGATCTGCGGCGACCGTCTGGCTGCTCGCGCTTGGGGCCATCAGGTAGAAGATCAAGGCGGCCACGAGCACCAGCCCGATACCCATGGCGATCTTCGCCTGCTTCGGCAGCCCCTTGACTTCGACCACCTTGTCCATGGCCCCGCCGCTCTGCAGCTTCGGCTCGGCCTCGGCCTTTGGAATTCTGATCACGCTCATTCACCCGTCTCCGGCAAGGACAAAGGCAAATATCGTGCCACAAGAGCCCGAACGGTCCCGGGTGGCGCGGATGCAGGGACCGCCCCGAGCTGTTCGTTATCGAACAGTGCCTGTTCACCCCCGGACATGCTGCGATGCCGCGCTTAGACTGCGCTGTGGGGAGCAACTGCGCGAGGCGTCCCCGCGTCCGACGGCTGGGCAACGGCAACGGGCTCGAAGGTGGCGAGCATCAATAGGGCGGCGATGGTCATCCAGACGATGCCACCGGCACAGGATTGAAAATTGGTCATGGTGCTTCTCCCAAGAAGAAGAGGTCCTCTCTCGTGCCACTTACTGAGCATCAGCCGTGCCAAGTCGTTGATGAGGCGGAATTCCGCCAATTCGCGGATCAGGCCATCTCGGCCTCGACCACGCGCCTGTTCGTATCCGGACATCGACGCGAGCTTGGGGAGCTCGGCTGTGCGGAAGCGGACGCTGCGATGACCAGCCTGGCACGGAAATTGTTTATCGGTACGCGCACAGGGATTAGGAGAGCGCGGGTGGTGAGGGGGAATTCATTCGGCCGGTGCCTGGTCGTCGATGACGATCCGGACATCCTGCTGTCGGCAAAGCTGCTGCTCCGTGACCTGTTCCGGGACGTGGCCACCTTTCAGTCGCCGGAGGGGGCGTTAGAAGCAATGGACGGGGATCGGCCCGACGTCATCCTCCTGGACGCTAATTTCGGCCGAGGCGCCACCAACGCCGCCGAAGGCTTCCACTGGCTTGCCGAAATATTGAGGCGCGATCCCGAAGCCATCGTGGTCATGATAACGGCCCATGGTGGCGTTCAGATCGCCGTCGAAGCCATGAAGCGCGGTGCAACCGATTTCGTTTCCAAACCATGGTCGAACGAACGATTGCTCGCCACCGTCCGTACCGCCGCGGCGCTTCGCAACTCGCGCCAAGAGGTGGTCGCCGAGCGCAAGCGCGCCGCTGCCATCGCCGCGCCCGCCGCGGGCGGTGAAGCGCAGCTGCTTGGACGCTCCCCGTCCATCGCCCGTATCTACTCGCTGATCGAGCGCGCCGCGCCGACCGAGGCCAACGTCCTCATCCTCGGCGAGAACGGCACGGGCAAGGAGCTTGTGGCGCGCGAGCTCCATCGCCGCTCGCGGCGCTCGGATGGAGTGCTGGTCTCAGTCGACCTCGGCGCCGTGGCGGAAAATCTATTCGAATCCGAACTGTTCGGCCATGTGAAGGGCGCCTTCACCGACGCACGCGGCGATCGGATCGGCCGTCTCCAGGCCGCTCAGGGCGGAACTCTGTTCCTGGACGAAGTGGGCAATCTGCCGCTCCACCTCCAGCCCAAGCTGCTGACCGCGCTCGAGCAGCGCCAGGTGATCCCGGTCGGCGCGAACAAGCCTGTGCCGATCGACGTGCGGGTCATTGCCGCGACCAACCTGCCTGCCGATCGGCTGGCCGACGAAAGCCTGTTCCGGCAGGATTTGCTCTTCCGTCTGAACACGGTTGAGATCGACCTCCCGCCGCTTCGGGAGCGACGGGAGGACATCCTCCTCCTCATCGATCATTATGTGGGCCTTTATTCGAGGAAGTACGGCAAACCGGTGCGCCGCCTTCCGGACCATGTCGCCGCGGCCCTGATCGCCTATGATTGGCCGGGGAACGTCAGGGCGCTGCGTCACGCCGCGGAACGAGCCGTGATCCTGGCCAGCGACGAAGATTTCGCCGTCGAGGATTTCTCCCTGTCCCGGACCATCCCGAAGGCCGCCGCTCCAGCGCCCGCCGTTCCTCCGGCCGACCTCAACCTGGAACGTGCCGAGAAGAATATCGTCGAGACGGCGCTGAAGAAGCACGCCTACAACATTTCGCTTGCCGCGGCCGAGCTCGGCCTCACCCGCGCCTCGCTCTATCGGCGCATGGAAAAGCATGGGCTTTAAGCGCCGTTTCATCATCGGCCTGCTCTGGCGCGTCGCGCTGCTGCTGATCACCGCCTTCGGGTTCGTCTACTCGCTTTCGGTGGAGGGGCTCGGCGCGGCCCGGCTGCTCGCCGGCATCATCTGCGTCGCGGCCGTCGCGGGCCTCTGGCGCTACATTCAGCGGACCAATGTGGAACTCGCCCGTTTCGTCGACGCGGTTCGCTTCGGTGACCTTTCGCAAAACTTCACCCACCGCCACGAAGGCAGCGGCTTTGGCGAGTTCGGCGAAGCGCTGGAGCAAGGCATGCGGCGCCTGCGCGAGGAGCGCCACCGCCTGAGCGACGACAACCGCTTCTTCGAAGCCGTGCTGGATGATGCGCCGACGCCCCTGCTGACGGTGGACGGAGAGGGCCGCGTCGAGCTCGCCAACAAGGCGGCGCGCCGCCTTCTCGTCCGCCACGGAGGCGTCCGGATCGAGGATTTCGGCATTTACGGCGACGCCTTCGCCAAGAGCCTTTCGGATGAGAGCGCCGTCGGCCGGCCGCGGCTCGTTCCGATCACCATCGACAGCGTTCCGCAAACGGCGATGGTGAGCGCCGCCATCGTTCATCGTCTTGGCGCCAAAGTGAAGGCGATCGCCGTGCAGCCCATCCAGGGCGAGCTCAACGCCGTGGAAATCGCTGCGCAAAGCGATCTCGTGCGCGTGCTCACTCATGAAATCATGAACTCGATGACGCCCATCACCTCTCTGGCCCATATTGCGGCCGATATGATGGCCGGTGCCGACAAGGGCGCAGATCCCATCATCTCCGATGCCCGCGCCGCCGTCGAAACGCTGTCGCGCCGGGCCGACGGGGTGATGCACTTCGTCGAAAGTTATCGCCAGATCAGCCGCACCCCCGAAGTCCGGCGCCGCACCTTTGACGGCGCGCCCTGGGCTCGCGAGGTTGAGGCGCTCTTTCGCGCCACTGCGGCGGCTGCGGAGGTCGATTTTAGCCTGAACCTCGGCGCCGAGGCCTTCTCGATCGATGCCGACCCGGACCTCATGTTTCAGGTAATCATCAATCTCCTCAAAAATGCCGCGGAAGCTGCCAAGGCGCACAGCGATCGCCCGGCCATTTCCCTTTCCTTCTCGGTTACGAGGGCCGGCCGCACTCAGATCGAGGTTTCCGACAACGGGCCCGGCGTTCCCGAGGAGCTTCGCCAGGATGTCTTCCTTCCCTTCTTCACGACCAAAGCGAAGGGGACCGGCGTCGGCCTCAGTCTGGCGCGGCAGGTCGTGCTCGCGCACCGCGGCTCCATCAACCTGCTCGAAAGCAAGGTCGGCGGCGCCCTGTTCAGGATCGTGATTTAACGATCGCCCGGCTTGGCTTCAGAGCCTTGGCTCCAGAAGCCCTTCCGCCGGCACCGGATCGGCCAGACTGAGTCCGTCGAGTATGCGGGCGGTCTCGTCGCGCACCATCAGCATCACCCGGTGCAGCCGGCACTTCTCTTCCGTGATGCAATTGGTGCATTGCTGGTAGGCGAGCCGGCTGGCGCAGGGCAGCAGTCCGAGCGACCCGCGGGTCAGCCGCACGATCTCGCCATAGCTGATCTCCTGCGGCGGACGCGCAAGCCAATAACCGCCCTCGCGGCCCCGCATCGTCTCGACCACGCCGGCCCGGCGCATGCTCGACAGCATCACCGTCAGGAACTTGGCCGGAATGTTCTGACGTTCGGCAATCTCGGTAAGCTGCACCGGCCCCTGACCGTAACGATCCGCGAGGTGTAGCAATGCCCTGATTGTATACCGCGTGCGTTGAGAAAGCATGTTGCCGCTAATGGGCTCTGATGATTAGATTTACAACATCGCAGGCAGGATAATGCCCGCCAAAGCGACTGTGTCGAGGACCGGCAGCACGGTCGGCTTGAACTGGAAAACAGCTATCGAAGCCGGCGCCGGCAGGAGGCGGCAAGGAAGTCGCGTTTTCGGACTCAACTTCGGCTCTCCCGGCTCGCCCCGTCTTCGCTCAGGCGAGCGCGCGGTAGATGCCGTAGGCGCTGGTGATGATGAGCAAGGTGCCGACGAGCACCAGCAGCGTCCGCGCCGCCAGCCGTTTGGCCACGATCGCCCCGAGCGGCGCCGCCGCGACTCCTCCGATCAACAGCCCGACGGTGGCGGCGGTAAACGCCTCCCACCCGAGCGCGAAGATAAACGTCGCCGAAATGGTGACGGTCAGCACGAACTCGGAAGCGCTGACAGTGCCGATCACCGTCCTCGGCTCCGCGCCCTGCACGAGCAGGTTGCTGGTCACGATCGGGCCCCAGCCGCCGCCGCCGGCAGCGTCAAGGAAACCACCGACAATCCCCAGCGGCTCGACGATGGTGGGCCGCTTCGGCACCGGCGGATATCTGAAGGCCCTCCACAACAGGTAGATGCCGATCGCTGCGAGGTAGGCCAGGATCAGCGGCCGGGCGGTGCTGGCATCCACCTGGGTCAGGACATAGGCACCCAGTACGCCGCCGATGACGCCTGGAATGACGAGCCTTGCAAACAGCCTCCAGTCCACGTTCCGGTGCAGGATATGGCTGGCTCCCGAGACGCCGGTAGTGAAACTCTCGACCGTGTGCACCCCTGCCGATGCGGCAGCAGGAGAAACGCCAAGGCTGAGCAGCAGAGTTGTGGAAATAACGCCGAACGCCATGCCGAGGGCGCCGTCCACCAATTGGGCGGCAAATCCGATGGCGATAAAGGGAAGGAGATCGAAAAGGCTCAGCGAATTAACATCGAACACGCAAAAGCCTCCGTTGTCGAATCGATCCGCGCGTAGCAACTCTCCCGGCTAAGTTGCAATTGCATCGCCGAAACGTGTGTCGATCGGCCCGATCATCTCTTTTTGGCTTCACCAGGCTCGTCAGGTCACCGTTGGACGTCGCCGCCTAAGGCTGCAGCCTCATTTCGCCCCGCCGCGCACGTCTCGGCGTCGGCCGCCATGCCCAACCTTTCCGTCGGCTGAGGGGAATGGCCGCTTATTCGGCGGCGATATCCATGCGAGGCGGCACCTCGATGAGATTGGCGACGGCGCCGAGATAATCCTCGATGGCATGTTCCACTGGACGCAGCATGATGCCGCGCTCGCTGGTGAGCGCCGTATTTGCGGGGATGTCGTCGGTCGGCAGCACCAGCGAAGGATCGAAGCCGGCACCTTCGGCCACATGCGTCGCGAATTCGTGCCAGCTGAGCTTCCCCTCGTTGGTGAGGTGCCAGATGCCGGCTTCACCGTCGATCATCAGGTCCAGGGTGGCATGGACGAGGTCCGGTACGTAGGTCGGCGATACTGCGATGTTCCGGCTCGCCCGCACGGCTTCTCCTCGAGCAAGCGCGTTCAACGTGTTCCAGGCGAAATTATATTTGTCCCACGGGCCGAAAAAGGCGCTGGTGCGGATGACGAGCGCGTCTTCCAATGCCCCCAGCACCTCGCTTTCGGCCCGTGCCTTGCTGAGCCCGTAGACGTTGGCGGGCTGGAGCGTGTCGCTTTCGCAATATGCCCGCCCGAGCTTCCCGTCAAAGACGAGGTCGGAGGAGAAGGTCACCAGCTTGATGCCGGCCGCGGCGCAGGCGCGGGCAAGCTTCTCCGGCCCTTGCGCGTTCGCCTGCAGGCAGGCGTCCTTCTCCCGCTCCGCATCGGCGACGCGGACGAAGCCCGCCGTGTTGATGATCGCCCACGGCCGATGCGTCTCGATCGCCGCCGCGATCGAAGCATCATCGCAGATATCGAGCTCGGCACGGCTAGTGAGGCAGTAGCGCAGCGCGCGTTCCTCACAGATCCGGGCGAAGGCGTTGCCGAGCGTGCCGGTGGCGCCGGTGATCAGCAGCTTGCGCCCCTCCCGTTGAAGCGGCCTGCCTCGACCGTTCCAATGGTAAAGCCGCGGCGGCCGGCGCCACCAACCAGGCGCATCAAGCACAGGATGGTCGAACGCCTTGCCGCTCGCATAGGCCTTGGCCGCCTTCGCCACGATGGTCGGCCTCGGTCTGTCGGTGCGCACGTCGAATGCACCGGTGTCGTAAAAGCCCGTCTTCCGCGTGAGCAGGAAACGCCAGTCGACATTGCCGAACATCGACCAGATCGTCATCGCGCGAAGATCCATGCCGTCGGCCCGAAGCTTCTGTGCCGTCTTCCAGACTTCGGCGAACCAGCGCAGCTGCTCGTCGCGGTGGCAGCCGTGATGAACCTCGGTGATCGCGATCGGAAGGCCGTATCGGTCCCATACCTCGCGGAGCCGCGGGCCGATGCCCGTGTCCGCCTCGAGCCGCTTCACGCGCACGGCCTCCGCGTCAACATAGGTGTGGCGCCCATTTCCGCCCGCATGGTGCCCCGGGTAAAGATGCACACGATGATCGAGGAAACGCTCGCTAGTCAGGTAATGGTTGATGCCCAGGATGTCCGGCGTCGCCTCGCCCCCCTCGAATGCCTCCAGCTCCTCCGCGCCGATGCCCGCGCTCAACAGCATGCCATGCCAGACATGCTTCGGCGTCACCCTTCCGCAAAGCAGATCGAAGCTCAGCCATCGCCGCTCATTCTCGTGCGCCGCCTGATATCGGAGCGGGGCGGTCGAGAAGGTCTTGCCGAGATCTTCGGTCTGGACGAGCTGGGCATCCGGGATCACCGAGCGGATGGCCCGCATCGCCTCCAGCGTACCCTTGCACTGGTTGACAAGGGCGCGGAGGAATGACGGGTAGTCACTCTTGTGTGGATACCAGTGGCCGTAGAGTGCCGAGAAGCGCGCCGTTGTCAGCGGCTCGTTCACGGGCGTCCACATCTTGATCCAGGGATAGCGGCGCGCGACCCGCGCCGCATAGTCCGCCAATTTCGCCGGGAAGTCCGGATCGAGCAGCTCCGTGTAGCGCGGCCCGGACCCATGGTGCACCAAGCCGCCGATGACGTTGATGCCGCGCTGACGAAGCATCGCCAGCCGTTCGTCGGTCCATGAGAAATCAAGCTCGTCGGGCCGGTCCGGCGCAACGCTTTCCCACAGGATCGGGTAGCGCAACGTCGTGATGCCCAAATCGGCGATCAGATCGATGTCGTCCCGTCTGTAGCTATGGCCCGTTTCTTCGCTTTGGTCCCGATATTCATCACCTACTCGGACTACGGTGCACTCTACCCCGCCCCACATTTCAACCTGGGATGCATCGGTCTTCGTGGTTGATTTCTTCATTGAGCCTCGGCCAGTTTCCTAACGGATCAGTAACGAACGGCTCCCGCTTCGCCTTGGTTCCCAGCAAATCCGCTACGGCTAAAGCAGGTTAGACAGAATCCCCGTCACTCAAGCGGCACGAAAGATTCGCTTGCGTGCGCCCTCGCCGCTGTTGCACCGTGTTGTATTCCCAACTCACCAACTTCGCGCTCGTCCTGAGCGCCCGGAGCCATACCTGATGATCAAAGGCCTTGCCGCTGTGTCCCTCGTCCTCATGTCCTCAACGGCGCTGGCACAGAAAAAGGACGAGGCGAAGAAATGGAACGTTGCCGCACCGCCGGTGAAGATGCGGAGCGTCCCGATCAACGTCACCGAGGGCACTTGGATGAACCTCGACGTCAGCCCCGACGGGCGCACGATCGCGTTCGATCTGCTCGGAGACATTTACACCATGCCGATCTCGGGCGGCCGGGCTACGCGTATTTCGGCGGGCATGCCGTACGAGACGCAGCCCCGCTTTTCGCCGGACGGACGGCAGATCGCCTTCACTTCCGATCGCGCCGGCGGCGAAAATATCTGGCTGATGAACATCGACGGATCGAACCGGCGCCAGCTGACGAAGGAGAGCTTCACGCTCCTCAACAACGCCACGTGGAGCGCCGACGGCAAGTATATCGCGGCGCGCAAGCACTTCACCACCCAGCGTTCGGCCGGCACGGGCGAGATCTGGATGTACCACGTCGCCGGCGGCGGCGGCGTTGCCCTGGTCGAGCGACCGAACCCGCAGTTCCAGAAGGAGCTTGGCGAGCCGATGTTCACGCCGGCGGGTGATGCCCTCTATTTCAGCCGCAACGTCACGCCGGGCAATACTTTCGAATATGCGCAGAATTCCAACCAGGCGCTGTTCGCCATCGAGCGGTACGACATGAAGACCGGCGAGCGCACCACCGTGGCCGGCGGGCCCGGCGGCGCCGTCCGGCCCACGCCTTCGCCCGATGGACGCTGGCTCGCCTTTGTGCGTCGGGAGCGCGCGAAATCGAAACTCTACGTCAAGGATCTTCGGACGGGAGAAGAGCGCAAGATCTACGACAATCTCGACCAGGATCTGCAGGAAACCTGGGCAGTGCACGGCGTCTATCCTAACATGGACTGGACCCCGGACAACCGATCGATCCTGTTCTGGGCGGGCGGGAAGATCCGCCGCATCGATGCCGACGGGACGGGCGCGGCGGAAATCCCCTTCCAGGTGGCGGACAGCCGCGATGTCGTCGATCCGCCGCGCCCGCTGGTGAACGCCCATAGCGACAGCTTCACCACGAAAATGCCGCGCTTCGCGAGCCTTTCCCCGGATGGCCGCCGCGTCGTTTTCGAAAGCCTCGGGCGCCTTTATATGAAGGAGGCGTCCGGCGGGTCACCACGGCCGCTTACCGCCGCGGACGGCGATTTCCAGCTCTTCCCCTCCTGGTCGCGCGACGGGACCCGGATCGTCTACGTAAGCTGGAACGATCAGCGCCTGGGCGAAATTCGGACGGTAGGGATGGACGGCGCGGGCCTGCGCACCGTCACGAGCCAACCGGGTCATTATCGCCGCCCGCGCTTCTCGCCGGACGGCCAGACCATCGTTTTCGAACGCGGCGGCGGCGGCTATCTGACATCCGAGCGTTGGTCGGAAGACAAAGGGATATTCCGCGTTCCCTCCAATGGCGGCGCTGCGACGTTCCTCGTCCGCGAGGGCGGCAAGCCGCATTTCGGCGCCACGAACGACCGCATCTACTTCGAGCAGAGCGCCGAGGAGAAGCTTAAGCTCGTCAGTGCAGACTGGAACGGCAAGGACCTTAGGACGCACGCCCAAGGCGACATGATCATCGAATATCAGGTGTCTCCCGCGGGCGACGCACTTGCCTTTCGCGAAAACTACAACGTTTTCGTCGCTCCCTTCTTTGCCGGTGCAAAGACGGTGGAGGTCGGGGCCAAAAGCACGCAGCTCCCCGTCGCCAAGGCCTCGGACGCGGGCGGCCAGTATCTCCACTGGGGGGCGAACGGCCGCAGCCTTGCCTGGAGCCTGGGACCGACTCTCTATTCCGCCGATGCGGGCACCCTGATCCGGGCCGACGGGGGCAAGTACACCCCTCCAACCAGCGGCATCGCGCTCGGCATGAACTCTCCGGCTGATCGCCCGCAGGGTCAAATCGCCCTCGTCGGGGCCAAAGTGATCAGCATGGCGAACGATGCAGGGGGCATTGTCGACGACGCCGTTATTCTGATCGACGGCAATCGGATAAAGGCCGTGGGCCGCCGCGGAGAGATTGCCATACCCGCCGCCGCCCCGCAGGTCGACGTCACCGGCAAGACCATCATCCCCGGCCTGATCGACGCGCACGCGCATGGCGCCCAGGGCGAAGACGACCTTGTTCCGCAACAGAATTGGGAGGCGCAAGCGCATCTGGCCTTTGGCGTGACCACCATCCACGACCCGTCCAGCACGTCGAGCGAGATCTTTCCCGCGGGCGAGATGCAGCGGGCCGGCATCATTCTCGCCCCACGCACCTTTTCGACCGGCGAGATCGTCTATGGCGCCAAGAATCCGGGCCGCTACGCCGTCATCGACAGCCTCGATGATGCCCTGGCCCATGTTCGCCGCCTGAAGGCCCAGGGCGCCCACTCGATCAAGAATTACAACCAGCCGCGCCGCGATCAGCGCCAGCAGGTGGTGGCGGCAGCGTTACGCGAGAACATTGCCGTGGTGGCCGAAGGCGGATCGCAATTCGAGATGGACGTTGCGCTCATAGCCGACGGCAACACGACGCTCGAGCACAATATCCCGCAGGCGAGGCTCTACGAGGATGTGCTGAGCTTGTTCGGGCAGACCAAGGTCGGCTACACGCCCACGCTCGGCGTCACTTATGGCGGGCTCGGCGGTGAGCCCTATTGGATCACGCAAAGCGAGGTGTTCAAGCACCCGCTCCTCACGCGCCACGTCCCGGCCACCGTGCTCAACCCCGAGCTCGTCCGCGTCACCAAGGCGCCGGAAGAAGATTATGTCGACAAGGTCAGCGCCGCGACTGCGAAGCAGGTCTCGCAAAGGGGCGTCCCTGTCAGCATCGGCGGCCATGGACAGCAGCAGGGTCTCGCCGCCCACTGGGACATGTGGTCGTTCGTCCGCGGCGGCTGGACTCCCCTCGATGCCTTGAAAGCCGCAACGATCACGCCGGCCCGGGCCCTGGGCTTCCGTGATATCGGGTCGCTGGAGCCAGGGAAGCTTGCCGATCTCGTCATCCTCAATGCCGATCCTACCGCCGACATCCAGAACAGCGACGACATCGCCAAGGTGATGCTGAACGGCCGCCTCTACGACGCCCTGACCCTCAATGAGGAGGTCACCGGCACCCGCAAGCGCCAGTCTTATTATTGGGAAAAGGGCGCCGGATCGGCCGACGCGGCAACCCGGCCTTAGAAAAACGGCCGACCGCACGCGGTCGCTAGGAATTCGGTAAGCCCTTTCGTGCATGGTCGCAGGGTTGTTCGCGCGGAGTGATGCGGATGGGCTTGCAGAAACGGAACCTCAGCCTTGGCGGCGGCATCATTCAGCGCACGCAGCCGCGGGTCACCGACCAGAGATCGGAGGAGCGTCGCAGCGATGTCGTCGAGCGCGCGATCATCACGTTCCGCGAGCAGGAATATCTGGTTCCGGTGGTCAACATCTCGTCACGCGGGACCATGATCGAATGCGACATTCTGCCGCGCATCGGCGAAGCCATCGTCGTTCAATTCGAACATTGCACACGGATCCACGCCTTCGTGCGCTGGGTGCGCGATGGGCGACTGGGCCTTAATTTCGGGCACGAGATTATTTTGGGCTGAGCAATAAATTCTCCACGTTCGGCGGCTATAAGCGTGGCAACAGGAATGGGGGGACGAGCTTCGGTGATTCACGCGCAGATTACGATCGATACCGAAGTTGAGCCTCGCCGTCGTGAGCCGCGGACGGAGGTGGAGGCGGAGATCCCACTTCGTCAGCTTGGCCAGACCGCGGTCGATGCCCGGCTCATCAACATCTCAAGCCGCGGCTTCATGGCGGAAACCGATGGACTGATCAAATCCGGCTCGCGCATCTGGTTGACGCTGCCGGGCCCCGGCCGCGTCAACGCCATCGTCATCTGGGCGCGCAACGGACGCGTCGGCGGCGAATTCGCGCAGTCGATCGATCCGCTGGCCGTACTCGAGGCACTCGGCCACGCCAACGCCTGACGATTGACTTCCCCTCAGGGGTTCAGCCGAGATCGATCAGCTTTCGACCAAGCTCAGCCCGCCCCCAGCGCCTTGATTACGGTCGGCGCAATCCCGCTTACCATTCGTTTGATGCCTTGGAAGTTCGGGTGGACTCGGTCCGGCAGGTTCAGTGCCGGCACGCCCGCTACTCCGGCGAGGAAAAACGGGTAGAGCGGCGCGTCATATTTGCGCGCCAGATCCGGAAAGATCGAATTATAATCGCCCATGTAGCGCTGCCCCAGATTGGGCGGTGCGAGCATGCCCGCAACGAGCACCGGAATGTCCCTTTTCTTGAATTCGGCGAGGATGAAATCGAGATCCTCCCGCGTCTGCTGGGGCGAATAGCCGCGAAGCATGTCGTTGGCACCCAAAGCGACGATCGCAAGGTCTGGCTTCACCTTCAGCCCGTCCAGCGTCCACTTGACCCGGGCACGCCCATTGGCGGTCGTGTTTCCTGAAACACCCGCGTTGATCACCCGCGCCCTGACGCCGTTGCGCCGGAGCGTGTCCTCGAGCTGCGGCACGAACCCTTGCCCGCTCGGAAGTCCGTAGCCGGCGGTGAGGCTATCGCCGAAGGCAAGAATGTTGACGTCGCGATCCTGCGCCCGCGCGGCGCTTCCGATGCTCATCATTAGGCCCAGATAGACAAACAGCCGGAGCACACCATATGCCTTCCGTAACGACATCGGATTTCCTTCTCCTTCATGACCAGCTCCTACGTGATCCACGCCGAGAATGTCACCCTGGCGCTCGGCACCGGGCCAGCCCGCGTCCAGATCTTGCGCGGGATCGACCTACAAGCCGCGAACGGCGAAAGCGTTGCGTTGCTCGGACCGTCCGGCTCTGGAAAATCTTCATTGATGGCAGTGCTTTCCGGCCTCGAGCGGGCCACCTCCGGAACGATCCGCATTGCCGGCGCGGATTTCACCGCACTCGATGAAGATGGCCTCGCCCGGGCTCGCCAAGGCCGTATCGGCATCGTCCTCCAGGCCTTCCACCTGTTGCCCACCATGACCGCGCACGAGAATGTCGCGGTGCCGCTCGAGCTTGCCGGGGAGGCCGACGCCTTTCCGACCGCGGCCGCCGAGCTTCAGGGCGTCGGCCTTGGCCACCGCCTTACCCACTACCCGATGCAGCTTTCCGGCGGCGAGCAGCAACGCGTCGCCATCGCCCGCGCCACCGCGCCCAAGCCGGAACTCATCTTCGCCGATGAGCCGACCGGCAATCTCGACGCCGCCACCGGCACCGCCATCCTCGACCTCCTGTTCGAGCGCCAGCGCGAGACCGGCGCGACGCTTCTCGTCATCACCCACGATCCCGCCCTTGCCGCCCGCTGCGGCCGCGTGCTGGAGATGCAGGACGGCCGCATCGTTTCGGACCGCAAGGCGGCGTGAACCTCCCCCTCCGCCTCGCGCTGCGGGATTTGCGCGGCGGCCTTACCGGCCTTCGCCTGCTCGCCGTCTGCCTCTTTCTCGGCGTCGCGGCCCTTGCCGCCGTCGGCTCGCTCTCCGCCGCAATCGTTTCCGGCCTCGCGGAACGCGGTCAATCGATACTCGGCGGCGATATCCAGCTCACGGTCGCCCAGCGCGAGGCGACGCCGGAGGAACTCGCCTCCTTCCGCCGCGAAGGCCAGCTCTCCCACGTTACCCGGATGCGCGCCATGGCCGCGCGCCTGGATGGCTCGGAAAGCCTGCTTGTCGAGCTCAAGGGGATCGACCGAGCCTACCCCCTCTTCGGTCAATTGCGCCTGCAGCCGGGCGCCCTCTCTCCCCGTCCGTCGGGGAGCGAAGTGGCGATCGGGCCCGAACTGGCCGATCGGCTGCGGGTCCGGATCGGCGACCGCATCCGCATCGGCAATGGGGAGCTGCGCATCATCGGCTTCATTGCCGAAGAGCCGGACCGGGTCGGACAGGGCTTCACGCTCGGCTCCACGGCCCTGGTCGATCGTGCCGGCCTGGCCGAAACGGGGCTCGTCCAGCCCGGCAGCCTGTACAACAATGCCTTTCGTCTGAAGCTTCCAGGCGGCGCGGATGTCACCGCCGTCGCCAAGCGCCTCACGACCGAATTCAAGAATGACGGCTACCAGGTCCAGGATCGTTCGAACGGCGCTCCAGGAACGCGCCGGTTCATCGAGCGTCTCGGCCAGTTCCTCACGCTCGTCGGTCTCACCGCGTTGATCGTCGCGGGCATCGGCGTCGGCAACGGCGTCGCTTCCTATCTCGACGGCAAACGCAGCACGATCGCCACCCTCAAGCTGATGGGGGCCACCAGCCGCACGATCTTCATCTCCTACTTGCTTCAGATCGGGTTGGTCGCCCTGGGGGCCATCCTCGCCGGCCTTGCCGCCGGCGCCGCTGCGCCATGGCTCGTGACGACCATCGCGGGAAGCGCGCTGCCCGTCCCGCCCCGCCTGTCCGTTTACCCGCTGCCGCTGCTGGTCAGCGCCGGCTATGGTCTCCTCATCGCCCTCGTCTTCGCTCTTTCGCCTCTCGCCCGTGCCCGGACCGTCCCCGCCGCCTCGCTGTTCCGGGGCAGCCTCGAACCGCCCCGCCGTCCGCCGCTCCCCATCCTGCTCGCGGTGTTAATGGCGGCCGGCCTGATCGCCGCGCTAGCCATCGCCACCGCACGTGAGCCGCTCTTCGCGGCCGGCTTCATTGCTTCGGCCTTGGGTCTGCTCCTGCTGCTGACTTTGCTCGGTTGGCTGATCCGTTGGACGGCCTCGAAGCTTCCCCGCCCGACGAACCCGATCTTCCGTCTCGCACTCGCCAATCTTCACCGGCCGGGAGCACAGACCGGACGCCTGGTGGTGGCGCTGGGTCTGGGCCTTACCCTGTTCACGACGCTGGCGGTCATCGAAACCAACCTTTCCGGCCAGATCCGCACCACCATCCCGGCCAAGGCGCCGAGCTTCTTCATGCTGGACATTCCGGTCGAGGAGGTTCCCCGTTTTCGCGCGCTCGCCGATGGCGCAGCGCCCCAGGGCGACCTCGTTACCATTCCCTCTCTCCGGGGCACGGTGGTCGCGGTGAAGGGGCAGCGGGTCTCGGAAATGGCCGAGATACCGGACGGGGCATGGTTTCTCCGCGGCGACCGCGGTCTGACCTACGCCGCGAAGGTACCGGAGGGCAGCCGCATCGTCTCCGGCACTTGGTGGCCGGCCGATTACCAGGGCCCGCCGCTCCTCTCGCTCGACGTCGAGGCGGCCCGCGCGGTCGGCCTTGCGGTCGGCGACACGATGACGGTGTCGATCCTCGGCCGGGAGATCGATGCCCGGATCGCCAGCCTCCGAGAAATTAATTGGGACACGATGGGCTTCAACTTCGTGATCGTCTTCTCGCCCGGTGTGCTCGAAAGCGCGCCGCACAGCTTCATGGCCACCATCTCGATGCCCGAAGCGCAGGAGCGCCCCTTTGCCCGCGCCGTCTCCCGCGCCTTCCCCACCGTCAGCGCAATCCGAGTGAAAGAGGTGGTGGACACCATTTCCAATTTGCTCGGCCAGCTCTCCGTCGCCGTCCGGGCCGCCGCTTCCGTCGCGATCCTGGCCGGCATCGCCGTGCTGATCGGCGCCCTGGCCGCCTCCCGCCGCGCCCGCATCTATGACAGCGTCATCCTCAAGCTGCTCGGCGCGTCTCGTGCCCGCATCCTCGCCGCCCAAGCGCTGGAGTTCGCGGCCCTCGCCGTGATCGTCAGCGCCGTCGCCTTCGCGCTCGGCGCCGCGTCCGGCTGGTACGTGGTGGTAAAGGTGCTGGAGCTCGAATGGGCACCGGACTGGGCTGTTATCGCACTCACCCTCGCGACGGGCGCGATCACCACCCTTGTACTGGGCCTCATCGGCTCCCTACCTGCCTTGGCGGCAAGGCCTGCCCGGGCGCTGCGCACTCTTTAGCCGGACAAACAGCATGATCGATCTCTACACCGCTGCCACCCCCAATGGCTGGAAGGTCTCCATCACCCTGGAAGAACTCGACCTGCCTTACGAGGTCCATCCCATCGATCTTTCCGCCGGCGAGCAGAAGCAGCCCTGGTTCACCGCGATCAACCCGAATGGGCGCATCCCAGCCATCGTGGATCGAGACAATGACGGTTTTGCAGTGTTCGAGAGCGGCGCGATCATGATCTACCTGGCCGAGAAAACCGGCCGTCTTCTGCCTGTCGATGGCAAAAACCGCAGCCGCGTTCTGCAATGGCTGATGTTCCAGATGGGCGGCGTGGGTCCGATGATGGGCCAGGCGAACGTCTTCACCCGCTATTTTCCCGAGCACCTTCCCTCCGTCATCGACCGCTACCGGCGCGAGGGCAGGCGGCTGTTCGAAGTGCTGGACGGCCACCTTGCAGGAAACGAATATCTCGCCGGCGACTATTCGATCGCAGACATCGCCAATTGG
>JAESFL010000615.1_pt1 | contig 22098 bp, 25 predicted proteins | sample 9269401 | NCBI WGS metagenome assembly JAESFL01 (sample SAMN14506025, study PRJNA617098) | algae metagenome | isolation source: Gloeocapsa sp. UFS-A4-WI-NPMV-4B04 and co-occurring heterotrophs from desert... | place: USA: Utah | collected 2006-10-01 | reverse complement strand
GCGCGGACGTTCGACGCGCTTTGGCGAGCGGTCGGTGACATCTGCGATTTGTTTGAGCCGCAAGAATGTTGGACCTACCTCAAAGCTGCCGGCTATGCGTCCGTTTAACCGTCCGATGCTCTAGGCCGATCCTGTTGCCCTAAAGGTATTCCGCAATCCAGTCTGACTGCATCAAAGGAAGACCAAACCATGCTGCGTCAGGTCCCACCCTGGCCACCAAGAGCCCTCCGCCCTTATTCACAGCGCCGCTCAGTTCATCACGAATGTGATCCGCCGTCGTATTCGCATGAATGAGCCACATGCCCTGAAACTGCAGCCGTGTATCGGTCCACAGGTGAGCAATCCGCTCAGCCAAGGCCGCCTGTGCAGACCCCGAAGAAGCTCCTCCATCGGATACATGATAGACGATGAAGGATGCCATGCTCGTCCACCTCGATTTCCACTGCCGTAGCGCTCAAGGTAGTTCTAAACGGTGACGCGACCTATATACCATCCGTTATAGTGACATCAGCTCTGATGGTATCGCCAACATATTGGGATCGCAGGAGAAGGCTTCGCAGGTTCGGTAGCTCTTGCATGCTCGCTGGCACTGACGAGGCTTGGGTCATGGACGGACTCAAGACGTTAGCGCTGCATCTCCTGGGCCTCGTCCTGATCGACCTCGTGCGACTCGTACGTCGGCATTGACGCGATAATCGGAACGGCCGCTCCAGGAATCAAGAGGCAGCGACCATGGCGTTGATCCAGATTTTCGTCGAGGGAGCTGTTGAGGCTTTAGGTCATGTCGTTATCCACCTGCGGGACCAGACGATGAGGAAGGGCACAGCTCTCCTCATTGCTCTGCTGATGCTGTTCGTGGACATATGGCTTGGATGGACTATTCGTGGAGTGGGCGCCTACGACGCCTGTCTCGACCGCATCAACTACGACATGGCCTTGTGGCACCTTTGCGATCAGAAGGAGCCCCGTGACCAGCGATCCTGATGGTTCGGTCGACGTGAATCGGGGAGCGGATGGGAAGCTTCATCGACCGTAGCCTGCGGTCGTGCTCCACTGGATCCCACTTGACTTCACGAGGAGACGCACCATGAACGACGCACTATCGGGCAAGATTGGCAAGGCTCATTCCAGCGGCATGGGCTGGGAGTACATTTTAGCTCTCGGGCCAGTCGGGGGCTCGCACTACCTCATTTCAGAGATCATGAAGGACGGCACGGCTGGGAAAATGGGTGAGAAGATCGTGGCGCTCTCGCGACTGGAGCCGTACGACTTCTATGACAGCTTCGATGTCGCGCAGGGCAAACAAGCACCCGCGCGCGGCGCACGGTGATGCCGCAGAACGCTCCATAAGGAACGTGGGTCCGGCCTCTGACGTAGGGTTCGGCAGGTAAGGTGTCGATAATTGCGACACTCTCAGTGTCGCCAGCCAAACCGGCTCTCTGGCGGGCGAGGGCGTCGCCGAGCATACGGGTGGAATCTATTGAAGGTGGAGGGAAGCTTGGGGCCCTTCCCTGCCTGGCTCTTTCACCTCATCTGACCGGAGAACAAACAGCACCGTCGCCATTAAAGCCGCCAAGGTGCTACCGCCGAAGGGCGCTGCGACGAGTGCAACAAGGGGGCTGTAGGACCAGAGCGCCACAACTGTCGCCGCGCCCCCTATCCAGCCTGCAAGCACCAACAGTACCATAGCTCGAACCTCTCCCATTCAGGAGGATCAGTGCGTCCAGCGAGTGCAGCAATTCAACTGCACGAGTTAGGCTACTCGGCCGGCGCTACAGCAAGCGGCTTTGTGCTGCACCAGTGCGCCGGCACACGGATTTATCTCTGACAATGTGCCCTCCTCCCAACGCGGGAGGAACGAACCATGAAGAGCGACGGAGTATTCGAATTTATTGTGATGGCAGTGACGGCGACTGCCGGAGCCATGCTGCTCATCTACAGCGTGCGTCTCCTGAACCTGTGAGGACCAATCAGGCGGCAAACAGGCTGCAAACAATGGACGCCACGGTGGCAACAGCGCATGGGAAGCCCAGCCAGATCAGTTGGCCCATGTCTTCGTTGACGAACCAACGATTGAGGTTCAAGCTTGGCCATTACCCACGAGAGGCAAGCTCTGGCCTCATGGTTTGAGGCTTACTGCCAACTATTCGGCTCTGCGAGCTGCGGATCAGTGCCGCTGGTGGATATTGCTAAAGTGTGGGGCATACCGGCAGGAGCTGCTTTCATTGCTAGCTAAAACCAGAGGAGACAGACCATATCACCTTCCCTCCCGGGGGAGGGGTGTTGTCCGAGCAGCCAAACGCGAGGACAGCACCAAGGCGGCGCAGGGCCATAGCCTCCCACATTGCCAAGCTCTTAGCAGACGGTCTTTCATACGGCCTTAAGGTCTTTGAGACCACTGCCTGCCCTCTTCGGGGCGTAAAACATCACGTACGGTTTCGAGGCGGAAGGCTTGTGCCTAAGGCGGTTGCTACGGCAGACCAGCAGGAGCGTTCAAGTGGTCCCGGCCAAGGGGCGGATACGTCGTCCGTCAATGGTTCTGAGCGACAACCGCTATGACCCAGCTATGACTTTGCTGGGCAAACAGCACCACCGAGCCAGGCACTAGCGAGACATCCGTGAAGGCGACCAACGGTGTAGCCTGTGAGCGGTGCGCCTGCAAACTCCCTTAACTATGCTGCAGGTCGCCTTCTGCCAATTGCATCCCTCCAATGCTCAGTGTGTTCTTGCTGAGTGCATCATGGAGCGCCTGGCGTAGCTGTTCAAGCTTGTAAGGCTTCTGCAGCAGCGGCAACCCGTTCGGTTCGCCGTCGTGCTCAATGACCTTGTCGGGGTAACCAGAGGTGAGGAGAACTTTGAGAGTTCGACCGAAAGCGCGGCGAGCGCGCTGAGCCAGCTCAATCCCACTCACGCCGTCCGGCAACATGACATCTGTGAACAGGAGATCAAAATTATCATAAAGCGAGAGCACATGCAAAGCCTCAGGCCCCGATGTGACAGCTGTCACATCATAACCGAGGCTCTGTACCTGCGCCACGACGAAGCGGAGTACGTCCGGTCGATCTTCAACGATAAGAACTTTTATTTTTGAATGCGTTGCATCGTGCGAACTCATCATGGTCCTGCGCCTGCGTCCTCTGCTGGCTTCCTGTCTATATCGCCCCTGTTCTGTGTCGCAATCGATCATGCGATATACCCCCACCGAGCTAGACGACAACTTGCCCGTGTTTCACAGCCCAAGATTCTCCTACTCGAGAGGCTGATCCCACTCTTTGCCTCAGGAGGCATTTTCAAGAAGCAGCTCAGCATTGATGATCCATGCATTCCAATGACGCTCAACGGGTGGCTGGATCGCAATAAGGGAGTCACGCGACGGTATTTCCCATCGCTCAGCCGTCAGAAAGCAACCACAAGCGCTGCGTCGCCTAATGTTAAACTCGGAGGGGCGCGAAAGCTCAGCTTGTAGGGCAGATCCAGTAGAGCGTCGACGCAGCTTGCTCTTCGTTGCTCTACTCTTGAAGGATTTCTGTCGCGTCGCCACCTGCTACGATCGGCTCGCCATAACTGTCCTGACCGCCGTCTGCCTCGCCGCTACCGTCTTCTACTACGGATTATGGATCCTGGCCCTAATGGAGGAGAGAAGAAGCAATTCCTCTGAACCGTCCCTTTTGATCAGCAGAGTGACGTCCTTGATTTACGTATGCGGCACTGGCGCGAACCGTGCTGATGCTTTGCGGAACCGAGCCTCATCACGGTCGCGAACGGTCACGGCACGTGACCAGAGCCACACCATGAGAAATGTAGTTGATGCGACACCATCTAAGCTAGGCTGTGACAAGCAAAAGTGGACAAGGCAAACCACTATAAATGCGGCGAATCGTACGAAAAAGCCGCCTGTATCCTGGTGAAGCATAGCCGATACATTGAGTGAAACGAAACGCCGAGCTTCTTGAAGCTTATTATCTTTCTCTAAGTGCGGGCGTATCAATGTGGCTGCAATTGATGGAATGAATGCAAACGCCCACACACCCAAGACCATCAAACGCGCGACTGAACTATCAGCCGAAAAATACTGGCTTAGCAGCGTAACCGAAAAACACGCACAAACGGCCAGCGCCCGAAACGATCCAACCAGGAGCCCCCAACGATCGAGCGTGTATTCATAAGCCATTTGAACAGCACTGATTGCCTTTGCATCAAGATGGGCAATTCTACCTAGAGCGCCAGACATACGATTCTCCAGCCGGACGGGCTTTCAGCTGCATAATCCATCAACTATCATCAAACGCAAAGGTTCATACCTCTTTGCCCGGACTTAGGGCCAAACACATAGCCAATAGCTGACAGCGGCAGCCACGAAGTTGGTGGCAAGCCGGTCGGGGGTGGGTTGTGATGTGGGGGAAGTCCTTGAGGTGGCAGAACATTTGCTCAATGGCATTGCGAACCCGATAGAGCGAGGGCGAGAAGTAGGTCTTCTAAACCCAGTTGGTCTTGGGAGGGATGTTGAGCCAGGTGCCCTTGGCCGCGACCTGCTTTAGGACGGAGTGGATGTCGTACCCTTTGTCGCCGTGCAGTATGCGGACTATGGGCGGCAGGTGCTCTAGAAGCGCCTTGGCCGCTTCGCAGTCTGCCACTCGGCCGCCTGTCAGCATGAAGGCGATCGGGCGGCACTGGCGGTAGGTCAGGGCGTAGATCTTGGTCGATCAGCCGCTACGAGAGCGGCTGATCGCTTAAGCCTGCCCCCTATACCACCGGCCGCCGAGCACTGCGCCTTCAAGGCAAACGAGTCCATCAGCACTTGAGCCGGCGGACCGCCCGCCTGAACCAGAGCCTGGAAGAGCTTGACCCAGACACCCCTTGGTGGCTCCGCGAACGAAGCGGTCATACAGCGTCTTGCGTGGCCCGTAGACGGCCGCTGCACGATCCAGCGCTGGCTGGTTTCAGCACGTGCACGATGCCGCTGATCACCCGGCGATCATCGATGCGGGGCTTGCCGCGCCTGTTCCTGAGCAGGCGCGGTGTGATCGTTGCGAACTGCGCATCCGGGAGCCAGAAGCAGTTCCGATCCATCAGGGTCTCCTCAGAGATCCTGAATCAGAAAACCCGCGCTCCCTCAAACTCCTTTCTGGGTCTGGACCCTAGAGAACCACGACCTCTTTAACGTGGGCTCTTGAGCGCCTTCAGCCCGTGGGCATGTCCAGCGATCTCACGGCTGCAAGCTACAAGCCTGGATAGGAGATAGGTTGCCTTATCCTTACTGCAGCGGCGCCTAGACTACCTGACCTAATTGCCGATTCTACGACGAGGGCGGAGAGAGACACTGCTGATGCCAGGTATCTGTTCTTGGGAACCGAATACATGATTGAGTCTTCCGAGATTTTGAGTGTCGAAGATCGACAGCGGGAAACCGCAGCCCCGAGAGTGCGAGTCTCTTGGAAAGTTCGAGCCATCACATCGACATCAGAGTCTTTCGTCACATGTGTGGTGCAGGATGTCTCGTCTGGGGGCGCACGGCTCTCTGTGCCTATAGACGCAGAATTGCCCGACCAATTCCGGCTTCATTTTCCTTTGCGTGACATCACGCATGACGTGCAGGTTAGGTGGCGCGGAACCGGCGAGATTGGCGTGGCATTTGTCGACTCGAGCAACAGTACTCCTATTGAATCTGACATAGCCGGATCGGAGGCACCGTCACTGCCAGAGGATCTGAGTACTCGAGTCATGCGCCTTGAGGTAGAGATTGCAAATTTAAAGAGCATTGTTGCCCAACTGAAATCGCCTTAAAGTGTGTATGCCTCGCCTCAGTGATATTTTTTCATGATTTGCGCTGGGATCCACTCGACTAATTGACATGAGTGCTAGAGCCTCTTCGGTAATCGCGGCGTCTGAGGCAAGCTCTTCTGCGGCCCTGGTTCTGGCCGGGGTCATGGTTCTCTTCGGGATCGGCTCAGGACTGCCCCATGATGGGTGTTAGGGGTGGGATGCCGCGATGCTAGAAGCGACCTGATCCGCTCAGGGCGAACGGGACCGGTCAACAGGCTGTTCAACAGGCTGTTCGCTGTCGTCCGCACCTGCCATCCCAGCCAGGACAGCGCCTCCACAGGAGCGGAGCCCGGTGGTGGGCGTGTGGATTAGGCCATCGCGGCCTCCTGCTTCGTCTACCAGAACTGGGCGTCGTCGCTCCAGATGCAGCGCAGGATGCCGGCAAGCTTACGAGCGACAATCACGTGGGCCTTCTTGGCTCCGATCCACTTCGCCCAGGCCTTGAGCGGCGACCAGCGCTGCACCTTGGTGAGCAGCACGGCGGCAGCCTCATAGAGGCACCTACGTGTGATGCTCGAGAACCGGCCCTGCTGATCGATCTCACCGGACTGATGACGTCGCGGCGTGAGACCGAGAGAGGTCCCAACGTCACGGGCTCGCCGGAAGCGGCTTGGGTCGTCGATAGTGGAGATGAAGGCCAGGGCTGTGATCGGCCCCACGCCCGGCACGGTCACAAAGCGGCGCAGGGTCATGTCATTGCGCACGATGCGCCCAATCTCCCGGTCGAGCGCGCTGATCTGAGCCGCCACGTGCCGGCGCACTTCGCTCAGGCAGGTCACGGCAGGCTGACGACCTTTAAGTCAACTCTACGCTTATGGACATATCGTCCGGTATATGGGCGAGACTATTCAAGCACGATATACAATGGCACCCAACTGGTCGAGACGTGGACGCCCTGTGAACTTTGGTCAGAGAAATGAAGCATATCATTCCAGCAGAGTACTCATTCAATTTGGCCATCGCACTCGATCTATTAGAGCGGGTGGTATATGCCCTGCTCTTCGGTTTTCTAGCTGTACGGATGCTTCTTGCGTATAGCGAGACTGGGGCAGTGGGTTACCTTCTGATAATGGTTTCGGAAACTCTTGTCTTCTGCTTCATTCTTGCAAGGAGAACGACAAACAAGATATCCCTACGGCCTGCTGATTGGCTTTTTGCTATGGCAGGGACTATCCTTCCACTATTTATTGTCGCAGGCGGGGAGCCACTTGTTCCAGGTAGCATCACAATCACGCTCATGCTTGGAGGGATGGCGATAAATTTCTGGGCTAAACTTTCCCTTCGGCGCAGCATTGGGGCTGTTGCAGCAAATCGAGGCGTGAAAACTAACGGGCCATATCGCCTGGTTCGACATCCTATGTATCTTGGGTATTGGGTGACACAGGTCGGATTCTTGTTGTTCAATCCAACACTCTGGAATTTCGCGATTTGGACGGCAGCTTCTACGTTTCAAGTCTTTCGCATCTTGGCAGAGGAGCGGATCCTCTCCGTAGATTTGAATTACCAGAAATATGCCGCGACAGTTCGTTACCGGCTGATCCCTGGCGTTCTCTGAGCTCAACCTTGGCTGCTTTATGGGGCATCGTATAGGGCATAAGCCCAGACGTCCGGTTGGGCGAAACGGGCTTTTGTCCAGTGGCTTCTATGGCGTGAGGTCATCACAATCTGTTCGAGCCAGATCGCCCGGCACAACGCGGCAAGGGCCTTGCTGGAGGTCGGCTGCGGTTTGCGGTACCACGCCGCTTGCGCTACCTGTCGCCGTTCGCGGGCCGGGAGACGGCCTGCCATCTGCGTTACGATGGAGGACAGCGCGTGGAGGCAAGGCGTTGTGTGAGCAATCGCCCTGTCTGACCACTGGCGCTGCGTCTCGACACGCACGTGGGCACTCACCTCCCGGCAGGCGACCTCGACCTGCCAGCGCCGCATGAACCACCCCATGGTCTTAGCGGGTCACGTGCTGGGTCGGTGCAGAGAAGAGCCTGAGGCGCGAAGCGGTTCTGAGGATCGCGGATCGGCACGACCGGCAGGCCACCGTGCTGCCAAATAGACGTCGCCGAGGCGATCTCGATCATGCGCTCGCCGGCGCCATACCAACCTGGCACATGCACCGTCTGCCATCTTGTGTTCCCAGCAGCGAGGACGGCTGCCAGCGTGGGCAGTTGAGCATCCGATCGTGCCCATCCGCGGCACAGGCGCCGGCTCATAGAGCGCCGCGTCCAAGCCCTGGCGTTTGATGGCCGTGATCCCAGCGCGGCGCACGGCATCAAGGAACAGCAGGGCGGAAAAGCCACTATCCGCGACCGGGATGAGGTCGCGTTCGGGCAACCTGCGGCGGGCCTGCAAGATCAGCTGTCGCCCCTAATGGATGAGCGTCTTGTGGCGACGAGCCCGCTCTCGGCAGAAGCGCTCGGAGGGCGCCAGTGCCGTCAGGATCGGCAGGGCCCAGACGCGCCCAGTCCAGGAAATGGGGGCGAGCAGCATGAGGCTCATCCAGCGCAGGCCGCTCGTCTTGACGAAGTGGGCGTCCGAGGAGCGCACCGGATCGCGAGAGATGCCCTTCGCCTTGATGCGATGGCCGCCGCGGCGCTCGATCGTGTCGCTGACGCCCATGGCAACCCGACTTTGGCCAATCTTCTCGTTCTGAGGGAGCGGGTGACGAAGCGAGCGGGCAGGAAGGTGGTGTCCCGGCCAGGAGAAGCCGCCACGCCGCCCCTGCCCGCTCGCTTCGTCGGGATCATCGTCGCATTCGCGTCTCTGTTGCCCGCCAATCCCATTCAGCGAAAACGGCCCTAGGCCAGCGCGCGGCTGTTTAGAATCCATGTGCTCTAAACCCTCTGATATATTGCGCCTCTAGCCATTGCGATAGATAAAACCAGCGTTGGCATGAGCCAGGAACAAGAGCATCACCGAGCAACCTACTGGATAATTAGAGAGAGCATCATGAACTATATTCGTCGCTTTACGCAGAACGAAGAAGGCGTCACAGCCATTGAGTATGGCCTGATTGCTGCACTCATCGCAGTTGTGATCATCGTTGCGGTTCGTGCGGTTGGCACCAGTCTGACGGCCGTCTACGAGTTCATTGCAGCCGCGCTCGGCGCTGCAATTTAAGACATCATCACATTCATCACTGAGCAGCCTACTGGATAGTTAGAGAGAGCATCATGAACTATATTCGTCGCTTTACGCAGAACGAAGAAGGCGTCACAGCCATTGAATATGGCCTGATCGCTGCACTCATCGCAGTTGTGATCATCGTTGCGGTTCGTGCGGTTGGCACCAGTCTGACGGCCGTCTACCAGTTCATTGCAGCCGCGCTCGGCGCTGCAATTTAAGACATCATCAACATCTATCGACTGACTGCGGCACGTCGTTATGCCGCAGTCCGTGCCCGAGGATCTAATATGTTGTTTGTCGCTGGGCCACTTGCCACCTGTCTGTTCGCATTCGCCATGTTCCAAGCAGCAATCAGCGACTTAACGACCATGACCATTCGGAACCGGCTCGTACTCTTCCTGCTGGGAGCTTACATTGTGCTCGCGCCGCTGGCGGGGTTAACTTCGGACGAGATCCTGAGCAGTACTGTGATTGCGCTCGTCGTTCTTGTCACCACTTTCGCTCTTTTCACGCAGGGATGGTTTGGCGGGGGCGATGCAAAGCTTGCCGGTGTTACAGCCCTCTGGTTGGGAATGGACCACACATTCCCCTACATCATCTACACTGCCCTTCTGGGTGGCGTGTTAACAATCGGCCTGCTCCAATTTCGGAGCTGTGTGCTTCCGGCGACTCTCGTGGGCAAACCCTGGATCAGTCGCCTGCACAATCGCCAAACTGGTGTGCCCTATGGGATAGCCATGGCTGCGGCTGCACTAATCACATTTCCAAGTACCCCTTGGATGACTTGGCTGCTTTAGATTCGGGGCGAGCCCTATTCGTCCCTCCTTTTCGAACGCTCAGTACGCTCCCTGCTTCCAATAATAGAGGCTTCGATGATCCGAATTCTGGTGCTCTTTATTGCGCTTTCTGCCGGCGGCGGAGCGGCTTGGCTAGCTCTCTCTGCTCGTGCAACTCCAGAGGCAGTTGCCGTCGTCGCTCCGCCCCCACCTCCGCTCCCGACGCAGGAGGTCCTCATCGCTGCGGCCGATCTGCCTCAAGGACAAGCCGTCACTGCGGAGTCATTTCGCTGGCAGACTTGGCCAGAGCAATCCGTGACGGGCGCTTTCATCAGCAAGACTGCACGGCCGGATGCAGCCGAGAAATTAGCGGGTCTGATGGTCCGCAGCCGCTTCGTGGCGGGGGAGCCGATCCGTGAGGACAAACTGGCTCCAGCCAACTCCGGCTTCCTCTCGGCTATGCTCAGCGCTGGGAAACGCGCCGTGGCTGTCCGTGTGTCGGCAGAGAGTTCCGCAGGCGGTTTCATCCTCCCGGGAGATAGAGTGGATGTTCTGCAAACCCAGACGCTCGCAGATCCCCAAAAAACGAAAGTCAGCCGCACAATTCTGAAGAATGTCACCGTCATGGCAGTCGATCAAATTGTAGACGAGGCGGCTAAAAAAGACAGCGGCAAGCAAACAGCTGTTATCGCGAAGACGGCGACGTTGGAGCTTGACCCTGCCCAAGCTGAAATCATTATTGCGGCAGAAGCTGCTGGGATGCTTGCTCTGGTTCTTCGATCCGTGGCCGACAATGCCGAAGTCGTTTCACCCGTTCTCGTGCAGCAAACCCGTCAGACTGTCCGCATCTTTCGCGGTGGTCGAACCGACATCGTAGAAGCCCAGTCTCAGTAGAGGAACGTCCCCCTGAACCATAGGGGATGTCGCCAGAAAACATCACTGCAGATTTCGTGAAAGAGCGGACCATGAAACACGTGTCAAGTCTGACTGGCCAGAAAATAAATGGGGAGCCGGTCCGCCTCCCCTATATCACTGTGCACGCTTTCTGCGACACGGCGGAAGCACGGGATGAGCTTGAAAAGGCGAGCCAGGATCGGCGGATGTCTCGAGTTCAGGCTGCCATCCAACCTGGAGGCATTGCGACTGCTCTCCAATTGTATGAAACGTCACCCACTCCAAATCTTATAATCTTAGAGATAACAAATTATGGCTCTGAGTTGTTTGAGCGACTAGAGGCATTATCAGCCATCTGCGATAGCGGAACCAAGGTGATGATCATTGGTTATTCCAATGATATTGCTTTGTATCGTGCTCTTCTGCAGCGCGGAATTAGTGACTACTTGGTCGGCCCGCTCGATGCCATTTCGCTGATCGGGCGTATTGCCGATCTGTACATGGACGCAAGCACAGCTAAATTGGGCCGAACCTTGGCCTTTATCGGCGCTAAAGGCGGAGTTGGCTCCTCAACGGCGGCACAAAACGTTGCTTCTGCCATCGCTCGCGATGCTACGGCCAAGGTAGTGCTTGCCGATCTGGACTTGGCCTTTGGCAGCGCCAGCCTCAACCTGGATCTCGAGGATCGGCAGGGTGTCTTGGAGGCGGTTCAAGATGCCGCCCGTCTTGACGAGGTGCTCCTTGAGCGTTTGTTGACGAATTACGAAACTAACTTGGACGTGCTGACGGCACCGGCAAGTCTCGAACGGACATATGACCTCGACATTGGCGCCTTTGACCGATTAGTCGATGTTGCGCAAGCGAGTGTTCCATACGTGGTGCTGGACATTCCCCACCTCTGGTCGTCTTGGGCAAAGAACGTCCTGTTGGCGTCCGATGAAGTCGTCATCACCGCTGCGCCTGATCTCGCAAATCTTCGCAACGCTAAGCACCTCGTCGATCTGCTCAAGAAAGCTCGCCCGCACGATGCACCGCCTCGGTTAGTATTGAACCAAGTCGGCATGCCGAAGCGGAAGGAGATCAAGCTGAAGGATTTCGCGGACGCTGTAGGTGTCGACGTCGCCGCCTCTGTTCCGTTCGAACCCGCGACCTTCAGTGCCAGCTCTATAAACGGCAAGATGGTCAAGGACCTGGCAGCAAAATCGAACGCTGCTAGAGCCTTTACAGAATTGGCACAGGTTCTTTCCGGCCGGACTGAGCGAGCCTCGAAGCGCAAGCGTAGCTTCGCGGACTTGCTCAAGCCACGGCCCAAGAGGTAATCAGACTATGGCAGCCCGGACTCAACAAGGCTTGCGCGGCTGGAGAGGGGCCATCGCGAACCTGTGGTATAGGGAGGATGCAGTTGCAGCCGTTGAGTTCGGTTTGATTGCTCCCATGCTGTTCTTTTCCTTCCTTCCGATGGCTGATATCGGCTTGGCGGTGTTCGATCGTATGACAATGGACCACGTGCTCAGGGTCGGCGCTCAGCACGCAACGCTGGACCCAGGTAATGCTCAGGTTCTAAATACGATCACATCAGCCGCGCGGTCCCATTTTGGGGCGTGCTCATCGTCCGCAAATTCATTGTGCGCAACGGTCACGAGCGAATGTGTCTGCCCAGGCGGCGGAAGTACACCGAATTGTACGGCAGCTCCCAATGCATGCGTTGCTACATTTCAGAAGTTCTACACCATTTCTGGCACGATGAGGCGTGACGCCATGTTCCTTCCTGATTTCACTTTTAATACTACCTTAAGGGTTCAGATACGCTAAAGCTCAAGCTTATGCAATAGATCTTTACAATTGCTAGAACCAAAGAGTGTGGCAGCTCCGTGCACGTCCAGGACTGCTTTCAACAGCAAGCTTAAATCTTACTGAAATGTGAGGACCGCACTGATGTTCGGCAAGAGAAATAGTAGCGAAATTGCATCAAAAAGTGCGACTACTCCGGCAGTGACTGCACGTGCGGATGCTTCGACCTTTAACGCGGTCGCGAAACTAGAACCTCGGATGGCGGACCCGGCTCCAAGCTTGGAAAGATCAACCGAGAGCCGGAGAAGCGATCAATATTATGATCTTAAGAAGCAGATCATAGGAAATCTGCTCGAACTCATCGATGCGGCACAGTTAGCTCGTCTCGAGCCCGTCCAAGCTCGACGTGAGATCGGCGAGATCGTTGCAGAAATCGTCGATCAGAAAAAGGTTGTTCTGTCAACATCTGAGCAGCAGCAACTCCTGCAGGACATCTGCAATGATGTTTTAGGCCTTGGACCGCTAGAGCCGTTGCTGGCCCGCGATGATATTGCTGACATCATGGTCAACGGCTGCGAGCGCATTTTTATCGAGGTTGGAGGTAAAATCCAAGAAACCGACATCCGGTTTAGAGACAACGCTCAGCTTCTGAGCGTTTGTCAGCGTATCGTGAGCCAGGTTGGACGTCGCGTCGATGAGTCATCGCCCCTGTGTGATGCTCGATTGGCCGACGGCTCGCGCGTTAACGTCATTGCTCCGCCCCTGGCTATCGACGGGCCAGCCCTCACCATTCGAAAGTTTAAAAAGGACAAGCTCACGCTCGAGCAGCTAGTGAAGTTTGGCTCAATCTCCCCTGAGGGAGCTCAAATCCTTCAGATCATTGGCCGCGTGCGCTGCAATGTCCTCATCTCCGGCGGAACAGGGTCGGGCAAGACGACTCTTCTCAACTGCCTCACACGCTACATCGACGATGATGAGCGCATTATTACGTGCGAGGACGCAGCCGAGTTGCAACTGCAGCAAGCGCACGTTGTTCGTCTAGAAACCCGCCCGCCCAATCTCGAGGGCGAGGGTCAAATTACCATGCGCGATCTTGTGCGCAACTGTCTCCGCATGAGGCCAGAGCGCATTATCGTCGGCGAGGTTCGCGGCCCCGAAGCATTCGATCTTCTCCAGGCCATGAACACCGGACACGATGGATCGATGGGAACCCTGCACGCGAACACGCCTCGCGAGGCCATCTCACGTCTGGAATCGATGGTGATGATGGGCGGCATTTCCCTGCCAGCAAAAACGCTGCGAGAAATGATCGTATCGTCCATTGATGTGATCGTCCAAGCCTCCCGTCTTCGTGACGGCTCGAGACGCATCACCCACATCACGGAGGTGCTCGGGATGGAGGGAGACGTTCCAATCACGCAGGATTTGTTCGTCTACGAGACGCTCGGCGAAGACAAAAGCGGCAAGATTATCGGACGGCATCGTTCCACCGGCATTGGTCGCCCTCGTTTCTGGGAGCGGGCGCGCTATTACGGTGAAGAGAAGCGACTTGCAGCAGCTCTAGACGCAGCCGACGTCGCAGCGTGAAGACACACCGGTATTGATTCGACTCGGCTGATCACAGGTCCGTCGCATAGGCCACATTATCATGATCTCCTCCGCAGCATTACCAATTTTGGTCTTTCTCCTCGTTACGTTGTGTATAGGAGGGCTTCTCGTCGCGGTTTTTTACGCGCGAGTCGCGAGCGGGTCGCCTCTCGATCAGAAACGGAATGCCATTGCGGCTCCGCCACGACGGGCGAGCACCTCTTCATCCCTCGACGGCAATACTCGGAAGCGATCCGTCGAGGACACCTTGCGAGAAGACTTAGAGAAGCAAGCCCCCGCAGCCAAAACCGGCAAATTAACGCTCCGCGTTCGCTTACGGCAGGCAGGGTTGGCTTGGACCAGCCGCTTTTACTACTCCACTTGCATTGCGACTGCCGGCGTGGCAGTACTTGTCGGTTTATTTGTCTTTGGATTTTCGGCCATTCCGGCTCTCGGCTTTGGAGTATGCGCAGGCTTACTGCTTCCACACTATTATATCACGTCAAAACGCAAGAAACGATTTAAGGAATTTACAAAAGAGTTCCCTACGGCTGTCGATTTGATTGTTCGTGGCATTAAATCAGGTCTTCCCGTTACTGACGGTCTGAAAATCGTCGCAGCAGAAGTGCAGGAGCCCGTACGAAGCGAATTCAAGGCTCTGGTCGAGGATCAGACACTGGGTGTGCCTCTTGATGCGGCTGTCGAGCGGATGGCGGAACGTATGCCCATACCATCGGCGCGCTTTTTTGCAATCGTGATTGCAATTCAAAGCCGCACCGGTGGCAATCTGTCTGAGACTTTAGCGAATTTGTCCAAAGTGCTGCGCGAACGTAAGAAGATGGAGGCGAAGATCAAATCAGTAAGTTCCGAGGCAAAGGCATCGGCGATGATTATTGGATCTCTGCCGGTCGGCGTAGCAGGTATCATTTACGTGACTTCACCAGATTATATCATGCTCCTGTTTACGAGTTCTTTGGGCAATGCCGTTATGATTGGCTCCGCGATGTGGATGCTTATCGGCGTCCTCGTCATGCGCAAAATGATCAACTTCGATTTTTGAGGATCCCTGCAATGTCCTCCCTTTATGCAAATCCCGACGTGCTCGTTGCACTTATGGCTGCATTGTCTGTGTTCTCAGCGTGTATTGTGGTTTCATGGCCGTACCTGTACACGGACACTTTAGGCCAGAGGATGCGTCAGGTAGCAGACGAACGTACTGCACTTCGCGTTCGCGAGCGCAATAGACTAAACAGCAGAGTGAAGCAGAGTTCGCTTAGGCCCGAGCCAAAAAAGTTATTCAAGCAAATCTTTGTCCGATTCAATTTGGAAGCTCAAACCCAGGACGAGGACCTGATACGGCGCCTCGGCATGGCGGGCTATCGCGGTCGAGCGCGTGTCATCACCTACTTATCCTTGAAGATCCTCGCTCCCATTGGGGCTTTTATTATCGCCCTTCTTTACATCTTCTTGATCCTGCAGCTAGAGCAACCGGCCATTGTTCAAGTCGCAATGGCGATGTTTGTTGGAGTGCTTGGTTATTATGCACCAGCAATCTATCTTCAGAACCGCACGGCAAAGAGGCAACTGTCAATTCGGCGTGCTTGGCCCGATGCGCTTGACCTTATGCTGATTTGTGTCGACGCAGGCATGGCGATTGAAGGAGCACTGCGCAAAGTTTCTGAGGAAATCGGCCCCCAGTCGGTAGAGCTTGCCGAGGAACTTAGCTTGACAACGGCAGAGCTGTCCTACCTTCCAGATCGTAGAAAAGCCTACTCGAATCTCGCAGATCGAACGGGTCTCGATGGCGTCAAAGGCGTTGTCACTGGGCTCATTCAAGCTGAGCAATACGGCACATCCATCGGACAAGTCTTGCGCGTTCTTGCACAGGAGAGTCGGGACACCCGCATGAGCGAAGCAGAAAAGAAAGCTCACGCGTTGCCACCCAAGCTGACCGTACCAATGATCTTGTTCTTTCTCCCCGTTTTGTTTGCGATTATCTGTACGCCGGCAGCAATACAACTCATGAGCACCCCCTGATGCCAACGACCGTCATGCTTGAACGACGTGAGCGCAGTTTCCGAGGCCGATGAAGATGATGGTGGTGGGCTCTGGACGATGAGCCTGCTCCGGGCCACATGGATGGCCCCTGGCGGCGTCAAAGGTATCAGAGGCGCGATTGGAAAACGGGGTCTGCTGCAGCGAAAGGATCCTTCTTCGGCAGATCCTGTCTGCAAGGCGAATACCGCGTACGTGCGTCCGTTGGAAGCAATGACTAACCTTTGCGTCGACCATCGCGGCAGGCCAAGGCTGCCAAATATCCCTGGATGAGCGACTAGGCAGCATCGCCGCCAGGACGGAGAGGCATCTACTGTTACTTAAGCCACTCCTTGTGTTTCTTCGATGTATAAGTAATTAATTTTATGAGCGGTCCCGAGGCTACGTGGTATGCTCTAGAGTCGAAGCAATACTCCACCAGCGCTCACATGAGTATATCCAATGATCTAGCATCATTCTCTTGCTCTAGTACTCCCTAAGCGGATAAAACCTTGCTGTTAGAGAAGCATTCTGCCGGCGCTTGCGGTGAGCGCTTTGATTGACGAAGAGTAGGAAAAGGTGGCGGGGATATGTACCAGCTGAGACATTACCTTCAATCGAGCGTTCGTCGACTGAAGCGAGATGAACGCGGCGCTGTGGCGATCCTTGCGGGGGTTATGTTGCCTGTCTTGATTGGAGGCATGGGCCTTGGTGCCGAGACGGGCTACTGGTACTTTCTCCAACGCCGCACCCAACACGCTGCGGATGTCGCGAGCTTCGCGGCGGCAGTGAGGAAGCAATTCGGCGACAACCAACAGACGATGATGTCTGTGGCGACTAACATTGCAACAGCCTCGGGTTTTGTACCAGGTAATATCAATCTTCAGAATCCACCGAGCGATGGAGCTTACGCCGGCAACCCCAATGCCGTCCGAGTAACTCTGGAGAGAATTCAGCCACGAATGTTCTCGGCCATCTTTATGGGAACTCGCTCGCAACAGTTGATCCGAGGACGATCAGTGGCGAGCCTCACGGGCGGTGGGCCGGCATGTATCTTGGCTCTTTCGAGAACTGATCCGGAGGCTCTGCGCATCGCAGGTAACGCGAATGTCAATTTGACCAATTGTACCGCGCAATCAAATGCGGGCTTCGATGTCGACGGCAATCCTAATTTTAGTGCACCGTGCCTTTCGTCCGTGACTGGCTCCCTTGCCCCAGATAGTGCGCTCACGTTGGGATGTGGAAGTCCACAACGTGCTCTCCCAGCGCCGGATCCCTTTGCATCCATCCCCGAACCAACCGTGCCACCCTGCGAGCCGACGGACACCGTTGGGGCTCGAGGTACTGTCACCACAGTAAGTCCAGGCTATTATTGTAACGGTCTTAAGGTTGCGGGAGATGTTCATTTTTCGCCTGGCGTTTATGTTATCGATGGCGACAGGCTCAGTGAAGATCTTGAGATAACGAGTAATGTCAACGTAACGGGAGATGGTGTCACCTTCTACTTTAAAAATCTCGCTTCAGTACAGCTAACTGGACGAGCAACAGTCAATCTTACGGCACCAACGTCAGGCACCTACAGCGGCTTACTGTTCTTTGGCAGTCGCTCCCAGCCGGAATCGCTCGAACACCTTGTTACGGGGACATCCGGCTCTAGTTTTCGGGGCGCGATGTACATGCCAGCCTCAACGGTGACGTTTAGAGGCAACGCAGGCTTTGCAGGCGGCTGTACTCAAATTGTCGCAAATGAGGTCGACATAGGTGGCAACCCACGCCTTGATGATTGTGCCCCTTCAGTTGACGGGGTTCCACCCATTATGGCTGGGCAGGTTGTCAGAATTGTTGAATAGTTGTTCTCATCACAATCTAATTCAAGTTGCCGACGTATCTGTAGAGCTGCTCGATGAATTCAGATCTTGAGCACGTTCAGTTATCTCTCTGAGACGAAATGAGATCAGTCTCGAAAGCAAAGGAGGGTAGTCCCGTGTACCGGCAGGACGAGAGGAGCACGACATTTGCTTACAATCAGGGATGTGTAGGGCAGCGTGATTGATGCGGCTCTGGCAGGCCTCCGGGCGAGGCGAGCTGCAGTCTGGGTTGGGAGCCGCAAGGCGCTGGAGAGTGGAGAGAGCGCCAGGATACGTCCGTACAGCTGCCGCCCCGCTCGAAGGTTGATGCTCATTGCACCCTTCGGTTGCACCTGACCGAACGACAGATGACTTAACCTTTGTAGAGATGTAGGAGCGTCTTGTGGGACAATGTGAAGCTGCGCGAGCGTATGAATAGTGCTGACCTCTCTAGGCCGCTGCACGACGACCGTCAGTGATTGCCCGCTCACGCAGCGGAGCTGGACTGGCCTGATAGCGTCAAGTGGCGCGAGACCCGGTTTGAGGACCAGTTTGATATTATCCATGCAAGGCTTGTTTTCATCGTATCGCTATGCCGAGGACCGCCTTGTGTGATGTGAGCGAACGGAGGATGTCCTAGGGGTAATCCTAGGAGCAGTCTTACGACGATGGTGCGTGGCGAGGTCATCACAGCGCTGGAGGAGACCGGCGAGGTCTTCAGAGCTTTTATCGAGCAGATGCTCGCTCCGGCTCTGGAGACCGGTGATGTGGTCGTAATGGACAACTTCCCCGCCTACAAGGTCACAGGCGTCGAACACGCCATCCGCAGTGCAGGAGGCAGCCTCCTTTATCTTCCAGCCTAGAGCATCCTCAAGCACCACAGCATCAGCTCCCAGCAAGAGCGGCCGGCACTAAACTCGATCACGGGCGTGATCACCACGTCGGTCGGCTCGCGGGATCGAATAGACTTACCGAACCACTGCAGCAGGAGCACTTGCAACAGGTTCAACGACGACCTTCGTTGTTGCTTTCCCAGCTGGCTTGATAGATGCCGGCGCGGTTGGGGCAACTACAGGCACCTTCACGACAGGCGGTCGAGCAGTCAGGATGTGGCCGTACTGGCCCCTCGGCGGACTGCCAAGAGGCTGCTGAGGGCCATTCTCGGCAGGTCTCTTTTTGATCTCAAGGTCCCCAACAAGGAATTGATCCACATCGTTGGCTGGCACAGTCGTGTCCTGTGGGATCTTTAGCGGCTGCCCTGGCTTAGCGGGTTTTACAAGGTGAGGCGTAACGATGACGACAAGTTCCGTCTCACTGTTCTGGAACGCCTGGCTCCTGAACAGGGCTCCTATGACAGGGATTGATCCCAGCCAGGGCACCTGGTCAGTATCGCGGTTAGCAGTCGTCTGCAGCATGCCTGCAAGTGCAAAGCTTTGACCGTCCCGGAGTTCCACAGCTGTAGAGGCTCTTCGGGTGCTGAAAATGGGAAAGCCACTCGGGGAGAAAGAAGCTATGTCGCTGACCTCGGGGATGACCCTCAGATTGATCAGTCCCCGTTCGAGCACTGTCGGTGTGAAGAGAAGCTTCACACCAAACTCCTTATACTCAACGTTGATCTGACCATCATTTCCCACAGTCGTGACTGGAAATTCCCCACCCGCAAGAAATCTAGCAGTCTCACCAGATAGAGCCGTCAGATTCGGTTCTGCAAGAGTGCGGGCCAGACCCTTCTGTTCGAGAGCCTCTAAGTTCACCTCCACGTTGCCAATACCAAATCTGGCACTTACGTAAGGGGCGCTTGTGCTAGACAGCGGACTAGCCTGCGGGAACAAGGTATTTATACCCTGCTGACTGTTCACATTTCCGCCGATTAACGCTGCCGGGGGGCGAGGATTGGCGCCTTCAAGAAAACTATACTGGACGCCCAGCGCACGCGCTGCGTTTCTGTTCACTTCAGCGATGCGCACCTTCAACATCACCTGCTGCGGCGACTTGACCTTCGCAACATTAACGGTGGTGGGAGGCGCCAAGGATACGGCTTGTTCTACTGCGACGGCATCAGGAGATACGCCGCTAACGACTTCAGGGTTCACTTTGATGTCGACGACGCCGACAAGCTGCTTCTCTGCATTGAAAACCGAAACACTCGTGCTGCCTACGCGCTTTCCAAGAATATAAAGCGTCTGATCACTGATTGGGATGACATCGGCAACGTCAGGCTGCCCAACCAGAACCTCCTGAAAAGGAAAACTGAGACGCTGCGTCCGCGACTTGTTCACGGTGATCGTCAACTGAGTCAGTTTTGCCTCACTCGCCGTGCGCGTCACCGCTACAACGGGTTCCGCCGCTCTCAAGGGCTCTCCAGAGGCAAGCAATCCGAGCATGACGGAGAATGCTGTACCGAAGCACCGCCAGCTCCATTTCCGACGGGAACGAACCATTCCGTTCTGCGGACGACAAAACCCATTTTGCATCATTTTATCTGGCCATAGGAGAGCGGAACGCGAGCAGAGAGTGGCTCGCGCATGAACCTAAACCAAGCTGCCGTGGTTTCGGGGCCACACTCGCCCGAAAAGGCACCTTTGGTCAGCCTTGGGTGGAACTGCAACGCCCCCAACAGGAGCGAACGAGTAAACTCCACCTGGACATTGCCGCGGCCGGCAGATGACTTGTGACGATCCGTCCGAATGGAAGACCTTCCACGCGTACCCCTCTCAGGAGTAGCTTCTTTGCCAGATAACTGGGCTCGAGTTGGGTTGCGTGGCTCAATCCAAAGCCCTGTGCTGGTGCCGCCCAACAGACGTCCCTAAACTCCCATACCACGGCTGTCATTGGGTACGCTATTTGGTTACCCATCGCTTTCACAGAAGCGGTACTCGTTCCAGCGGCCGCCCCGATCCAGGCACCGGTCAAATTCCAGATCGCCTCGGAGGATCCAACCTATGCAGCCTCCGACAGCAACTGCGCAGGCGATCATCGCAACAGCTGTTGTACGCTTCACAGTCATCATCAGGCCCTCCTCCTTCACGAGCGCCGCGTGGATCTGGCAATAGTCAGCTGCAGAATCTCGATGAGATGGTAATAGCAACAGTCGCAGTCTAGACTTGGGGTAAGGTCAGTCTTGCTGGCGTTCATCTCGCCGCTACTATCATCCCCCCTCTCCTGCTGGACCGTACCCTGTTTTGACCGGACAGGCGGCATAGCTCAATAGGGCATGGGGGTACACCTATGATTATGCCTATGTTGTCCGATCCCACAGCCCCGCTATCCTGTGTCGAAGTCATCACATGAATTCAGCGTCGGCGCCGCTGGAGCACCGCCGAAAGGTGCGCCTGGTCGAGGAGACCATGCGGCCCGGCATGTCGGTCCCATTCGCGGCCCGCCGCGCTGGCATCACGCCAAGCCAGCTCGTCGCCTGGAAACATCGGATGCTGGAAGGCGGGCATCACCCCGCTGCCAGTCCGGTCAAACGGGGTCCACCCCACCTGAGAGCAGGGCCTAGTTCGTGCTGCCTAATTGATGTGGCGCGTGAGCCATTTAAGGCTGGCCTTGTTTTTGTCGTGACTCAAGGGGCTGGAGGCACACGATGTCGACTGGTGGCGGGAGTAGATTTTTCGGCCTCGGGGCGCGCTTCCTGCGGGATGAGACTGGTGTGACCGCGATTGAGTACGCTCTCATCGGAGCTCTTGCCTCGCTTATGATTGTGGGCGGCGTCAGTTCAATAGGCACAACCTTGCAAGGTATTTTCGCAATTATTGCTGCAGCCATCTAAGGCGCCTCCGCGCCCGGATCTTTCCAGCGGAGAATGATGCAGTGGGGAGTTCAGATGGTCTCTGGCCTACAGCAGCTCCGCCGCTAGCGTGACCGACGCCGGCAAGGCTTAAGCGGAGAGAAACAGCGAGTTTGAAGCCTTCGGTGTGCTGGTAATGCGCCACTTCAGGGGGCCTAATGGGCGCCGGTCAGAGGGTAGTCGGCGAAGCCCCCAGCGAAGCGCTTGGGGGCTTTAGCGAAGGGCGGCTCAATCCCTCTTCCTTCAGAGAGAGAATGTAGGGCCGCTCGCGGCGTCAGCCGCGACCTTGGTTCTCGATATACTGCTTGAGGATCGACAAGGGCGCACCTCCGACCGATCCCGCGAAGTAGCTCGGTGTCCAGAGAACGCCCCGACTTTTCCGAACCGACCAGAAGGCGTGGATGGCAGGGAACTCCTGCTTCAGGCGTCGGCTCGACAC
>JAESFL010000614.1_pt1 | contig 22178 bp, 20 predicted proteins | sample 9269401 | NCBI WGS metagenome assembly JAESFL01 (sample SAMN14506025, study PRJNA617098) | algae metagenome | isolation source: Gloeocapsa sp. UFS-A4-WI-NPMV-4B04 and co-occurring heterotrophs from desert... | place: USA: Utah | collected 2006-10-01 | reverse complement strand
ACGTTGACATCGTAGGGGTCACAGGTTCGATCCCTGTCGCGCCCACCATCCCACCCCGATGGGATGGACGATAGAGACCAAGGCTCCGGAAACGGGGCCTTTTTCTTTGGCCCATCGACATTCCCGAACGTGGCCCGGCGCGCTCGACCGGCGTGCTGCGGAGATCCAATTCGAAACGAAAAAGCCCCGCCGTTTCCGGCAGGGCTCTCTCGCATGGTTTCCCTCCGATCCCGAAGGACCAGAGGGGGTCGATCAGGCGTGGGCCAGGGCCGCGTTCGGCACCGCCGCGTTGTTAGCGGCGTGGTGCTGCTTCAGCATCGGTCGCAGGACCGCGACAGCGAGGAAGGCGGCGATCAGGTCCATGGTAGCGACGGTGTAGAGCACCGACGACCAGGTGCCCGTGGCCTGCATCAGCAGGTTGCCGACCGGCACGAACAGGGCGGCGAAGCCCTTGGCGCAGTAGAGGACGCCGTAGATCTTGCCGATGTGCTTCGAGCCGAAGGTGTCGGCAGCCGTGGCGCTGAACAGCGAGTACACTTCGCCCCAGGCCAGGAACACGATGCCGGACAGGATCACGAAGGCCCAGGGGTTCGAGCCAAAGTAGCCCAACGCGACGATGCCGATGCCCTCCATCGCGAAGGCGATGAACATCGTCTTCTCACGGCCGATCCGGTCGGAGATCCAGCCGAAGAGCGGACGCGAGATGCCGTTCATGACGCGGTCGAGCATCAGGGCGAAGGGCAGGGCCGCCATGGCGAAGAAGTACAGGTTCACCTGGAAGTTCTTCACGCCGAGGTCGGTCGCGATGACGCCGAGCTGGGCCACCGCCATCAGACCGCCGGTCACCGTGCAGGTGAACATCAGCAGCATGACGTAGAAGACCGGCGTGCGCAGGGCTTCGCCGAGGGTGTAGTCGCGGCGGGTCTGCAGAACCTTGGTCGAGAACTTGACCTCGTCCTTGGCCGGCGAGCGCATGAAGATGGAGGCCAGGATGATGACCGTGCCCTGGATCAGGCCGAAGACGAAGAAGGCCTGGGCGTAGCTGCCGGCGTCGATCATCTTGGCGATCGGCAGGATCGTCAGGGCCGAGCCCGCACCGTAGCCGCCCGCGGTGAGACCGACGGCCAAGCCGCGCTTGTCCGGGAACCACTTCAGGGCGTTGTTGATGCAGGTGGCGTAGACGCAGCCGACGCCGATGCCGCCGAGGACGGAGCCGAGATAGAACCCGCTCAGCGAGGTGGCGTAGGAGTTCACGACCCAGGCCGCGCCGGTCATCAGGCCGCCGAACATCACGACACGGCTCGGGCCGTACTTGTCGATGAAGTAACCCTCGATCGGGGTCAGCCAGGTCTGGACGACGACGAAGATGGTGAAGGCGACCTGGATCGCGGCGCGATCCCAGCCGAAGGTCTTCTGGATCTCAGGAACGAACAGGGTCCAGGCGTACTGAATGTTGGCCGCAGCCACCATGCAGATGACGCCGAAAACGATTTGCAGCCATCGGTTTGACGATGGTGCCGACCGATCTGGGGCGGTGGACGATAGTGCCATGAGCGTGCTCCCTCGTGCCTGCACTGACGTGAAGGCTTGTTGTGTAGGTTTGGCGTGTCTTGCCTGAGTGGCGTCGGTGCAGGGTGTTGAAATTCCTTCCTCTGCCGGTCGGATCCGAGGGCCCGTCTCCTCCCGAGCAGTGGTATGCATTATTTGGTATGCCAGGCATGCAGGCAAGCGAAATAATGCGCAATCTGACACGAAAGTGAAGGCGTGGAAGGATGAAATCCCGGAACCCCACCGAAATCTGAAGCGAAGACAGAAGGTTCGCAGGCTGTGCGCCGCAGAGATTTGTGCGTTGCCGCAACCTTGACGCCGAAACGTCGTCTACCGCGAGCCAAAGGCCGACGGATCGGAAGATCCCGTCCAAAGCGGCGTCTTCAGAGCGTCTCGTGATGAGCTTCGCAGCGCGGGACGGCGGCGCTGCTATTACGAATGCGTTCCTGAAAAATAGCCAGGTCCCAACACGATCTGCGCTGGTGCGATCGGACGTTGTCCCGGCCAGGCGCCGTTCTTGCTTGAGGGCGCCCGCAGCCGGCGCGGACGGCTCGCGCCCCGCGCGAGGCCATCTCGCAGGAAATCACCTCGACAGGGCGCCTGATCCTTGCATCCTGTCGGGCGAGGCCAAGGAGGCACGCAATGCCCTATCGCCACACCGTCGGTCCCCGCACCCACGTCTTCGCCGATCTGGCGACTCTGATGGCGAAGGCGACTCCGGTACGCTCCGGCGATTGCCTCGCGGGCATCGCCGCCGAATCGGCCGAGGAGACCATGGCCGCCCGCTGGTGCCTGGCCGAGGTCCCGCTCAAGGAGATCCTGTCGCGCCCTCTGATTCCCTACGAGGAGGACGATGTCACTCGCCTGATTCTCGACGATCACGACGAGGCGGCGTTTGCCGAGATCGCCGGCCTGACGGTTGGGGATTTCCGCGAGTTCCTGCTCACCGCCCCCTCCGCGACGCTGGCGCGAATCGCGCCGGGCGTGACCCCGGAGATCGCCGCCGCGGTGAGTAAGATCATGCGCAACCAGGATCTGATCCTGGTCGCCCGGAAGTGCCGCGTGGTCACGCGCTTCCGCAACACGATCGGCCTGCCCGGCACGCTCGCGGTGCGGCTCCAGCCCAATCATCCGACCGACGATCCGGCGGGCGTCACCGCCTCGATCCTCGACGGTCTTGCCTATGGCTGCGGCGATGCGGTGATCGGCATCAATCCGGTCTCGGATTCGATCCAGACCATGGGCGCCCTGCTCACCCTGTTCGACGGCATCATCGAGCGTCTCGAGATCCCGACGCAGGCCTGCGTGCTCACCCACGTCACGACCACGCTCGACGCGATGAACCATGGTCTGCCGGTCGATCTCGTGTTCCAGTCGATCGCCGGGACGCAGAGGGCCAATGCCAGTTTCGGCGTTACCCTGCCGATCCTGCAGGAGGCGCACGAGGCGGCGCTCGCGCTCAAGCGCGGCACGCTCGGCGACAACGTGATGTATTTCGAGACCGGCCAGGGCTCGGCGCTCTCGGCGGATGCGCATCACGGCATCGACCAGCAGACCTTGGAGGCCCGTGCCTACGCCGTCGCCCGGCGCTACCGGCCGCTGCTGGTCAACACCGTGGTCGGCTTCATCGGGCCGGAATACCTCTATAACGGCAAGGAGATCATCCGCGCCGGGCTGGAGGACCATTTCTGCGGCAAGCTGATGGGCGTGCCGCTCGGGGTCGACGTCTGCTACACCAACCATGCCGAGGCCGATCAGGACGACATGGACACCCTGCTGACCCTGCTGGGGGCGGCCGGCTGCACCTACGTGATGGGCATCCCCGGCGCCGACGACGTGATGCTGAACTACCAGTCCACCTCGTTCCACGATCAGCTCTACATCCGCGAGGTGCTGGGCCTGAAGCGGGCGCCCGAATTCGAGGAATGGCTCGCCCGCATCGGTCTCACCGACGCGAGCGGCGCCCTTCTGCCCGGCGGAGCCGACGCCCGCCTGCTCACCGCCGCGCCGGATCTCGCCGCATGAGCACCGAAAGCGCCCCCCTCTGGCAGCGGCTCGCCCGCCTCACGCCCGCTCGGATCGGCCTCGGCCGCGCCGGCGCCGGCCTGCCGACCCGCGAGGTGCTGAAATTCGGCCTCGCCCACGCCCAGGCCCGCGATGCCGTGCACACCCCGATGGAGGCTGCCGAAATCACGGGTGCCATCGAGGCCTTGGGCTGGCCGACCGTGACCGTGGCCTCCGGCGCGGAGGACCGCGCGACCTATCTGCGCCGGCCCGATTACGGGCGCCACCTCTCGCCGGAGAGCCTGAAGGCGCTGTCCGATTCCGCGGGCGAGCCCGTCGATCTCGCCCTCGTCGTCGCCGACGGCCTCTCGGCGCGGGCGGTTCACGAGGGCGCCGCCGCCCTGCTCGCCGCCTTCAAGCCCCATGCCGAGCGGGCCGGCTGGCGCCTCGCCCCGGTCGTGATCGCCACGCAGGCCCGCGTCGCGCTGGGGGATGCCGTCGGCGCCGCGCTGAAGGCCCGCGCGGTGGTGGTGGTGATCGGCGAGCGCCCCGGCCTGTCCTCGCCCGACAGCCTCGGCCTCTACGTCACCTTCGATCCGAGGGCGGGGCGCTCGGATGCGGAACGAAACTGCATCTCCAACGTCCGGCCCGCCGGCCTGAGCTTCGAACTCGCCGCATTCAAGCTGAACTGGCTCCTGACCCAGGCCTTTTCCCGCGGGCTGACGGGCGTGAACCTGAAGGATGAGAGTGACCGACTGATCGAGGCGAGTATCCCCGATCCTGTCATCGGCCCGCGCTGAGTGTCTTCCACGAAACGCCCGCCGCGCCGCCGGCGTTGGAGCGAGTACGGCTCGGTGCTCGGGCGTTTCGTGAGGCACTCCAGGCCTGTTCGACGGTACTCGACAGCATTGCTGCGGGGAAAGAACCGGCTCTCGTCATTCCGCAAGTCCGGAAACGCCGGGGTGGAAGCGGGTGTCACTGCAGAGACTGATCTGCCGCGATACTCATGACCACCGGCCGCTCGTAAGATCTCCCGTTCCCAGGGAGAAGGCAGCCGGAAGTCTGGCTGAAAAATCATCTCCTCGCGGGAGCGCGGAGGATGGATGCACGTTGATGGTGCGAAGTCTTTCCGAAGCCGGCGCAAGCTCGGCTGTTGCGGCCCTGACACACCGCGAAAGCAACCTGACTTTGCCTTGAGCTGTGCCTTTGAGCGCCGCAATCCCACCATAAACCGGGACGACTTCCGGGGTCGCGGTAAACGCTGTCGCTCCAACGCCTTACCGCAGAGTTTCGAGGACGTCGAAGGACGTTTTTCCGCGTGAAGCCGTAGCGGGCGGCGCGGCCTCGGGGGCGTAACCGGACCGGGGCACGAGATCAGCGATGGACGCGCGTCAGACCGACAAGTCGAAGCTGCCGAGCCGGCACGTGACGGAAGGGCCCGAGCGCGCACCCCACCGCTCGTACCTCTACGCCATGGGTCTGACCACCGAGCAGATCCACCAGCCGCTGGTCGGCGTCGCCTCGTGCTGGAACGAGGCCGCACCCTGCAACATCTCGCTGATGCGCCAGGCACAGGCCGTGAAGAAGGGCGTCGCCGCCGCCAAGGGCACCCCGCGCGAGTTCTGCACCATCACCGTCACCGACGGCATCGCCATGGGGCACGGCGGCATGCGCGCCTCGCTGCCCTCGCGCGAGGTCATCGCCGACTCGGTTGAACTGACGATCCGCGGCCATTCCTACGACGCCCTCGTCGGCCTGGCCGGCTGCGACAAGTCGCTCCCCGGCATGATGATGGCCATGGTGCGCCTCAACGTGCCCTCGATCTTCATCTATGGCGGCTCGATCCTGCCCGGCTCGTTCCGCGGCCGGCCGGTCACCGTGCAGGACCTGTTCGAGGCGGTCGGCAAAGTCGCCGTCGGTGACATGAGCCTCGACGATCTCGACGAGCTGGAGCGGGTCGCCTGCCCCTCCGCCGGCGCCTGCGGCGCGCAGTTCACCGCCAACACCATGGCCACCGTCTCCGAGGCGATCGGCCTCGCGCTGCCTTACTCGGCCGGCGCGCCGGCTCCTTACGAGATCCGCGACCAATTCTGCGCGGCGGCCGGCGAGAAGGTGATGGAGCTGATCGCCAAGAACATCCGCCCGCGCGACATCGTCACCCGCAAGGCGCTGGAGAACGCCGCCGCGACGGTGGCGGCCTCGGGCGGCTCGACCAACGCGGCGCTGCACCTGCCGGCGATCGCGCACGAGTGCGGCATCGAGTTCACCCTGTTCGACGTCGCCGAGATCTTCAAGCGTACCCCCTACATCGCCGACCTGAAGCCCGGCGGGCGCTACGTGGCCAAGGACATGTTCGAGGTCGGCGGCATCCCGCTGCTGATGAAGACCCTGCTCGATCACGGCTACCTGCACGGCGACTGCCTCACCGTCACGGGCCGGACGATTGCGGAAAACCTCGCCAAGGTCGCCTGGAATCCGGATCAGGACGTGGTGCGCCCGGCCGACCAGCCGATCACCGTCACCGGCGGCGTGGTCGGCCTCAAGGGCAACCTCGCCCCCGAGGGTGCGATCGTGAAGGTCGCCGGCATGCCCGCGGAAAGCCAAGTCTTCACCGGTCCGGCCCGCGTCTTCGACGGTGAGGAAGCCTGTTTCGAGGCGGTGCAGAACCGCACCTACAAGCCCGGCGACGTTCTGGTCATCCGCTACGAGGGCCCGAAGGGAGGCCCCGGCATGCGCGAGATGCTCTCGACCACCGCCGCCCTCTACGGCCAGGGCATGGGCGACAAGGTGGCGCTGATCACCGACGGACGCTTTTCCGGCGCGACCCGCGGCTTCTGCGTCGGCCATGTCGGCCCCGAGGCCGCCATCGGCGGGCCGATCGGACTCCTGCGCGACGGCGACATCATCACGCTGGACGCGATCAAGGGGACACTCGACGTGGCGCTCTCCGACGAGGAACTGGCCCAGCGCCGGGCCGCGTGGACGCCGCGGGGCAATGCCGCGACCTCCGGTTACCTCTGGAAATATGCGCAGACCGTCGGGCCTGCGGTGAACGGCGCCGTGACCCATCCGGGCGGCGCCAGGGAGACGCAGAGCTATGCCGACATCTAGGACCGTCCCTCTCCGGCCCGCGCGGCCGGCCGGGGTCGATCTAGGTCGGCTCCGCGCGGGTCTGCTCGCTGGATTTTTGGGGTTCGCGCTGGCGATCGCCGCCGTCGATCCCGGCACGGCGCTCGACGCGACGGCCCGCACGCCGGTCCCCGAGAAGGGGTACCGCTCGGGCCGCGACGCCCTGCGCTCGGGCGTGCGCGACTACAATGCGGGCGACAAGCAAGGCGCCGTGCGTGCGCTCGAATACGCCGCCGACCAGGGCCAGACCCTGGCGCTGTGGAAGCTCGGCCGCATGTACGCGGACGGCGACGGCGTGCCCCACGACGATCTCAAGGCGTTCGAGTATTTCTCGCGCATCGCCGACGACAACACCGACGATTCGCCCGACACCCCGAATTCCGGCGTGGTGGCGAGCGCCTTCAACGCGCTCGGCACCTACTTCCTGGAGGGGATCAAAGGCACCTACGTGCGCCCGAACGCCGAGCGCGCCTACGACATGTTCAACTACGCGGCGTCGTATTTCGGCGACCCCAACGCACAGTACAACCTCGCCCGGCTCTATCTCGACGGCACTGGCGTCGAGCAGGATCCGCGCAAGGCCGCGCGCTGGTTCAACCTCGCCGCCGAGAAGGGGCACCGTCCGGCCCAGGCACTGCTCGGCGACATGCTCGTCAACGGCACCGGCGTCCAGCGCCAGACCGTGAAGGGCCTGACTTGGCTCGCCATCGCCCGCACCGGCGCGCAGGGCACGGCGGATACCTGGATCGTCAACCTCTACGACAAGGCCTGGGCCTCGGCGAGCGAGGCCGACCGGGCCGACGCGATGGCGCAGGCACAGTCGCTGCCGACAGGCTCGACCCGGCGGCGGCGGTGAGGCAGCCGCACCCGGCGCGGGAAATGTCCCGGACGTCTATGGTCGGAGGGCGCGCGCGGGTGTAGATTTACGTCTGGGACCCCGATGAAGAAGCGTGCTCGCTCAACAGGCCGTATCCGTGCCCGCCGCCTTGCCTTAGGCGGCGGATCGCGCGAGCGTGTCCGTCCGCGCCCAGAGTCTCGGGCGATCGAACAGTCCGCCCGAGACTCTGGTGACGTGACGCTTGTCTCGGAACAGACTTTCGACGTCTTGCTGGCGCTTCTCGACAAGCCGCCCGAGGTCTCGGACGAACTCCGGCACGAGGTTGCGCAACGGCGCTGGAAATGATCGCCGGACGGTCGATCCTCACGGCGTGCGAAGCAAGGCCGCGATCGTCGCCATGGGCACCGCCATCCGAACGGTGTCCTCACCCGTATTGCTGATCGGGACGAACCCGTAATGGGTGTAGAGTCGTTGCGCCTTCTCGCCGACGGCATCGACGCTGGCGAGGGCTCCACCGCCATGCTCGTGTGCAACGAGTATGCGACTGAGTGCTGCCAGCATCAAATCGCGTCCAAAGCCGCGTCCTTGAACGCTGCGATCGACGGCAAGGCGCGCGATGAGCCAAGCGGGGATGGTCGGCGGTGTTCCATGGGGGCGGAGCCTTCGGGGCAGTTCGGCCCGGATAACGACGCTCGGAGCCAAGCCGAAGAACGCCCCCACTTGCAGCGTCTCTGCCAGAGTAGCAACGAAAACCCGAGTGAGGCCCTGCCGGTCGTTGGCGAACCCGCGCTCGCGCAACCATGAAGCCTGTCCGCGCTGATCGGCCGGCCCTGCATCGAAGCCCGCTACCAGATGGTGTCCGCTCAGACGTTCAAGCTCGCCGAGTTCCATCAATCGTCTCCGAGAGCAAGCGGCCGCCTATGAGGGAGCCCGATCACCCGTCGCTCAGCTCCACCGTCACCGGCACGTGGTCGGAGGGCTTCTCCAGCCCACGCAGATGCTTCTGCACGGAGGCCGAGACGAGGCGATCGGCGGCTTGCGGCGAGAGCAGCAGGTGGTCGATGCGGATGCCCTGATTCCGCGGCCAGCATCCGGCCTGATAATCCCAGAAGGTGTAGAGCCCGGCGCTCGGCTCGCAGGCCCGCAGGCCGTCCGTGAACCCTTCCGCCAGAAGCGCGCGGAAGGCGCGGCGGGTCTCGGGCAGGAACAGCGCGTCCTGCGTCCAGGCGGCCGGATCGGCGGCGTCCTCCGGCTCGGGGATGACGTTGAAGTCGCCCGCCAGCACCAGCGCCTCCTCGGTCGCCATCAGGGCGCGGGCATGGGTCCGCAGGCGGGCCATGAAGGCGAGCTTATAGGCGTATTTCGGCCCCGGCGCGGGGTTGCCGTTCGGCAGGTAGATCGAGGCGATCCGCACCGGCGCCGTGCCCTCGCCGTGCACCAGCGCCTCGATGTAGCGCGCCTGCTCGTCCTCGGCGTCGCCCGGCAGGCCGCGCAGCAATTGGGTGTATTGCAGCGGCGCGCGCACCAGCAGGGCGACGCCGTTATAGGCCTTCTGCCCCAGCGTCTCGACCGCGTAGCCCGCCGCCTCGATCTCGGCCCGCGGGAAGGCCGTGTCCTGGCATTTCAGCTCCTGCAGGCAGACGACGTCGGGCTTGGCCTCGTCGAGGAAGCCCAGCAGGTGGCCGACCCGCTGCTTGATCGAATTGACGTTCCAGGTGGTGATCCGCATGGGGCTCGGAGGTGGCTCGGCCGGAGGGGCTCCCGTCATCGGGCCTTCGCGCGGCCCTGGCAAGGCACCTGGGCTTGAGCGGGCGCGGAGGAGATCATCATGGACGCGTCGTGGTTCGAGCCGGTTCGGGCCTATTGCGAGCGCGGCGATGCCGGCTTCTGGGCCGAGCCGATCAATGCCCTGACGAACGCCGCCTTCCTCATCGCGGCCGGGCTCGCGGCGCGGCGCGCCCGTGGCGACGGCCCGGTCCTGGCACTCGCCGCCGTGACCTTCGTGGTGGGGATCGGCTCGTTCCTGTTCCACACGCTGGCGAACCGCTGGTCGATGCTGGCCGACGTGATCCCCATCGCCGTCTTCATCTACGGCTACTTCGCGCTGGCCATGGTCCGCTTCTTCGGCCTCCGGCCGCCGGCAGCGACTGCCCTCACGCTGGGCTTCGCCACCCTGAGCTTCGGCCTGACGCCGGCCCTCGATGCGCTGACCGGGCGCTCGGTCTCGGCTCTCACCAACGGCTCGATCGACTACGCTCCGGCGATCCTGGCGCTGCTCGGCGTCGGCCTCGCGCTCCTGAGGCGGTCGCCCGCCGCCGCCCGCTCCGTGCTCGCCACCGCCGGTCTCTTCCTCGTCTCACTCGCCTTCCGCACGGTGGATGTCGGCGTCTGCGCGCACTTGCCGCTCGGCACGCATTTCCTCTGGCACGGGCTCAACGCGGTGGTGCTCTACCGCCTGCTCGCCGTGGCAGCCCGGTTCAGGTCCGAGCGCCGGGCCTGAAGCGCGCCTCGGTGACAAGCTTGACGATTCGTCTCCAGCGCGGACAATTCCCGCTCGAACAAGGGCGGCGGCCGGCGATGGGCCGATGCCGCGGGGGATTGGATCGTGATCGGACGCACACGTCTCCTCCTGGCCGCCCTGTGCCTTGCCGTGTCGGGAGGGCGGGCCGCCTCCGAGACGGTTCAGGACGGACAGCTCTGGATCAACACCACCCTGTTCGGGTCGGTCGGGGATCTGGCCTTCTTCGCCGAGGTTCAGCCGCGCTTCGGCAACGGCATCTCGCAGCTCGATCAGCTGATCCTGCGCCCGGCGATCGGCTGGAAGGTCAATGACAGGCTCACGCTCTACCAGGGCTACGCCTATGTCGAGACCCGCGGCGGGACGGGCCCCGTGCGGTTCGAGGATCGCAGCTTCCAGGAGATCAACTGGAAGATCGGCGAGATCTCCGGCGTGAAGGTCTCCTCCCGCACCCGCTTCGAGCAGCGCTGGCAGTCCGCCGGGCGGGACGTGGGCTTTCGCCTGCGCGAGAACCTGCGATTCGCCAAGGCGCTGACGCAAGAGAAGGACAGCGTCTCGGCGGTCGGATGGGTGGAGGCGTTCGTGGCGCTGAACGACACCGATTGGGGCACCCGCGCCGGCTTCGATCGCGTCCGCACCTTTGTCGGGCTCGAAGTCCCGATCGGCGGGGAATCGACCGTCGAGGTCGGCTACATGAACCAGACCGCGCGGGCATCGGCCGGCGGCACGGAGGTGGATCACATCCTGTCCCTGAACCTGTCCGTGCGGAACTGAACCGGGACCTGAAGTCCGCAGGATGCGGCGCGGGTCTAAAGCCTCGTCCCGAAAGCCGGTGGCCACCTTTCGGGGTGAGGCTCTACCCTCCGATCCCGCGCGCCTTCAGGCTGTCGCCGATCTCCTCCAGGGCGGTCGGGTCCTCGATGGTCGGCGGCATCGAAAATTCCTCGCCGTCGGCGATGCGCTTCATCGTGCCGCGCAGGATCTTTCCGGAGCGCGTCTTCGGCAGGCGGCCGACAGTCAGTGCCAGCTTGAAGGCGGCCACGGGGCCGATCTCCTCACGGATGCGGGCGACCAACTCGCGCTCGATCGTCTCCGGGTCCTTGGCAACACCGGCCTTGAGCACCACGAAGCCGCAGGGCGCCTCGCCCTTCAATGAATCGCGGATGCCGATCACCGCACATTCGGCGACGTCCGGATGCGAGGCCAGCACCGCCTCCATGCCGCCGGTGGAGAGGCGATGGCCGGCGACGTTGATGATGTCGTCGGTCCGGCCCAGCACCGTGACGTAGCCGTCCGCATCCACCACGCCCGCATCCGAGGTGTCGTAGTAGCCGGGGAAGGTCGAGAGATAGCTCTGGCGGAAGCGCGCGTCCGAGCCCCACAGGGTCGGCAGGCAGCCCGGCGGCAGCGGGAGCTTGAGGGCGATGGTGCCCATCGTACCGGGCGGGACAGGCTCGCCGGATTCGTCGAGCACGTGGAGGTCGTAGCCCGGCATCGGCTTGGCGGTGGAGCCGTATTTCACCGGCAGCCGCTCGATGCCGATCGGGTTGCCGGCGATCGCCCAGCCGGTCTCGGTCTGCCACCAATGGTCGACCACCGGCCGCTCCAGCGCCCGCTCGGCCCAGGCCACCGAATCCGGATCGGCCCGCTCGCCGGCCAGGAACAGGGCGCGGAACTTCGACAGATCGTAGCCGCCGATCTGGTCGGCCCGCGGATCCTCCTTCTTGATCGCGCGGAGCGCCGTCGGCGCGGTGAACAGGGTGCAAACACCGTGCTCGGCCGCGACCCGCCAGAAGGCGCCGGCATCCGGCGTACCGACCGGCTTGCCCTCGTAGAGCACCGTCGTGCAGCCGTGCAGCAGCGGCGCGTAGACGATGTAGGAATGGCCCACCACCCAGCCGATGTCGGAGGCGCAGAAATAGACCTCGCCGGGCGCGACACCGTAGAGGTTAGCCATCGACCATGTCAGCGCGACGCAGTAGCCGCCGCTGTCGCGCACCACGCCCTTGGGGCGCCCGGTCGTGCCCGAGGTGTAGAGGATGTAGAGCGGGTCGGTCGCTGCGACCGGCACCGGGTCGGCCCGGCGCCCGGCCGCGCGGGCCCGCGCGAGGCTCTGGGCCCAAACGCGGTCGCGCCCCTCGATCAGGCTGGCTTCGGCCTGCGGTCGCTGCAGGATCAGGCAGGCGTCGGGCTTGTGGCTGGAACGCTCGATCGCCGCATCGAGCAGGGGTTTGTAGGCGACGGTGCGGGCCGGCTCGATGCCGCAGGAGGCGGCCAGGATCACCTTGGGCGCGGCATCCTCGATCCGGGCGGCGAGTTCGTTGGCGGCGAAGCCCCCGAACACCACCGAGTGGATCGCGCCGATCCGGGCGCAGGCCAGCATCCCGAACAGGGCTTCCGGCACCATCGGCATGTAGATCACGACACGGTCGCCGTGACCCACGCCGAGGTCGCTCAGCAGGCCGGCGAGCACCGCCACCTCGTCGCGCAGCGCGCCGTAGGTGATCGTGCGCCGGGTACCGGTGACGGGCGAATCATGGATGATTGCGGCCTGGTCGGCACGGCCGCCTTCCGCATGCCGGTCGACGGCGTTGCGGCAGACATTGAGCCGGGCATCCGGGAACCAGCGGCCGTAGACGCCCTGCTCCGGATCGAAGGCGCGGGTCGGCGCAACATCCCAATCGATCGCCGCGGCGGCCTTCAGCCAGAAGCCCTCCTTGTCGGCGAGCGAGGCGGCGTGAAGGGCGGCGTAGGCACCGTCAGTAGGCGGGGCGACGGACATCGGCGTTTCCTCGTGCGGCCGGTTGGCCCGGCCCGTTCGAGGACGATGATAGCGCGGAATTCTCCGCCGCGCGCCGGCCAGACAGCAGAACCGCCGCGCTGGTGTCCCAGGCGGCGGTGAGGGCATGGTCCGAGTTCGGAGAGGAGCCGGCGACGTCTTCCGGGACGCGGCCGGCCGGAGGGCTGCTAGTGGAGGGTGTCTCCGCGCAGGCGCTCGATTTCGTCCTTGAGGTGCAGTTTCTTGCGCTTGAGTTCGGCGATGCGGAGATCGTCACTGGCGAGGGATTGCATCGCGTGGTGAAGCTCGCGCTCCAGGGCTTCGTGCTTGGCGGCGAGCTGGCTCAAATGCGTCTGCAAGGACATGAGGTGTCGCTCCTGTCACTGTTTCGGACGGGGGTAGACTGGCACAGGATGGCGGGCGTGTCGAAGCCATTCGGCGGCAAAATGGATGAGTCCGTAACAAGGTGATTTCAAATCTTCAGGAGTGGGGGTGAAGTGACGGTCGGGGCTAAACTTGACCGTTGCCAGCTCCGACGGGGCGGGAGAACCCGGTTCTGCGCCTTGCCCCACGGTCGGGCTTGGCGCATGGTCGCCCCCGGTCAAGGCCGGTGATGTGTTTCGAGCAATGATGGCGGACGAGGTTGCCAACGATGCGGTCGCGGATCCGGCCGGGGAACTCAGTCGGTTGCGGGAAGAGCACCGGGATCTCGACGAAGCCATCGAGGCGCTGAAGCTCAGCGTCGCCATCGATCAGCTCCAGTTGCAGCGGCTGAAGAAGCGCAAGCTGGTTCTGCGCGACCGGATCACCCATCTCGAAGATCAGATCACGCCGGACATCATCGCGTAGGAAATCGCGTAGGAAGAGGCCGGGCGACGATACGGCCTTCTTCTGAAGGCGTGGGCCTGGCCTCTGTCATGGCGAGGCGGAGCCGTGGCAATCCCGGGCGCGATCTATCCGGAGAAGTCGCGCTCTGGATTGCTTCGTCCCCGCCTCCCGATGACAGGGTTGGCACAGCGCCGGTTCGATCAGCCGGAAACCGTCTCATCCTGACCAGCACCGTGCTGGTGCGCTGTCGTCTGCGGCTTGGGCCGCGAGATAAGTTACTTGGCGAGATAGGCCGAGACGCTGGACACGCGGGTCCCGACCATCCGGACCGCCTTGCGCAGGCGTTCGTCGGAGACCTGGAGCAGATCGGCCCAGTGCTTGCGGGTGGTGCTGTCGTGGATGTCGATATGGGTCGTGTTGCGGGCGCGCAGGTTCTGGTCCACGGAGGACATTTGAGGGCTCGCTGAAATCAAGGGGACCGGCCACCGATGGCCGTTTCCTTCACAACGCGGTCGGTCGATTTCGGCTCCGGGCGATACGGCGGGAATCCGCGAGATTTTTGCAAGGTTCGGGCGATCCTCGGAGTATCGGCGCGTGGCCGCCCGACACGTCGCTCAACACCTTGCCGAGCCACCTGCCTTGCCGGGGTGCAGCGCGCCCTGTTATTCGGCCTTCTCGCGGGCTGACAGGCCCGCTCCCTCTGTCATGGGCCAGACGACGATGCTGGGATCGCCCCCGGTCGCGATCATCATGGGAAGCCAGTCGGACTGGGCAACCATGCGCAATGCCGCCGAGACGCTGGACGCGCTCGGCGTCGCCTACGATGCCCGCATCGTCTCGGCCCATCGCACCCCGGACCGGCTCGTCGCCTTCGCCAAGGGCGCGCGGGAGGCCGGCTTCAAGGTGGTGATCGCGGGCGCGGGCGGCGCGGCACATCTGCCCGGCATGGCGGCGGCGATGACGCCGCTGCCGGTCTTCGGCGTGCCCGTCGAGTCCAGGGCGCTCTCGGGCCAGGACAGCCTGCTCTCCATCGTGCAGATGCCCGCCGGCATCCCCGTCGGCACCCTGGCGATCGGCCGGGCCGGCGCCGTCAATGCCGCCCTGCTCGCCACCGCCGTGCTGGCGCTGACCGATGCCGACTTGGCCGAACGGCTCGACGCATGGCGCGCCCGCCAGACCGAGGCCGTCGCCGAGCGTCCGGACCCTTTGCAAACCTGATTTTGGCAAGCCTGACCTCACAAGCCTGACAACGACACGAATCACCATGGCTTCTTCCACGTCCACGCCGAACGTCCGGCCCGGCGGCACCCTCGGCATCGTCGGCGGCGGCCAGCTCGGGCGCATGATCGCGCTCGCCGCGGCCCAGTACGGCCTCAAGGTCCACATCTACGCCCCCGACGCCGACAGTCCGGCCTTCGACGTGGCCCATGCCCACACGCTCGCGCCCTATGACGACGCGGCGGCGCTCGCTGCCTTCGCCGATGCCTGCGACGTCGTCACCTACGAGTTCGAGAACATCCCCCACGCCACCGCCGCGGTGCTGGCCGAGCACGCGACCCTGCGCCCGAGCGCGACGGCGCTGCTCACCACGCAGGATCGCCTCTCCGAGAAGGATTTCGTCACGTCGCTTGGCATCCCGACGGCGCCCTACCGGGCGGTCGACACGGTCGAGGATCTGATCCGGGCCCTGGAGGTGCTGGGCCGTCCCGCCGTGCTGAAGACCCGGCGCTTCGGCTATGACGGCAAGGGCCAGCGGATGATCCGCGAGGGCGACGACCCGGCCGCCCTTTTGGCCGAGTTCAAGGGCGTGCCCTGCATCCTCGAAGGCTTCGTGCCGTTCGAGCGCGAGATCTCGGTGGTCGCCGCCCGCGGACCCGATGGCGCGTTCGCGGCCTACGACCCCTGCGCCAACGAGCACCGCGACCATATCCTCGCCCTCACGCGCGTGCCCGCGCCGGGGCTGACGCGCGCGACCGGTGAGGCGGCCATCGCCATCGCTCGCTCCATCGCCGAGGCGCTGGACTATGTCGGCGTGCTTGCGGTCGAGATGTTCGAGATCGCCGGGGCTGACGGCGCCGCCCGCCTCGTCGTCAACGAGATCGCGCCGCGCGTGCACAATTCCGGGCACTGGACGATCGAGGGCGCGCTGACCTCCCAATTCGCGCAGACCGTGCGCGCCGTCTGCGGCTGGCCGCTGGGCGACACCGCCCGCACCGGCGGCATGGCGGTGGAGATGGAGAACCTCATCGGCGATCAGGCCGAGGCCTGGGCCGGACTGCTGGCGGAGCCGGGTGCCCACCTTCACCTCTACGGCAAGGCCGAGGCCCGCCCCGGCCGCAAGATGGGCCACGTCACCCGGCTCGGAGTGCCTCAAAAAACGCCCGCTCACTGACCGTTCTCGCTCTGGCGCGGGCAGCGGGCGTGCTGTGAGAGACACTCAAGCTGCCCGGCTGAGGTGCTCCCCGGCGAAATCGCCGCCGGTTCGGCGCGAGGGCGCGCATCGAGCGACTCCGACGCTGAGCCGTTCGATCTGTCGCCTCTTCGCAACAGCAAACCTCCGTCGAACCCCGTTCGGTGCCTCGGCCGAAGCGTTGAAGACGCGAGCCACACCTTCGCCACATCCCGAGGTTTCAGCGGAGAGGACAGGGCGTTCGCGGAAAGCACGGTGCGCGTTCTACCGGTCTTCGCCGGACGAACGAGCCCGCTCTTGACCGGTTTCGGCTCAAAAACCTCCGCTTCACGGCCCGCGCCGGCCATGCGGATGTTTTGCGAGACCGTTTAAGCGCCCATTCACCGTGTTGCGGCAGCGTGCGCGCGACGGGATGATCCGGGCCCTTGAGGGGCCGCCGCGGAGATCCGGACGAGCGGGCGCGGGGGAGAACGTGAAGATGATCGGGATGACGCTGGACGGACGCAAGGCGGGGCTGATCGGGGCCCTCGCGCTGACGGCCGCGGCGCTGGCCGGCTGCGAGACCTATGGCAGCGCGACCGCCCCGCGCCAGTTCGCGGTGCTGGAGACCGACACCACGGGCGCCACCAACGTCAACATCGCCTCGCTCAGCGACGTGATCTCGCGCAACCCCTCGGATGCCGGCGCCTACGTCACCCGCGGGGCCGCCTATGCCCGCTCGGGCCAGTTCGGCGAGGCGATCACCGATTTCTCGAAGGCGATCCAGCTCGATCCGAACTCGGCCTCGGCCTACAACAACCGGGCGCTCGCCTACCGCCAGACCGGCCGCAACGACGCCGCGATGCAGGATTTCTCGAAGGCGATCGCCACCGATCCGAACTTCTCCGCCGCCTATATCGGCCGGGCCAACCTCGAGCGCGCGCAGGGCGACCTCAACGGCGCGCTCAACGACCTCAACGTCGCGATCCGTCTCGCCCCCGAATCGGCCGAGGCCTACCACGCCCGCGGTCTCGTGCGGCAGAAGCAGGGCCAGAACCCGGAGGCGATCGGCGACTTCGCGGCCGCGATCGACCGCAATCCCTTCGTCGCCGCGCCCTACGCCGCCCGCGGCCAGAGCCTGATCTCGCTGGGCCAGTACGACAAGGCGATCGAGGACTTCAACGCGGCGCTCAATGTCAACGCGAAGGATGCCGGGTCCTGGGCCTATCGCGGCCTCGCCTACGAGAAGACGAACCGCCGCAAGGAGGCGAGCGAGAGCTACCAGCAGGCGGCTCGCCTCGACCCCAACAACGCCGTGGCCAAGCAGGGCGTCGGCCGCATGCAGGGCGGCCTGTTCTAAGTGTCTCTCACAAAACGCCCGTCGCGCTGTCCTCGCCAGGGCGAGAACGGTCGGTGACTGGGAGTTTTGTGAGGCACTCTAAGACGTCGCCCGTTTCGAAAGTCCGGCGGACCGCCTTTCGGGGCGATGCGCGAGCGCCGTCGCCGATCTGATGGCATCAGGTCGGCGGCCGCGATCCTGGCGTCAACGCGTCTCCTTTCGAGAGGCCGGCGCACCTCCCCGTCGAAAGGCGCAGCGCAACACCATCGCTGAGAGCCGGCCGCCGAATCTCGAGGAGGCGTCCGGCCGCTCCACTGGCGAGCCCGGCTTCCGGTTGCGGGCAACGTGAAACCTGTGAGCGAGGCTCCGCGAAAAGCATTTCCCGGTCTATACTCCCATCCCGACGCGATCCCGAACGGATCGGGGCGAGTGGAGGGTAGGCCGATGTCGGATGGATCCGAGCTGCTCAACGGACGGCGTGTCCTCGTGGTCGAGGACGAGTACTTCATCGCCGATGATATGCGGCGTGTGTTCGAGGAGAACGGGGCGCAGGTGATCGGTCCCGTCGGGAACATCGACGACGCCCTGGCGATGATTGCGGAACCCCCCCGCATCGACGGCGCGGTCCTCGACATCAACCTGCGCGAGGTCATGGTCTTCCCGGTCGCCGACGCGCTCAGGGCCCGCGGCGTGCCGTTCGTCTTCGCCACCGGCTACGAGGAGAACGCCGTTCCGAACCGCCTGCGGGACGCGATCCACTGCGAGAAGCCGATCGAGCCGGCGCGCCTTGCCGAGGCGCTGTTCGGCCAGGCCGTCGCCTGCTGAGCGCGGGCATCGTCCCTCGAATCGACCGCGGGCCCGACGATCGCGTTGCCGCCGCCGGGCGCGTTCAGCCCGGCGCGTTCTCCGGCCTCCGGTGCTCGCAGGCGATGCGGCGGACCGTGCCGGTGTTCGAGCGGTAGACCACCGTCTCCGTCTCGATCAGGCCGGGGCTGAAACGCACGCCCGAGAGCAGGGCCCCGGTGGTCACGCCGGTGGCCGCGACGATGACGTCGCCCCGGGCCATGTCGTGCATGTCGTATTTCCGGTTCGGCTCGGTGATGCCCATCTTCGCCGCCCGCGCCCGCTTGTCGGCGGAATCGAGGATCAGCCGGCCCTGCATCTGCCCGCCGATGCAGCGCAGCGCGCTCGCGGCGATCACGCCCTCCGGCGCGGCGCCGGTGCCCATGTAGATGTCGACGCCGGTCTCGTCGGGCTTGGTGCAGTGGATGATCGCGGCGATGTCGCCATCCGAGATCAGGCGGATGCTGGCGCCGGTGTCGCGCACGGCGGCGATCAGGTCCATGTGCCGGGGCCGGTCGAGGATGATCGCGGTGACGCCTGCGGGCTCGACGCCCTTGGCGCGGGCGAGCGAGGCGATGTTCTGGGCCGGGCTCCAGTCGAGATCGACCGTGCCGGGCGGGTAGCCGGGGCCGATGGCGATCTTCTGCATGTACACGTCGGGCGCGGCGAGCAGCGAGCCGCGCTCGGCCAGCGCCATCACAGCGATGGCGCCCGGCATGTCCTTGGCGCAGAGCGTGGTGCCTTCCAGCGGATCGACCGCGATATCCACGGACGGACCGTTGCCGGTGCCGACGGGCTCGCCGATGAACAGCATCGGGGCCTCGTCGCGCTCGCCCTCGCCGATCACCACGCGGCCCTCGATCGGCAGCACCATCAGTTCGGCGCGCATGGCATCGACGGCGGCCTGATCCGCCTCCTTCTCGCGGCCGTGGCCGCGCAGGCGGGCTGCGGCGATGGCGGCGGCCTCCGTCACCCGCACCAGTTCGAGCGTCAGGCCCCGCGCCGTGGGATCGCTGAAGATCCCGGTATTGGCCACCGACATCGCGCTTCGTTCCTTATCCCCTGGGTCCGGCCTGTTTTCGGCCGGTGCCGATTGCCGGCCATCGCCCCGGCTGCGCCCGAGCGCGTGCGGGACGAGACGCGATGTGATGCTGTTTCGTTCCTGAACCGGATGTTACCTCCGGCAGCATCTTGCCGGAAGCGCGGCCGGCCTCCGGCCTATTCGCGCTCGATCCGGATCAATTGCGGCGCCTCGGCGAGCAGGCCGTCGCGGTCGATGGCGGCCAGCGCCTTGCGGACATTGCCCTCGGTGGCGGCGTAGGTGATCAGCACCAGCGGCACCGGCTGGCCGGACAGGCCCTGCGGGTCGCTGGAGGCGGCCTTGGCCGAGCGGCGCTGAACGATGCTCTCGATCGAGATGTTGGCCTCCGCCATCCGGGTGGCGACGCCGGCCGCGACGCCGGTCCGATCGTGAACCGTGAGGCGGATGTAGTAGCCGCCCTCGTGGCGCTGCATCTCGACCCGCCGGGGGCTTGCGAGGTTCGCCACCGGCTGCCCAAAGGTCGGGCGCACGACACCGGACGCCACATCGGTGATGTCGGCGACGACCGCGGAGGCCGTGGCCGCCCCGCCGGCGCCGGGGCCGACCAGGGTCAGCTCGCCGACCGCGTCGGCATCGACTGTGACGGCGTTGGTCACGCCCATCACCTGGGCGATGGCCGAGGCCTTCGCCACCATGGTCGGGTGCACCCGCTGCTCGATGCCCTCGGCGGTCGCCTGTGCGACGCCCAGCAGCTTGATACGGTAGCCGAGTTCGTCGGCCATGGTGAGGTCGAGGGGCTGGATCGCCGAGATGCCCTCGACGGAAACACCCTCGGCGTCGATCTCCACGCCGAAGGCGAGGCTCGTGAGAATGGCGAGCTTGTGGGCGGTGTCGAAGCCCTCGACGTCGAAGGTCGGGTCGGCCTCGGCGTAGCCCAGCGCCTGCGCGTCCTTGAGGCAGGCTTCGAAGGTCAGTCCCTCCGCCTCCATGCGGCTGAGGATGTAGTTGCAGGTGCCGTTGAGGATTCCGTAGACGCGGCTGATCGTGTTGCCGGTCAGCCCCTCGCGGATCGCCTTGATCACCGGGATGCCGCCGGCCACCGACGCCTCGTAGGCGAGCGCCACGCCGCGCTCCTCGGCCAGGCGGGCGAGCGCCGCGCCGTGATGGGCGAGCAGCGCCTTGTTGGCGGTCACGACATGCTTGCCGGCGCCGAGCGCCGCCTCGACCGCTGCCTTGGCCGCCCCTTCCGAGCCGCCGACGAGTTCGACGAACACGTCGATCTCGCCCGAGCGCGCCAGCTCCACCGGATCGTCGAACCAGTGCAGGCCCGAGAGGTCCACGCCGCGGTCGCGGCTCCGGTCGCGGGCGGAGACGGCGGTGACGGTGATGGTGCGGCCGGTCGTGGCGGTGAGCGCCTCGGCGCGGCGGGCGACCATGCCCAGGACGGAGGCACCGACCGTGCCGAGCCCCGCGATACCGAGGCGAAGGGTCTGCGTCATGGGAGTTCGCACCGTGATCGACGTTGGCACCGGATCCGTTCCGGATCGCCGCCCGCTATCCACGGCCGCTCGAGAACCCGCTTCGGAAGCGGTGGGGCGAGGGGCGTCGGGACACATCCGGAACGGCGCGCACTTCTGCAACGATTTGGGGGCGGTGCGCAAGGAAACGGGGCGGCAAGGAAACGGCACGGCAAGGGAAACGGGGCAGCCCGCATGTGCCGCCCGGTCCTCCGGCTCAGGGATCCGGTCACAGGTGTTTCACCGCACGCCCGACTCGCGCGGGACCCACGTGGCGGCCGGCAGAGAAACGGCATGCCGAAGATTGGCCTCAAACCACGCGTTCTTCTCCCCGATGGCACTGCCACGCTTGAGCCGCGGGCTCGGCGGTGGTGCCGACGGTGATGCGACCGCGCTCGGCGCGATTCTGAGGAGTTTCGACGATGAGGAACATCCTTCTCGGCGGTGTTGTGGCCGGCGCCCTGGCGCTCGGCGCCGCGCCCGCCGCTCAGGCACGCGACGGCATCGGGCCGGGCGGGGCGGCGGCGCTCGGCCTGCTCGGCGGCCTCGCCGTCGGCGGCGCCATCGCGGCGGCCAACGATCCCTACTATCCGGGCAAGCCGGTCTACCGGGCACCCCCGCCGCCGGTCTATGTCGAGGGGCCGATCTGCCACTTCGAGCGCCGCGAGACCATCGACCCCTACGGCGACATCTATGTCCGGCGCGTGCGCGTCTGCGAGTGAGGCCGCTTCTCTCCTCCCTTCGGGGAGGAGTCGGTTTCAGCGCAGTTGCAGGCTGTCCACCACTTGGCGGAACAGCGGTAGCATCTGCTCCCGCTGGTCGGCGCGGGTGACGCCGACCGCGCGGATATAGCCGTCCGGGTTGAAGCGGATCGTCTGCGAGACCACCACCGGCTGGCCCGAGGGGATGTCGGTGGCGCGGGCCACGATCTCGTGCCAGTCGACGCCGTTCTGCCGGTAGCTCTGTGAGCGCTCGACCACGAAATCCTTCATCGTTTGGTTGGCGTAGAGCGAGGCGCGGGCGAAGCCGTCGCGCTGCTCCTGGGGCGTGGCCTGCTGCACCGCCTGGGCGATCACCAGAATCGGCTGTTCCAGGTTCGAGACCTGATCGCGCGGGCCGAGGGTCAGCAGCACGGAATTGCCCGCCAGCGCCCGGACCGGGCGGAAGCCCGCGAGATCGCCGATGCGGAAGGGCAGGGCGGCGACCTGATCGTCGAGGCTCAACGCCCCGCGGATGCGCACGCCCGTGAGCAGGCCGCGCATGGTCTCGTCGGTTTCGGCCTCGACGGCGGCCTGGGCGATGATGATGCCGGTCACTTCCTTGGCGCCGACGATCAGAAGCCACTTGCGTGCCGCCGGCATGCCCTTCCCGTCGGCCGGCGTCGGCTCGCCGGTGCACAGAACG
>JAESFL010000613.1_pt1 | contig 22210 bp, 30 predicted proteins | sample 9269401 | NCBI WGS metagenome assembly JAESFL01 (sample SAMN14506025, study PRJNA617098) | algae metagenome | isolation source: Gloeocapsa sp. UFS-A4-WI-NPMV-4B04 and co-occurring heterotrophs from desert... | place: USA: Utah | collected 2006-10-01 | reverse complement strand
GAGAACACTCTGCTGGCGTTGAGACAAGGTAATGGCGGGAGGTTTGGGGTGCGGCAAGGGGATTGTCTGAGCGCGACTATCCCTTCATCTTAACCTGACGGATTATTTCAGCCGAGCTGCACTAGTCATCTCGTCAGGTATGAGGCTTTTAGGGAGATGTTGTAAAGGTGTCGATATAGCATTAAATTGATCAGCCAAACTCGGCACGATTAATAAATAACCCAATTACAATATCATGCATAATAATTGTCTTAGAAAAGCAAATCGTTTTACGTGCTAATCGTTTAATTCGTGTTCGTAGGTTTAAATGTTTATTTTCTATTTTTTGTGTATTTTGTTTACCAATTTCATGCTTTGATGCGTCTAAATGACGTTCATCTGCTGCCCAATCATCAGTGTAAAAGCGGTTGATACCAAAAGGCAACAACAGCGCTTTCAACTGCAGAAAAACTTCATCTTTCCGCGTCCCAAAGACCAAGCTAAGACTTTTCCGCTTGTGCGCGAGTAGGGCGTGCCACAACCACCTTTGATTCGCTTTTTTTCCGACGAAACTCCACATATAATCTAGCTCAGATTCTCTTTCTATCTCTATTTCCTCATTTGGTTTAACCAGACAGATATCAACGGCTACTGACTCTAAATTTAATTGCTCTAAAACTACTAGATTTACTTGTTGTAGTTGAGTTTGCTTTTTTTTAATTCTTTGATAACAGTGCTAGTACTAAGGTGCAATACTCGTGCTGTATCTCGAATTCTACTTCCATTAATCGGCATGTCTACAATCTGCTCTTTTATTTTCTTGGATTGACCTGGATACGCATAATCTAAAATAAATGTTCGACCATTACAAGGTTGTTCTCGACATTGATATCGTTGCTTCCTTTGCCGAGTCTTACCATTGTTAACAATATCTATTCCCTGACAATCAGGACAATGCAGTGATTGTGTAATCATGGCTCCTCTTGATACAGTTGATGCTACTATTTTTCCAAGCGGAGGTTAGTATATCAACACCTCTACAACTGTAGTGCCTTTGCCCAATGTGGAACTGAGTGCGATATTCTCGCCAGTATTCCATCGCAATCAGCAGTTGGTCTTCGACTCCAAACTTGCTTTGTCCGCCTCGTTTCCCTTTGCGAGTGAGCTTCGGTTTGAGAATCTCGACCATTTTCTCAAAGGTTTCACGGCGCACACCGCACTTGCGTTTGAATGATTTTGGCGGCAGATGTTGAATACGATCATACATTTGACCAGGCTCCTGATCAAGGTTCTAACCCTCCTTTCAGGGCTTCACCTTGCTGCTCAGGATTCGTGCAGGAGGTCTATTGTCAATTTCTTTGGATTCTAGGAATTGCTAGTATCTCTTCACAACAGCCATTTTCCTGTTCTTTTGAGGTGCCCTCAAGAACAGATTCCAAATAACGCTGAAGACGCAAAAAATCAGGATGGTAGCGGTCTCGATACTGAGCATCTGAGATTTGTACCTCTTCCACAATTCGTCCAGGACTATCACCGACAACGACTAAATTTTGCCCTAGCAAAATCGCCTCTTCTACATTGTGTGTCACCAGGATCATTGTTGTATTCATCTCACTCCAGAGCGCAAGCAGAAATTCTTGCAAGCGTCGTCTTAATTGAACATCTAGAGCAGAAAATGGTTCATCTAGAAGAAGAACTGTTGGCTTGACGACGATTGATCGAGCAATAGCGACTCGTTGCCTCATTCCGCCTGACAACTGATGAGGATATAACTTACGAGCATGGAATAATCCGACTGTATCCAAAATTTCGTGAACTAAATGCTTATACTTTCCTGGCTTCTCGCCCTTAATTTTGAAGCCGAATCCGACGTTCTGTTCAACAGCCATCCAGGGGTATAAATTGTGATCTTGAAAGATCATGCCGATATCAGGAGTATTACCTTTTAAAGGGTGCCCATTAAAAAGAACCTTGCCTGATGATGAAGGGAGAAATCCACCTAGCAACTTTAGCAAAGTTGATTTACCTCCTCCAGACTGTCCCAAAATCGTCACAAATGTTCCTTTGCAAATCTCAAGGTTAATGTCAGCAAGTACGACAGTTTCCTGCTTATGACTCCCTCGAAAGCTTTTAGAGAGGTTTCGGCAAGATAGAACAGTCGGCAGAGCTTCTATTAGTTTCATACTTTCCACCAGAAAAACTTTCGCTGAATTAAAAGCAGCAGACGGTCAACGGCAAATCCAGAAATGCCAATGATGCAAATGCCTAAGAGAATCAAGTTGCTGTTAAACAAATTGCGACCCGTCATCACAACCGAACCCAGCCCGTCGCGCAGTCCTGTCATCTCCGCCGCAAGAACAGCCATCCAAGCAGCAATAAAGTTGAGTCGTAGAAGTGTAAATACGCTGGGTAATACAGCTGGCATCACAACCATCCGCCACACATTGAACCGATTGCCTGCCAAGTTTCTGGCTGTAATCAGTAGATTCTCAGGAATCCGCTTAATTTCTGCTACGGTTGCAATAGTTAGAGTAAAGAAGACCCCCATAAACACGATAAAGATTGCAGTGAGGTTGCTAATACCAAAAACAACCAGCGCAAGCGGAACCCAAGCGATCGGAGCGATCGGAGCAATTACTCCTAGCACTGGAAGGATAAACAGTTCAGCCCACTCCGAAAGACTGATGAGCATTCCACAAACGATCGCAGCTAAAAACGCGATGGTCATTCCAGCGAATACCCGAAACAGAGTGACGAAGACAGACTGGTAGATCGATGTAGATTGAGAACCTAAGCCGATTTTAAAGTCGCTCTCAAACAGAACTGGAAGAAATTTAGAGGGGGGAGGAAGTACTTGAGTCAGGGGATTAGCAGGATTGAAGCCGACCAACTCCCAGATGCAAATGAGTACAAAACAGGAAAACATTCCGCAAATCATTGGAAGGCTCCAGCCCCTCCACCGCTGCCAGACTTGATTGATCGTCATTGCTATTTTGCCCTATTACCTGGTTATAAGGAATGCTGTTGAATGTTTCATCACTTTTCTAACTTCTCGATGATGGAGACATCGAAAATTTTACTCGCGGGGACATCAACTTTGATGTATTTCAGCTTTACCATTTCATCAACAACACCTTGAACTGCTTTCAAGTCAGGAGTAAAGGTAATGGGAGCAGGCTGAGTTTCAAATGCTTTCAGCAATACTTTGTCGTCAACTCGATAATAATTACCGCCTTTGAGCAGAGAGATAGCTTCTTGAGGATTTTCGTTGATGATCTTAGCTGCACACTGCATTCCCTTGAGGTACGATTCAACCACTTGAGGTCGCCCCGTTAAAGTTTTGTCCAGCACACTAACAACAGTATTGGGCGTATTAGGCGACCAAATTTTGGCATTGTCAGTGACAACAGTGGCTGAACCATTCTCGACAAACTGAGTGGTATAAGGCTTGATATGGCTGAGCATATCCACTTTGTCAAGCTTAAAAGCATCGACCATCGCTAGCAGGTCATCGAAATAAACCATTTCAAAGTCGTTGACAGAGAGATCCTCTTTCTCAAAAGTATCCAGCAGGATCAGTTCTAGTGTGTCACCTCTAAGAGTCGCGATCTTTAGCTTCTTACCAGGATTGTCCTTAACGTATCTAGCTAAACCTTCGGCTGATTTGATTTTGTATTGACTTTTGGCGATGACCTGCATAACTCCCCATCCACCCGCCGCCGAAATCGTTTTGATGGGTACACCACTACTTGCAGCAAAGAAGGGCAATGTAAAAGGGTTGATATTGAAATCGATTGCACTACCTGCCAAGGCAGCGTTATTATCTCCTGGATTGGTAAAAGCAACTGTTTCAACCGCAAGTCCGTTCTGCTTAAAGCACCCAGACTCAACACCCACAAATAAAGGAGCCATATCTAGGGCAACTAGATGTCCAACCTTGACAGGCGTTAGCGGTTGGGCAGTAGTACCGCCGAATGGTTGACTGCTTGAAGCGGTATCTGTCGATGTTGTACTGCCACAGGAAGCAAGGACGAAACTGATACAAGAAAGAACTAGAAGATTCCTAATCCACATTGCTTAACCCTTCCTACTTAAATCATGAGAAACCGGAAGCTGTGTAAACCTTGCTGCTCTACTTTTGCATCCAGTTCCGGTATTTAGATTTGCTTACTGATTAGCTATCAACTAAGTTAATTTACAAAAGCAACAAGTTTTGTAGCTTTGCACACGGAATCAGTAATAAAACCTTCCTCATGTTAGCGATTCAACAATTGGGACTCTATTAAGTTGCTCATTCGCTAATGAGTAGGGTAGGATCTCAGGCAAGGCTGCTTGGATCATGATGTTAAGTGAAAAATGATTCTGAATGGGATGAAAGGACATGACTTTAGAGTTCAATATTCAATCAACAGCATTGCTGCTAATTGATTTTCAGCGAGATTTTTTGCAGGGAGAGGTTCTTCAGACTGTTGGGGCATCCGACGTTCTTCATAAAGCAGAGAAGGTTCTAGCCGTAGCTAGAGCAGCAGAAATACCGATTATTCATACTAAGGAAGTTCATCGTGAGCAGATGGTAGATTTTGGACGTGAACTAGATGGTGCAGAACCTGTTCACTGTCTGGAGAATCGCCCAGGCACGGATTTTCATCCTGCTTTATATCCTATTGATGGAGAGTTTATGATCGAGAAGCGTCGGTACAGTGCTTTTTTTGCAACAGACCTGGATTTGCTGCTACGAGGGCTAAAAGTAGATACGTTAATTATGATGGGGACACTAACTAATGTTTGTGTTCATTACGCCGCAGTTGATGCCCATCAGCACGACTACTTTTTCTACGTAATTGAAGATTGTTGTGCAGGCTCGGACTGGGACGCGCATGAGTCAGCTCTCAAGGCAATGGAATATTTGCAGCGAAGAGCTAGAATCACTCACTTAGATTTTGTTTCATCGGTTACAGATCTTAGATTGACCTCTTGCCTAGTTGGTGCTGCTTCTGAGGAACTTAAACCGCTCGATTTACCGATCGCCTAGAAATCGATTCAAAAATGTGTACATTTCTTCTACAATCTGCTGTAACCAATAATTCTGTCTCTGATCAACTTTCAAATTTTACCGCCAAGTATTATGAGTTCTCATAGCCAACACTCTGAATCTGATATTGCTCTCCGCGTTAAGGCAATTGAGTCACTCCTTGTCGAAAAGGGGATTATTGATCCAGCAACTATTGATATGATTATTGATGCTTATGAGCATCGCATTGGACCTCACAATGGAGCGCGAATTGTTGCCAGAGCCTGGGTTGATCCTAACTTCAAACAGCGATTGCTTACAGATGGCACAAGTACCATTGCAGAGTTAGGTCTAGCAGGATTTTCTAGTGAACACATGATTGTAGTGGAAAATACGCCAGAAGTTCACAACCTAATTGTTTGCACGTTATGCTCTTGCTATCCGTGGGCGATTCTGGGTTTACCGCCAACTTGGTATAAATCTTTTGCCTATCGCTCTCGTGCAGTGATTGATCCTCGTGGTGTTCTACGTGAATTCGGTTTAGAGATATCGAATCATGTAGAGGTAAGAGTTTGGGACAGCAACGCAGATTTACGCTATTTGGTTTTGCCCGAACGCCCGCTGGGTACAGAGACGATGACTGAAGCAGCCCTTACATCTCTTGTTACCCGTAATGCAATGATCGGCACAGCAAAGGTTCAAGTGCCAACTCCTCCTGAACTCGTCGCTTAGGGAAACAAATAATGAATGGTCCTCATGATTTAGGTGGGATGCATAATTTAGGAGCAATTCCGATCGAGGTGAATGAACCTGTGTTTCATTCCGAGTGGGAAGCGAAGGTGTTCGCAATGAGTTTTGCTACCTTTAAGAACTATTTTCCTGTGGACGAAACTCGTCATGCTTGTGAGCGAATGCCGCCGGGTCAATATCTAAGTTCTAGCTACTACGAGCGCTGGCTATATGCTCTGGAATTACTACTAAATGAACATCACCTTGTAACAAAAGAGGAAATTGAAGAATGGTTGGCTCAGTTCGCTCATTCACAGACCTCTTCCAAAGCGGATTAGAATACATCATGTAGAGCAGATTTATGGAACTTGAGACTAGCAATGAGTGTATGACGGTTGAACAAGCCAAGGAACTTCTTCGCAATGGCATCAACTGTCAGATAGATAGCAATGAACCTGGTCAGTTCAAGGTGGGAGATCAGGTACGAGCTAAAGTTATCCATGTACAGAACTATACTCGCTTACCTCGCTACATTAGAGGCAAAGTTGGAATGATCGTGAAGGACTATGGAATTTATGTTTTTCCTGATGCTGTTGGTATGCGTTTAGGTACAAAACCTCAGCATATCTATAGTGTGCGCTTTACTGCTCAGGAGATATGGGGATCTGATGCTTCTGCTAAAGACGCGCTCTACATTGACCTATTTGATGATTATCTAGAATCTGTTTAAAGCTATGAATGACTCTCCTCAATCTTCGTTTGAACTAGCCGTTGACCAGAATGAAATTGTATTTCAAGCTCCCTGGCAAGCTCACGCTTTTGCATTAGTTAACCAACTTGCCGCAGCTCACTACTGCACTTGGTCAGAGTGGACAAACTATTTGGTGAATGAAATTTCTGCTGCTGAACAAGAGGCTCCTGGAACAAATGCTTACTGTAAACAATGGGTTTATGCTTGCGAAAAGCTGCTGATTGAGAAACAACTTCTGGAGCCAGAAGCGATTCAGAGAAGACTTACAGAGTTAATTTCTGCTCAAGAAATTAACCAACATCAACACGGCTGAACAGGCAGTGCTATTCTATTCCAAAAAACTGAAGTTCATTAGTTGTATTACCTGCTGTATCACTTCTTTCAAGATGCAGGCTCGCCCTTAAGTGCGATTGAAATACCGAGTGTAGAGATCGACGTAATTCTGGATTTTGCTCTGTGTCAAACCCTATCTTTGACTCCGCTTGTAAGCGATCGCCTAGAAGAACTACCAACTTCTTGACCGCAAGCATCGAGGAAGCGATCTTGGTACACAAGTTCTTTGGGTCGGGGAGTCTCGCCGCGCAGCCATTGCAAAATAGCAGGACTGGTGGAAAGAAGGATCGCATAACTCGCGTCTTGGTAGTGCTGTTTGGCGCGGATTAACTCTAGCTCCAGTTTCATGCGCTCGATCTCTTGAGCTTGGGCGGGGATGATTTCTGCTGCGGTCTAGGCTAGACGTTCACACTCAAGGAAATAACGACGTATTTTCTTGCCTTTCTCTGTGCCTGCCATCATTTCCAGAGACTTAAAGCAGTCAACTGTTAAGGTAACAAATTCACTGGAACGCCCACCAGTAGAGCTTTTTAATCAAAGGATTAAAAAGTCAATCTCCGGCTCAAAATTATTCACTAGCTTTTTTCGAGCCATTTGTTTGGTCAAGTAACCAATCCACTGCCAAGCATCATCGAAATCTACAGGAAATTGTTTATCTGATTGAACGAAAGCAAGAGCGGAATCATGCGAAAATTCCATAAGGCTATAGCTCGTAGGTAATGGCTCAGGTGCAGTACGGGGCGATCTCAAAGTTGTCTAGACGGACGCGATCGCCTACAAGTTCTCTAAAAACTTTTCAGGTGTAACTTGGACCTGGCGGAGAATGCCGCTTAGTGTGCCAATTTTTAACTCCCGACGTAGCGGAACAACACAAACAATTTCTCCTCCTGAAATCTGTTTTTTAAGGACAACATGGCTACCAGTTTGTCTAGCCCTATAGAAACCCAAACGCTCTAATACACAGACAGCAGTGTTACCCGATGATATTCTTGGCAATCTAGGTATAGGTGATGTCAAAGGTAATAATCAGCCTGGGACTAGCATTAGGTAGAGGAGATGCTTCTAGATATAGTTGTGTCGCTTCTTTTAAATTAGCGATCGCCTCTTCAGTGGTTTCTCCTTGATCAACTGTCCCCACTTCTGGGCATTGGGCTACATACATATCCTCTTCTTTATGAATGATAGCGGTGAAGGTTTTATTAGCCATAAAGCCTCTTTGCTTAGGATTACCACTAGCCTGCCTTAGCGGTAAACATCTCGGTAGTACTATAGAAGTAATGATTTATTGTAATAGTGGACAAAATACCAAACAGCACCAATGTGATTCTCTAATGATTTTGAGAAAGACAAGGTTTTTCTGGTAGTACCGAATAGTAATGATAGCTTGTAAGCTAGACAAGAAGGCTACTACTGACTATTACTCATGAACTGCCCGAAGTGTAACTCCAATAACATCGTTGAAAATGGACATACTCACTACGGCAAACAACGCTTCCGTTGTCAAGACTGTAGGTGGCAGTTTGGGGAAAATCCAACTCGTCAGCCGATTAATGAAGCAACCCGTAGTCTGATTGAAAAATTGCTTAAGGAACGGCTAGCACTAGCAGCAATTGCTCGCGTTACAGGGGTGTCTGAACGTTGGTTACAGATGTACGTCAACCAGAAATATTACCTGTTGCCCAAGCAAGTGGAAGTCACCCAAAAAAACCGGGTCGGTTGGTCCTGAGCGTGTGATCAGATGTGGTCGTTTGTAGGCAGCAGCCAATATGCAGTGGATTTGGTTTGCGATAGACGAAACAACGCGGGAATTTGTGGGTGTGTACATTGGTGATCGCAGTCGGCAAGGTGCATACGGCTTGTGGCAGTCATTACCTGCTGTAAGATCGTCAGTGTGCTATCTGCTATACCGATTTTTGGGACGCATATCAACAAGTAATACCTACCAAGCGGCCCACTTGCTGTAGGCAAAAAATCAGGCAGAACAAGCTACATCGAACGATTTAATAAGACCGTCCGTCAACGGGTTGGATGATTGGTGCGTAAAACCTTATCATTTTCCAAAAAGTTGAGCAACCATATTAGAGCCGTTTGGAATTTCCTGCATCACTACAATGCATCGCTCCCACCTTGAGCATTACTATTCATGACTACCCAATTTTTTACTTTCTGTTAAATTCGATAAGTCGGCGCGATGGCTTTCTTTAGTGTAAATAACTAGCACTTCGTTATGTCTTGCCCAAACAAGAAACCTTTATAAGTTAGGAATAATCTTCCGAAATGATTCTAGATTTAGTCCAAGATCATCTCCTGAAAAGCCATTAGGATGACAAAAATCGTTTTGCATATCAATCAGCAATAATGCTGTGGTACTCAAGCTAAAACAAAAAGAATTTTTTCGAGTTGGAACAGATAACAAACTTAGGCTCGTAATCAGTACAATAAGGGTATTAATTTCAGGTTAGCTAACTCAAGTTTTACTTTTAGCTATAAAAACTAAATTTAAAATCTGCGCAAAAAACGAAGTAGATAAGTATATTATAAAATAAGTATGCATTTTTATTTTATCAAAGTTTTTCTTATATGAATGATTTTGCTAGTAATATGTCTGATAATTTACAAAAATATGAAATTGATGCTCTAGATTTAAAAATAATTGAATTTCTCCAAGCAGATGGGCGAATTGCTTACAGTATCATTGCTAAAGAAATAGAAGTGCCAGAAACCACTATTAGATATCGAGTTAAACGGCTGTTAGATGAAAATATTATCTCTATTAGTGCTTTTCTCAATACAGGAAAAATTGAATATAAAAATATAGCTTACATAGAACTAGAAGTAGAACCATCTTTCTACGAAAAAGTTTTAGAAGAATTAATTCAATTGAAAGATATTAGTTATATTGCGTCAGTAACAGGACAATTTAACATAATGCTTGAATATATTTACCAAGACAATGAAAATTTATTAAGTTTTATCAATTGGGTAAGAAACAAAAATAATGTTAAACAACTAAAATCAAGAATTATTCTAAAAATTCATAAAGCACAATACCCAGCTAAGATTAAGCAGTAAATTTAGTTACATTTTTTGATTTTAAACAGTATTAGCCGTTAATAAAGAATTATTATTTACATTTTTTTGTGCTTCCTTTAGTAGTACATCTATTCCTACTTTAGGGTCGAACTCTAGCATTTCTTTAGAATAGCATCACTTACATACTGCAAGGTTAAAGCTTTTAATCTATAAATTTTGTATATTCTTACACGGAATCAGCAAATATATTGCCTTAGACTTGCAGCATTAGCAATTTTCAATTTGCTAATTGTGTAATCAGCAACCTATAAGCAAAAATAATAAGAATTTTTATAAAGTAAACGTATACTTATATATTAATCTATCTACTTAGCATTGAATGTATATACTCTAAGCAAAGCCAATGACTATAGAAACAACTAATAAAAAGTTTTCATCTCAAGCAAATGTTATAGGTCCAAAAATTACAGTTCGAGGATTAACCAAACGATTTGGCAACGAACTGCTCTATAGCCAATTTGACTTGGACATTCTAGGTGGAGCTATCACCTGTATCTTCGGTCCTAATGGCTGTGGTAAATCCACACTGCTAAATGTGATCGCTGGTTTAGCTCCTTATGATTCAGGTCGAATCTTATTTGGTGAAAAAACCTTAAAAGAAACCAAGGTTGGATATGTGTTTCAAAACTACCGCGATGCTCTCTTTCCTTGGATGCGTGCTGTTGACAACATTAAATATCCCTTAAAAGTTGCAGGCTTGTCTAAAATACAGCAAAAACTGAGGGTAGAAGAACTAATAGCATTGTTTAGCACAAAAATCGATCTCCACCGTTATCCTTACGAACTATCGGGAGGGCAACAGCAGCTAATCTCCATCATGAGAGCTTTAGCCACTGGACCAGAAGTTTTATTCCTTGATGAGCCGTTCTCAGCACTTGATTATGAAGCAACTCTAACAATTCGAGACAAGTTACAAGAAGTTTTTCAATTATCTTGTCTCACAACGGTAATGGTCTCTCATGATTTGGAGGAGGCAGTTTATATGGCTGATAAAATTTTACTCCTGACTAAACGCCCGACTCGTGTAGCAGAAATTATTGATTTTTATGCTGAACGACCTCGTACTGCCGCTACTCTATCTGAAAAAGAGTTTATTTATACTAAAGCCCGCTGCTTAGATATTTTTAAGAGGGAAGTTTATAAATGAGCAAGATTAAATCTACCTCAGCCCTCAAACTAAAGATGATTTCTTTACTAGCAAGTAATATCGGAACTTTAATTATCTTACTGCTTTGGTGGGGAATAGCTCAGATGCAGCTTATCAACCCGCTATTGCTCCCTACTCCTCAAGAAACGCTAGTTACTTTATGGGTCAGCCTGTGGCAAGATTTACCTCAAGATTTCTTTTTAACTTTGTATCGCAGCCTCTATGCTTTCGTGATCGCGGCTGTTATGGGCGTTCCTGTAGGAATTATTTTAGGCTCTAACGAACAAATTTATTACTCCTGCGAATTTTTAATTGACTTTTTCCGCTCGACTCCAGCCACAGCTATGTTTCCGCTTTTTTTAATTATCTTCGGCATTGACGACTTTTCTAAGATTGCCGTCGCTGCCTTCGCTGCCTGGTTAATCGTATTTTTTAACGTCGCCTACGGCGTGATGAGCACTCGTAAAACTCGGATTTTGGCAGCTAGAGTTATAGGCGCTCCCCGTTGGCGAATTTTTTTCGACGTAGTGTTTTTTGAAACCTTACCTCAAACTTTTATTGGCTTGAGAACAGCCATCTCTTTGACCTTAGTTGTCATTATCGTAGCTGAGATGTTTATCGGTTCTACTAACGGGATGGGGCAGCGTATTATCGATGCTCAACAAACTTTCGATCTTAAACAGATGTATGCCTCAATTATTGCAACAGGAATTATGGGCTATAGCTTAAATCAGGTTTTTTTAGTGATAGAAAAGAGGTTTGTGCATTGGAAGGGAAAGTAGATACGCCCAATTTTACAGTAAATTAACAAAAAAAAGGTATCGATATGACTAAGCATTTTTATCTTAACCGCCGCAAGTTAATTACATACGGGGGACTTGCTACCGCTACTGGTATTGTGAGTGCTTGTAATAATTCCCAAACTTCATCGGACTTGCAGAGCAATTTTACCGGAAATAAGACTGAGAAAGTTGTTGCTTCTTGGTTACCGATCATGCAAGCTACCGCTTATTATGTAGCCCTAGAAGAGAAACTGTTTGAGCAGGCAGGGCTGGAGATTGAATCAGCCAAGTTTGAGAACCCAAACCAAATTATCGATTCTTTAGTATCAAGACGAGCGGACTTTGGAGCGCCAGGAGCGGCGGCAGGAATTACAGTTCTAGCTGAGGCTAAAGCTCCAGGATCGTTTAAGGTTTTTGGATTGCAAGGTGGTGGCATCAAGAGTAAATTTATTAATGATGCACTTATTGTCAAACCCGATTCCTCTATTACCTCTTTTAAGGATTTAAAAGGTAAAAAAATCGGGACTCTACCAGGTGTTCAATGGCGAACTATTACGCAATACATTTTGCGTCAGAATGGGCTTGAACCAAACCGCGATGTCAGAATTGAGCAGATGGCAGTGGGGTTACATCTTTCTTCTATCATTTCTGGTGCTGTAGATGCTACTTTATCGCTAGAGCCTGTTGGCTCGATTGCCATTGCTACCAAACAAGCTAAACGTGCCATAACCAATCCAGTTTCAATGTTTATTTGTGATCCTTTTTATTCAGGGGCAGCAGTTTTAACAACCAAGTTTATTGAAGAGCGACCTGAAGTTGCTAAGAAAGTTGTTCAAGTACTCGATGAAGCAACGAAATTAGCTAATAATAACTTTGATAAGTACCGATCTATATTAACCAAATATATTGCTCTTAAACCTGACCAAGTTCGTTATGTGGAGCAGCCACGACTGCGAGGGTTTGCAGAACTAGATACAACCGATATTGATTCTTATCAAAAATTTGTCAATGTGTTTGAGAAAGAGGGTGTATTAAAAAAAGTAATGAATGTTCGCAACTTGATTTTAGATAAAGCTAAAATTGCTTAAAAAATAATGACTAAAACAAATTTTCGTGCTGCGGTAGTACAAACTTTAGCTATATTAGGCAACCTCGACCGCAATATTGAGCTACTTCGCTACTACACCCAAGAAGCTGTAAGGCAAGGAGCTGAGTTAGTCGTTTTTCCAGAATGCATGAATACAGGGTATTTATTCGACTCGGCCAAACATTGTGCAGAACTGGCAGAAACTTTATCTGGTGCTTACGTTAATGCGATAGCTGATTTGTGCCGTCAGTATAAAATATATATTGCTAGTGGTATTACTGAACGGGATGCTGATACAAGCAAAATTTATAACAGTGGCATTTTGCTGAACCGTCAAGGACAAGTTGTTTTACACTATCAAAAGCAGTTCCTTGCAACTCACGATCAAAACTGGTTTGAAGTAGGTACGAAAGGATGTCCTGTTGTTGATACTGAACTAGGACGATTAGGACTGTTGATCTGCTTCGATGGTCGGATTCCTGAAATTGCCCGATGTCTTGCCCTTCAAGGTGCTGAAGTCATTGTTGACATGGCAAATTTTTTCATAATGGACCAAGCAGAATTATGGATATCTGCCCGTGCTTATGAAAATAATGTTTGGCTAGTAGCAGCAACTAAAGCAGGCGTAGAGCGCAGTATTTATTATCCTGGCGGTAGCACGATTGTTGCTCCAACAGGCCATGTTATGGCAAAAATTCCTTACGATACTCACGGTGTAATCACAACTAATATCGATCTTGATAGGTGTAAGGTACGCAACAAATTTAGCGACCGCCGTCCTGATACCTATCAAGTCCTACAAAAACACTTCTCTGAAACTTCTTTAGCTCCCTTACTCAAACAACCACTAATACCAGAACAAGCAAGTGTGAAAGTTGCAGCGGTTCAATCCCATGCTCTCCAAGAACAAAAGAGCCTTGGAGCAGTCTTTGAAACGATCTCACATACTGCTAAGTTAGGAGTAAAGTTGATCGCGCTACCCCAGTTTTTTAATGTTTCAACTTGGTTACCCAACGCTGAAGAAGCTGGGATAGCGTCTCAGCAAACGCTTCAACACTTACAGAAAGCTACTGAAATCGCCAAGAGTTATGAATGCGTGTTGGTACTTCCTGTTATCGAGCAAGTTGCAGGCAACCTAATGCCTAGCGCAGTTTTGATAGGAGTTGAAGGGGAAGTTATCGGTCGTTACTATCAAGTCCATCTAGAACCAGAAATAAAAGCTTGGGCAAAAGCTGGAAATGAGTTTCCTGTGTTTGAGACACCTTATGGTCGAGTAGGCATAATCTTAGGCTACGATGGTCATTTTCCAGAATCTACTAGAGCTTTAGCTCTCAACGGAGCGGATATTATTATTTGGTGTTGTGCTTGGCAGCATCCGTTCGAGCGGGAGTTACTAGCAGTCCCGAAAGCAGCAGATAATCGTGTCTATCTAGTCTGTGCTAACCGTACAGACTGCCCTTATGGTGGCGGTTCTTTTGTTATACCGCCTGAAGGATTCTCTCATTGGGATGTGAATATTGTAGTTCCGCCAGTAACTCGTCATGGTGCAGTTATGCCCCTATATGCAAATTTGGCACTATCACGGCAAAAGCAAATGATTCCTAAAGTAGATATGCTTCGTAATCGTCTAGTGGATACTTATAAACCTTTAATATCTAGTCTATGAATGAAATGGTTTGTTTTATGCCTACCCTCAATACGTTGATCATGTTGTTTTTAGAAGATTAGTAGTTACTTTTACAAAAAGTAGTAGATGAATAAGCGGCGAATGATAGTAGAAGCAATCGTGTGTAAAAATTTAAATCAATTTTTTAACTAAATGTCATCAACCTCCCTTACTGGATTATTTAATACCTTTTTAGAAGAGTATTTTTGTTAATAAGTTAGCAAAAAAGAGCAGCTACTATCTAGAGACTTTATTAAATTGATTTAGAAAGAAACTTCCTCCCTACAGAATTATAGGTTTGAGATTGTGAAAAAAAAAAGGTTAAGCAGCAAAAATCCTCAATTACGCTTTAGTAGGCGCAACTTTTTGATATTGATTAGTGGTGGATTGGCATTAGCTAGTGGTGCCAATGCTACTAACTCTTTGCCATCTTTTGTAATCATCACCGCTAAGGATATCAATGGTTCTACCCCCTTCACTATCATCAAGCCAGGTCAATATATTTTAGTAGAGGATGTAAGCTGGAATGCGCCAAATCCCAATGCTAGGGCAATTACCATCGCTAGTGATAACGTAACTTTTGACTTTGGCGGTCGGACATTGCAGCAAAGCAACAAACCCACACCTATCACTGAATCTAGTTCAAAAAATAGAGTTTGCAGTGGCGAAACGATATCTGGAAATGCAGGTATTTGGGTAGAGGGAAAAAGAGGAATTACTATCAAAAACGGTACTGTGTTGAACGTCCAGGGGGTGGGAATTGTTACTAAAGACTGCCACCATGTCGCTTTGCTCGATTTAACTGTGAGAAACTGTGGCAGCAATGGGGTGGTTAATACCAGCTTTTTGTGTCGTAACGGTGGAATTTTCGTGATGGGGACAAAGGACAAAAATAATAAAATCGTTTTTTCATCGGATATTCGAATAATTAACTGTATCTGCTCGAACAACGCTAGCCAACTAGATTTTGTTGTTACTTTAGGAGCGCTAGCTTTATTCTGTGATAACTTACAGGTCAAAAATTGCGTGTTCAACCATACGGCAAATACCAGTTCAAAACCAAGTGGTGTGCAGTTTAATGTCGTTGGAATTGACTTTGTTATTTGCCGCAACATCCTTGTGGAAGACTGTGAAGCTCATGACAATACTTCGGGGGGAGAGCCTGCGGGTTTCTTCGCTTGGGGAGAAAACTATAAGTTTGTGCGATGTCGAGCTAATAGAAATTATACCTTGACTGGCAATAGAGCTTGTGGATTTAATATTTCAACCACGAATAGCTTAGAAATGATCGACTGTGAAGCAGATGGAAACTATAATGCTAATCCAAATGCCTCCAACGATGATGTTAAGGACTTCTCTGCAGCGGGGTATCGCATTGGTCGGGCAGTCTATCGAGGGCTGATTGAAAATTGCCGTGCAATTGGTAATAATAGCGTAGGCGTAAATGCCCCAGCCGCAGGCTTTTTACTTAATTCAGCTAACCAGATGGTCTTGAGAAATTGCGTAGCCATTGGAAATAGAAACTCAAACGGTACTGAAAACAATAACGGATTTGCCGCTGGTTTTCTTGCTTCGACTACCCTTTCATCTCCAAATGGCGGTTTTATTGGAGGGGAAGGTAACTCTTTTATTAACTGCCTTGCCGATAGTAATACGGTTGACCAGACTCCCTTATTTGTGCAATCGCCAGCCCCGCCAGTAGATGCTGAACTGTTGAGCGGTAATCCGCAAAAGGGAGCAGGATTTTTGCTTATCGACCAAAAGAACCCCAGAATTCTTGATTGTAAAACCATGAATAATAAAGGCAAAGGTATATGGTTAAGGGGTACGAGGGGTGCTTTGATAGAAGATAACTTACTTGTGGACAATACTTTATACGGGATTCACGATCAGTCTCCTGCTGGCTTAAATACCTACGTGAGCAATGAAGCACGTCTAAATGGTTTTAGCCATGCAGACAATTACGTTGGTTTACCACCTGGAACACCAGTTCACAACTGGACTTTGGATACCCATTTTGAAACAAGTCCTACGAAACAATTTGAGAACACCAGCATCAGCCTACGATAAATATCAAGCTGGTAATTAAGGCGTGTCTGCGAACTAAATAAATCAGTCCTAAATCGCTTTTGCTGGATTCAAAGATACTTTAAAAATAGCTTAATTACGTTGAGCAATATATTATCCTAAGAACCGTGTTTTTGTCATGCGACTGGTCAAGTACTGGCATATGTATTAGGAACTCGCACCGACAATGTTTTTCTCAAACTTAAAGCATTGCTAGAAACATTTGTAATTAACAAATTTTACACTGATGGTTGGGGAGCGTATGAACATAAATTAGACCCAAATCAGCACTAAGTTGGGCATTGAAAGACACAGAAAATTGAACAAAAATATCTGACATTGAGAACGCAAACTTTCGCAATTAGTGCGTAGAATGATCTGTTTCTCAAAGTCTGACGTGATGCATGATATCGTCATTGGATTGTACATCAATCACTACGAGTTTGGTTTATAAGTGTAATTGCCTCATCAATATATTTAAAACATTACCCGATGACGGTAAGAGATGAACTGCTAGTGGATGGAGCAGAGATAGTATCTCAAATTACCTTACTTGCTATTATCCTTCTTAACTTGACAATGCCATTAAAACTGATACCTCTAACTTCGTATATTATTTGTAACATTTAATACAACTATGATTTATTAAAAACGATAATTTTATCTATAAGATACAAATTAAAAAAGTTTTAAGACCGTTTAGTTTTCAGAGATATGTTTTAACCAACTATTAAACTGAAAGTATAATCTATTCATTTAGCTGGACAAAAGTTTAAAATTTTTTGTACTTACTTAAAATGAGAAATTCTATTCCCGTTATTGTAATTACGGGCTACTTGGGATCTGGTAAAACTACTTTACTCAACCGTATTTTGACACACAAGCATGGTAATAAAATTGCTGTAATTGTCAATGAGTTTGGTGATGTGGGGATTGATAGCCAGTTAGTAGTTGGCGCTGATGAAGAAATTTTAGAAATGAACAACGGCTGTATCTGTTGTACAGTTAGAGGTGATTTAATTCGGATCTTTGGTAATCTTATAGCAAGACGAGAAAAATTTGATTACCTAGTAATTGAGACGACTGGATTAGCAGATCCAGGTCCAGTAATTCAATCTTTCTTTGTTGATGAGGTCATGCGCTCGCAAACAAAGCTAGATGCAGTAGTAACAGTTGTGGATACCAAGCATATCTGGAATCATTGGGATAGTAGTGAAGCTCAAGAACAAATTGCTTTTGCTGATGTAATTTTGATTAACAAGATAGATCTAGTTCCACCAGAACAACTGGAAGAATTAGAAAAACGTATTCGGACAATGAATGCATTTGCCAAGCTGTATCGTACACAAAATTGTGAGTTAAGTATTGATTTAATCTTAGGAGTTCAAGCTTTTGATCTGAAAAATGCTCTTTCAATAGACTCTGAACTGTTAAATGAGAATACCCATGAACATGATGATACTGTTTCTTCAATTTCAATTGTTGAAAATGGAACAGTTAATAGTAATAAATTCACTACTTGGTTAAATCAAATAATACAAGTTCAAGGACATAATATTTTTAGGATGAAAGGTATTTTGAATGTTGACGATGAAGAGCGTCGATTTGTTTATCAAGGAGTTCATATGTTGATAGATGGGAGACCAGGGCGACCATGGAAGCCTGATGAAATTCGTAAGAACGAAATTGTTTTTATTGGACGGGATTTAGATAAAATTACCCTAGAAAAAGGTTTCCAAAATTGCCTTGAATAAGAATTGCTGCTAGTATAAATTTAACTTTAACTCTAATTTTTTTAACAGTAACTACATTTTTATATATTGTCTTCGCAAATGCCCATACTGTTAGATAAGAGTTCGTGGTTTAAAAATCTGTTGTAGCCATTAGCACTTTTTTAAATTATTTTTCAACAAAGGAAAAACTTTATTTAATGAAAAAACTAGATGCGTATAGTGTTAGCATCGGCGTTTTGGGAGCCATTGATACTTATCTTACAGCAACGCTAATTCTTGTTCCAGTGTGGGTAACTTTTATTGCCTGGGCATCCTTTTTTATCCTGGGAGGGAAATCTTCAGGATTACTACAGAGTGTAGCGTCAAACTTAACTGGAATTGTGATCGCCTCGTTAACGCTGCTAACTATTTCTACTTTAGGTGGCAGTCCTATTGTTGCCGCAATTTGTGTAGGTATTGGTAGTGCTGCTATGGTGCAAGCCTCAAAAATTTCTCTACTTACAGCAATTCCGGCAATTGTCTGGGGTTTTGCTTCTACAGTTGGAACTACTATTGCAACAGGCAAGCCCATTACAACAGCTGGTCTAGAAAATCCAAGCTTGGTTGCAGTAGCAGCGATGATTTTAGGTGGAGTATTTGGGTATCTTTCAGAAGTATGGGGAGATGCTATGTGTAAAGAAAACACTTCTACTAGAGAGCGTACTCGTGTCTAAGCCTGTATGGCAGACATTTAGTTTATTTATCACTATATTTTCAAGAGGAAAGCGAATGAAACTACAGCATTATCTTGGCGGACTGGAGGGACTTGAACCTTCTAGCTTTGAGAAGCGAGTTTTTGTACAGCCTTGGGAAAAACGTATCTTTGGGATTCATGTAGCAATGATGGCTTTGAGCCAGCACTTGGAAGCCGCTAAAGCTACACCAACTCAATTTAAGAGTGTGTGGACTTGGGCAAATCTTCGCAAGGGGGCTGAGGGTATGAATCCTTTCGACTACTTTAAGTATCGCTATTACGAAAAGTGGCTTGGGGGAATTTCTGGCTTCTTTGTTGAATCAGGTTACGTCTCCAAGGAAGAACTTGATGCTAAAACTGCTGCCTACTTGGAGAAATTAGATGCACCCTTGCCTCTAGGTGGTGAGGTTGCTATTGACAAGCAGGTAATTGAGTATCTTCGAGCCGGAGATTCACCAAAGTGTGATGTAGATATTAAGCCCAAATTCCAGGTTGGCGACACCGTAGTTGTAAGAAACCCGCCCCCAGTTGAGCATTGCAAGTTGCCAGGATACTTACGAACCAAGAGAGGGACTGTCGATGTAGTCTATGAAGGCACTTACAACTATCCTTTGCAAACGGGCGATGGAGTTGGAGATCCAATGCCAATTTACAGCGTCAAGTTTGACTCTCATGCAATCTGGAATAATCTGACAGAGTCAAAAACGTGGATTTTTGCCGATATTTACGAAGCATATCTCGAAGATATAGCTTGATTCTCTCAGTTGTGGTTTTTCAAAAGACGAGTACATGAAAATATGAGTGATAACATAGAGCGAGAGGCTTATAGTGCAGCCCGTATCAAGGCTTTGGAGTCTCTTTTGATTGAAAAAGGGATTGTTAGCAGCACGACAGTAGATGAAGTCATTGAGTTTTTTGAGAAGGATATGGGTCCTTTCAATGGTGCCAAAATTGTTGCTAAAGCGTGGCTCGACCCAGAATTTAAGCAGCGCTTGTTAGAAGATACTACTTCTGCGATCGCCCAAATGAATTTTCCTCGTGGAATTGCAGGTGCAGAAGGCGAACATATGAAGGCAGTTGAGAACACGCCAGAGGTTCACAACTTGATCGTATGCACTTTGTGTTCCTGTTATCCTTGGCCCGTTCTAGGATTACCACCTTACTGGTTTAAAGATCCAACATTTCGGGCTAGAGCAGTTAGGGAACCCCGAAAAGTGTTAAAGGAATTTGGGCTAAATATTCCCGAATCAACTGAGGTTTACGTATGGGACACCAGCGCTCAGACTTGTTGGTTTGTTCTTCCAGAGCGTCCTGCTGGTACTGATGGGTGGACGGAAGAACAGTTAGCCGCCATAGTAACACCTGAGTCCATGCAAGGAGCAGCTAAGGTTGAGGTTCCAACCAAGATATCGTAATTAAACAGGAGATTAAGATGCAGATTAAATTTGAGCAGTTTGCTACCGCAAGTATGCTTGGGAGTGAAGACGCACCTCCTCGTAGCAATGGAGAGCTTCTGTTTCAAAATGCCTGGGAAGGTCGAGCATTTGGTATAGCGGTCGCTCTTGCCAAAAAAGGACACTACGAATGGGAAGACTTTCGCCAAGAATTGATTGCGTCTATTGCCCAGTGGGAGGCAAGTCACTGTAAAGACGATCCTACTTGGAACTATTATCAACGTTGGCTTCTAGCTCTTGAACGTATAGCAATAGCAACTGCTCTGCTCGACGAGCAGGAATTGGAGACTCGAACATCGGAGATTTTAAAACAAGAAAAGGCTGAAAAGTTTAACTCCCAACTCTGTTAATTTTTCAAGTTTTCTTAATCTTGAATTCCAGCAGTTTTTACTATTCTCCATTTAATTTAGTAAAATTTATTCTGAAAAATTCTATGAATTTAGTTTTCACAAAAAGGCAACCAATTCACTCGACTTCAGGACAATCTTCACATTTCACAACCTTCGCTGCTCTATTGATAGCTTTAAGTACACTTGTCATAACAACTCCCGTATTAGCTCACCACCCTATGGGTGGAAAAATATCAACGAATTTCATTGAAGGCTTCTTATCTGGAATTGCTCATCCAATTATTGGAGTCGATCACCTAGCGTTCATTGTCGCAGTAGGTTTACTTGCTGCTAGCTTTCCAAAAGGAGTCTGGGTTTCAATTGTTTTCGTCATATCTGCTCTACTTGGTACAGGTATTCATTTACAGAGCATAAACTTACCAATTGCAGAGATAATTGTTGCCGTCTTAATAATTGTTTTCGGTGGTATGTTAGCGATTAAATATCGACCAACTCTACCAGGTATGCTTTTCTTGACGACGAGTGCTGGCTTATTTCATGGTTATGCTTATGGTGAATTGATTGTTGGGGCAACCACAGTTCCTTTGGTAGCTTATTTATTAGGCTTCACTCTTGTCCAACTGGCTATCTCAATATTCTCCTATCGCGTTAGCCGAATCACTCTCCAAAAGGTATCCGAACAATCCAATCAGCCTCTCCGTCTTGCTGGATTCACTATTCTCGGTATTGGTATTGCTTTTCTAACAAACCAATTTACACTATAAAAAGGATTTATTACTTAGAGAGATTACTAGAAGAAACTAAACTTACAAGGTACTTATTGTTAAAATAATCTAGTAATACGAGGGGACTTAGAAATCTCTGCGGCTCAGGTTACACCTGCATAGCGATAAAATATCCCCGATATAACAATAACTGGGCTGGCTTGCCGCATGGCTCACGAACGGGAACAAGAGGCGATTTCACTTTGGCGGCGTGAACAAGGCATTTCTGTAACTCGGCGTAAATCAGGTTCTAGAGCAAGAGTAACAAGAGATGGCTACACTGCTGGACAACGCGCTGGTGACTCTATTAGCCTTGAGCGGCAACTGAGTAGCAGTAGTGGGCAACTGCTACGCTGAATCGCAATTTTTATTCTCAATTATTTAGCTGTGTAGAGGTTAAATTATAAGGCTCTATCGCTGTTTCGGGGAGATGGGCAATAGGATTTCCAGCAGTGTAGAAAGCAAAGCTTTGCCACGCTTGTGGGCGTTATGAACCACCTCGAAGAAACCGAGATAGAGCGGCAACTTTTC
>JAESFL010000612.1_pt1 | contig 22237 bp, 17 predicted proteins | sample 9269401 | NCBI WGS metagenome assembly JAESFL01 (sample SAMN14506025, study PRJNA617098) | algae metagenome | isolation source: Gloeocapsa sp. UFS-A4-WI-NPMV-4B04 and co-occurring heterotrophs from desert... | place: USA: Utah | collected 2006-10-01 | reverse complement strand
AGGACGCTCCTGCCTGTCCCACGCTGTTTGCAGACGGCCAGGCGCCGATCCTCACCAATCCGAAGCTCGCCGACAGGGCCGTGTCGCTCTGCTTCGAGGCCTTCGCGGTGCTACATTCGGGCGCCTCGCGCACGCCGCTCTACGCGGCCGAGCGCCTGACGCGCCGGAGCGTGTCCGCCGCCCGCCGGGTCGAGCGCGCCGACGCCTTCCATGACGAGGACCGCCTGCCCGAGGACGACCGCGCCAGCCTCGCCGACTACGTCCGCAGCGGCTACGACCGGGGCCACCTCGCCCCGGCCGGCGACATGCCGAGCGCGGTGGCTCAGGCCGAGTCCTTCAGCCTCGCCAACATCGTGCCCCAGAATCGGTCACTGAACCGCGGCCTGTGGGCGGCGATCGAGGAGAGCGTGCGCCGACTCGCCACCGAGCGCGGCGAGATCTTCGTGGTGACCGGCCCGGTCTTCGAGGGCCGCTCGGTCGGCGCGATCAAGGGGCGGGTGCTGGTGCCGACGCAGCTCTTCAAGGCGATCTACGACCCGCGCACCGGCGAGGCGGGGGCCTATCTCGCCCCGAACGCGGCGGGCGCGGAATGGCGCGCGGTCCCGCTCACCACCCTGCGGGATATCGCCGGCCTCGATGTGTTCCCGGCCCTGCCCGAGGCGACGAAAGCCAGGGCGATGACGCTGCCCGAACCGCAGGAATTCTCCCGCGGCGGCCAGGACTCCTTCGCCGACTTCCTGAAGCAACTGGCCATCGATGTCCTGCGCCGGCTCTGGCGCGAATTGATGCGCGCGATCTTCTGAGGAGAGCCCGATGCCGCGCCGCAAAGCCGACGCCCTCCCCTTCCGCCCCTTCGCGGAGGATGCCGGCGTCCAGACCTTCGCCGGCTTCTCGATCGAGAACGGCACGCAGCGCATCGCCCTGCACGGCAGCCTCGATCTCACCCGCGACCGGGACGGCCTGCGGCGCGCGAAGGCCTTGAAGAGCCTGCTCGACGCGGTGGTCGCCACCCTCGAGGCGGAGGATCTGCCCGAGTCCGTGCCCGAGGAACCGCAGGCGGCCGTGCCGGTGCGCAATCCCTTCTCCTAACCTCTTTCACCCACCTCCCGGAGACCCGACATCCGGACGGCGCCCGGCGGTGCGCCTTCGCCGCGGCCGGGCAGCGCCTTGCCCCTGCCCGGCCGCCCTGATACTCGAACACGAAATTCTTCATCCGCGAGCGGACGGCGCCCCACGCGGCATGGCTCGGGCATTTTCGCTCGGTCCGGCCGGCCGCGCGCGAAAGGCCGCGCGTCCGCGACCGCCGGCCAGCCCGGCACCCACGCTTCACGCAGGACGAACGCACATGGCCCGCGAATTCATCTACCACATGCGGGGTCTGACCAAGACCTATGTCGGGGGCAAGAAGGTTCTCGATAACGTCAACCTGTCCTTCTACCCCGATGCCAAGATCGGCGTGCTCGGCATCAACGGCGCCGGCAAGTCGACGCTGCTCAAGATCATGGCCGGCATCGACAAGGACTGGACCGGCGAGGGCTTCGTCGCGCAGGGCGCGCGCGTCGGCTACCTCCCGCAGGAGCCGCAGCTCGATCCGAACAAGTCGGTGCGCGAGAACGTCATGGAGGGCGTGGCCGAGAAGCAGGCGCTGCTCGACCGCTACAACGAACTCGCGATGAACTATTCCGAGGAGACGGCGGACGAGATGACCGCCCTCCAGGACCAGATCGAGGCGCAGAACCTCTGGGAGCTGGATTCCAAGGTCGATCAGGCGATGGAAGCGCTCGGCTGCCCGAGCGACGAGCAGCCGGTCGCGACCCTCTCGGGCGGCGAGCGCCGCCGCGTCGCGCTGTGCAAGCTGCTGCTGTGGGAGCCGGAACTGCTCCTCCTCGACGAGCCCACCAACCACCTCGACGCCGAGACGGTGAACTGGTTGGAGGGTCACCTCAAGCAGTATCCGGGCGCGATCCTGATCGTGACCCACGACCGCTACTTCCTCGACAACGTCACGGGCTGGATCCTCGAACTCGATCGCGGCCGGGGCATCCCCTACGAGGGCAACTACTCGGCGTGGCTGGTGCAGAAGCAGAAGCGGCTTGAGCAGGAGGGCCGCGAGGACATGGCCCGCCAGCGCTCGATCGCCCGCGAGCAGGAATGGATTGCCGCCTCGCCCAAGGCCCGGCAGTCGAAGTCGAAGGCGCGTATCACCCGCTACGAGGAACTGGTCGCCAAGCAGAACAGCAAGGTCGACGCGGCCGCGCAGATCGTCATCCCGATCGACGAGCGGCTCGGGCAGAACGTCATCGAATTCAGCCACCTCAACAAGGCCTTCGGCGACCGCCTGCTGATCGAGGATCTCTCGTTCAAGCTGCCGCCGGGCGGCATCGTCGGCGTCATCGGCCCGAACGGCGCCGGCAAGACCACCCTGTTCAAGATGATCACCGGCCAGGAGAAGCCCGACGGCGGCACGATCGAGGTCGGCGAGACGGTCAAGCTCGGCTACGTCGATCAGTCGCGCGACGCGCTCGATCCCAACGCCACCGTCTGGCAGGAAGTGTCGGGCGGCAACGACATCATCTATTTCAACAAGCGCGAGATCAATTCGCGCGCCTATTGCGCGGCCTTTGCCTTCAAGGGCGGCGACCAGCAGAAGAAAGTCGGTACCCTCTCGGGCGGCGAGCGCAACCGCGTGCATCTGGCCCGCACGCTCAAGGGCGGCGCCAACGTGCTGCTGCTCGACGAGCCGACCAACGACCTCGACATGGAGACCCTGCGCGCCCTCGAAGACGCGCTGGAGGATTACGCGGGCTGCGCCGTCATCATCAGCCACGATCGCTGGTTCCTGAACCGCATCGCGACCCACATCCTCGCTTTCGAGGGCGACAGCCATGTCGAGTGGTTCGAGGGGAACTTCTCGGATTACGAGGCGGACAAAAAGCGCCGCCTCGGCCTTGAGTCGATCATCCCGAAGAAGCTGAAGTACAAGAAGTTTTCGCGCTGACACCTGCCTCTCCCCACTATGCGGGGAGAGGGCTTTGCCGACCTTGTCGTCGGCAAAGCGAGGCGTCAGCCGAAGGTGAGCGGCGGTGCCGGAGGAGGCTCATCCTAAGCCGCCCCCTCACCGCCGCCGCTCCGGCTTCGCCTCCGCTTCCCGCTGGCCCCCCGGCCGTTCTCACCACCACGCCCGGCCGGCCCCGAAGAGCGACAGGCCGAGATGCGCCGCCATCGAGGCGCCGATATCCGCGAAGGTGTCGCGCTGCCCGATCGAGCCCGTCGCCAGTCCCGGCCCGAAGGCGAGCACCGGCACCTGCTCGCGGGTGTGCTCGGTGCCGATCCAGGTCGGATCGTTGCCGTGGTCGGCGGTGATGACGCACAGATCGCCCGACTTCAGGACGGCGTGGATCTCGGGGATGCGGGCATCGAACGCCTCCAGCTCAGCGGCGTAGCCCGGCACGTCGCGCCGGTGGCCGTGCTCGGTGTCGAAATCCACCAAGTTGAGGAAGACGAAGCCACCATCCGGCAAGCCGGCGAAGGCGTCGAGCGCCGCGTCGAGGCAGGCGGCGTTGCCGGCCGGCTTGATCTCGCGCCCGGTGGCACGGTGGGCGAAGATGTCGCCGATCTTGCCGACGCTCACCACGGCACGGCCGGCCGCCGCCAAACCATCGAGCAGGGTGGCGGCGGGCGGCGCGACGGAAAAATCCTTGCGGCGGCTGGTGCGGTGGAAGCCGTCTTTCTCGCTGCCGATGAAGGGCCGGGCGATGACCCGCCCGACGCGGTAGGGATCGCAGAGGTCGCGCGCGATGCGGCAGGTCTCGTAGAGGCGCTCCAGCCCGAACGTTTCCTCGTGGGCGGCGATCTGAAAGACGCTGTCGGCGGAGGTGTAGCAGATCGGCCGGCCCGTCCGGAGGTGCTCGGCCCCGAACGCGTCGATGATCGCGGTGCCCGAGGCGTGGCGATCGCCGAGGATGCCGGGCAGCCCCGCCCGCACGATCAGCGCCGCGGTGAGCTCGGCCGGGAAGGCGGGATGCGTGTCGGGGAAGTGGCCCCAGGCCTCCCGCACCGGCACGCCCGCGATCTCCCAATGGCCCGACGGCGTATCCTTGCCGGCGGCCGTCTCGACGGCATGCCCCCACAGTGCCTGCGGCTCAGCCTCCGGAGCAAGGCCCGGCGGCACGCGGCCGGTGGCGCCCTCACAGGCTAGACCGAGGCCGAACGCCGCGAGGTTCGGCAGGCGTAAAGGCCCCGCGCGCAGGCCCGGCCGGTCGCCGCGGCCGGCGGCGCAGGCTTCCGCGATGTGCCCGACCGTGTCGGAGCCGGCATCGCCGTAGCGGGCCGCGTCGGGGGCGCCGCCGATGCCGACGGAATCGAGGACGATGAGGAGCGCGCGGGCCATGGCTCAGGCTGGTTCGATCTCGGCGGTGGTCGCCGCATCCATCTCGAAGGCCGCCGCGAACAGGGTGCGGGTATAATCGGTCTTCGGCGCGGCGAAGATCGCCTCGGCCGGTCCCTCTTCGACCACTTGGCCGTGCTGCATCACCATGACGTAGTTCGAGAGCGCCCGGACCACTTTGAGGTCATGGCTGATGAACAGGTAGGCGATGCCGCGCTCGCGCTGGAGATCGCGCAACAGCGTCACGATCTGCGCCTGCACCGAGCGGTCCAGCGCCGAAGTCGGCTCATCGAGGACAACGAAACGGGGCTTCAAAACGATCGCGCGGGCGATCGCGATGCGCTGGCGCTGGCCGCCGGAGAATTCGTGCGGGTAGCGGTCCATCGCTGCCGGGTCGAGCCCGACATCGGTGAGCGCCTTCGCCACTAGGGCCCGGCGCTCGGCGCTTCCCTGCACCAGCCCCTGCACGGCGAGCCCCTCGGCGACGATGTCACCCACCGACATGCGCGGGGACAGGGAGCCGTAGGGATCCTGGAAGACCACCTGCATGTCCTTGCGCAGGGGCCGCATGGTGCGGGGGCCTCGATCCTCGATCCGCTGGCCGAGGAACACGATCGGCCCCTCGGATTCGGTGAGCCGCAGCAGGGCGAGGCCGAGGGTGGTCTTGCCCGAGCCGGATTCGCCGACGACGCCGACGGTCTCGCCCGCCCGCACGACGAGCCGCACTCCGTCGACCGCCTTGACGTGGCCGACGGTGCGCCGGAGCACGCCCGCCTTGAGGGGGAACCACACCTTGAGCGGCCCGGCCTCGACCAAGGCCTCGGCGTGCGTCGGCACGGGGTTCGCCCGGCCGGTGGGCTCGGAGGCGAGAAGCCGCTGGGTGTATTCGTGCTGCGGCCGGGTAAAGACCTGCGCCACCGGGCCCGCCTCGACGATCCGGCCGGAAAGCATCACGCAGACCCTGTTGGCGATGCGCCGCACGATGCCGAGATCGTGGGTGATGAACAGCATCGCCATGCCGAGCCGCTTCTGCAGGTCGGCGAGCAGCGCGAGGATCTGCGCCTGCACGGTGACATCGAGGGCGGTGGTCGGCTCGTCGGCGACCAGTAGGTCGGGCTCGCAGGCGAGCGCCATGGCGATCATCACGCGCTGGCGCTGGCCGCCCGACAATTCGTGCGGATAGGCACCGAGCCGCCGCTCGGCGTCGCGGATGCCGACGAGGTCGAGCAGTTCGAGGATTCGTTTCCGCGCGGCCTTGCCTTTGAGCCCCCGGTGGATCTCCAGCACCTCGCCGATCTGGCGCTGGATGGTGTGGAGCGGGTTGAGCGAGGTCATCGGCTCCTGGAACACCATGGTGATGTCCGCCCCGCGCACCGCACGCATCTCCCGCTCGGGCAGCGCCAGGAGATCGCGGCCCTTGAACAGGATCTTTCCGCCCGGATGATGCGCGGCGCCGTCGAGCAGCCGCAGGATCGAAAGCGCCGTCACCGACTTGCCGGAGCCGGATTCCCCCACCAGAGCCAGGGTCTCGCCCCGCTCGATCGTGAAGCTGACACGATCCACCGCCCGCGTCTCGCGCGCCCCGCCCCGGAAGGCGACCGAGAGATCCTCGACGGTCAGCAGCGTATCGGACATCGAACCCCGGCAGCGAGAAGCGGCCCGCCGTCCGGTGTCGGGGCGGGATGGGGGTTATAGCGCGCGGGCTCCCACACGCGAATTGTCTTCCAGGCGCGGCACATCCCTCTCCTCTCCGCGGGAGAGGGCGGCCCCCGAAGGGAGTCGAGTGAGGGCCTGAGACGCGGTTTGGGCGACCGCCTCGGGGGCGGTCTTCCGAGATGCGCTCTTCGAGCCTCGTCTTCCTCTTGCAATCGGATCTCGGCGGCCGACTTTTGCAAGCATTGAGCCATACACAGAAGTTTCAAGAACAATAATTTAGCTATTGGAGAAGCCCTAAGGTAACAGTGCCTTGCTGAGCACGGATAAAAGCACAATGATGCTCGCCGACAGGGCACGCCGTGCCACGTCGCAGGGCCGCCATCCCGTTCCCGAACCGGCGCTTGAGAGCGCCTCACAAAACGCCCGGTCACCGACCGTTCTCGCTCTGGCGCGGACAGCACGGCGTGCGTTTTGTGAGAGACACGCAGAGCCGTGCCGGACCTCCTTGCATCGAGTCGGCAGTTCCAGATCCGTGTCGCGCTTTGTTTTGAAAAACCGGCGCCCTAGATCAGCCGCTGTGCACCGCCTCGCTTTCACCCTGTTGCCGGCCGTTCTCGTTGCCTGCGCCGGTCCCTCTCGTGCGGCCCCCTCGCCCGAAAGCGAGACGGTGGAGCAGGCGCTCTGCCGGCTGATCGAGGGTTCGGCCAAGGCGCGGCACTTGCCGGTGCCGTTCCTGACCCGGCTGATCTGGCGCGAGAGTTCGTTCCGCGTCGGCGTGGTGAGCCCGGCCGGGGCGCAAGGAGTGGCGCAGTTCATGCCCGGCACGGCCAAGGACCGCGGCCTCAGCGATCCCTTCGATCCCGAGCAGGCGATCCCGCACGCCGCGCATTTCCTGGCCGACCTCAAGCGGCAATTCGGCAATCTCGGGCTCGCGGCGGCGGCCTATAACGGCGGACCGGGGCGCGTCTCGGCCTGGCTCGCCGGCAGCGGCGGCCTGCCCGCCGAGACGCGGGCCTACGTCATCGCCATCACCGGCCGCCCGGCGGAGGATTGGCGCCCGAACGCCGCCGTCGAGACGCCGGAGGGACCCGACCCGGCCGCGAAGAAGCCGGACGGGAAGGCGGAGACATCCGAGGCGAAGCCGCCTCCGCCGGAGGCCGAGACGCAGACCTGCCTTCAGGTCACCGCGGCACTGCGCATCCCGTCGCGCGGCGACCGCTTCGCTCTGGCGATCGAGGGCGGACCGGCCGCGCCCTGGGGCGTGCAGCTTGCCGGAAACTTTTCCAAGTCGCTGGCGCTGGCGAGCTTCCAGCGGGCGCGCACGCGCTACACCAGCGTGATCGGCGAGGTGCGGCCGATGATCATCGGCACTCGGCTGCGCTTTCGCGGGACCCGCACCTTCTACCGAGTGCGCATCCCGGCCGAGAGCCGGAACGCGGCCGACGGCCTGTGCCAGAAGATCCGCAATGTGGGCGGCGCCTGCATCGTCCTGAGGACATAACTCCCAACACCGCCCAAGGTCGTCACCATGCGGCCATGAAACCGCCGCGACCGCCGCGTCAATCACGAGTCACATGATCAAGGCATTCGTCTCCCTCGTCTCGCTGGTCTGCCTCGGCCTCACCGCGCTGGGCTTGAGCGGCTGCTCGCCGCTGGCGCTGTTCGATGCGCTGGGGCCGCGCGACAAGGGCGGGCGCCTCGCGGTCCGCGACGCGGCGTACGGCGCCGATCCGCGCCAGCGCCTCGACGTGTTCGTGCCGACCGTGCCGGTGGAGCGGGCGCCGGTGCTGGTGTTCTTCTACGGCGGCTCGTGGAGCAGCGGCAGCAAGGACGACTACGCCTTCGCCGCCCAGGCCTTCGCCGCACAAGGCTTCGTGACCGTGCTGCCGGATTACCGGCTCTACCCGCAATCGCGCTTCCCCGACTTCCTGAAGGATGGGGCGGCGGCCATCGCCTGGGTGCGCGACAACATCGCCGCGCAGGGGGGTGATCCGAACCGGATCGTCCTCGCCGGCCACTCGGCGGGGGCCTACAACGCGGCGATGCTCGGGCTCGACCCGGAATATCTGCGCCAGGCCGGCGTCGATCCGCGATCCGTGCGGGCGGTGGCCGGGCTATCGGGCCCCTACGACTTCCTGCCCTTCGACCAGAAGACCTCGATCGAGGTGTTCGGGCAGGCGCCCGACCCAGAGGCGACGCAGCCGGTCTCCTTCGCCGGCGCCCACTCGCCGCCGACCTTCCTCGCCACCGGCGACCGGGATACCGTGGTGAAGCCGCGCAACACGGCGAGCCTCGCTGCAATCCTGCGCACCGCCCGCGTGCCGGTGCAGGAACGGGTCTACGAAGGCCTCGACCATTCCGACACGCTGCTCGCGCTCTCCGTCAGCTTCCGCCGCAAGGCGCCGGTGCTCGCCGAGATGAGCGCCTTCCTGCACCAGCATTCGGGCGCGCGTCGGCTCACCACGCTGACGATGCACTGACGCCCGGTCCGCGCGCTCGGCACGCAGCCGGGCTGCGCTCGAACTACCGCGCCTCCGGAATCGGCCGCGGCCGCCGGTCCGGCCCGATGGCGACGAAGGTGAAGAATCCTTCCGTCACCTTCGTCGTGTCCTCGCCCTCCCGCTCCCGGCGCCAGACCTCGACCTGGATGCCCATCGAGGTGCGGCCGGTCTTCACGATCCAGGCGTAGAAGCTCACCTCGTCGCCGACGAAGACCGGCCGGTGGAAGGTCATCGCCTCCGCCGAGATCGTGGCGCAGCGCCCTCGCGCCCGGCGCGCGGCAACGTTGCCCGCGGCCATGTCCATATGCGCCATCAGCCAGCCGCCGAAGATATCGCCGGCCGGGTTCGTGTCGGTCGGCATCGCCACCGTGCGGATCACCGGCGGACCGCGATCGGTGGGCTGCACAAGCTCGGCGGGAGTCGGTTCGCTCGTCATCGGAAGGCTTTGCGGATCAAAGGATAAGATCCGAGCCTAGCAGGTGCCGTGCCGACCGGGCCACCGCGTCCGGTGACGGTGCGGCAGACCTGTTTCCCTTCGAGTACCTCACCAAACTCCCGGTCACCGGCCGTTCTCGCTCTGACGAGAACAGCGCGGCGGGAGTTTTGTGAGAGACACCGAGCGGGCCGCGCAGCCGGGTCGGACGCTCCGGTGCAGGTCGCTCAAATGCGACGGATCGCGTTAACCGATTTTTAACCCGGCGATTGCGGCCGGCGGTCGGCTGTGAGAGCTTCATTAACGGAAGCTTAACTGCTCGGTCAGGGCCATGCGTATCGCGTTCTCCAAGCTCTGTGTCGTCCGGCCCGCCCGCTCCTTCGCGACTGGCCGGGTCGCGGGTCTCGCCCTGGCCGGGGCCCTCCTCACCGCCCCTGCGCCGCAGGCCGCCGCGCAACCGACGGCCGCGCTCCCCGCGATGAGCCTGTCGGCGGTGACGACCGGCCCGGCCCGGCCGATCGCCGCCTGGGCCGAGTTCTGCGAGCGCTATGCCGCCGAGTGCGCGGTCGATCGCACCGAGCCGGCCACCATCGTCCTGACGTCGGCGCTGTGGCAGACGATCAATGCGGTCAACCGCCGGATCAACCGGGCAGTCGAGGCGGTGACCGATCAGGAGCATTGGCGCTCCGCCGACCGCTGGGACCTCGCCGAGGACGGCCGCGGCGACTGCGAGGACTTCCAGCTCCTCAAGCGCCGCCTGCTGGTCGAGGCCGGCTTGCCGCGCCGGGCGATGCGGATGACCGTGGTAATCGACGAGAAGGGCGAGGGCCACGCGGTGCTCACGCTCATCACCAACCGCGGCGACCTGATCCTCGACAACAAAACCAACGCGGTGCTGCCCTGGACCCAGACCGGCTACACCTTCGTCAAGCGCGAGAGCCAGGAGGCCGTGGGCTGGATGGCGCTCGGCCGTGACGCCTCCCCGCTGACGGCGGCCAACCGCTGAGGCGCACTTTGCCGGTCCCAAATCGGGACCGGACCCGCATCTCGTGCGTTAGGGGACTTTAACGGGCTAGCGACCAAGGTTGACGAGAGGTTTCCGCGAGCGAGCCCCGCCCCGGAAAACTCCGTCCGTGCCTCAGGTTCGCCGTCCCAGGGTCCTCTCGTCCCATGCGTCGCGTCCTCCTCGCCAGCCTTCCCGTCTTCGCCCTTCTCGCCGTGGCCCCTGCGCGGGCTGAGAGCCCGGAAGGCGCGCGCCACGCCGCGTGGCAGACCTGTCTCGACGAGGCCTTTTTGGAGCAGGTCCGCACCATGAGCCGGAGCTTTGCCGCGACGAAGGCGGTCACCACCTGCCGGGATCGGGAGGAAGCCTATCTCGGCGCGCTCGCCGGCTCGCCGCTCCTCGATGGCGAGGATGTCGCCCGTATCCGCCCCGCCCTCGTCGCCCGCGCCCGCGACCGGCTCATAGGCGAGCGGCGCTTCAGCGCGCTCTGATCCGCTCCACGCTCACGCCAGCATGTAGGCCAACAGTGAGCGAAGCTGCGCCGGCTTGATCGGCTTGTGGACGAGTTCCGCCCCCGTGGCCTGGGCGCGGGCGGCGATGTCGGCGCCATGGTCGGCGGTGGTGAGGATCACCGGCGTCACCCAGCCCCGGTTGCGCCGCAGGTAATCGACCACGTCGAGGCCGCAGGCGCCGTTGTCGAGGTGGTAGTCGATCACCATCACGTCCGGCCGCGCCAGCCCGGCGCCGAGCGCCGCGACGACGCCGGCGAGATCGCGAAACACCTGCACCTCGGCATCCCAACTGCGCAGGAGCCGCTGCAGCGCCTCGGCCGTCGAGGCGTCGTTCTCGATCGCCAGCACCCGCGCACCGGTCAGGGCGGTCGCCAGCGGCGCGAGGGGCACCCGCGCCTCCGGGCGCTGCGTGGCCAGAGGCAGGGTCAGGCTGAGGCGCGTGCCGTGGCCGGCGCGGGAATGCAGTTCGACGGTGTGATCCAGCGTCGAGGCCATGCGCTGCACGATCGACAGGCCGAGCCCGAGGCCGATCCCGCCGTCATCCCCCTCACGGGCGCCGCGGAAGAACTCCTCGAAGACCAGGGTCCGCTCGCTCTCGGGAATGCCGCAGCCGGTATCGACCACGTCGATGCGGCAGCGTTTTTCGCGCCGCCGCGCCGCGATCAGCACGCCGCCGCTCTCGGTGTAGCGGATCGCGTTGGAGACGAGGTTCTGCAGGATGCGCTGGAGCAGGATCCCGTCGGTCTCCACCACGAGGTCGGTGCAGCGGGTGACGAGGCGCAGCTCCTTGCGCTCGGCGAACGGCCGGAAGCTCGCCTCGATCCCGGCGACGAGATCGGCGAGCCGTACGGGCTTGACCACCGGGCGCACGATGCCGGCATCGAGCTTCGAGATGTCGATGAGCGCCTTGATCAGATCCTCGATCGTCTCCAACCCGCGCTCGACCTGCCGGGCGACCGCCTTCGCCTCCGGCCCCGGCGCGAGGTCGGTCAGCGCCGAGAGCGAGAGGCGGGCGGCGTTGAGGGGCTGGAGCAGGTCGTGGCTGGCGGCGGCCAGGAAGCGCGTCTTCGAGCGGTTGGCGGTCTCGGCCTCTTCCTTGGCCGCCTGCAATGCCGCGTTCGAGCGCTCAAGGCTGCGCATCAGCGCGGTGAGTTCCTCCGTGCGGGCGCGGACGCGGCCCTCCAGCATGATCGCGGTCTGGAACAGCGAGTAGGCGCCGCCCTGCTGATCCATGGTGCGCTCGACATGGGTCATCAGAGCCGCGTTGATGCGCTCGAGCTTGGCCACGCGGCGCGTCAGAGCCTCGACGGTCTGCGGCTCGGGCGGCGGCTCCTCCCAGAGGGTCGGGCGGTTCATCGCGCGCTCTTCACGTCCCACGCTTCACCGGCCGGCCCACCGCACCCTCGGCCCGGCCGATGGCGATGCCGGTAAACGTCTGATTCAGGTGCATCGAGCGGTACTGCTCGCCGTAGGTCTCGAAGCCGACGACGCCGTAGCGCCGGTACAGGTCGGCGATGCGGTGGCGCACCTGCCGGCTCTCGGCATCGAGCCGGCGGAACACGCAGTCGAAGCCGATCACGAGATCGAGCCCGCCGAGCGATGCGTCGAGGCTTTCGAGTTCGGCCCGCGTCGCCTCGACGATGTCGCGGGGCTGAGCCAACGTCAGCACCACGCCCTCGCCGATGGCGCAGAAGAAGGTCATCGAGCCGTCCGGCTCCACCCGGCTGATCGAGCGGCAGTAATACTCGCCGCCGATCTTCACCGCGAGCGGATAGGCGGCAAAGGACATCGCCGAGAGGTTTTCCGGGTCGAGCCCGACCGCCATGGCGTATTCGCGCGCCGCCGGCTCGGCATTGAGCTCGGTGACGCGCCGCTCGTCCTCGCGGGCGGCGGTGACGACGAACTTGCGGTTGGTCGGCTCGAAATTGTCGCTCTTGAAGATGCGGATCGGGAAATCGGTCTCGACCAGCAGGATCACCGCCGCCTCGCGGCACACTTGGCCCTCGTGGATCAGCACCGTGCTGCGGAAGGCGAGGTCGTCGCCGGCCGAGCCGCCGATCAGCGGGATGCCGTCGAGCGCCCAGGCGACGGCCGAGACCACGGTCTCCTCGGCATTGGCGAACGAGTCGATCAGGGACAGGGCGAAGCGGTGGCCGCTGCCGCCGTCCGGCCGTCCGCCGTCGAGGGTGCGGCGCAGGGCCCGCACGGTCGTGGCCGCCCCCTCGACATCGAGCCGGGCGATGTCGGTGAGGAGGCCCGAGACGATGCGGAAGCCCTGCCGCGGAAAGGCGATGGCAACGAGGCCGCGATCGATCGAGCCCGCCGGGCTGATCCCGCCGGAGGTGGAGCAGCCGGTGATCCCGATACCGGGAAGCTGCGCGGCGAGCGCCCCAGCGAGGGCGTCCGCGTCGTAGGCCGGCGAGAAGAACACGATGAGGTGGCCGATCGCCGCCCGGTCGAGGACCTCCGCCACGGCTGCGACCGCGCCCGCGGCGTCGCCCGCCTCCGTCCAGGCCGTCTGGATTCCGCACAGATGCCCGCGCATCTGCGTGCCGTGCGCCACCCGCCCGCTCCCTCGCGCGGGGTCTGTTCCGGCGAGCCGGCCGCCCCTGTTGGATTGTCGGCGACTATGTGCCCGGCGACGAGGCGTGGCAATGGGCAGTTGTGCGCGGGACCGATCAGGCCGCGGCTGCCGGCCGCTCGCCCCGCGCCCGGTAGGACAGCGCCTCGGCCAGATGCAGCCGCCGCACCTGGGCCTCGCCGTCGAGGTCGGCCAGCGTGCGGGCGACGCGCAGCGTGCGGTGGAAGCCGCGGGCGGAGAGCCGCATGGTCTCGGCCGCGTGGCGGATCAGCGCCGCCCCCTCGGCATCGGGCGTGGCGGCGGTCTCGATCACGGTCGCCGGGCAGGTCGCGTTGGTCGTCGCCGCGGGCAGGCCGAGGGCAGCGTATCGCGTGCTTTGGAGCGCGCGGGCGGCGGCGACCCGCGCGGCGGCCTCGGCCGATCCCTCCACGGGCGGCGGCAGGATCAGGTCGGCGGCGGTCACGGCCGCGACCTCGATGCGCAGATCGATCCGGTCGAGCAGCGGCCCGGAGATCCGCGCGCCGTACTGCGCCACGCAGCGCTCGTTCGGCCCCCGGCGGCAGGCGTAGCCCGGCTCCAGGGCTAGGCCGCAGCGGCAGGGGTTCATCGCCGCCACGAGTTGGAAACGGGCCGGGTAGGTCACGCGGTGGTTGGCCCGCGCGATCATGATCTCACCCGTCTCCATCGGCTGGCGCAGGGAATCGAGCACCTGGGGCGTGAACTCGGGCAATTCGTCGAGGAACAGCACGCCGCCATGGGCGAGCGAGGCCTCGCCCGGACGGGCATTGAGGCCGCCGCCGACCAGCGCGGCCATGGAGGCGGAATGGTGCGGCTGGCGGAAGGGGCGCCGGTTCGAGAGTGCGCCGCCCTTCAGCTCACCCGCGACCGACTGGATCATCGAGACTTCGAGCAGTTCGCGGGGCCCGAGCGGCGGCAGGATCGAGGGGAGACGCGCGGCGAGCATCGACTTGCCGGCTCCGGGCGGGCCGTTCATCAGCAGGTTGTGGCCGCCGGCGGCGGCGATCTCGAGCGCCCGCTTGGCACCCTCCTGCCCCTTGATGTCGCGCAGATCCGGCATCGGACCGGCGATTGCTGCCACCGCGGGCTGAGGCCGGGCCATCACTTGGCTGCCCTTGAAGTGGTTGGCGAGCTGGATCAGCGAGCGCGGCGCCAGCACGTCCATGTCGCCCGCGGCCCAAGCCGCCTCCGGGCCGGTCGCCGCCGGGCAGATCAGGCCAAGCCCCCGGCCATTGGCCGCCATCGCCGCAGGCAGCACGCCGGCCACTGCGGTGATCGAGCCGTCGAGCGCCAGTTCGCCGAGCACGCAGTAGCCGCCCAGCGCGTCCGCCGGCAGCGCGCCGATGGCACCCATCACCGCGAGCGCGATCGGCAGGTCGTAATGCGAACCCTCCTTCGGCAGGTCGGCGGGCGCGAGGTTGCAGGTGATGCGCTTGGCCGGCAGGGCCAGCCCCGAGGCGATCAGCGCCGAGCGCACCCGCTCGCGCGATTCCGCCACCGCTTTGTCGGGCAGGCCGACGAGGGTGAAGGCGACGGCGCCGGGGGCGATCTGCACCTGCACGTCGACGGCGCGCGCCTCGATTCCCTCGAAGGCGACGGTGGCGACGCGCGTGACCATGGTGTCGAGAGGCTCCAAACGCGGAGGTTGCAGCCTAGGCGGCACTTCGCGCGCTGGCAATTGCGAGCGTGGCGTTACGGACCGGCAGGTTCGGTTCGTCGCTCCGACAGGGTGCTCGCCTGTTCACAGGCACCTGCCGCGCCGGTACGGCCAAGGCGGCAGGAACCACCGGCGAAACAAAATCGTTCGCCGGTTACCCATCTGCCGAAGGAGTCTTCTCATGTTCGTCCGCCCGCTCGCTGCCGCTGCGCTCGGCCTCGCCCTGCTCGCCGGCCCAGCGCTCGCCGACCAGAAGCTGCCACCCGAGCAGCAGACCAAGGTCGAGGACATCCTGAAGAAGGAGGGCTTCACCAAGTGGAAGGAGATCGAGCTCGACGACGGCATGATCGAGGTGGACGACGCCATCGACGCCAACGGCAAGCAGTTCGATCTCAAGCTCGATCCGAAGACGATGGAGATCGTGAAGCGCAAGGCCGAGTGAGGCCGCGGCTCCGGGGCGCCCGCCTCTCCGGAGCTACCGCACCCTGGCGAAGAAGACGCCGCTTTCGGCCACACCTTCGCCATCCGGCTTCAGTCCCTGCCAGCGGGTGACGAGCTTGCCCGCTTTCGCAAGGGTGAACAGTGGCTGGCCCGGCTTGTAGACGGCCACCCCGTATCGGTTGACCGTCTCGCCATCGCCGTAACGGTGGAACGCCACGGTCAGATCCTGCCCCTCGCGGCGGGTTAGACAACGAATCGTCTCGTCCGCCTGAAAGCCGCGCCGGGTGAGAACACAGCCGTTGCGAACATCCGGGGGCCGCAGCACGAGGTCGTAATTCACGACGATTCCCGTACCGCCGGCCGTCCGCCCTGCGGCGTGCTCGTAGCGGTAGCGGCCCTGCCAATCTTTGGGAGCCCCTTCCTGGGCCGGCTCCTGCGCCGCGGCGGGCATCGTCAGGCCGGCGAGCGCGGTGAGAACGATCGTGGTCGTCCGCATGGTCCCTCCCTTCGTATCGGGGAAGCATGGCCAAGCCGATCCGGCGGGGCAACCCGCTTGCATCCCGCTGCGCGGACCGTCATATACGGCGCGGGAGGTTGGCGAGGGACGTTTCACTCGCCAACCGGGTCAGGTCCGGAAGGAAGCAGCCCTAACGAGACCGAGCGGGTCTTTGTCCAGCCTCCCACCTTCGCCGTCCGCTTGACGCCGGACGGCCCGGCCTCTTTCCGAAAATTCGAACGGCGGCATGGACGAGACGCACGGCACGCTCACCGACGAGCCGGGCCTGCCCGGCATGCCCATCGCCACGGCCGCGACGCCCTACCGGGTGCTGGCGCGCAAGTATCGTCCCCAGACCTTCGACGACCTGATCGGCCAGGGCGCCATGGTGCGCACGCTGGCCAACGCGTTTTCCGCCAACCGCATCCCGCAGGCCTGGATGCTCACGGGCGTGCGCGGCGTCGGCAAGACCACCACCGCCCGCATCCTCGCCCGCGGCCTCAACTACCTGCGCACCGGCGAGCCGGATACCGGCCCCACCGTGTCGATGCCGGAACTCGGCCAGCACTGTCAGGCGATCATGGAATCCCGGCATATGGACGTGCTGGAGATGGACGCCGCCTCGCATACCGGCATCGATGACGTGCGCGGCATCATCGACGGCATCCGCTATTCGCCGGTCTCGGCCCGCTACAAGGTCTACATCGTCGACGAGGTCCACATGCTCTCCGAGAAGGCGTTCAACGCCTTCCTGAAGACGCTGGAGGAGCCGCCGCCCCATGCCAAGTTCGTGTTCGCGACCACCGAGATCCGCAAGGTCCCGGTGACGATCCTGTCGCGCTGCCAGCGCTTCGACCTGCGCCGGGTCGAGGCCGACGTGCTCTCCGCCCACCTGAAGAAGATCTGCGCCGCCGAAGGCGTGGAGGCCGAGGCGGAGGCGCTCGCCGCCGTCACCCGCGCCGCCGAGGGCTCGGTGCGCGACGCGCTCTCGCTACTCGATCAGGCCATCGCCCATGGGGCCGGCGCTGTGACGGCGGCGGGCGTGCGCGACATGCTCGGGCTCGCCGACCGCTCGCGCATCGTCGATCTGTTCGAAGCGGCGATGCGCGGCGACGTGCCGGCCGCCTTCGCCGAGATCCGTGCCCAGTACGATGCGGGGGCCGATCCGGCGGTGGTGCTGTCGGATCTCGCCGGCTTCACCCATCTCGTTACCCGCCTCAAGCTGGTGCCGGGGGCCGAATCCGACCCGACCTTGAGCGAGGCCGAGCGGGTGCGCGGCGCCCAGTTCGCCGCGCGCCTGCCGGTGCGGGCGCTGTCGCGGGCGTGGCAGATCCTGCTCAAGGCGCTGCCCGAAGTGCAGGCCGCCCCCCGCCCGCTCGCGGCGGCCGAGATGGCGATCGTGCGGCTCGCCTACGCCGCCGACCTGCCGACTCCCGACGAAGCCCTGCGACAGCTCCGCGCCGATGTGGCGGCCTCGGAAGGCGGCGGGGGCCGGCCGAGTCTCGGGCGCGACGGCGGCGGCGCGATGGCATCCCACGGCTCGGCGGCGCTGCAGATGGCGCCGCCCGCGCCGCAGCCATCGCCCCGGCCGGCCCTGGCCTCCGTCCCCGTCAGCTCCGCCGCCGCCGAAGCGGCACCGCGCCCGGCCCCGGCGGTGCCCGCCGGCCCGCGGCTCGGGCGTTTCGAGGACGTTGTCGCCCAGGCCGAGGCCGCCCGAGACATCGCCCTGAAGGTGGCGCTGGAGCGCGACGTGCATCTCGTGCGCTTCGAGGAGGGACGGATCGAGTTCCGCCTCGCCCCCGGCGGGCGCCAGAGCCTTCCGACCGACCTCGCCCGGGCACTCGATGCCTGGACCGGGCGGCGCTGGCTCGTTGCGCTCTCGAAGGAGAAGGGTGCGCCGACGCTGGCGGAAGATTCGCGGGCCGCCGAGGAGACCCGCCACCAGAACGCGGCCGCGCACCCGCTCGTGCGGGAGGTGCTGTCGCGCTTCCCCGGCGCCCAGATCGTCGATGTCCGCGACAAGGCACCGGAGGGCGAGGCCGCCGAGACCGCGGCGGACGGCACCGGCCCTGCTGCGCCACCGTCCGAGGAGGCGGAGGACGACGACGCCTGAGCAAGCCGCCCCGGACCGACGCACGAAAACGACGCGCCAAGGCGACGCCCGCACGCGGCAGCGCCCCTGGCAGGGGCGGTTACCCGCGCCTAAGTGTCTCTCACGAAACTCCCGCTGCGCTGTCCTCGCCAGAGCGAGAACGGTCGATGACCGGGAGTTTTGTGAGGCACGTTAAGTGCGGGAAGCGAACTTTTTCCTCGACGCGAACCGGAGCGGACCCCATGCGCGACCTGATGGGCATCATGAAGCAGGCCCAGGCCATGCAGGAGAAGATGGCGTCGCTCCAGTCGGAACTCGACTCGGTCGAGGTATCGGGAGCCTCCGGCGGCGGTGCCGTGAGCGTGCGGATGACGGCCAAGGGTCAGGTGCTCGGCGTCTCGATCGATCCGAGCCTGATGGTCGCCGACGAGCGTGAGATCCTCGAGGATCTCATCGTGGCCGCCTGCAACGATGCCCGTGGCAAAGCCGAGACGACGGCTCAGGAGAAGATGGCGGAGTTGACGAAGGGCCTGCCTCTGCCGCCCGGCATGAAGCTGCCGTTCTAGAGCATCGCTAAACCGGAGGCCGTCGCACCTTTCTGATATAGCACTTTAGATTATGAGAATGCCCATCTTGTCTTAGGATAAGATGGGCAAGACGCTCTGACATGAGGTAAGCTGGCAAAAAGCTTCGGCTCGATACTGGAGCGAGAGAGGCCTGCGTCACCCTGTCACACACGGAGACGCAGCGACACTCAGATATCGCGACGGCGCGTGAAAGAGCCTGCGAAAACAAAGACATAACCGCAAGATAGCGCGGTCCGCCGAGTTCGTTCTGGTCTCGACATCTTGAACGAATAGGCTCGGCCTGAACACAACCATAAATTTTGTTAAAGCAGAAACCTTGTCGAGCAGGCAAGTTCAGCGTGCCGGGTCGCACGCGGCCCCCCTAGCGAGGCTCGGCGGTTCCGCCGGTCTCTCTCCGATCAGAGCCGGCGGAACCACCGCCGCATCTCGGAGAGGTACCGTGCCAGGCCTGTTCTCGGCGACCGTGTTCGGTGCATGCGCTCTGTTCGTAACCCTTCTGGGCACGAACCTCTGGGCCCTGCGGGTGGCCGCGGCGATGACCGCCGCGGACGAGGAGGGACAGGCGAACCGCTGAACCGGAGAATGCCACCGACCGTTTCAGGCGGAGAGGCGCAGCGGTGTGGCCTCGAGCCGCGCTTCGAGCGCCCCATCCTCGCGGTGGCGAGCCACCACCACCTGCCGCACCCCCGTCTCCCGCGCAAGACGGTAGAGGGAGACGAGGGCGGGGTCGTCGACCGCCGCATCGGAGGCGATCACGATCGAGTCCATGCAGGGTCCGACTGCGGGAATCAGTTCGGCCGCCTCCTGCCCATCACCCGCCTCAAGGCGGCAGAGCACCCAGTCGTAGCTCTGCGACAGGGCGTTGAGACCGATGGCGAGGCCTTGCGGCTCCTCCACCAGCACGTCGAGGGGAGCCGCGCCGCGCTTGACCGCGTGAAGCCGCGAGCCACGGACCGGCTGGATCACGTCGAGGAAGTCGGCTTCGCCGGCCACGAGATCAGTGAGCCCCGGCATGGACGGATCGGAGACGCCGCCGTTGACATCGACCAAGAGAGTTTGACGGCGCGGACCGAGCGCGCGGGCGAGGTCGGAGGCGAGGCCGGACGTACCGCCAGCGCGGAGGGTTTCGACCACGAGCACGCAGCCGCCCTTCGATTCGCCGGCGGACCGCATCTTGCTCGCGCCGCCCTCCAGTCGAGCGATCAATCCGTCCAGATCGGTCGAGGAAGCGGAGGATTTCGCGGGCACGCTGAACCCGTCCTGGCCCTTGGCGGCTCCCCGCTCCGCGGCGCCGGACCCGATCGGAGCCGTGCTGGCGAAGACCGGGTGCTGCACCGTCGCCGTCGCCCTCAGAGAGTTGGCAAAGGCGAGTGCCGGGGCGAAGCGGTCCGTCGCAGAGGCCGGATAGGCCCCGCCATAGACCGGCTCGTAGGCGGGACGGCGGCGGGAGGGCGGCTCGGCCTCGGGGTAGAAGTCGCGCCCACGATCGTTCGCCGCGCCGGCGAAGACCGGCTCGCCCTCATCGCCGGTGCGGTCCCCGTCCGGGCGGGGCGGTGCGGCGAGGAGGTGGCGGCCGATCACGGCCGCGCTGGCGAGCAGGAAGACGAGCACCGCCGTAAAGGCGATGACCGGGATCTTCTTCGGGAAGGACGGCAGATCGGGCACGACCGCACGGGACACCACGCGGGCGTTGGCGGGGCTCGCGTTCTCGGCGTCGCGGGCCGCCGCCTCGCGGTAGCGGGCGAGATAGGATTCGAGCTGCTCGCGCTGGGACTTCGCCTCGCGCTCCAGCGCACGCAGCTCGACCTCGCTGCTGTTGCCCTTGGCGACCACGTCCTGCTGCCCCTCGACCGCAGCCCGCAAGGACTCGACCCGAGCGCCCGCGATCTTCGCGTCGTTCTCGAGCGTACGCACCACCCGCTCGGCGGCCGCCTTGATCTGATTTTCGAGATCCTGGACCTGGGCGGTCAATTCCTTGATGCGAGGATGGGCCGGAAGCAGCGTGCGCGATTCGAGGGCGAGTTGCGCGCGCATCGCCATGCGGCTTTCGACCGTGCGCCGGATCAGCTCGTTGTTGGCCACGTCCGGGATCTCGAAGGCACGGCCCTCCTTGATCATGTCCTTGAGGAGCTTGGCGCGGGCGGTCAGGTCCGCCTGGATCGTGCGAGCCTGCGAGAGCTGGCTCGACAATTCGGAGAGCTGCTGGGTCGAGAGCGGCTGCGCGGTCGCGTTGCTGCCCGTGCCGATCAGGCCGTGCTTGGCCCGGAACGCTTCGACCTTCGCCTCGGCCTCGGCCACGCGGGCGCGCAGGGTCGCGATGTTGTTGCCGAGCCAGGTCGAGGCGTAGCGCGCCGTATCGACCGAGGCTGCCTCCAGCGAGGCGAGGTAGAGGTCGGCCACCGTGTTGGCGCCCCGCGCGGCGAGTTCGGGATCACGCGAGCGGAACTCGACGGCGAGGATGCGCGATTTGCCGACGGGATAGACCAGCAGGTGATCGAGATAGGTGTCGAGGATGCGGTCCTCGGACGGCCGCTCCATCGGCGCCGAGACGAGGCCGAGCATCATCAGCGTGCGCCGGATCGCGGAGGTCCCCTCGGCCTCCGGGTCGAATTCCGGGTTGCCGACGAGTTTCAGGCTGCGGATCGCCTCGCGGGCGAGATCGCGCGACATCGCCACCTGCACCTGGCTCGCCACGGCCTGCTCATCGATCGGCAGGGGCTGATCCGTCCGCTCTGCAGCGGTGCGGGTGAAGGCGGGATCGCGACTCTCCAGGAGAACCTTGGCCTCGCCGGTATAGCGCGGGGTCACCACCTGCACGAACACACCGGCACCGAGCACGGCCACCAGGGTGGGAACGGCGATCCAGGCCCAGGAACGGCGCAGGACACCGGCAATCTGCGCGATCGCCAGCCCGTCTCCGGGCCCACCGGGCCCACCGGATGGCGGAAGAGACGGATCGGTCGACAGCCTGAGGCGCGGCATGGGCAGTCTTTACGAAGTCAGGACGCGGAATCGGGCTGATCCACCCGTCTCGCGTCAATTGAGGCAGTTAAGGTTGACGTCGCGTTAAGGTCTTGCTTCGCACTGCGCCTGCATTCGAGACAGCGCGCTGCTTGGCCAGACGGGAATTCGCGCCTCCCGCCGGGCGGATCAGCATTCGTTAACCATGTGCCCTTAATTACCGCCGAGGTTCCTACAACGGCGATGGCGATGCAGCGGCGCGCATTCCTCCTGGCTCTCCCGTCCGTCCTCGCGCTCGGCGGCTGCCTACGCCCGGACTTCCGGACCGTCGATCTCGACGCCACCGGCACCGGCTCGATCGGCGCCCGCTACTCGCTGGCGGCGGGTGACAAGTTGCGGGTCATCGTGTTCGGGCAGGACAACCTGTCCAACATCTACGCGGTCGATGGCGGCGGGCGGATCGCGATGCCGCTGATCGGCGTCGTCCAGGTCGGCGGCCAGACTACGGCGCAGGCTGCCCGGCTGATTGAATCGAAGCTCGCCGCGGGCTTCGTGCGCGAGCCGCACGTCACCGTCGAGGTCGATGCCTACCGGCCCTTCTACATCCTCGGCGAGGTCACGACCTCGGGTCAGTACCCCTACGTCAACGGGATGACGGTCGAGACCGCGGTGGCGATTGCTGCCGGCTTCGGACCGCGGGCGGCGCGCGACTACGCCGTGCTGACCCGGGAGGGTCCAGGCGGCCTCGTCAACGGCATCGTGCCGATGTCCTATCCGGTGCGCCCCGGCGACACTGCGGATTCCGACGGAAGCCGGCCACCCATTCCGACGCGAAGCCGGCCAACGTTCCGATTTGATGTCGGCCACTCGGTAGCCGGCATCGGCTATGGCGCATCCCCGCGGGTCAGCAAC
>JAESFL010000611.1_pt1 | contig 22243 bp, 22 predicted proteins | sample 9269401 | NCBI WGS metagenome assembly JAESFL01 (sample SAMN14506025, study PRJNA617098) | algae metagenome | isolation source: Gloeocapsa sp. UFS-A4-WI-NPMV-4B04 and co-occurring heterotrophs from desert... | place: USA: Utah | collected 2006-10-01 | reverse complement strand
CACAGATCGTCGGGCAGGCGATAGCCGTCGTCCAGAACTGACGGCTTGCTCGGGCGGCGCTTGCGAGGCTCGGTCATCCCGACAAACTAGGGCGCCGAGCCTCAGCGCCTAGCGAGATAGGTTCTAAAGCGCTTTCCGACGAAGTGGATGCCGGTTCGTCGAGCGGACAGTTTCGACTTCACCCGAGATGGCCCTGCGCGGCTCCGCGGCGGCGCGGAACGCGAGCGGGCACAGCGCCGTTTCTCACGCCACGAGGTGGGAGGAACGGCATGCGAGTTCTTGCGACGGCATCGATGCTGACGGTGATGACGCTGCTCGGCGTCGGGACCGCGGAGGCCAAAGGCTGCATCAAGGGCGCGATCATCGGCGGCGTCGCCGGCCATTATCTGGCTGAGCGCGGCGTGGTCGGTGCCGTGGCCGGCTGTCTGGCCGGACGGGCCCTGGCCAACCGCCGTGCACGACGCGAAATCGACTACGGCTCCCGTGTCCAGCCCCGCGGGGCCGGCTATGGCGCAGGACAGGCCTATCCGCGCCGGGACTACCGATACTGACACGGGAACCGGGGCGCCGATCGGCGCCCCGTCTTGTACGGATCCGCCACTCGGTGGTCCGTGCCGAGCGCGGGACGTTCCACGGGTCGCTCGAAGTCATCGGCCGTGAGGCGGGTCCGCTGGGCGTTGCGGACAGGCAGGGCTGGCGAGCCGATGCAGTGGCGCCTCTAACCGGTGATGCCGAGTTCGGCTTCGACGCGGCTGATCCAGTCCCGCAAGGCCGGATAGGGCGCGAGGTTGAAGCCGCCCTCGTGCGCGAGGCGGGTATAGGCCACGAGCGCCACGTCGGCGAGGCTGAGATCGTTGCCGACGAGGAACGGCCCGTCCACCAATGCGCCCTCCATCAGGGCGAGTGCGGCGTGACCCCGCTCGAACAGCTTCGGATCGAGTTCTGCCTCCGTGCGGCCGAGATAGAGGAGTTGGAACCGGCGCACGGCGATGTAGGGCTCGTGGCTATACTGCTCCCAGAACAGCCATTGCCACATCTTCGCCTGTGCGAAGGCATCCGCCGGGATCAGCCCGGAATCGCGGGCGAGGTAGCCGATGATCGCGTTCGACTCGGCGAGGCTGCGCCCGTCCTCCAGCACCAGGGTCGGCACGCGCCCGTCCGGGTTGAGGGCGAGGAAGTCGGGCGTGCGGGTCGCGCCCTTCAGGATGTCGATTTCGCGCCAATCGAGATCGATCCCGAGATGGGCGGCGACCCAGGCCACCTTCAGGCAATTGCCCGACTTGCGGTCGCCGTAGACGGTGAGCATGCCAACCTCTCCTGTCCCGCTCGCGGGCGAGGCCGCCTCACCCGGTGCCGTCGGGCGCTGGGGGCCGCGACACGACCCACCTGAAGCCATACGGCGTGGCTGTCGCAAGCCCCTCGGGTAAGCGTTCCTCGCCGAGTGTCAGCGCTTCGAAGACGGCCACGCCCGCCGCTGCCGCCGCGAGTTGGATGAGGCCGTGCGCCTGGGCAAGCGCGCCCGCCGCCCGCAGGCTCGCGGCGAGCGCCGTCTTGTCGAGGGAAAGGCCGGCGAGCCGGGGGCTTGCCCCGGCGAAGCTGCGGGCCTCGAGCACGCCGAGGGGATGGCCGATGGCAGCGAGAATCGCCGTCGCACCATCGCGGACGCCAACCAGTGCCTCGCAGACGGCGAGCCGGGCGCCGAGGGCGGCCACGTCGCGGCCGGCGCGGGCATCGCGCAGCAGCATACCGTCCGGCCGCTGCGCCATCAGGTCTTCAAGGCTCGGGTCGTCGGGCGTGTCGAGGGCGGCGTAGATCGTCAGGCCGGGCCGATGTGTTCGCAGATCCGCGATCACGCCCGGCGGCGGTGGCGTCTCGAACACTAGGGCATCTGCCCCAGCCGCCAGCGCCGCTTCGACAGCGGCCGGGTCGATGACGGCGCCGCGCGCGGTGTCAGGCTCGGAATGATCCGGGACGGGTCTCATGCGGGTTTCAATGGATCGCAGCGGGCTCGACGGGCTGCGCCCTCCGCAAGCGGGCGAAAAGCTTAAGCTTTTCGCGCATGCGGCGGGCCGGAGGCAGGATCGTTCAAGCTTCTTTTACCATATGCGCAGGAATGTCGGGCTTCGCGGGGCCGAATGACGGTCCCGGCGGGACACGTCATGTTCCTGTTCACCAATGCTCCCATCGGCAACCGCGAGACCGCCGCTCCGGCGCGGACCGCCGCGGCGAACGGCGAGGTCGTCGAGGCGATCCGCGAGGGCGCGCAGACGAGCGGCGTCGGCTTCGACTACCTGCTCGCCACGGCGCAGCGCGAATCGAGCCTCAACCCCTCGGCCAAGGCGAGCACTTCGACGGCGACGGGCCTGTTCCAGTTCATCGAGCAGACTTGGCTCGGCGTGATGAAGAATGCCGGGGCCAAGCTCGGTCTCTCGTCCTACGCCGACGCGATCACCGCGGGCGCGGATGGCCGCTACACCGTGGCGGACCCGGCGGCACGGCAGGCGATCCTCGACCTGCGCCGCGATCCGAAGGTCTCGGCGGCGATGGCCGGCGCGCTGACGCAGCGTAACGGCGAGGCGCTGAGCGCGGCTCTCGGGCGCGAGCCGACGGCCGGCGACCTCTACGCGGCCCACGTCCTCGGCGCGAAGGGGGCGAGCGCGCTGATCGCCTCGGCGCAGGCGAACCCGTCGCGCCCCGCCGCCCTCGACCTGCCGGAGGCGGCCGCCGCCAACCGCAGCCTGTTCTACGACCGGGCCGGTCGGCCGCGCAGCGCGTCCGAACTCTACGGCCTCCTGAGCCAGACGACCTCGGGCGTGGCGACCCCGGTCGCGACCGCCGCGGCCGAGACCAGCGTGCCGACGGCCTATGCCTCGCTGGAGGGCGGCCTGCGCTCGCTGTTCCAGACCGACCGGCGCCAGGGCGCGATCTCGGAAGGCGTGGCCAAGCTCTGGCAGAACCGCGCCGCGAGCACCGCCGCCCGTACGGCCCCGACCTATTTCCCGCGCTCCGACGGAGCGGGCGAGGCGGACGGCACGGCCACGCCGCCCGCCGCGACGGCGCCCGCGAGCGTGGCGGACGCCACCTCCGTCTCGGAACCGATCCTCGTGCCGCTACCGCCGCGCCGGCCGGCCGGACTGGCCGCGCCGACCGCAACGGCCTCGGAGCCGGCCGCCACCCTGATGGCTGGGCCGATGCCGGACCGGCCGAGCGCCACGGCTTCGAAAAATTCCCTGTTCGACCCCTCCGCCTTGCGGCTCAGGAGCGGCTCATGATCCTCCGCCAATTCCTCGCCCTCACCCAGAACGCCACGCCCGAGCGCCGCGCCGAGGCCGCAGGCACCCTGACGCGCAGCTATCTCCAGGGCACCCTGGGGCCGGAGGCGGCCTGGGAGGCCAAGACGGCGCTGCTCGCGCTGCTCGACGATCCGGCCGCGGCGGTACGCCGGGCGCTGGCGCAGGCCTGCGCCGAATCCGAACAGGCGCCGCGCCCGCTGATCGTGGCGCTGGCCTCCGACCAGCCGGACATCGCCTGCCTCGTCCTGGCGCGCTCCCCCGTGCTGATGGATGCCGATCTCGTCGATTGCGTCGCCATGGGCTGCGAGGAGACCCGTGCGGCGGTGGCCGGGCGGTCCGATCTGTCGAAGCCGGTCGCCGCGGCGCTGGCGGAGGTGGGCGGCGCCCCCTCGCTGATCGCGCTCGCGCGCAACCCGCTCGCGGCGATCGGCACCGCTGCCCTGATGCGGATGGTCGAGCGGCACGGCGACGACGCGGAGCTGCGCCAGGCCCTGCTGACCCGCACCGACCTCGCCATCGAGGTGCGCCACGCCATCGTCGCCCTGATGGCCGAGCAGCTCTCGCGTTTCGGCCAGGATGCCGGCTGGATCAGTTCCGAGCGCGGCGACCGCGCCGCGCGCGAGGCCCGCGACGCCGCCGCCCTCGCGCTCAGCGACGAGGCCGACGAAGCGCAGCTCGTGCGGCTCGTGGCGCATCTGCGGGTGCAGGAGCAGCTCACCGCCGGACTGATCCTGCGGGCGATCCTTTCCCTGCGCCTGCCCTTTGCCGAGATCACGCTAGCCGAGCTGAGCGGTCTCAGCCGCGCCCGCGTCGCCGGGCTGATGCTGGAGCCGCACGGCGCGGGCTTCGCTGCCCTTCACCGCCGCGCCGGCCTGCCCGCCCTTCTGCTGCCGTCGATCCGGGCGGGGCTGACCGTCTGGCGCGACGCCAATGGCGGCCGCAACGGCGTGGACGGACCGCGGCTCGCCCGCTCGATGATCGAGGCGGCGCTGACCGCCTGCGAGACCCTGCCCTTCGCCGAGGCCCGCGGCCTGATGGCGCTGCTCGCCCGCTTCGAGGCCGAGGCGGCTCGCGACGAGGCCCGCATCCTGGCGCACGAGCAGGCCGAGGCCCAGGCGCGGGAAGCGGCCGAGGCGCCCATTCTCCTGACGGCGCCGGAGGCCGTGGACGGGTTCGTCTCGGAAGCGCCGTCGGACATCCTCATCCTCTCCGCAGGCCCCGCCGCCTCGGAACCGGTTCTGCCCGACGCCGCCGCCGCGTGGCCGCTGGCGCCCCGGCCGGAGGAGCGCATCGGCGCGGCGGTGATGGAATCGGCGGACGAGATCGGGCCGGACACGGCCGAGACCGTGCTGGCCGGCCTCGCCGACGAGATCATGGCGCATTTCCTGGCAGACCGGGCCGCGGCGGCGGGGCAGCTCTCAGGCCCCGCGCCGGAGTCCCAGGCCGCGATCATTCCCGAGATCGTCGTCGAACCGAAGCGAACCCCACGGCCGCGCGCGATCGCCGTGGCGGTGGCCGCCGGGATGATCCCCGAGGATCTGATCCTCAGCTACCGCGCGGATCGCGAGCGCCAGCGCCTCGCGGCGTGAGGCCGGGGCTCAGATGAGGCCTCTCCGTCCAAGCCCCCTCACCTTCGGCTACCGCCTCGCTTCATACCCCGACAAGGGGGCATGAAGCCCTCTCCCCGCACGGCGGAGAGAGGGAAACTAGCGGCTTCCGGGGTTGTCATCCGGAAACCGAGCTACGCCGTCCAGGCTCGCATCGCCTGCGGCCCGACGATGTCGATGGGCGGCTCGAAATCGCTCGCCCGGCCGCGCATCGCCTCCGGCGGTTCGGGGAAGCCGCTGCGGTTGCCATAGTCGCGGCGCACGCGCTGCGAGGGCCGGAGTGGCGCCTGCGACAGGTTGCGGGCGCAGACCACATCGAGAGCGGTGGCGCCGGCCAGCGCCATCAGCGCGATCATCGCGTTGCCCCGGCGCGGGTTGGACGCCTCCAGGGCCGGCAGCACGGTGGCGATGTCGACGGCATCGCCCCCGACCCGCCCCCAGATCCAGGGCGTCGCATCCTTCGAGCCGAGAATGCCGACGCCGGTGACGATCTCCCGCACGCCGTAGGCGCGGATGACCGGCGTCAATTCCGGCTTGCCGAGCCAGCGGGCGATGGCCGCCCCGCCGACGATCTCAGCGGCGCCGAGGCCGAGGGAGAACCATCCGAGCCCCTGGGCGAGCCCTTCGGTCGCCGGATCGGGCCGTCGGCGGGAATCCGGCGCGATCCGGGCGAGCGTCCCGTTCGATCCGTGGCTGTCGCGGGCCATGTCACCTCCACCTTTCGAGACGGGACTCACGGGGCCGGTCAGGGCCGCAGCACGACCTTGATGCAGTTGTCCTTCTTGTCCCGGAACGTCCGGTACATCTCCGGGCCCTGTTCCAACCCGGCCCGGTGGGTGATGACGAAGGAGGGATCGATCTGGCCCTCCTCGATCCGCCGCAGCAGGTCGTCGGTCCAGCGGTTCACGTGGGTTTGGGCGGCGCGAATGGTCAGGCCCTTGTTCATCACCGCGCCCATCGGCATCTTGTCGACGAGACCGCCATAGACGCCGGGGATCGAGAGGATGCCGGCGGGGCGGCAGACATAGATCATCTCCCGCAGCACCGAGGCACGGTCGCTCTCCAGCATCATCGCCTGCTTGACCCGGTCGTAGACCTGCTCGACGGCCCGCGGCGAGTGCGCCTCCATGCCGACCGCGTCGATGCACTTTTCCGGGCCCTTGCCGTGGGTCAGTTCGTTGAGGCGCTCGACCGGGCTCTCGCGCGTGTTGTCGATGACGATGGCACCGCCGGCCCGCGCCATGTCGAGGCGCTCGGGCACGCTGTCGATGCAGACCACCTGCTTGGCGCCGAGCAGGATCGCCGAGCGGATCGCCATCTGCCCCACCGGGCCGGCGCCCCAGATTGCCACCGTGTCGTGGGGCTGGATGTCGGCCTGCACCGCCGCCTGCCAGCCGGTGGGGAAGATGTCGCCGAGGAACAGCACCTGCTCGTCGGTGAGCGAATCCGGCACCTTGATATGCGTGCGGTCGGCGAACGGCACACGGACATATTCGGCCTGCCCGCCGCTATAGCCGCCGGTGAGGTGCGAGTAGCCGAACAGGCCGGCAGTGCCATGGCCGAACGCCTTGTCGGCCAGACTCCGGTTGCGGTTCGTGCGCTCGCAGACGGAGAAGAACCCGCGCTTGCACTGGTCGCACTCGCCGCAGGTGATGATGAACGGGATCACCACCCGCTCGCCCTTCTTCAGCGTTCCGTTCAGGCCCCGACCGGTCTCGACCACCTCGCCCATGAATTCGTGGCCGAGGATGTCCCCCTTCTTCATCGCCGGAATGACGTGATCGTAGAGGTGAAGATCCGAGCCGCAGATCGCGCAGGCTGTGACCTTGATGATCGCGTCGCGATCATCCTCGATCTCGGGATCGGGAACGGTGTCGCAGCGAATGTCCTGGGTGCCGTGCCAGACGAGGGCCCTCATCGGATCTCTCTCCCAAGGATTCTTTTTCAGGCCGCGCCGGATTCTTGAACGCGCTGCCCGGATATCCATGGGATGAGGGTTTTTGTTTCAACCTCGATCGATGATCTTTGAGCCTGCCGACATTTGATCGTTCCGCAACACGCGGTACGTCCGGCAGACGCCCTTTTGGATCGTCTCACGCGGCCATGGCATTTGCCCGGCGCAGATCCTCGACGAAGGTTTGATAGGCCACCGCCTTCGCCGCCTCGTCGGGCAGGCGCAGCAGGTAGGAGGGGTGGACCGTGATGAAACCCTCGAACGGCCGGCCGAACTCGGCAGGACCGCGAGCGCGGGTAATCGGGATTGATTTGCCCGTGAGCGCCAGCACCGCGGTGGCCCCGAGTGCCACGACCAGTTTGGGGGCGACGAAGTCGAGTTCCTTGTCGAGCCACCAGCGGTAATGGCTCACCTCGCCGGCGGTCGGCTTCTCGTGGATGCGGCGCTTGCCGCGCAACGTGAACTTGAAGTGCTTGACCGCATTGGTGAGGTAGGCCTCGCGCCGGTCGATCCCTGCCTCTTCGAGCGCGCGGGAGAGGAGCTGCCCCGCCGGGCCGACGAACGGGCGGCCCTGGTGGTCCTCCTGATCGCCCGGCTGCTCGCCGACGAAGGCGATCCGGGCGCCGACCGGCCCCTCGCCGAGCACGGCCTGCGTCGCCCCCGGAACCAGCGGTTCGGAGCGGGCGATGATCGCGTTGAGGGCTTCCAGCGAATCCGGCTCGTCCTGGGCCATCTTCGCCACGGCGCGGACGGGGTCGCGCTTGGCCGGCATGGTCGGCTCCTTCTCGATCATCGCCTGGGCGCGGGCGCTCGCAGCCCGGACGAGAGCGGGAATCGCCGCCGTCTCCGGCATGTTCCGCCAGTACTTGCGGGGCATCTCGGCGCGCATGGCGTCGAGGTTGAGCCGGGCCGGGTTGAAGGTGCTCTCGTAATAGTCGCGCCAACCGGCCTCGAAGCCATCACCGTCGGGCACATCCTCGCGGCGGCCGGGCGGGCCGAAGCTGAGCGCGCCGTTCCAGTGCGCCGACCCCTCGGGCGTCAGGATCGACCATTCGAGGGCGCGGAAGCGGTCGACGAAGAAGGGCGCGGCGGCTTCCAGGATGTGATGGTCGGGCTCGAACCACGCCGCGAACCGCTCCCGCCCCTCCCCCGGCACCCGGCGGAAGCGCAGGAAGGCGTGCATCTTGTGCAGGTCGCGGCCAATCGCCTTCCGCATACGATGCAAGCGGTGGACGAGCGGGTCGCTCAGGACTTCCATCAGCGCCCGCTCACCGTGCAGGACTCGCCAGACCAGGGCGTAGAGCAGGCCGTAGCGCTCAGGGTCGCGGTGGGGCACCACCATCGGGATCAGTTCGGTCACCGCGCGGGGAAGGCGCAGCGGCGGGCCCTCCGCGGGGACGGTGTCGGCGCCGAACAGGCTCGGGGCCTCCGTCTGCCAGACGATGGTCTCGGGCGGGATCTCGGCCGCGATCAAGCGGCGCGCGGCGGCGCGGAAGCCGGGGAGATCCGCGCCGGGGGCGAGGCCGACGACATGGATGCCGCTCGGCGCCCCTCCCATCGCTGCGGCCGCTCCCATCAGAACAGGCTCAACTGCTCGGCCGGCTCAGCGAGCTTCATTCGCAGGTCGAGCCGATCGGTCAGCGTCGTCGGCCGGAAGTCTTCCGCAATCAGGAACGGTCGCGCCCGCTTCAGCCCCGAGGTGAGCCGCGCCACGTCGTCGAGGCGCAGGCGACCGTGGCGGCGGGCCTTGATGATGGCATCGACCGCCCGCGCCCCGAGCCCCGGGACCCGCAGCAGCATCTCCCGGTCGGCGCGGTTCACGTCCACGGGGAAGCGGTGGCGGTTCTTCAGCGCCCAGGCGAGCTTCGGGTCGATGTCGAGCGCGAGCATGCCATCGTCGGCGGCACCCGCCACGTCGTCGGGGGAGAACTCGTAGTACCGGATCAGCCAGTCGGCCTGATACAGCCGGTGCTCGCGCCGCAGCGGCGGGGCCTGCGGCGGCAGAGCCGAGGAGGCGTCGGGGATCGGACTGAAGGCCGAGTAGTAGACGCGCTTGAGCCCGTAGGTGCCGTAGAGCAGCGCCGACTTGCGAATCATCGCCTCGTCGGTAGTGGCGTCCGCCCCAACGATGACCTGCGTCGATTGCCCGGCCGGCGAGAAGCGGCGGCGCTCTTCTTTCGCCTGGACGATGCGCTCGCCGATCTGCCCCATCGCGCCTTCGATTGCCGCGCCGTCCTTCTCCGGGGCGAGGCGGTTCAGGCTCGCTTCCGTGGGCAGTTCGAGGTTGATCGAGAGACGGTCGGCGTAGAGCCCCGCCTCCTCGATCAGCCAGGGGCTCGCCTCGGGGATCGATTTGAGGTGGATGTAGCCGCGGAATCCGTGATCGCGCCGGAGCTTCTTGGCGACGCGGGTCAGCATCTCCATGGTGTAGTCGGGCGAGCGGATGATGCCGGACGAGAGGAACAGCCCCTCGATGTAGTTGCGCTTGTAGAACTCGACCGTGAGCGTCACGACCTCTTCAACGGAGAAGCGCGCGCGGGCAACGTTCGAGGAGCGTCGATTCACGCAATAGGCGCAGTCGAATAGGCAGTAATTGGTCAGCAGGATCTTGAGCAGGGAGACGCAGCGCCCGTCCGGTGTGTAGGCGTGGCAGATACCGGCGCCCGTGGTCGAGCCGAGCCCGTCCGCACCGGCCTTGCGCTTGGGTGCGCCGGAGGACGCGCAGGAGGCGTCGTATTTGGCGGCATCCGCGAGGATGCGCAGCTTGCGCGCGAGTTTGTCGTCCATCGAACGGAAGATGAACGCAGCCGCGCCCGGATCAATGCGGCGCGTTGGCCCGCGCACCGGAAAAAGCCTCCCGCCGCGCAACGCAGCGCGACGGGAGGAGACGCGTCAGCCCTGGACGAGCGTCTTGTCGAGGGTGATCTCGGCGTTGAGCACCTTGGAGATCGGGCAGCCCTTCTCGGCATTGCCGGCCAGTTCATCGAACTTGGCCTGGTCGATGCCCGGAATCACCGCCTTGAGGGTGAGGGCCGATTTCGTGACCTTGAAGCCGTCGCCGTCCTTCTCCAGCGTGACGACCGCCTTGGTGTCGAGGGAGGTGGCCTTGAGCCCGGCCGACTGGAGCTGGAAGGCCAGCGCCATGGTGAAGCAGCCGGCATGCGCGGCGGCGATCAGCTCTTCCGGGTTGGTGCCCGGCTCGTTCTCGAAGCGGGTGTTGAAGCCGTAGGGGTTGTCCGAGAGCACGCCGGACTGCGTCGTGATCTTGCCCTTGCCGGTCTTGCCGTCGCCCTCCCAGTGGGCGCTCGCGTGGCGGTCGGTCATGTAGGTCGTCCTCGTCGTCGGAGCGGATGCGATCCGCGTGGCCTCCGACGTGGAGCGGCAGGCGAGCCTGTCGAGGGGGCGCCCCTCATTCTTCACCGAGGGTTGTCTCATCCTCCTCGGCCTCGCCGGCGACCACGGCCTTGGCCAGCGCGTAGGAAAAGCCCGCCCGTGCCATGGCGGCGAGGTCGCGCTCGCGGTTGGCCTCACGGGTGCCCGGCCGGCGATAGGGGCCGAGACGGCGGCGGCGGGCATAGGCGCGGGCGGCCTGCGCCTCGGTGTCGGCCTCGCTGCCCTCTGCCCCTTCGGCCTCCTCCCGCTCCTCGGCGAGCGTGGCCGCAATCGTCTCTGCATCGATCCCCTTGGCGGCCAAGCGCGCCTGGACCTGACGGGTCGAGGTGCCGCGTCGCCGCAAGCCTCGCAGGCGGGCGGCGGCGAAGCGCGCGTCATCGACCAGCCCGGCGCGCTGGGCGCGGGCGACCGTCTCCTCGATCAGCCCGGCATGCGCCCCCGGATCCTCGTCGCGGGAGCGGCAGCGGCGCGCGATGCGACGGGCAAGCACCCGCCGCAACATCTCGGAGGAGGCGCCGTAGCGGTCGAGATAATGCGTCGTCACCCGCTCCAGCCAGGCAGACGTGACCGGCGGTTCGGGCCTCGGTTCGGGTCGGCCGGCGCCCTGCCCATCGCCTGGACCATCACGTCGGCTTGAAACGGTTCGCGCAATCATTCGTTCTTCACGATCCGGACAGGTTTTCGATTCATGAATCTCGGATGGATCGCACGCGATTTCGAGGGCTACGGCGCCGCATGGCGGCCCGGCTCATGAGGCGCGAATGGCTCTACGTGCTGCTGGCCCTCGGGTTCGCGGCCGTGGCCGGCCTCGTTATCACCTTCTCCCGCCCCACGCTGCTCACCGTGGCGGTGGGCCCGCGCGACGGTGTCGAGGCGGGGCTGATCGAGATCTACGCGCGGGCGCTCACCCGCAATCACGAGGATGTGCGGCTCCAGGTCGTGCCGTTCGATGACGTGCGCGACAGCGCCGCTGCCCTGGAGCAGGGCCGCGCCGATCTCGCAGTGGTGCGGCCCGACGTGAAACTGCCGGATAACGGCCTGACGCTGGCGATCCTCCACGACGAGGCGCTGATCGTCGCGGCACCCGAGGCCAACGAGATCGAGAGCTTTTCCGATCTCTCGACCCGGCGCCTCGGCGTCGTCGCGCGCCACGAGGCCGACCTGCCGGTGCTGACGAACCTTCTCGACTTCTACGATTTCAAGGCGGCCTCGGAAGCCGAGGCGCTGGGCGGCGAGGCCCTCGCGGCCGGCCGCATCGGCCTCGTCCCGCTGAAGGCCAGCGAGATCACCGGGGCGCTGGAGGCGAAGCGGGTCGATGCGGTGGCAATCATCGTCTCCCCCACCGCCAAGCCGGCGCAGGCGATGCTGCGGGCGGTCGAGGCGGCCTCGCCGGAGCGCAAGGTGGCCCTCGTCAGCGTGCCGGACGGCAAAGCGATCGTGCAGCGGATGCCGGCGCTCCAGCCGGTCACGCTCTCGGCGGGCACCTTCGGCGGCCGGCCCAAGCGCCCGGTGGAGGATGTCGAGACGGTGGGCGTGTCCTACCGGTTGATGGCCCGCGGCGCGGTGAGCCGCGTCGCCGTGGCATCCGTGGTGCAGCACCTGTTTGAGTGGCGTTCGCGGCTCGCGGCCTCCGCCCCGATCGCCCAGCAGATGAAGCCGCCGGACTACGACACCACCGTCACGGCCACGAGCGCGCAGCTTCCCAACCATCCCGGCGCAGTGGACTATTTCGAGCGCGAGCAACAGACCTTCCTCGACCGCTACGAGGACTGGATCTACCTGTTCGCCTTTTTCGGCGGCACGGTGGGCTCCGGCATCGCATGGATCGGCCAGCGGCTGGCCCGCAAACGGCGCGAGCGGATCGACATCATCCTCGACCGGTTGCTCGACATCCTGGCCGAGGCCCGCGAGGCGCAGTCGGCGGCCGCCCTCGACGCGCTGACCCGCGAGACCGACGCGCTGATCGCCGACGTGGTGCGTCAGGCCCGCGAGCGCAGCATCGATTCGCGGATGATCTCCGCGCTGATCCTCGCCATCGACGCGGTGAACGGCGCCCTCGACGACAGCCGCCGCGCCTTCGAGCCCGGCGCCGACCCGAGCAACGGCAGCCGGTCGCGCACCGCGCGGCTGCTGTCGCTGAGCCTGCCAGCGGCGGAGTAGGCTACCCCACCCCCACCGGATGCTTCACCACGAACGGGGTGCGCATCGTGACCAGCTCCTCGCCGAGCGTCGGGTGCACGGCGATGGTGCGGTCAAAATCGGACTTGGTCGCGCCCATGGTGACGGCGATGCCGACCGCCTGAATGATCTCGCCGGCATCGGGCCCGAGCACGTGGACGCCGACCACCCGGTCGCTGGCGCGATCCACCAGAACCTTCATGATCACCCGCTCGTCGCGGCCGGACAGTGTCGCCTTCATCGGGCGGAAGCTCGCCTTGTAGACGTCGATGGCCTCGTAGCAGCGCCGCGCCACATCCTCGTTGTGGCCGACCACGCCGATCTCCGGCGTCGAGAACACGGCGGTCGCGATCAGGCGGTGATCGACGCACCAGGGCTTGTTGCCGAACACCGTGTCGGCGAAGGCGTGGCCCTCGCGGATCGCCACGGGGGTGAGCGCGGCGCGGCCGTTGACGTCGCCGACGGCGTAGATCGAGGGCACCTTGGTGCGCGAATCCGCCTCGACGGGGATCGCGCCCCGCGCATCGAGGTCGATCCCGACCCGATCCAGTCCGAGCCCGGCGACGTTCGGGCGCCGGCCGGTCGCCACCAGCACGCAATCAACGGTGAGGCTCTCGCCGCCGCTCAAGGTGGCACGGATGGCCGAGCCGTCGCGCTCCAGACGCTCGACGGTCTGCTCCAGGCGCAGATCCATGCGCTTGGCGTAAGCCTCGCCGAGCGCGTCGGCGATCTCGGGATCGAAGCCGCGCAGCAGGCTCTTTCCACGATGCAGAAGCGTCGTCTTCGAGCCGAGGCTGGCGAAGACGCCGGCGAATTCCACGGCGATGTAGCCGCCGCCGACCACGAGGATGCGCTCGGGCTGGGTTTCAAGCTCGAACACGCCGTTCGAATCGATCGCGAGCTCTGTGCCCGGAATCAACGGTTCGCGCACCGGCGTCGCGCCGGTCGCGATCAGGATGAACTTCGCGCGCACCCGCCGGTCGGACTTAACGAGGCGGACCGTGTGCGGATCCTCGATCACCGCCCGGTCGGCGACGACCTCGACGCCGGCGCCCGCGAGGTTACGGCCGTAGATGCCCTCGAGCCGCGCCACCTCCGCATCGCGCGAGCGCTTCAGCGCGGCCCAGTCGAAGCGCGGCGTCTCAAGGTGCCAGCCGAAGCCGGCGGCATCCTCGAATTCGTCGGTGAAGCGGCCGGCATAGACCATCAGTTTCTTCGGCACGCAGCCGCGGATCACACAGGTGCCGCCGACGCGGTACTCTTCCGCCAGCATCACTCGTGCACCGTGGCCGGCGGCGATGCGGGCCGCCCGCACCCCGCCGGAGCCGCCGCCGATCACGAACAGGTCGACGTCGCAAGACTCGTCCATCTTGGTCTCGCTCATCTCGGTCTCGCTCATGCGCTCTCGTGTGCGCTCTCATATGGGGGCCGCGCGCAGGCCGCGGCCCGCAGCCATGTGATGGCCGCCCCGAGGCCCGCCGTCCACCATCCCTGCCACGCGCCGTGCTCGACGAACATCACCGCCACCGCCGCGCCGAGCAGCCCGAGCGCTGTGGCGAACAAGAGCCGCGGCAGGGCCGAAGCCGCCCGCAGGGCGAGAAAGGCGACCAGCGCCCCCAGCAGAGCGCCGACGAAGCCGAGTTCGGACCAGATCTGCAGGAAGGTGTTGTGCGGGTGGCCGACGGCCAGCATCGCCCGCATCTCCGGTTCGAGCGCCTGCGCCGCCGGGACTTCCGCGAAACGCAGGGCCGTGCCGTAGCCGGAGCCGATCCACGGCGCCTGCGCCACGGCGGCACCGAAGCTCTGGGCGATGGCGACCCGCGCCCGCGACGAGGACTGCGTCAGCCGCTCATGCGCCGCCTCCGGCATCAGCCGGTGGAGGATGTCGCCCTCGACCGGCGCCAGGGCGAAGGCGAGCCCGAGCACCAGCGCCGCGAGCCAAAGGGCCACGGAGCGCGGGAGGAGACGCCCGACCGCGAACATCACGCCGCCGGCGAACAGGCCGAGGGCGGCCGCGCCGCTGATCGAGCGCAGGATCGCCAGGGCCGCCACGGCGAGGAGGGCCCCAGACGCGAGGCGATGGCCGCGCAGGGCGAGGAAGGCGGCGATCGGCCCGGCGATCAGCAGCACCGTCAGCAGCGGGCGGTTGAACATGAAGAGGGCGACGCGCTGCCCGAGCCAGACCTGCGGTGCGAGATCGAGCGCAAGGCTTGCCACGATGGTGAGGCAGGCAACGGCCAGCAGGCCCGCGCCAAGTAGCAGCGCCCAGGCTGACAGCCGGGTCGGCGCGAGCCGGGCGAGGATCGAAGCGGCGATCAGCGTCGGCAGGAATTCGGACAGGACCCGCCCCCAGAGGGCGGGAAACGGGCTCCAGACCCGCGAGACGAGGCACCAGCCGAGGAAGGCGAGCGCGGCGAGGCCGAGGGGCGAGCGCAGCGGACCGGTCAGCAGAGACAGCGCCCGCCCGCGATGCTCGGCCACGGCGCCGGCGAGGAACAGCAGGGCGGCAATGCCGATGACGAGCGGGCTCGACCGGTTGGCCAGCGCCATCACCGGCGCCACCAGCGCCAGCGCGACGGCGCCGGAGGCGTAGAGGCGCGCCGCCGCGGCGGGGCCGGCGATCACTGGAGCTGGTGGCCGCGCTTGCCCATCTCGGCACGGGTGCGGACCATGATGTATTCCGACACCTCCTGGGTCCAATCCTGCATGGCGCCGACCATGTCGTCGAGCACCTGCGGCTGGGTCTCGACGTAGCGCTTGCCCGCGGGCGAGCGGAAGAAGGTGACGATGTCCTTCAGCTCGGCCTCGGTCAGGCGCTTGGCGTAGATGCGCGCGGCGATGTTGATCAGCCGCTGCTTCTGCAGCTCCATCTCCGGATCGAGGCTTTTCAGCACATCGTCCAGGTCCTTGGCGAGATCGGGCCGCGTCACCGCGTTCTTGCGGATCTGATCGGCCATCGTCGGGATGATCGAGTCGAACGAGCGGGCGATGCCGGAACTCAGCATCACCTCGCGGGCGAGCGCGAGATGGGAGGCGCTGACCTCCGGCTCCGGCGCGGGGGCCGGCGGTGGGGCCGTACCGGGCTTCGCGGTCGGCTTCGAGGCGGCGGCCGGGGGCTTGGCGGCCGGCTGCTGCGCCAGCGCCGCCGGCACGAGGACGGCCTGCGACAGCAGAGCCGCGAGGACGGGGCCGCCCAGGGCGGCGAGACGGAGGACCATGCGGGAGAAGCTCCGGGGAAGGAAAGGGATGCGGCCGGGCGTCAGAGGCGGCCGAGAACGCTGACGACCGCCGCCTCGCCGTCGGCGGCGGCGAGGATGGCCGCGTCGGCGATGCCGAGGAACAGGCCGTGCTCGACCACGCCCGGCACCGCCCAGAGCCGGGCGGACAGGGCCTCCGGATCGGGGATCTGGCCGAGCCGCAGATCGAGGATGGCATGGCCGCCATCGGTCAGGACGGGCACACCGGAGGCGTCGTGGCGACGCACGATCTCGCCCGCGCAACCGGCGCCCGCCACTGCTGCCTCGACGGCGCGGGTGGTGGCGCCGATGCCGAACAGGTTCACCTCGACGGGCAGCGGAAAGGCGCCCAGCGTCTCGACCCGCTTCGACGCGTCAGCGATCACCACCATGCGGCGGCTCGCCACCGCGACGATCTTCTCACGCAGCAGGGCGGCGCCGCCGCCCTTGATGAGGCGCAGATTGCTGTCGACCTCGTCGGCCCCGTCGATGGTCAGATCGAGTTCGGGCAGCTCTTCGAGCGTGGCGAGCGGGATGCCCTCGCGCTCACAGGCGATGCGGGTCGCCTCCGAAGTCGGGACACCGGTCACGGTCAGGCCGGCGCGCACGCGCTCGCCGAGAAGCGCGATGAAGGCGGCCGCGGTGCTGCCGGTGCCGATGCCGAGGCGCATCCCGTCCTCGACCAGGGGGATTGCGCGCTCCGCCGCCGCGCGCTTGAGGTCGGGCGCACTCACGACACGATCTCGGACATCGAATTCATCGGGAGCACTCGGACCGTCGGAGCTGGAGCGGCGAATCTGGGGCGATTGAGGAGGCAGGCCCTAGCACGCCTCTCCGCGACCGCAAAAGACGGACGCAAGGAAGCATGAAGGCCGAGTCGCGGCTCAAGACACAGGGCTTTGCGCCGCCTCCGGGTCTCAGGGCCGCGTTCCCTGCGGCGGCGTGGCGCTCGGGCCGGCGCGGCCGGGGGCCGGACCGGTCGCGGCGGCCCCTGCCCCACTCGCGGTACCGGCGGGCGGCGGGCCGGCCTGCTCGGTGCAGACCACGAGTTCCTGGCGGATCTGCACGTAGCAGGCGCTGGTTTCACCTGTGCGATAGTTGACGCGGTAGATCCCCGATTCGCGGGCGTGGCGGGAGGCGATCAGCCCGTACTCGCCCGGCGTCTGCGGACCGGCGCCCTCCCCGGCGGCGAAGCACAGGGTAACGCCGACGCTGTCGTCGCGCAGGCCGTACTGGCAGGAGGTGACTTCGCCGTTGGCGCGGTCGATCCGGTAGATCCGGTTCAGATCGACCGCGGGGGCGGCCACGAACTCGTAGGGCCCGGCGGCTTCGGCCGCGACCGGCAGGAGGGCCAGGGTGGCGGCGAGCAGGCAGAAGGTCGGGCGCGGATGGGAACGCATGGGGCGGGACATCGTATCCGTTGCGGGGGCCGAGCGGCGAATCGAGGCGGAGCGCGATCAAGCACCCGTTCCGTGGCGGAGCTTGGGCAGAGAGGCAACACTGAGGGGCCGCGCTAACCGCGCGTCAACCGCCAGGGTTGATCGTAAGGGACACGACCGCTAGCCAGCTTGACAGTGGAACGAACCGGGACGCCGATGACCGTGAACAGCTCCCCGATCGTCGTGTTCGATCTCGACGGCACTCTCGCCGAGACCGCGGGCGACCTGATCGGCACCCTTAACGTCATCCTCGCCCGTGAGGGCCACGCGCCGCTTCCCCTCGAACAGGCCCGCGACCTGCTCGGTGCGGGCGCGCGCGCGCTGATCCAGCGCGGCTTCACGGTCGCGGGCGCGAGCCTGACGCCGGAGCGGCTGGAGGCCCTGTTCCAGGACTTCCTTGACCATTACGGCGACCATCTCACCGACAACTCCTTCCTCTTCCCCGGTGTGATCGGGGCGCTCGACCGGCTGGAGGCGGCGGGCTTCCGCCTCGCGATCTGCACCAACAAGGTCGAGTCGCACGCGGTGGCGCTGCTCGATGCCCTGGGCATCGGACACCGCTTCCGCACCATCGTCGGCAAGGACACCTTCGCCTACTCGAAGCCCGACCCGCGTCACATCACCCTGACCGTCGAGCGCGCCGGGGGCGATCCGCTCCGCGCGGTGATGGTGGGTGATTCCAGGGCCGACGTCGCCGCAGCGAAGGACGCCGGCATCCCCGTCGTCGGCGTGACCTTCGGCTACACCCCGGTGCCGATGCGCGACTTGGCGCCCGATTGGATCATCGACCATTTCGACGCCCTGCCCGAGGCGGTCGACGCCCTCCTCGCCCGCGAGAGCGTGAAGCCCGCGGCCTGAGCCCAGGGCAATCGCTTGAAGCGATTTCCCTGGTTTCTTGGCGTGCCTCAGTCGCCGGCGCCCGCCTCCGCGGGCTTAGGCTTTCGCTCTGCTCGATGCTTTTCAGGACGGAAGTCCTGAAAAGCCCGCTTCGCGCGGCGCTCTTCGCGCCGCGAAGCCGCCAAAACGGCTTCGAGCGATTGCCTTGGGCCTGAACCTCCACACCGCTTGCACCCGCGCGGGCGCTGGGCCACTGAGCGTTGCGACGGGGCCTGGAGCCGCCCCGCAGGGCGCGAGAGGCAGACCGGCGACATGAGCGAGACGGATACCTTCGACCTGACGCTGGAGCGCATCGCGCTGATCCGGCGGATGGTCGTGGCCTGGAACGGGGCGGAGGCCGGCGCGCCGATGATCCATCCGGACGCGCCCTACGGCAGCACCGACCGCGACGGCGACATCTTCAACGTCACCGGCGATGACGAGGGCGCGGACGAGGAGCACCGGGCGATGGGCGACGCGCTCGCCGTGTTCCTGCAGAACGCCGTGCTGAAGCCCGGCCGCTACCAGTATCACAACCCGCTCGCCAAGCTGGCGCCGGCGGATGTCTTCGACGTGTTCCGCGACGAGGCCACGGGCGAGACGCCCGAGCACATCACCTTCGAGGTGACCGACGAGCACCTGCGGCTGCTGCCGCAGCTCAGCCTCGAATGGGACGACGCGTACGACGTGCCGAGCGTCGATCCGAAGCGGCCCTACGGCGCCATGACGTGGTACACGGTGGAGATGGCGGTCCATCTCGGCGAGCCGCCGGAAAAGGATGCCGATGGCCGCGCCATCCTGACCGACGAGCAGGAGAGCCGCCTGGAGCGCCTGCACCGCGAGATGCAGCCGGCGATGCAGATCTTTCTGCGCTACGGCGATCTCGGGCCTGGTCCGTTCCGCCAGCCCGAGGGCACGATCGGCTGGGAACCGGCCTGACGACAGGCGATCCTTCTTTGCGAATCGCTGCTCCCTCCGCCTAACAGCGGAAGGGCAGTGCAGCGATTTCGAAGGAAGAAGCCGGATGAAGCGAGGATCGATCGCGGGACGGGTGCCGGGCGCCCTCATCCTGGCGCTGGCAGCGCTGGCCTCGCCCGTCCAGGCCAACGACAGCGCGGCGACCCTCGATGCGGGCGGCCTCGTGCTGGTGCGCGATGACGCGATCGAACTGGCGAGCGAGGATCTTCGCATCGCCATCGACCGCATCGACGTCGATTACGTCTTCCGCAACCGCTCGAAGGCGCCGCGCACCCTGCGTCTCGCTTTCCCGCTGCCGCCGATCGACGGGGCCGAACTCTCGTTCAGTGCGCTCTCGCTGCCGGTCCAGGGCAGCGCCAACTTCGTCGGCTTCACGGTCAAGGCCGACGGCAAGGCCGTCGAGCCGGCCCTGGAGGAGCGCGCCTTCCAGGGTACGCAGGAGGTGACCGAGCGCCTCAAGCGGCACGGGCTTCCGCTCAATCCACTGCGACGCGAGGAGTTGGCGACGGCGCTCAAGCGCCTCGCGCCCGCCGACCTCAAGGCCCTGCACGGGGCCGATCTGCTGTCCGAAGCAACGCCTGACGCCGGCGCCCAGTGGCGCAGCGAAGCCAAGTTCCACTGGGAGCAGACCTTCCCGGCGGAGGCGGAGCTGCGCATCGCCCACAGCTACGCGCCGATCGCGGGCAACTGGTTCCTCTCGCCCAAGGAGGCTGCGGCGCGCGACTTCCGTGCCCGCTACTGCCTCGACGATGCCGGCCTTGCCGGGATCCGGCGCCTCGCCGCAGCGAAGCCCGAGGGCTACACCCGCGCCTTCGAGGTGCCCTACATCGTCACCACGGCCCGGAACTGGGCCGGCCGGATCGGCCGCTTCACCCTGACGGTGGACAAGGCGCGCGCCGACGCCCTGGTCAGCTTCTGCCGGCAGGGCGTGCGCAAGACGGGTCCGACCACCTTCGTCTGGGAAGCCCGCGACTACGTGCCGGATTCCGACCTGCGCGTGCTCATTGTCTCGAACGATCCCGCCTTGTTGGGCGATCGCTGAGGCGCGGGGCTCAGCCCTCGCGCTTCTTGCGCTGCGCCAGCGTCCGCAGGCGCAGGGCGTTGAGCTTGATGAAGCCGGCCGCGTCGCGGTGGTCGTAGGCGACGGCGCCTTCCTCGAAAGTGACGAGGTCCTGGTCGTAGAGCGAGTGCGGGCTCGTCCGGCCGATGACGTGGACGCCGCCCTTGTAGAGCTTGAGCCGCACCTCGCCGGTGACCTTCTCCTGGCTCTTGTCGATCAGCGCCTGGAGCATCTCGCGCTCCGGCGAGAACCAGAAGCCGTTGTAGATCAGCTCCGCGTATTGCGGCATGAGCTGGTCCTTGAGATGCGCGGCGCCGCGGTCGAGGGTAATCGACTCGATCGCCCGGTGGGCCGGCAGCAGGATGGTGCCGCCGGGCGTCTCGTACATGCCGCGGCTCTTCATGCCGACGAAGCGATTCTCGACGAGATCGAGCCGGCCGATGCCATTGGCGTGGCCCAGTTCGTTCAGCTTGGCCAGCAGGGTGGCGGGCGAGAGCCGCTCGCCGTCGATCGAGACGGCGTCGCCGCGCTCGAAGCCGATGGTGATGACGGTCGGCTGGTCCGGCGCCTCCTCCGGCGAGAGCGTGCGGGAATAGACGTAGTCGGGCACCTCGACGGCCGGGTCCTCCAGCACCTTGCCCTCGGAAGAGGCGTGCAGAAGGTTGGCATCGACCGAGAACGGGCTCTCGCCGCGCTTGTCCTTGGCGATCGGGATCTGGTGCTGCTCGGCGAACGCGATGAGCTGCTCGCGCGAGCGCAGATCCCATTCACGCCAGGGCGCGATCACCGTCACGTCGGGCTTGAGCGCGTAGTAGCCGAGTTCGAACCGGACCTGATCGTTGCCCTTGCCGGTAGCGCCGTGGCAGACGGCGTCGGCGCCGACCGCTTCCGCGATCTCGATCTGCTTCTTGGCGATCAGTGGCCGGGCGATCGAGGTGCCGAGCAGATAGACGCCCTCGTAGACGGCGTTGGCCCGGAACATCGGGAAGACGTAGTCGCGGACGAATTCCTCGCGCAGGTCTTCGATAAAGATGTTTTCCGGTTTGATGCCGAGAAGCTCGGCCTTGCGGCGGGCCGGCTCCAGCTCCTCGCCCTGGCCGAGATCGGCGGTGAAGGTCACGACCTCGCAGCCGTAGGTGGTCTGGAGCCACTTCAGGATGATCGAGGTGTCGAGTCCGCCCGAATAGGCGAGAACGACCTTCTTGACGGATTTGTTCGGGCGGGCGTCGGACATGGTGTTGGGCTCGGGCAACAGGGTGCTGGCGGATTAACAGCGGAGGTGCGCGGCGCGCAACCGGCGGGGCGGCATGCCCGTTGCCCCGTTTCCGATCCGGCCTGTCCCGGAGCGCCGCCACAGACGTGGTAGGGTCGCCGGCAGGACGGACGGGCCGATCCGGAGAATCGACGAATGCCGCGGCGACCGACCCTGGAATTCTGGTACGAGTTCGCTTCGACCTATTCCTACCTCTCGGCCATGCGCATCGAGGCGCTGGCCGAGGCGGCCGATGTCGAGCTGCGCTGGCGTCCGTTCCTGCTCGGGCCGATCTTCGCGGCGCAGGGCTGGACCAACTCGCCGTTCAACCTCTACCCGGCCAAGGGCCGCAACATGTGGCGCGACCTCGATCGCGAGGCCGCCCGGTTCGGGCTGCCGCCTGTGACGCGCCCGAACCCGTTTCCGCAGAACTCCCTGAGCGCGGTGCGCGTGGCGACTTACGGCGCCGACCAGGACTGGCTGGTGCCGTTCTCCAAGGCGGTGTTCGAGACGAGCTTCGCCAAGGGCTCCTCCATCGCCGAGCCGGCGGCGGTCGGCCGGATCCTCGATTCGCTCGGGCTCGACGGCACCCAGATCCTCAAGGCGGCGGCCTCCGAGGCCAACAAGAGCCGCCTGAAGGTCGCGGGGGAGGAGGCCCGCTCCCGCGGCATCTACGGCGCGCCGAGCTTCCTCACCGGGGACGGCGAGCTGTTCTGGGGCAACGACCGCCTGGAACAGGCTCTGGCCTGGGCCGCCGGGGACCGGCCCGACGGGTTGCGGTGAGAGCCTGGGGGCCGATGCGTCGCGCCCAGCCCGTACTCAGAGTTTCTCAGACGACGACAGGTTCGGCCGGCGGCGTCATCGTCCGGAGGCCGTCGAGCAGGTCCGCCATGGGCTGCGGCATGCCGATCAGGTAGCCCTGCACGTAGCGGCAGCCGTGGCCGCGCACGGCGTTCAACTGCTCCGTGGTCTCGATC
>JAESFL010000608.1_pt1 | contig 22261 bp, 20 predicted proteins | sample 9269401 | NCBI WGS metagenome assembly JAESFL01 (sample SAMN14506025, study PRJNA617098) | algae metagenome | isolation source: Gloeocapsa sp. UFS-A4-WI-NPMV-4B04 and co-occurring heterotrophs from desert... | place: USA: Utah | collected 2006-10-01 | reverse complement strand
ACTCGCACGAAGGACGCCCTCTGGAGCACCATCGGCACCCTGCTCGCCGGGTTCACACCCGTCGAGTGCGCCAACTACCTCGCAAATGCTGGATATGAGCCCGTCTAACTCGTAACCGCTCTAGATTCCGAAGTTCTCCTAGGTCTGATAGTAGACGTCCGGTACACCTCCACTTTGTGCCGGCGCTGCAAGCTTCAAAACCCATCGGCAATCCATGCCCCTCCGGTTCAACTCTCTCCTCGCGCAAGCTGGCATAGCACCAACTGCCGTACGCCTGCTCCGCCACTAGAACAGGCGCGCCGAGAAGGGGCGAACTCCCTACGAGCTATGACGGGACGATAGGCCAGCCTTTGAGGCCTACCAGGGAAGCCAAAGCTTTGGGAACCGCACGAAGTTGCGCGGCGACTACTGGGCCTCCTTTGTCGTGACAGCGGCTGGGGAGAAGCTCCTCGCTGGCTTCTACGGTTGCCGATACGTCGGCGTGAACGACGTGGAACTGATCTGGACGCATGCCGTCGGGTCCGATCCTGTCGGCACCTGCGATCTCTACGAGCTCATTCCCGACGATCACCTCAACGACCTTGCCGGCCGCCTCGCGATTGTATGGTGTGACGCTGAGCGGGCCTGGATCCAACGAGCAGACAACCAGAACAAGGAAGTCTTACAGATCCGCGAGGCTTTTCGGGAGCCAGACTTCCCGGGCTTTGCCCGATTCATCTCACCTCTCTCAAAGGTGGAGGGCTTGCCCGCGGGATGGATTGCGGCGCTCGCGTCCTCCCGCGGCATCTACGTTCTGACTTGCCCCAAGACGCCCGAGCAGTATGTGGGGTCAGCCACCGGCGGCGCTGGCTTCTATGGCCGCTGGCTCGAGTATGCTCGTACAGGACATGGCGAGAACGTAGGGCTCAAGAGCCGTGACCCGAGCGAGTACCAATTCTCGGTTCTGGAAGTCGCCGGATCAGCCGCGACGCTGGAGGAGATCCTCGACATGGAGGCTCTCTGGAAGCGCAAGCTCCAGAGCCGCGAGATGGGACTGAACAAGAACTGATTTTCTACATAGATGACATTTAGAGCGGGAACGAGTTAGGTGAACTCGTATCCGCAGTTCTTGAGGTAGTTACGGCACTCGTGTTCCGGGAAGGCCTCAAGGAGCTCGCCGATGGTCGTCCAAAGTGCCTCCTTGGTGCGAGCAGCGGCTTTGCGCAGCAGCGCCTTGAGCTTGGAAAAGAGCTGCTCGATCGGGTTGAGGTCGGGACTGTAGGGCGGCAGGTACAGGAGACTGGCTCCAACAGCTTGGACCGCCTCGCGCACGCCTGCTACCTTGTGAGCGGCGAGGTTATCCAAGACGACCACATCGCCGGGTGACAGGGCCGGTGCCAGCATCTGCTCGCCATAAGCCCGGAACACCTCACCGGTCATCGGCCCATCGAGCACCAGAGGCGCCATCAGGCCGGTCTCGCGCAGGCCCGCCACGAAGGTGGTCACCTTCCAGTGCCCCCAAGGCGTGGCATCGACCAGGCGCTCGCCGCGCGGACACCGCCCATAGCGCCTGACCATGTTGGTCGAGGCGCCTGTCTCGTCCAGGAACACAAAGCAGCTCGGGTCCATGTAGCGCTGCCACATCCGCCAGCGCCGGCGGCTCTGCGCTACGTCAGCTTGGTCCTGCTCGGTTGCCCGGAGGGACTTTTTTGCGAGTCAAACCGGTGCGCCTCAGAAACCGGCCGATCGTGGAGGTCGCGCCCACCTCTATGCCGTGCCGGTGCAGCTCGGCCTGGATCTCAACAAGCGAGATATCGGTCTTGGCATTCAGGATCGAGCGCAACAGAGTCTCGTGCGGCTCCAGGATCGGACGACGATGCCCGCCAAAGCGGGCCGGAGCCGGGCTGCCGCTCTCATGATAGCGCCGCATCAGTTTTACCGCGGCCGATGGGCTCACATCAAAGCGCAGCGCGGCCTGACGGATCGAGGATCCACCCTCGACCGCACGCACGATCCGGTCACGCAGATCACGGGAGAGAGGAGTTGGCATGGGACGCCTCGCGGCCCGTCACAACCAACTCCGTTGAATCAGCCCTGACGATTCCAGGCAAGTGATCGCCGCTCTAGTGGGGCAGACGATTTCGATAGCCTCGGTCATTGGACGCGCGGCTTCAATCCCGGTCCGATGCAAATCGCCTTTCCTCTGTCCCGGTCGACGGAATGGGACCCGATCGAATGCTCAGCCGTATCAAAGGCAGGTCCGCGGGACTACGGCTGAGAGCGCTAGGTGCTTACTCGAGCCGCAGAGATAAGCGATTGGCAGTTAGGGAGGAGCGTGCAATTCGAACTGTGGCTTGATCCAGGAATAGGCAGCATACCGGATTTCTGACCACATACTTTGGGGAGGTGCTAGTCCAGGCAAAAGTGGCCGGTCGACTGGGTGGAACGTGAGGCGAACTCGAATTGCCCTACGCGCTTGTGTCAAACCTAAAGGGATAAGGAATTCATCCTCGCGAAAGCGACGGTTCGACGTCAGAACTACAGGCTTCGGTTCATCCAGTTCCCTTGGAGGGAAGCTGTGAAAGAACGTGGTTGACCCCGCTTGATACCAGGTGCCTGCTGCTTCCCACACAGGTTGAGCTATATCGCCATCAGCCACTTCTACAACAGCACGCTGGTCCGGCAAGGCATAGTCGAGCGTTCGCCGCAAAAAGACGCCATGGTTGTCAGGGTCAATCGTCATGCGAAACTCAGACACTCCTCGTGTATAGCGGACTTTCAGCGCCTCAGTAGGGATGACCGTGACAGGGCCGTGAGGGCCAGGTATTGTCTCAGGGCCGAGATTATATCGGGATGTCAGCTCAACCGGAGCCGTAGCGTCTGGCGAATGGTAAGCATGAGCCTCTTCTGAGCGTGGATCTCCAACTTCCAATTCATCTGTCTTGATGAGCGTTGCCGCCGGCAAGCCGTACCAGTAAGTCACTGTCCGGTAGGCCTCTGTCATCGTGTTCTCGGCACCATGCTCGAGCTGAACGCGGGCATTGCGGCCAAAGGGAAACAGGTCAGCCAACAGAAAACGATAGGCGGAGTGGATCAAATTGGTGGCGTCGCGAGCAAGGTCCGGTGTCGGTGCGCCGATAGGGTGCCCCGCAAACGGCAGCGTCATCGTGCTGCCGCCCCAGTAATCCCCTCCCCCACCCCACTCCTCTGTGCCAGTGCCGTGGCCCTGCGGCGAGAGCGCGTCGTCGAAAAAGAAACGCGGATCACCTTCTAGCGTGCGCAGTTCTGCCCGGTCCGTGAAGGTGAACGATGTGCCCACGAAGGCACCGGACCAGACCTCACTTCCCTCAATCCCTCGCGTGTCAAGCAGAACATGATCATGCCCAGCTACGCCTTCACCATGGTCACGGTACGTAGCATGGAAGTAGCTAAGATCTGAAGGCTGACCACGAAGCGGCTCGTACCGGATCTCCGCACGAAGAGGGACTATCTGATCAAGACTTGAGGGCGGGAGGAGAGCTATCGCCGCGGACCGGAAGAAGGGCATAGGGAAGTAGACCGACAGATGAACATCATCCCCCTCGTAACGAACACCGACGGGAAACGCTTTTACAACATGCTCTACACCGCTGCGGTTGTATAAAACCCCCGTTCCGAAGAAGAGAGCCAGGGGGGCATCCACCGATGGAAGAGATCTGCCATCCCAAGTAATCTGTAGTCGAGCTTGAGACAGTCCAAGTGCCTGATCCCTCGGCACGATCATCTTCAATGCGCGAATGGATGCCGCTCCTTCCAAACGGAACAGATTAAGAGGCTGGCTTGGCTTAAGTAACGCCTCCGAAATGCTGTGAGGGATGTCCGTTGGCGCGATGTCAGTCCCTGAGCGTTCGATAAGGGCGAGCACGCGGGGATCAGGGCGGGTCCTGATGTCGAAGGGCTTCAGGTCCGAGGAGACCGGAGCGCCATCCGCCAATAGGTGGTAGATGTAGTACCCTGTACCGTAGTGTGTTCGGCTATATGCGATCCGCAAGGAGCGGGTGAAGGGCATCGGCACCCAGTTCAGATCTGCGCCCTTGGTTGCTCCCCACGTCCAAGCAAGCGGGGCCGGGAAGATGTGGGCTGGCTCGAACGTGGAATTTGGCGTTGGGTGCTCCGGGTCAGCTGTGCTGGTCTCGCGCACCACATGCGGGATGCCGTCGATCTCATAGTGCCATGGGCTCCCATGCCAGCGGTTCGCCCGCGAAAAGTAGAGGACGCCAGTTCCCAGCACATCAAGAGTGACGTTGAAGGTTGGACTGTCCGCATAAAGAAAGTGGGAGGCATCTGCCGTGCGATTGAGCCCATCGGGATCTTGCGTTGAGCGCATGTACGCCCGAATCCCAATGCGCTGCAAAGGCCAGGACTCCCATTGTAGGTAGGCGTCTTGACCAACTGGGATGATCGGAGGCCAGGGAGCGGGCAAACGCTTTATCGGCTCGGCCGCTCCGGTGATGCTGGCTAAGCTAGCGATAAGGCAGGCCACGGGAATAACACGCATGCTTCATCTCCGCCTTTGATGTACGAAGTAGAGGTGGGGGCTGATATCTTCTCCCTTGCGAATGAAGGCGTGGGAGATTTCGAGCTTGTGCCTTGCCCGTTGCCACTTGTCCCTCACAGGCCGTGGAGCAGGATAAGAGAGATACCAGTAGAAGCGCTCAGCGACCAGAAGGCTCTGCACAGCCTGTGAGGCCTCAGCAGCTGATGTGTAAGGGCCTGCTGAACGGGCAGAGGCTCATGGAATTTTCCAGCGTCGGAAGCTGTATTGGCACTTGGTAAGCCCGTTGACGTAACATCTGCGTAACGTCAGTAGCAACTTGGGGACGTGCGGCGGCGCTGGAGTCTACGATGCGAGACAGCGAACAAGCGGGTTCACTCAAGGCATGTCCGCCGTAAGGATCGAGCAGTGCGCTGTAATCCGGGTCATGGTAGCTGGATAGACTAACGGCCAACGCGCGGCAGGGCAGCTCGGCCTCTGTGCTGTTGAGAGCGATGAACACTGCGCTTCCGCATAGCCCCATCACACCGAAGCCCGAGAAATCATCCGAGATGTAGGCACCCTCAACCACAACGGGTCCGATCAGCGGCCGGTCTCCCGAGCTCTTATGTAGTAGCCGCCGAAAATGCACGGCCCCGGCACCTTCCTGTTACAGGCTTCGGGTCAGCCTCAGGCCCAAGCTGCTCAACACGCACGGCTGCGCATGTAAGGCAGTGTTCACCGTCCAGCTGCTCTCCTACCTAGCCGCTTTAGATCTCAGGGGATGCGCGCGTGCACTGGTCTCGTCGGTCTGATGGCTCGCTTCTCTGACTCTGTTCGGCGCCGGGGCGCTCACCGACTGGCGCTCAATTAGTGTCGTCGCCAGGACCACGCGCCTTGGCGCACCCGCATGTCCCTTGATGCGCCCGATCAACGCCCTTGCGCTTTCCATACCGAGCTCGTGGACGGGCTGCGCAACTACCGTAATCGGTGGGCTCGTCACGCTGGTCCAATCCGCATCGTGAAACGCGACGAGGGACAGATCGCCCGGGATAGTTAGGCCGAGTGCGCGCACTGCTTTGAAGACTTCGAGCGCTACGACGTTGTCTGATGCGAGAATGGCTGTCGGGCGCTCGGGAGGTGCCAGTAGGTCAGAAATGACCTTCCGTCCTGCCGCCGATCTCTTTGCGCCAAGCCGGATGTACAGTTTGCGATCGTCGATCCCCGCGTTCCGAGCAGCATCCACGAAGCCTCCAATTCGATCCAGAACCGTCGACAGATGGATCTGATGCGGTCCCCTGTACACCGGGTCGTCCGCATCCGTCGCCGAGATGTAGCCAATCCGCCGGTGCCCGGCCTCGATCAGCAGTCGCGCTGCCGCCGAGGCTGCGGCCCGGTCGTCCGTGACGACCGTGTCAACCTCCAGACACGGGATCGAGCGATCCAGCAGGACGAGAGGGCGCCCTGATTGCCGTACCTCTTCGAGATGCTGCGATTCGGTCAAGCAGGAGGGAGTGATGATCAGGCCGTCGACTCGCTTCCCCTGAAAAACCCGGACGGCGGCGCGCTCTTTTTCGATATCCTCGCCGGAATTCGCCAAGATGACGTCGAAACCTTCGGCCCGCGCCACATCGCTGATCCCCCGCACGGCCTGCCCGAAATAGGGGTTCTCAATGTCTCCGACGATGACCCCGATTGTTCCCGACCGGCCCGTGGTCATGCTGCGGGCGAGCTCGTTCGCCTGGTAACCCAGCTCCTGCGCCGCCACGAGGACTTTTTCCTTCACGGCAGGGCTCGTAAGCCCGTATTCGCCGAGGACGCGCGCGGCCGTCGCCTTCGACACGCCCGCCTCGCGAGCCACGTCCTGCACAGTGATCGGCCGCTTCTGCACTGCTCTGCTTTCCATGGATCCTGACCTATGGGCGCCCTCCGCAAACCGTCAAGGGCCCCTCTTGATATATGAGACCGGTCTCACATAGGTATGAGACCGGTCTCAGTCCAGCAATGAGATACCTCAAACGGAAGTCGAGCGCGAAATGACCATCATGGCGCAGCACGCGGAACGAACACCAGCCACGGCCAAGATGAACCGGTTACGCCCGGACGCCCTCCGCGCCTCGTTTCCGCTGCCGGCTCTGTGCCGCAGCGACACCTCGCCGTTCCAGAGCATCGGCCCGCAGGCGTGGTCCTGAAAGCCATGACTTCGGTGTCGGTCACACGAAAGGGTTCAGATCCTGTGTCGAACAAAGTCAGATGGGGCGTTCTGAGCACCGCGAAGATTGCGCGGGACCATGTCATCCCGGCCATGCAGGCGGGCGAACTGACAGAGGTCGTCGCGATTGCCTCGCGGGATGAGCAGCGCGCCGGAGACGCTGCGAAGGCCTTAGGCATTCCAAAGGCCTACGGCTCGTACGAGGCGCTCCTCGCCGATCCAGATGTCGACGCGATCTACAACCCGCTTCCCAACCATCTGCATGCGCCCCTGACCATCAAGGCTCTCGAAGCCGGTAAGCATGTCCTATGCGAGAAGCCGATCGCCCTGAACGCCGACGAAGCCCAACAGATCGACGAAGCCCGCCGGAAGTCGGGGCTCCTCGTAGCGGAAGCCTTCATGGTGCGCTTCCACCCGCAATGGCGGCAGGTTCGCGACATTGTGCGGAGCGGCCGGCTCGGCGAAGTTCGCGCCATCCACACGATCTTCTCCTATTATCTGGCGGATCCGGACAACATCCGGAATCAGGCCAGCATCGGCGGCGGCGGACTCTACGACGTCGGCTGCTACGCCATCAACACGGCACGCTACGTGTTTGAAGGCGAGCCGGAGCGGGTGGTCGGCCTGTTCGGCATGAACCCGGACCTGGGAACCGACCGAATGATGAGCGGTCTCGCTGAGTTCGCGGACAGCCGGCATCTGGCCTTCACCTGCGCGACGCAGCTCGTGCTCTGCCAGAACGTGCAGATTCTTGGGACGCGCGGCCGCATTGAGATTGAGATCCCCTTCAACGCACCGGCCGCAGCGGAGACCTCCATCTTTGTTGACGACGGCCGCGATCTCGCAAGGGGTGGCCGCGAGCAGATCACATTGCCGGCCTGCAACCAGTACACCCTTCAAGGCGACGCCTTCTCACGCGCGGTCCGGGGTGAAGGACTCCTCGATTGGGACACCTCAGACGCCGTTCTCAACATGCGCGTGATCGACGCATTCTTCCGCTCCGCGCAATCAAAAACCTGGGAGCGTCCTTAGGCGCGCCCGAGACAAAGGAACGTGCACGGCGTCCGAGCACCGTCAGCGCCGCTGAGTGTCCATAGCCATTATTGTGAAAGGAACATTTCCGTGAGTTCATCGTCCTCAACCCAACGTGTCACTATCATTGGCGGCGGCATCTTTGGGGTATCCTCTGCTGTGCAACTCGCTCGCCTTGGGGCGAGCGTAACCCTCGTGACCGAAGGCTCCCTCGGGAGCCAGGCATCGGGACGCTCGCTCTCCTGGCTGAACTCAGCACGGATGCGCTCGCCCGAGTACCATCAGCTCAGGATGATTGGGATTGACCGCTACCGTACACTCGCGGCCAAGTACCCGGAGGCCGCCTGGCTCCGTTTTGACGGCGGCCTTACGTGGGATGCGGACGATGCCTCCAATATGATCTCTAAGGTCTATGCGCATGAGCAGCGCATTGGTTACGACGCACTTCATCTTGTGCCCGAAGAAGTGTCCTCCGTGACCCCGGGTGTTGATGCGCGCGCGATCACCCGTCAGGGTGCGATCTTCAATCCCGGTGAGGGCTGGGTGGACCTTCCGTCCCTCATCGAGATCTTAGTTGACGAATTTGTTTCGCGGGGCGGCACGCTCGTGACCCATGCCGGGCGGGCGTCAGTGGCTACGACCGGCGGCCGCGCGTCTGCAGTCTCGACCGCGGACGGCAGGACCTTCGAGGCCGATGCCGTGCTGGTCGCGGCCGGTGCCTCCGTGCCTCAGATGGCGGCCGAGGTCGGCTTCGCCATTCCCGACGCAACCCCGATCTCGCTCCTGGTCAAGACGAAACCCGTGGACGTCGCCCTGCGCGCGGTCCTCAACACGCCGTCCGTCGCAGTGCGGCCGACGCCCACAAAGGCTCTGGTGCTGGATTCGGCCTGGTCGGAAGAGGAGATCGGCCGTCGCGCGGACGGCACTTACGAGGTGAAGGAATCGACGGTCCGACGTTTGCTCAGCGAACTCTCGGCCGTTCTCGAAGGCAGTCCCGAGCTCGAACCGGAATCCTACGGGGTCGGACCGAAGCCGATCCCACAGGACGGCGAGCCGGTGCTCGGCGCTCTTGACGGTATACCAGGCTATTACGTCGCCTTCAGTCACAGCGGCGCAACACTCGGCCTGATCACCGGCGAACTCCTGGCGCGGGAGATCGTGACGGGAAGCCAGAGCCCGCTGTTGGAGAAGTTTCGCCCCAGCCGGTTCATGCAAGGCAAGCAGCGGCTCGCCGTGGCATCGTAAGGTGCAACGCTCCGCCGATGCGAGTGGCGGAGCGGCAAACCAGAACCTCTAGCTTTGCAGTATTAGTATTTAAACACAGGCGGCTGCGACGCATCGTCAAAGAGCATTGAAGCCGCGACTGCAACAAGCTGAACATATGCCAAGGCGGCGCAGGACGATGCGGCACCTGCAGTAGGTACTGAACCGTATTGAACCACTCCGAGAGAGGCAGACCGGCCGCACCTACAAGCCGGATGCTCGATGCGGAAACCAGAGGCGGAGATACGAAGTGGCAACAATGTCAACGAGCGCGCTGACCGGCTTGAATGCCGAGAGCTGTATTGAGTTCAGCGCCGTCGATAAATGGTTCGGTACGGTACAGGTCCTGCACGACATCAACTTTTCGGTAGCAGCAGGAGAGAAGGTGGTAGTCTGTGGCCCTTCCGGGTCTGGGAAATCGACCATGATCCGCTGCATCAATCGGCTCGAAAAGCACCAGAAGGGTCGGATCGTCGTCAGCGGAATCGAGCTGACTGAGAACAAACGCAACATCGACCGTGTCCGGCAGGACGTCGGGATGGTGTTCCAGAACTTCAATCTTTATCCCCATCTGACAGTTCTGGATAACTGCACGTTGGCTCCGCGCTGGGTCAAAGGCATTGCGAAGGGCGAGGCGGAAGAGCTCGCCCTACATTATCTCGAGCGAGTGCGAATGCCGGACAAGGCTCATTCCTACCCAAGCCAGCTGTCTGGTGGACAGCAGCAGCGAGCCGCCATCGCCCGGTCCCTCTGCATGAACCCGAAGATCATGCTCTTCGATGAGCCCACCTCCGCTCTCGACCCTGAATTGGTGCGCGAGGTGCTCGAAACGATGACCCAGCTCGCGAGCGATGGGATGACCATGGTCTGCGTCACGCACGAGATGGGCTTCGCCCGGCAGGTCGCCGACCGCGTCATCTTCATGGATGCGGGTCGCATCGTAGAAACCGCTCCACCGCAGGAGTTCTTCAGCGCTCCGAAGGAGAGCCGAACCCGCGCTTTCCTCAGTCAAATTCTTCATTAGCCGCTGCGAAAATGTCCGTAGGGCAATCGCCTGCTGCGAGGAGAGACAATGCGACGAGTGGCCAACACTCGCTCCCCAGAACAGAAGCCAAGAGGACCCGATATGATGAATCACCTTCAACTGCTTCGGAACACGATTGCGTCGCTGGGCGTCGTTGTTACAGTCGCTGCTCAGGTTATGCCTGCGACGGCCCAGAGTCTCCCGCCCCTGCCTCAAGCCATCAAGGATGCGGGTGTGATCCGCATCGGTGTCAAGTGCGACTCGCCCCCATTCGGCTCTTCCGGCCCGGACGGCAAGCCGGTCGGCATCGAGGTCGACATGGCCAAGCAAATCGGCACCTTCGCCTTCGGCTCGCCCGACAAGGCGGAGCTGAGCTGCGTCGCTACTGATGCACGCATTCCCTCGCTCACTGGCAAGAAGATCGACCTAATCGCGGCGACGTTAGGCAAGACGCCCCCGCGCGAGCAGGTGATCGACTACTCCAACATCTACTACTGGGGCGGCAGCAACGTCGTCGTCCTGAAGGACAGTCCGGTTCAGAAGCTGGCCGATCTGAAAGGTAAGTCGATCCTGATCGTGAAGGGCGGCAACCAGATCAAGTGGCTGCGCGACAACATCCCCGACGTTCAGTTCGTTCAGCTCAACTCCGCCTCCGACAGCCTGCAAGCCCTGCTGCAGGGCCGCGCCGATGGCTATGTCGCCGACAGCACGACGGTCACGCTCTTGAGCGCCAACTATCCGAACCTGCGCATCATCAGGGAAGAGGTCGACGTCGGCATCAACGGCATCGGCATCCGCAAGAACGAGCCCGAACTCAAGGCTTTCGTGAACGCCGCGCTGAAGAAGATGCGGGACGAGAAGTTCTTCACCAAGTCGGTTCAGACGCACGTCCCAGATGAGGCTCTCCAGGCCCAGATGATCAGGTCCTTCGAGACCGATCCGCCGGCCACCAACTAAGCGGCCACATTCAGCGGGCCGGCGATGACCCCGATCACTGCCGGCCCAGCAACCCCGGAAGGGTACCCTTCCCTCTCTTGAAGGCGGACGGCGATGGACTTCACTTATATCCTCAGCGCTCTTCCAGATCTATTGTCCGGACTGAAGGTGACGCTGCTGGTCAGCGCCATCGCCATCCTGTTCTCCCTGGCACTCGGCGCAGCGGGCGCGGCGCTGCGCACCAGCGGTGTCAAGCCGGTCGAGTATGTCATTACTGGTTACGTCGAGTTCATCCGCGGCACGCCGTACCTCGTTCAGATCTTCTTCATCTTCTACGGTCTGCCCAGCCTCGGCCTGCGCTTCTCAGTTTTCTGGTCCGGCGTCATCGCGCTCACTGTTTGGGCGAGCGCCTTCCAGATCGAGAACTTCCGTGCCGGCCTCGCTGCCATCGGTCCCGGCATCCGCGATGCGTCTGCATCCCTCGGCCTTCGTCGCTGGCAGCATGCGCTCTTCGTCGTGCTGCCGCTTGCAACGCGTGCCGCCCTGCCCTCGTCGATGAACACGCTCGTCGCGACGGTGAAGAACTCCGCCTATCTGCAGGCGATCGGCCTGGTCGAGCTGACCTTCGTAGCCGTGGATCGCATCGCCTATGACTTCCGCGCGATAGAGATGTTCGCCTCGATATGCGTGATCTACCTACTTTGCGTCTTCACTCTCTCGGGGCTCGGCTACATGCTTGAGCGCCGTCTCAACCGACCGTTTGCTGGGAGGTAACCTGTGCTGCTCCTCGAGTTCCGGGCCTTCCTAATAGACGGCCTTATCAACACGCTGCTGCTGTCCCTGGCCATCATTGTTGGCGGCACCCTTTTCGCGGTCGTCTTCTCGGCGGGGCTGTCAGTCCGCTCGACCGTGCTGAGCCGCTTCGTCTATCTCCTGGTGGAATGCTTGCGGGACATCCCCCTGATGGTGACGGTGCTGCTCGTCTATTTCGTGCTGCCCAACATTGGGTTATCGCTCGATCCGTTCTGGTCGAGCACGCTCAGCGTCTCTATCTGGGGCGGGGCCAATGGCGCTCACATCATCCGCGGCGGACTCGCATCGGTGCCAAAGGGACAATGGGAATCGGCGCAGGCCTTCGGCTTGCGCGGCTGGAAGGGCCTCGTCCTCGTGATCGTGCCCCAGGCCATGCCGGTTATCCTGCCGCCTTACGTTAGCCTCGTGACGGGTCTGGTGCAGGCCAGTTCGCTCGGGGCGGTGATCGGGGTGAACGAGCTCTTTCGCTCTGGGCAGGTGCTGATCGAGCAGGCCACCCTGTCGCGTGGCGGCAGCCCGGCCTACCTCGTCTACGGCGCTATTCTGGTGGTCTACTTCGTCCTTTGCTGGCTCATCTCGCTCGGTGGGCGCCAACTCGAGAAGCGCTTCACGAGGCCCTACCGACGGGACACCGCGGCAGCGGCTCGGAAGACTGCCGAAACGTTCGTCCTGCCCGCGCCGGCACCGCTGGACGTCAGGACGTAATGGATGCCCCTAGAGAGGTGCGGACGCTACCTAAAAGGTTGGCGTTTTACACACTTGGTTCCTGACGAGCCGTGATGCCATTGCTTGGGCGGTGGGGAGCGTCCCTCCGACTTGCATCGGCTAGGATTTCACACCTAGAGCGTCGGACCGTTAACCGGACGCACCGTCGGCGGCCTCAGGATTGCTGAAGTGCAGAACTCATCGGTTCCGACTTCCCGTCCGACGCTCTAGCCGGGCACTGCACAACGGACCTCGCCCCGAGTTCATCGCCTGGCTGGACCGACTCATTCGTACGGCGCGGCTGACCTAACCTGAGAAGGCTTGTTTCGGACAGCCCGATTGCCGACGGTTCTAGGCCTGGACGCGCGAAAGCCGCCGATAACGGGAAGTAGTCGCCTTGTAGCATCCTGAAGCGCAGACGCTCGCTTCAGAAACAGCTGAAACCCAAGCACAGACTGGCTTTGGGGCCCCGTTTTGATGGCGTGCCGCCGCTCCAGGTACCACTACATTCGGGCGCGTGGTGCCTGTTATCAGGACACGCCCTCTTTCATGCGGCATGACCGGGAACACCAGTTATCATTCACGTCAGGGCTGCAGCGGATGAGGGTTATCGAACACCGCCTGCGCAGCTGAAGCGGTCGAAGGGTCAGCTTCAGCTCTGTGTCAGAGGGAACTCCGCTAGCAACCCGCTGGGTCCGCTTTGCGCCCATCTTAGCCGTTCCCGAAAGCCGACGTTCGTTCAGATCACGACGTTCGAACGATCACTTACGGAAGGGTGACAACCGAACCAGCGCTTTTGACCCAAAACAGACCGGATGTTCTTTGGTGCGATCCTCGGATGCACACAACATCTTTCCACAGAGCTTGCTCACGCATGGCCGGCCACCGGTTTCGGTCGATAGGGCTCCTCGAGTGCGGCAATGTCGTCCGGGCTCAAAGCGAGGCCAAGCGCAGTAACTGCGTCCTCGAACTGCTCCATCTTCGAGATCCCGACGATGGGTGCCGTGATCCCGGGGCGTGACGCGACCCAGGCATAAGCTACCTGAGCCATGGGACGGCCCAGGCGCTCGGCCACTGCGCGGGTTGCATCCACGATCGCAGCATCCTGGCCAGCGCTGTAAAAACCCGCAGCAACCTGGTCACTGCGGGAGCGCACGGTCGCGGTGGTCGAGCGCCCGCGGTCGCCGGCGAGGTGCCCGCGGGCAAGGGGGCTCCAGGGGATCACGCCGATGCCTTCGGACCGGCACAGGGGCAGCATCTCGCGCTCCTCCTCGCGGTAGAGAAGGTTGTAATGGTTTTGCATCGACGCGAACGGCGCCCACCCATGCCGGTGCTGTAGGCTGACCGCCTTCATGAACTGCCAGGCATACATCGAGGAGGCGCCGAGATAGCGGACCCGTCCGGAGCGCACCACGTCGTCGAGCGCGTCGAGCGTCTCCTCAAGGGGTGTCTCAGGATCGAAGCGGTGGATCTGGTAAAGGTCGATGTAGTCAGTCTGGAGCCGCTTCAGGCTGGCATCGACCGCCTCAAAAATGTGCTTGCGCGACAGGCCGCGATCGTTCGGATCGTCGCTCATCGGGCTGTAGAGCTCGGTCGCGATCACAGCCGTGTGACGCGGCACCCACTCCTTGAGAGCCCGGCCGACGATCTCCTCGCTTGCCCCGCGCGAATACATGTCAGCGGTATCGAAGGTGTTGATGCCGAGATCGAGCGCCTTGCGCAGGAGCGGGCGGCTCTTGTCCTCGCCAAGCACCCATTCGCTCCAGGAGGGATCGCCAAAGGTCATGCAACCCAACACGAGGCGCGACACCTTCAAGCCCCTGTGGCCCAGCCTCACATAATCCATGATCGTTCATCCTCTGTAGCCGGCTGCACAGGCTGCCGCATCCTGTGTGATGGTACAATAGCACTGTGCCCTTATCCTTGCAGGGCACGCACGGATAGGATGCATCAAGTTGAGGTATGATGCGGACTTGCGCGCACGGAATGGTGTGCTAGCGTTATGATACAGTGGGAGCGCGAATGTTCCTGATTGATCGCACCAGCATCGACAAGTCTCTGCCCGTGCCGGTGGGACAGCAGCTCTACGGGCTGCTCTCCTATGCGATCTCACACGGCGATATGCCTTATGGCGAACGGCTTCCGTCGGTCCGCGATCTCGCGAACGAGATCGGCCTCGCGCCGATGACGGTCAACAAGGCCTACCGGGATCTGCGCGAGGCGGGACTGATCGAGATCCGGCCTGGGCTCGGGGCATATGTTGCGCGCGATCCGCGTCGGCTCGTCGGCCAGTCGCCGGAAGTCGCCGAACTCCGACGTTACATCGACGAACTCGTCGGACACGCCATCGATCTCTCGATTCCGCTGGATGAGCTCCTGTCGATGATAAGTTCCCAGATGCAGGTGCGGCGTCTCCGCGTCGGCCTGCGGCTCATTTTCGTCGGGATCTTCGAGGGACCGGCACGCGACTACGTGGATGAGATCCGACCGTTTCTAGCAGGCGAAGACCAGGTCGAGGTCGTCACGGTCGATGCTCTGCGGTCCGATGCTGATCTGCGTCGGCGCTGCGTAAGTGCCGACGCGGTCCTCACCTTTGTGCACCGGCAGGCGGAAGTGGAGGGGATGCTCGCGGGCGCCCGGGTGTTCGCGCTGCGCTTCATCCCATCGGCGGCGACCCGTCGAGCGCTGGCAGGGCTGGATCCGCGGGACCGCATCGCCGCCGTGACCCGCTTTCAGGAATACATCGCCATCATGCGGCCGAGCATCCGGCAGTTCGCGCCGCACGTCTCGGACATCCAGGTGACGTGGTCGGACGCACCGGACCTCGGCGACGTTCTCAAGGGGCGGGACGTCGTCATCTACGCGACGGGCGCGGATTCAGTGGTGGCGCTTCTCGCGCCGGGCGTGCGGCATTTCGAGTATCGGCACTCGCCGGACCCAAGCGAGCTCGCCCGCCTACTTGTCCCCTTCTTCTCCACCCTACGATCGGAGCGCGCGGCAGCGCGGGCCGCATCCCCCTTCGATGTCCGGCGCCTTGGCGGCATACCCCCATCGTCCCCATCCAAAGACAACAGAGAACCACGTTCCAGCAGAGGACAATGACCATGCGCAAACAGCTCCTGCTCGCCACAACCTGCGTCGCCCTCGGCTTCATCTCCAGCCAGGCCATGGCCCAGAGCGGAACGGTCCGCGTCGGCCTCGACGTCGATGCGGGAACGCTCGACCCACGGCTTGCCCGCGACAGCTCCGCCTACAGGGTCACCGATCTCGTTTACGACGGCCTCGTGCGACTCTCCGCTGACCTGAAGCCCCAGCCGAACCTCGCCCAGAGCTGGGAGAACCCAGATCCCCTGACCTGGATCTTCAAGCTTCGGGAGGGTGTTACCTTCCACGACGGCTCGCCGCTCACCGCCGACGATGTCGTCTTCACCTACCAGACCATCCTGAAGCCGGAGACGAACGCCCCCCTGCGCGGACTGTTCTCACCAATCACGAAGGTCGAGGCGGTCGATGCGAAGACCGTGAAGTTCACGCTGAGCGCACCTTATTCTCCTCTCCTCAGCTATCTCGAAATGGGCATCGTTCCCAAGAAAGCCGTGGAGGGCGGGGCAGACCTTGCCACGAAGCCGATCGGCACCGGCCCCATGAAGCTCGCCCGCTGGGACCGCGGCAGCCGGATTGTCCTCGAAGCCAACCCGCAGTACTGGGGCGGCGCTCCCAAGCTCAAGGAGATGCAGCTCGTCATCATCGGCGACAACACGGCGCGCGCGCAGGCCTTCGAGGCGAAGGATCTCGATCTGATCCAGTCGCCCCTGTCGCCGCAGGACATCAAGCGTCTGCAGGGCAACGCTGCGTTCGGGAACGCGATCACGGCGGGTCTTGGCATCACCTACGTGAACTTCAATACGGCGGATCCGGCGGTGTCCGACCCGAAGGTGCGCCGCGTCATCGCCATGCTGATTGACCAGAAGTCCATCGTGGGCGACCTCTATCAGGGCGTCGACCAGGTCGCGACGTCGGTCCTCCTGCCGTCATCATGGGCCTATTCGGCCGAGGTGAAGCAGCCGACCTTCGATCAGGTCAGCGCCCAGAAGGCTCTCGACGATCTCGGCTGGAAGGACACGAACGGCGACGGGATCCGCGACAAGGGCGGTAAGAAGCTCACGGTCACAATCTCGACCCACAGCGAAGACCCGAACCGCGTACAGACGCTCGAGTTCATGCAGGCGATGTTCCAGCAGGCGGGCGTCGACGCCCAGATCAAGATTTCGGACTGGCCCTCGTTCTCGACCAACTACGTGCAGAAAAGCCAGCACCAGGTGGCTCTGCTCGGCTGGCTCAACATCGTCGATCCGGACCGGCTGATGTATAGCCAGTTCCTCACGAACGGCCCGCTCAACTGGGGCAAGTACTCCAATCCGGAGCTCGACAAGCTGCTCGAGGAGGGTCGGCAGGCGCTCGATCTGAACGCGCGCAAGGCCGCTTATCAGAAGGCGGCCGCGATCATCGCGCAGGACCTGCCGTATTATGTCGTCTCCTACCAGGGCTACCAGCTCTTCTACTCGAAGGCGCTGGGGACCCTGGAGGTGAATCCACGCGGCTATCTGCGGAACGTCCTGGCGGTCGAGAAGAAATGATCTTCAGGTCGTAGAGCCCATGCTGAACTACGTCGTCCGGCGACTGGCACTCTTCGTGCCGATGGCGGCGGGAATGGTGATCGTCACCTTCTCGCTGCTGCTCCTGATCCCCGGAGACCCGGCAGCGGTGCTGCTGGGGCTGGAGGCCTCGCCGGCCGACATCGCTCAGCTGCGGGCAACGCTGGGCCTCGATCAGCCCTGGTATATCCAGCTCGGACGCTACTTTGCCGGCCTACTGCAGGGCGACATGGGCCGCTCGATCTTCCAGAACCAAGCCGTGTCCGAGATCATCCTGGACCGGCTTGGTGCCACAGTCGAACTCGCGGTGACCGCTCTCCTGGTGGCCGTCGTCATCGGGGTGCCGCTCGGGGTCGTCGCTGCCATGCGGCAGGGCACCTGGGTCGATACGGCGGCCATGCTGCTAGCTCAGATTGGCGTGTCGATGCCAGTCTACTGGCTCGCCATCCTGCTCATGCTCGCCTTTGCAGTCCAGCTCGGCTGGCTGCCCTCCATCGGGCGCGGCGAGCCGATCCTGACCGCGATCGGGATGGCCTTCACCGGGCGGCCCGGCGTCCTCATCGAGTCCCTGTCTCACCTGATCCTCCCGTCGCTAGCCCTCGGGGTCAATTCGGCCGCCATCATCAGCCGTCTAGTGCGCACCGCCATGGTCGAGATCTTGCAGGAGGATTTCGTCCGGACCGCCTATGCGAAAGGCTTGCCGCGGTCCCGGGTGATGGTCCGCCATGCCCTTCGCAATGCGCTTCTGTCGGTGATCAGCGTCATAGGCTTGCGGTTCGGGATCATGCTCGGCGGCGCCGTTCTCACCGAGAGCATCTTCGGCTGGCCGGGCCTCGGGCAGCTTACCATCGCGGCGATCTCGCAGCGCGACCTGCCCCTGATCCAAGGGGTGGTGCTCACTTACGCCCTCATGTTTGCCCTCGTGAACCTCATCGTCGATCTCTCCTATGCTGTGATCGATCCTCGCGTGAGGCTCGCCTAGCTCATGCCCGTCTTCTCTCCATGAACGGCACTGCCGAAAACCCCCTTCGCACACACCTGCCCGCGACAACCATCAACGTCCGGGGCAATGGCTCGGACGCGGTCGTCTCGTGCAAGAGGCTTGTGTAGCGCCATGCGTCTCCCTCGTGCCCTCCGCAACACGTCGCTCGTCGTCGGTGGCCTGATCACGCTCGCCATCGTGTTCGCTGCGATCCTTGCGCCACTCCTCGCCACCCATGGCGTTGAACAAATGGACATGCGCCAGCGCTTCGCAGGCCCGTCGACTGCCCATTGGCTCGGAACCGACAACTTCGGCCGGGACCTGTGGACGCGGATGATCTTCGGAGCCCGTATCTCGTTGTCGATCGCGCTCCTCTCCGTCGGCGTGGCAGCGACGATCGGCAGCATCGTGGGCCTGGTCGCTGGCTATTTCGGGGGCTGGATTGACCTGCTGCTCATGCGCATCACCGACATCTTCCTGGGCTTTCCGGCACTGATACTCGCCCTCGCGATCGTCGCCGTGCTGGGGCCCGGCGTCGTCAACGTGTCGTTCGCGCTCATCGTCATCTTCTGGACGGAGTACGCGCGGGTCGTACGTGCGACGACGCTCGTGCTCCGCGAGCAGGCCTACGTCTCAGCCGCGCGGGCGCTCGGGGCATCGAACATGCGGATTCTGTTCCGCGAGATTCTGCCGAACGCGGCAGGGCCCATCATCGTCCTCGCGACGCTCGGCCTCGGCACCGCGATCCTGTCCGAGTCGGCCCTGAGCTTCCTCGGCTTCGGGGTGCCCCCGCCGCAACCGACTTGGGGATGGACGCTCGCCTACGGGACCCGGTTCATTCGCGGCGAGCCCTGGCTTTCGATCGTGGCCGGCCTCGCCATCATGCTCACCGTGCTCGGTTTCAACCTCCTGGGCGACGGATTGCGCGATATTCTCGACCCCCGCCAGCTTTCGCGCGGCGGCAAAGCCTCCCGAACCCCCACCCGCTGACCAGACAGAAGGGATCCCATCTCATGGCCAATTCCACGCGCATTCTTCGGCAACGGTTCTCGACTCACGCCGACGGAAGCGACGCCGCCCTCACGATGCACGAGATCATCGGCAGCGGCGACGGCCCGACGATCGGCATCAGCGGCGCCATCCACGGCAACGAACCCACGGGCACCGAGATCATCCTCGAACTCTACCGAATGCTGCAGAACATGCCGATCAAGGGGCGCCTTCTGCTCCTCCCCGTCGCCAACCCGCGGGCCTATGCGCAAAACCGCCGTTTCACGCCGATTGACGAGCTGAACCTCAATCGCGAGTTCCCGGGCGACCGCGGCGGTAACTACACCCAGCAGCTCGCTGCCGCGATCACCCGCGAGTTCCTTGAGGTGATCGACGTCCACCTCGATTTCCACTCCGGCACCGACCGCCCCACCGTGGACTACGTCTACATCTGGAACGACGAGGCGCTCTCCCGCTGCTTCGGCTCGACCGTGCTGTACCGGCCCGAGCAGAGCCGGGAGGGCACGACCTTCACAGGCACCACGAAGGTTGTCACGGTGGACCGGCGCAAGATTCCCGTGGTGGTCGTGGAGCTCGGAGGCGGCATCGTCCTCCAGAAGCCATATGTCGAGCGCGGCCTCGCGGGTCTGCTCAACATGCTGCGGCACCTCGGCGTCGTCGAGGGCGAGGTGGCGCCGCCGCCAAAGCAGACCGTGGTACGCGCCATCAAAACGATCCGGCCGACACAGGGTGGCCTTCTCGAAACCCTCGCGCCGCCACTCGGCGAGACCATCAAGGGCGGCGAGCTCCTCGGCCGCATTGTAAGCCCCTACACCTTCGAGACCTTGGAGGAGATCCCGACGCCCTACGACAATGGTATCATGATCTTGTCACATCTCGGCCGGAACGTCGTGGAGTCCGGAGACTATGCCTACATGGTGGGTGATCTCGCAGGTGCGGACGCGTAGGGCGGCCCGGTGTCCGTCCAGGATCTCCCGGGCAACGTGCCCCCTCCCACGCTGGAGGTGCGCGATCTCGACGTTTCCATCCGCGGCGAGGCGGCCTCGTTCCTCGTCGTGCGGAGCATGGCGTTCGAAGTCCGCTCGGGCGAGACGCTGGCGATCGTCGGCGAATCCGGCTGCGGCAAGTCGATGACAGCGCTGTCGCTCATGCGGCTCGAGCCTGCCGCGGCGGTGATTGAGGGTGGATCGATCCTGCTCGAGGGAACCGATCTGCGGGGGCTGCCGCAGTCGGAACTCGAGGATTGGCGCGGCAATCGGATCAGCATGATCTTCCAGGAGCCGCTCACCTCCCTGAACCCGGTCATGACGATCGGTGATCAAATTGCCGAGGGGGTCATGCAGCATCGCAAGGTCGACCGGCGAGCCGGGCGCCGACGTGCGATCGAGACGCTGAACCTGGTGCGTATGCCGGACCCCGAGCGAACGGCAGATCAGTATCCGCACCAGCTCTCGGGCGGCATGCGGCAGCGGGCGATGATCGCGCTCGCGGTTGCCTGCGAGCCCCTGGTGCTCGTGGCCGACGAGCCGACCACAGCCCTCGACGTGACCATCCAGGCGCAGATTCTCGGGGTGATCCGGGATCTGCAGCAGCGCCTCGGCACCGCGCTCGTGCTGATCACGCACGACCTCGGGGTCGTGGCCGAGATGGCCGACCAAGTGATCGTCATGTACGCCGGACGGCGGGTGGAAGTGGCAGCCGTCGAGGTCCTGTTCGACCGGCCGATCCATCCGTACACGCGGGCACTGATGAAGGCGGCGCCGCATCTCACCGACGTGAGCCATGCCAAGGAGCGCCTCGCTGAGATCCCGGGTACGGTGCCGCCACCTTGGGACATGCCGCGGGGCTGCGCCTTCGCGCCCCGGTGCCCGACGGCGAGCGAACGTTGTTTGACAGAGGAGCCTCCGCTCACCTTGAAGGAGGATGGCCATTGGGCAGCCTGCTGGGACCACGCCGATGACCGCTGATGCGTCGCCGCTTTTGGAGGTTCGCGACCTTGCTGTCCATTTCCCGATCAGGCGCGGCCTCCTGGGTCGTCAGGTCGGTAGCGTCCGCGCTGTAGACGGCGTGAGCTTCTCGATCGGTAAGGGAGAAACCCTGGGCCTCGTCGGCGAATCCGGTTGCGGCAAGTCCACGACCGGCCTCGCGCTCATGCGGCTCGTGACCCCTACGGCCGGGGCCGTGAGGCTGAACGGGCACGACGTGGCCAAACTCTCTGCACGCGAGCTCAAGGCTCATCGCCGGCGGATGCAAATCGTCTTTCAGGATCCGTACTCGTCCTTGAACCCGCGCCAGCGGGTGTCCGACATCGTCCGCGCGCCACTCGACATCCATGGGGTCGGTACGGCGCGAGAACGCAAGGCCGAGGTCGCCGATCTCATGGCCCGCGTGGGCCTGCGCCCCGACCAGGCCAACAACTTTCCCCATCAGTTTTCGGGCGGGCAGCGGCAGCGCATCGGGATCGCCCGCGCCCTCGCCGTCAAGCCCGAGTTGATCATCTGCGACGAGCCGGTTTCGGCGCTCGACGTCTCGGTGCAGGCGCAGATCCTCAATCTGCTCGTGGGCTTACAGCGCGACCTCGGCCTGTCCTACCTGTTCATCTCTCACGATCTCGGCGTCGTGAAGCACATCAGCGACCGCGTGGCAGTGATGTACCTCGGCCGAATCGTCGAGATCGCTCGCCGCGACCTCATCTTCACGAATCCGGGCCATCCCTACACGGAACTCCTTCTGCGCTCCGCGCCGCCTGCGCATCCGCGCGACCGCCGGCACTACTCGACAGCCGCGGAGGACGTGCCGAGCGCTACCCGCGTCCCAAGCGGATGCCCATTCCATCCCCGCTGCCCGCTCGCCACCGAGGTCTGCCGGGCCGAGATGCCGCCCCTCAACGCCCGGCCGGACGGGCGCCTCTTAGCCTGCCATCACCGCTGATCAATGGAGATCTCGTCCGTGCTTCTGCTGCGCAACGCAACGCTGATCGACTGTCTCACCTTCGAGGCGCGGCCCGGGTCTGAGCTGGAGTTTGGCCATTTCAGGCGGGGAAGCATGCGGCCTCGATGAGGCGGTTGAGCAGAGCACGAGGGATTTTCACCACGTCTCGGACCTGCTGGGACGTTTCAAAACTGGCGCCCCACAG
>JAESFL010000605.1_pt1 | contig 22321 bp, 24 predicted proteins | sample 9269401 | NCBI WGS metagenome assembly JAESFL01 (sample SAMN14506025, study PRJNA617098) | algae metagenome | isolation source: Gloeocapsa sp. UFS-A4-WI-NPMV-4B04 and co-occurring heterotrophs from desert... | place: USA: Utah | collected 2006-10-01 | reverse complement strand
CGCCGGGGCCTATGGGCGTGAAGTCTCCGACATTCTTGTTGAAGCGACCGTCGTGCAGCGTGACGGCAGCGTGGCGACATGGCCTGCGGAGCGGTTCGGCTATACCTACCGGCATAGCGAAACGCCCGAGGGTGCGGTAGTCGTGGAGGCCGTGTTTCAGGGCAGGCCAGGCGACCCGGCGGCGATCGGCGCCGAGATGGACCGGATCGCGGAGGAGCGGGAGGCAAGTCAGCCGCTGCGCAGCCGCACCGGCGGCTCGACCTTCAAAAATCCGCCCGGCACCAAGGCCTGGAAGGAGATCGACGCTGCCGGCTGCCGCGGTCTTCAGATTGGCGATGCCCAAGTCTCTGAAAAGCATTGCAACTTCCTTCTTAATTTGGGCAAAGCTACTTCTGCCGAAATCGAGGCGCTGGGGGAGGAAGTTCGGCGGCGCGTGCTCGAGAAAAGCGGTGTCAGGCTGGAATGGGAAATCCAGCGGGTGGGGGTCGATAAAGAGTGATGCGTACACTGCACGTTGCGGTTCTGATGGGAGGATGGTCGGCCGAACGCGAAGTGTCGCTTTCGAGCGGGGCGGGCGTTGCCGATGCGCTGGAAAGCCTCGGCCACCGCGTCAGCCGCGTCGATATGGACCGGAACGTGGCGCAGGTGCTTGCCGAGCTTCGCCCCGACGTCGTGTTCAATGCGCTCCACGGCACGCCGGGCGAGGACGGCGCCGTTCAAGGCATGATGGACCTGATGGACATCAGATACACCCATAGCGGCCTCACCACTTCGGTCCTGGCAATCGACAAGGAGCTTACCAAGCAGCAGCTCGTGCCCGCAGGTATCCGCATGCCCGAAGGGAAGATGGTCGAAAGCGAGCGACTCTTCGAGGCCGATCCGATGCCGCGGCCCTATGTGCTGAAGCCGGTGAATGAAGGTTCCTCGGTCGGCGTTGCGATCGTCACGGCCGAGGGCAATTACGGCAATCCGATCGCCCGCGAGGCCAAGGGCCCATGGCAGGAATTCGGCCGGCTGCTTGCCGAGCCCTTCATCAGGGGCCGTGAGCTCACCGTTGCGGTGCTTGGCGAGGAGGCGCTCGCCGTAACCGAGCTTCGCCCGAAGTCCGGCTTTTACGATTATGACGCGAAATATACGGATGGCCTTACCGAGCATGTCTGCCCCGCCGACGTGCCAGAAGACGTGCGCGACGCGTGTATGGCCATGGCCCTGAAGGCGCATCGGGTGCTCGGCTGCAAGGGCACGTCGCGATCGGATTTTCGTTGGGACGACGAGCGGGGAGTGGAGGGGCTTTACCTTCTCGAAGTGAATACCCAGCCGGGTATGACGCCGCTGAGCCTCGTTCCCGAGCAGGCGAAATATCGCGGCATGAGCTACGCTGCGCTCGTCCAGCGCATCGTCGAGGAGGCGTTATGAGTGCGAAGATAGCCCGCGGCTCCCAATCCCGGGCCAAGGGGAAGAGCCTTTCGCGCGGAGCGGCAAAGAAGGCGCCGCCGCCCAAGATGCTCGACGCCCTTCCGCTTCCTGCCGAGACGGTTCGACAAGTAAGCGGCTGGATACTCCTTTCGGTGCTGCTTGCCCTGGCAGTTGCCGTCGCTGCGGCCTTGCGGGTACCGCAGATGGTGGGCCTCATGGTCGGCGAAGCGGTGGGCGACGCCGGCTTCCGGGTGAAGCAGGTCGATCCGCGCGGGCTCGAGAAGATGGATGCGATGCAGGTCTACCAGATCGCGGCCGATCAGATGGACCAGGCGATGCCACTGGTCGATCTCGAAGGCACGCGCGAGCGGCTGCTCAAGTTCGGCTGGGTCAGCGACGCCCGCGTCTCGCGCCGCTGGCCGGACACTTTGGTGGTGGATATCGTCGAGCGGCGGCCGGCGGCAATCTGGCAGCACAACCAGCAGCTCACGCTTATCGACCGCGACGGAATCATCCTGGAGCCCGTGAAGCTCGACGCCATGCCGGACCTCCCGCTGGTGATCGGACCGGGGGCGAACCGGCATAGCGGCGAGCTCAGTCGACTGCTTGGCGCGGCTCCGGAATTGAAGCCGATGATGGAAGGGGCAACCTGGGTCGGCGGCAGGCGTTGGGACTTGCGCTTTCAATCGGGTGAGGTGCTTGCATTGCCGGAAGGGCAGGAATCCGCGCAAAAGGCGCTGGTGAAGTTCGCGCGGATGGACCGGATGACGCAGCTCCTGGGCCGCGGCTTTGCGCGCTTCGACATGCGCATTCCCGGCAAGTTCATCGTCCGCGTGTCGCGCACGCCCGGCAGCACCGTTCCGGACCTCGTTACCGAGGTTCCTTCGTCCGCCACTCCGGTTGACGCGCGGAAGACGATTTGAGCCGGAGATTGCCCGCCCCGCCGGCACGCAAGCTCGTGACCGCGCTCGACATCGGCTCGTCGAAAGTTTGCGCGCTGATCGCCGAGCCGATGGACAATGGCGACATCAAGATACTCGGCACCGGGCAGCGCGAAAGCCGCGGCGTCCGGCGCGGCTTCGTTTCCGACATGGAGCGGACCGAAGCGACCATCCGCGAGGCGGTGGAGCAAGCCGAGCGGATTGCGGGGATCAATGTCGATGATGCTTATGTCGGCTACTCGGCCGCAGGCCTCGCCAGCACCGTTGCCAGCGTCGAGGTCGAAATCGGCGGAGCCCGGGTCGAACAGGACGATATCGATCAATTGCTGGGCGTCGGCCGGCAGTCGATTGATCCGCAAGGCAAGATGATCCTCCACGCCATGCCGGCGCTGTACACGTTGGACGGGCTGCAGGGTGTCAAGAAACCGCTCGGCCTCCATGCCGACAAGCTGGCCGTCGACATCCACGTCGTGTCGGCCGAGCCATCCCCGATCCGCAACCTCGATCTCTGCGTCCGTTCGGCGCATCTCGGTGTGTCCGCGATCGTCGCCTCGCCGGTCGCGGCCGGAAAGGCCTGCCTCAGCGAGGAGGAGCGGGAGCTCGGCGTCGCCCTGGTGGAGCTTGGCGGCGGCGTCACCAATGTTTCCGTATTTGCCGGGGGGATGTTGCTGGGGCTGAAGTCGCTTCAGGTCGGCGGCATCGACATTACCGACGATATCGCCTCCGCATTCGGCACCCGCCGCACCGAGGCGGAGCGGATCAAATGCTTTTACGGATCCGCGACGACATCGCCCCGCGATAATCACGATATGATCGAGCTTGCCCCGATGGGCGGCGCCGAGGACGGGACCGAGGCCTCGCGCATCACCCGCGCGCAGCTCATCGCCGTGATCCGCCAGCGGCTCGAACATCTTACGGGCGAGATCGCGACGGCGCTGAAAGAGCTCGGCTTTTCCGGCCCGTTCGGCCGGCAGGTGGTGCTGACCGGTGGCGGATCCGAACTCAAGGGAGTGGCCGATTATGCGCAAGGCGTGCTCGGCCGCGCGGTGCGGATCGGCCGCCCCAAGATGCCGGGCCTGCCCGAAGCCCATAGCGGGCCTGCCTTTACGACGCTGGCGGGACTTGCGCAGTTCGCCGCGTCGAAAGAACTCGATCTCCGACAGCTTGGAAGCAGTGAAATGACCGTCCAGAAATCGGACGGAGGCAACATCGTGCAGCGCCTGATCGCGGCATTTCGGACTCAGTATTAAGAAAAATTACCGATAGGTTAACTTTTTGCTCGCGCAGCGGAATCGCGTCGTGCAAAAGAATCTGGAATGCGCAGCGTAACGCGCTTTGAGCACAGGGGAGAAACCGAATGAGCATCGATTTCATCCGGCCGGAAGTGGACGAACTTCGGCCCCGGATCAGCGTGATCGGCGTTGGCGGCGCCGGCGGGAACGCGGTCGCGAACATGATCAACAGCGATGTTCAGGGCGTTGACTTCATCGTCGCGAACACGGACGCGCAGGCATTGAATGCCAGCCAGGCCGATCGCCGTATCCAACTCGGCCTCAAGATCACGCAGGGCCTCGGCGCGGGCTCCCGGCCGGAAATCGGCAAGGCGGCCGCCGAAGAGACGATCGCAGACATCGAAAAGGCGCTGGAAGGCGCACATATGTGCTTCATCGCGGCCGGCATGGGCGGCGGCACGGGTACCGGCGCAGCGCCCGTCATCGCCAAGGCGGCGCGTGACAAGGGCATTCTCACCGTTGGCGTCGTCACCAAGCCGTTCAGCTTCGAAGGCAATCGCCGCGGACGCTCGGCCGATGCCGGCATCGACGAACTCCAGCAGCATGTCGACACTCTGATCGTCATTCCGAACCAGAATCTGTTCCGCATCGCCAATCCGAACACGACCTTCAAGGAAGCGTTCGCCATGGCCGACGAAGTGCTGCAGCAGGGGGTGCGCGGCATCACCGACCTGATGGTCATGCCGGGCCTCATCAACCTCGACTTCGCCGACGTCCGCTCGGTGATGGGTGAAATGGGCAAGGCGATGATGGGCACGGGCGAGGCCGTTGGCGACAATCGCGCGATCGAAGCCGCTGAAAAGGCGATTGCCAACCCATTGCTCGACGGCGTCAGCATGAAGGGCGCCAAGGGCGTCATCATCTCGATCACGGGCGGCGAGGATATGCGGCTGATGGAGGTCGACGAGGCCGCCAGTCACATCAAGGAGCTGGTCGACCCCGACGCGAACATCATCTGGGGTTCGGCCTTCAACAACGACCTGCAGGGCAAGATCCGCGTCTCCGTCGTCGCCACCGGCATCGACGCCGAAGCGGCGGCGATGCCGGCCGCTCCGGCCAAGGTGTTCACCTTCCCGACCTCCCGCACGACCGAGTTGCCGAAGGCGCCGAAACAGCAGGCGATTCCGCAACCGGCTCTTGAGCCCGCACCAATGCCGCAAATGGCCGAGGAGCCGGCTCCTGAGGCGGACGAGCTCGAGCTCAGCCAGGAAGCGTCCGCCGACGAGTTGGAACTGACGGATATGGCCGCCGATGATGGTGATGATGGCGAGCTGCTCCTTGGCGACGGCATGATGACCGACGACGGCGCGGACGAAGCGGCTCCCGAGGAAACGTCAGCCGGCAACCGGAGCTGGCTCACCGGTCAGGACAGCGCGCCGGCCGCGGCGAAGCGCGAGGGCACCTTGTTCGAGCGCATGTCCAACATCGCTCGAGGCGCGGCCAAGGCGCAGGTGGACGAGGAGCCGGCACCGAGCCGTGGTGCCCGCGATCCGCTCGACATCCCGCGCTTCCTCAATCGCCAGAACAACCAGTAACGGGCCTGTTCCCCTCCTGTGCGTGCGGGAGGGGAACAATCCCTTGGCTGCCACCGCTCGTCGGTCCGCCGCACCATTTTGGCTTGCAAAGCCGGGCGATACATTGCCGGTAAAGCTTGAATCGGGCTTATCTGAGCCATGGTTTCCATGAAAATGAAGACGTTGCGGCTGGGCCTCGCTTTGTTGGGAGCCGGAACGGCCCTTATGGCGGGGCCGGCATCGGCGCAGATTCAGCAGAACTTTTACCGTGAGGATGCCGGGACGGCGCTGACCCGGCACCTGCGCACGCTTTCTGAACAGCCGCGCAGCGTCAGCGCCTTGTTGGGAGCCGGCAAGGCGGCGCTGGAGTTGGGCGATCCGCAGGCGGCGCTTACCTTTTTCGCTCGGGCGGAGGAGATTGCGCCGCGCGACGGGCATGTCAAAGCCGGCATGGGCTCTGCCTTCGTCGCCATGGAGCAGCCGCGCACGGCGCTTCGTCTTTTCACGGAAGCCGCCGGTCTTGGCGTTGCCGAGCATGAGTTTGCGGGCGACCGCGGGCTCGTGCACGATCTCGCGGGTGATCCGCGGCGCGCCCAGGCCGATTACTCCTTGGCGCTAAGCCGCCGCGATGACGACGAGGTGCGCCGGCGTCTCGCTCTGTCTTTTGCAATCAGCGGCGAGCGCGACCGCGCTCTCGCCACCATCGACGCGCAGCTGCGGCGGCAAGACCGCGCCGCTTGGCGGACGCGTGCCTTCATCCTCGCGCTGGCCGGCGATGCGCAGGGCGCCACGCAGCTCGCCCAGTCCACCATGCCGATGCAGGCGGCCCAGCTTCAGCCCTTCTTCTCGAGGCTGCCCTCGCTGAACGCGGCGCAGCGAGCGATGGCGGTTCATTTCGGTCATTTTCCCGAGGGGGCGGGCACGGTTCCCGGCGCCGGCACCCAATATGCAGGCACCCAATATGCCGGCACCCAATATGCCGGCACCCAATATGCCGGCACCGCGCCTGCTAGCGGCACGGCCCGGTCGCAGCCCACCCAGGCAGGACGGCCCGATCCGCGCCAGGTGCCGCTCGCCACGCGGCAGGGCGAAACGACCCGATCGCGCCCCGCCACCGCGACCAATCCTTCCCGGCAAGGCGCACCCCGCGTTGCCGATCGCCTAGAGGCGGAACCGAGCCGGAGCGCCTTGGATTGGAGCGGAAGATATGGCCGGCCCCGCGCGGTGCGGCCGACGCGGGAAGCTGCACCGCAACCCCCGGCGAACAGTGGGGCGATGGCCGCCGCGCCGCGTGCGCAAGCACCTGCATCGGCACAGCCGGCGCTCCAGGCTCCTGCGTCTTCCGGCGGGGCAGGCTTGACCGGGCTTGCGCGGAACCTTCCCGCGGACGTTCGAGCTGCAACGCCGCGACCGGCTCCCTCTAGCCAGACCGCGCCGGTCCGGATGGCGGAAGCGAGGCCGGCCCCACCTGCCACTGCGCCGGCACTGACACAGCCTGTTCAATCGGCTCCGGCGGTTCCGCCTCCGGCCGCGGCATCGGTGCCATCGTCATTGCCGGCGGCTTCGCTGGCGCTCCCGCCGAGCCAGCCGGTGCAAGTGCCCCCACCGGCAGCGGCAACCCAAACTTCTCCGTCGGCATCGGCGATGGCCGCCGTTTCGGCCGCGCCTGTGCCCCAGCAGCCATCGCTACCCACGCAGCCCTCGTCGGCAATTGCTCCGGTCGCGTTGTCGTCAAGTCAGCCGGCCCAGCAGAATCTGGTTGCTGCGGCGCCGCAGCCGCCTGCGGCCAGTTCGCCGCCGCAGCCCCTGCCGAGCGCGCGCAGCTTTGCGGACATTGCCGCCGCCATCGCCTCCTTGCCCACCGATCCTGGCGGGGAAGCGGCGACGCCCGCGCCGCAGCCGCAGCGGCAAGTCCTTGCCCGGCTGGAACCGACGGCCGCGCCGCCAGCTTCGACCCTACGAGCCGAACCCAAGACCGAAGCCCCAAAAGCGCCCGCTGCGGCAAAGAGCAAGGCGGAAACTCCGAAGACGGCAAAGGAAAGTGCCGCCAAGGAAGCCGCTACTGACAAGGCGGGTACGAAGAAACCAAGTGCATCAAGCAAGGAAGCGACCGCCAAGAAGGTGCCGGCGGCGCCAAAGGAGGCGAGCCGCCATTGGGTCCAGATTGCCGGCGGCGCCAATGAAGCGGCAATGACGAGCGAGTTCAACCGGCTGAAGGGCAAGGCGCCGAAGCTGCTCGGTAGCCGGGTCGCCTGGACGACGCCGCTCCGCGCGACCAACCGGTTGCTGGTCGGGCCGTTCAAGACGCCGAAGGAAGCGCAGGATTTCGTGAACGAGCTTGCGAAGCTCGATCTATCCGCCTTCAGCTGGACCAGCCCGGCGGGCCAGGAGATTGCGAAGCTTTCCGCCAAGTGACGGCGCTCGCCACCTATGCCTCCGACCCCGCGGCCGGCCGCGGGCGGCTGCACCGCGGTTTCGAGGGGGAGATCCGGGGACCGCGCGACGCGTTTCAACGCGATCGGGACCGCATCATCCATTCGGTGCCGTTCCGGCGCCTGCGGCACAAGACGCAGGTCTTCGTCGCTCCCGATGGGGACCATTTCCGGGTGCGCCTCACCCACAGCCTTGAAGTCGCGCAGATCGGCCGGACGCTGGCCCGCGCTTTACGGCTGAACGAAGATCTGACGGAGGCGCTCTGCCTGGCGCACGATATCGGCCATCCGCCCTTCGGCCATTCAGGAGAGGATGCGCTGCAGGAGGCGATGGCGAATGCCGGCGGCTTCGATCATAACGCCCACACGCTGCGGCTCCTGACAAAGTTGGAAACGCCTTATCCCCGCCACAACGGCCTCAACCTGAGCTGGGAAACACTGGAGGGGCTCGCCAAGCATAACGGCCCGGTCGCCCAGGCGAGTTGGGCACTTGCCCAAGCCAATGCCGAGTTCCCGCTCGATCTGGGCACGTGGCCAAGTATCGAAGCGCAGATCGCCGCCATCTCCGATGATATCGCTTACGACAATCACGACATCGACGATGGGCTTCGGGCCGGACTGTTCGGGCTTGACGACCTCCTGCAGGTCTCATTCGTCGCGCGGCATTGGGACGCGGTGCGCCGCCGCTATCCAGATCTGGCGCAAGAGCGCCTCATCCCCGAGCTCATCCGCGACCAGATCGGCCGTATGGTCAATGACGTGCTGGACGAGACGCGGCGCCGAATTGACGCCGCCGGCATCGAGACAGCCGAAGACGCTCGCTATGCGGGTCGCGCGCTCGCCGGATTTTCGGAAGGGATGGCGGAAGAGGAACGGCAACTGAAGGCGTTCCTTTACGCCAAGATGTACCGATCGCCGCCGATCCTTGAAATTCAACGGGAAGCGAAGAAGCTGCTCGGGGGGCTGTTCGCGGCTTATCGGACGGATCCGGACCTGCTTCCGGACGCCTGGAAAGCGGCCGACGCGGACCCGGTTGCGCTCACCCGCCGCATCGGCGACTTCATCGCGGGCATGACCGATCGCTACGCGATCAACCGTTACCGCGAGATTGTCGGGCCGGTGGAACTTCCCGAAGGCTTCTGACTGGACCTCCGCGCGCGGCATCCGCTACAGCGCCGCCTTTCCGGATCGGACCGCAAGCCTTGAGCACCCTGTACGCCCGCTTTGCCGCGCACATCGATGACGTCCTCACCGCGCTCGAGGGGGAAGGGCAGCTCGCTCCCGGCATTCATCGTTCCGCTGTCGCGGTGGAGTCGCCACGCGATCCCGCGCACGGCGATCTGGCGACCAATGCAGCGATGGTGCTCGCCAAGCGCGCCGGCACCAATCCACGAGCGCTGGCCGGGCTGATTGCGCCCAAGCTCGCCGCGCTGGGTGAAGTGGAGAGCGCGGAGATTGCCGGACCCGGCTTCATCAACATCCGCTTGAAGCCCCATCTATGGCAGGAAGAGCTTCGTACCATCCTCTCCGCGGCTGGCGATTATGGCAGGTCCGCCATGGGCCGGGGGCAGCGCGTCAACGTCGAATATGTGTCGGCGAACCCCACCGGTCCCATGCACATGGGCCATTGCCGGGGCGCGGTCGTAGGAGATGCGCTCGCCAGCCTGCTCGAGCATGCCGGCTTCGCCGTCACGCGCGAATATTATGTCAACGATGCGGGCGCGCAGGTCGATACGCTCGCCCGCTCTGCGCACCTGCGCTACCGGGAGGCGCTTGGGGAAGCGATTGGAGATATTCCCGAAGGCCTGTATCCAGGCGATTATCTGAAGCCGGTCGGCGAAATGTTCGCTGCCGAATATGGCGACCTTTACGCTGCGGCTCCGGAGGACGAATGGCTGGCGCTTTTCCGACGCCGCACGGTCGAGCAGATGATCCAGCTCATCAAGTCCGATTTGGCGCTGCTCGGCATTCATCACGATCTTTTCGCTTCGGAAGCCGAGGTTCAGGCATCAGGCGCCGCTGACCGCGCCCTCCAGACCTTGCGCGAGAAGAGCCTCGTCTACCAGGGCCATCTGGAGGCGCCGAAAGGCGAGGCGGCAGAGGATTATGAGCCGGTCGAGCTCACTTTGTTCCGGTCCACCCGCTTCGGCGACGACCAGGACCGTCCGATGAAGAAATCGGACGGCAGCTGGACCTATTTCGGCGCGGACGCCGCCTATCACCTGAAAAAAGCGGAAGAGGCCGACGCGCTCATCAACATCTGGGGCGCAGATCATGCCGGCACGGTGAAGCGCATCCAGGCCGCGGTGACCGCGCTTACCGACGGCCGGGTCGAGCTCGACGTCAAGCTCGTCAACATGGTGCGCCTGTTTCGGGCCGGCGAGCCGATCAAGATGTCGAAGCGCGCGGGCAATTTCGTGACGCTCGCGGATGTGGTGCGCGAAGTCGGCAAGGACGTCGTCCGCTTCATGATGCTGACTCGCAGGAGCGACGCGCCGCTTGATTTCGACTTTGCCAAAGTGGTCGAAGCGTCCAAGGACAATCCGGTCTTCTACGTACAATATGCGCATGCCCGCATCTCGTCGCTGCACCGCAAAGCCAAGGCGGAAGGAGCGGATTTACCGGCCGAAGCGGAATTGACGCTGCTCGACGAGGATGAGCTCGGCCTCGTCAAACTGGCCGCTCAATATCCCCGCGTCGTCGAGGCTGCGGCTCAGGCCCACGAGCCTCATCGGATCGCATTCTATCTGGGTGATCTCGCCGGCGCATTCCACCAGCAGTGGAACAAGGGTAATGATGAGCCCTCGAAGCGTTTCTTATTGACACAAAATCCGGCGCTGACACGTGCGCGTCTGGAACTCGCTTCCGCAATCGGGCAAGTAATCCGTAACGGGCTCGGCATTATGGGGGTTGCCGCAGCGGAGGAGATGCAGTGATGACCGATGTTCGTGCGGACGATCCGGCCTTGGAAGACGAGGACCGGCTGCCTTGGCTGGAGGCCGTCGATGAGGACGAGCGTTCCGATGGTCCGGGCGCGGCCAAGCTCATCGCCTTCGTGATCATCGGCCTCGTCGCGATCGGTCTCATCGTCGGGGGCGTATTCTGGCTGGGCAACCGAGCCGGCGATACGGCTACCGCCGGAGCGGAGCCCGAAGTGATTGAGGCGCCGGCGGGCGACTATAAGGTGAAGCCTGACGATCCCGGCGGCATGAAGGTGGAAGGCGAGGGCGACACTGCTTTTGCCGCCAGCGAGGGCGCCGATCCCAAGGGGAACATCAACGTCGACGCTGTTCCCGAGGCTCCGGTGACGCAGGCGCCCAAGGCGCAGCCTGCACCGCCCCCGGTCGCTCCCGCGCCGGTTGCGGTGCCGAAGCGCACTCCGGCGCCGGCAGCGCCCGCTCCAGCAGCACCTGTTGCCGGGGGCGCAACCATCCAGCTTGGTGCCTTTTCCAGCCAGGCCGGCGCGAACAATGCTTGGAAGGCCCTGTCTGGCCGGTTCAAATATCTTGCGCCGCTGACGCACAGCGTCACCTCGACTGAGGCGGGGGGTAAGACGCTTTATCGCCTTCGGGCGAGCGGCCCGGGGGCCAGCGACCTGTGCGGTCGCCTCCGCGTTGCTGGCGAAAGCTGCGTCGTCGTCGACTGAACAAAAACACAGCGACAAGAAAATCGCGGGACGTTATCCATTGGCCTCAGTGGATAACGTCCCGAGGATGGAATGCAGCCGGCAATTTATGGATGTTCGGGCGAGCGGCTGACGGCCGACGAGCGTGATTTCTTCAGGGACGCCGATCCCGCCGGTCATATCCTGTTCCGCCGCAATTGCCGCGACAAGGATCAGGTCCGCGCGCTTACCGATGAGCTCCGCGCCATTCACGGCCGTGACGATGTTCCGATCCTGATCGATCAGGAAGGCGGCCGCGTCGCCCGGATGCAGCCGCCCGTGTGGCCGGCATTCCCGCCCGCGCAGCGCTTTTCGGACCTGTATCAGGTCGCTCCCATCAGCGGCATCGAAGCGGCGCGGGTCAACGCCCAGGCCATTGCCGTGGTGCTGAAGGAGTGCGGCATCAACGTGAATTGTCTTCCCTTGCTCGACGTCCGCCAAGCCGGCGCGCACGACATCATCGGCGATCGCGCCCTCGGCACGGAGCCGATGCAGGTCGCCTCGCTCGGCCGTGCGGTTCTCGACGGCATGCGTGAGGCGGGGGTGCTCGGCGTCGTCAAGCACATGCCCGGCCACGGCCGCTCGCGCAGCGACAGCCACCAGGAGCTTCCCGTCGTCTCCGCTTCGGCCGAGGAGCTGGAGCAGGACATCCAGCCGTTTCGCTCATTGCGTCAGGCGCCGATGGGAATGACGGCGCACATCGTTTACACCGCCTGGGATGCCGAGCGGTGCGGAAGCCTTTCGCCGATCGTCATTGGCGACATCATTCGCGGCCGTATTGGCTTCGAGGGTTTCCTGATGTCGGATGATCTCGGCATGCACGCCCTCAGCGGCGACTTCGCCGACCGCGCCCGCGGCGTCACCGAGGCAGGCTGCGACGCGGCGCTTCATTGTTCGGGCGTAATGGCCGAGATGGTCGCCGTTGCCGGTGCGCTTGGCGAGATGCCGGAACCTTCGCGCGACCGATTGCAACGGGCCATGGCCCTCGTGAAGAACGCGGGTGCGGGCTCGGCCGCTTACGAGGAACTGGCGGCGAAGCGGGATCAATTGCTCGCTTATGCCTGATCAATGATGTGTTGCCTGGCTTCCTGCCCCAGGCTTTTCCAGCTGGAAGCGATCAGGGTTCAAGCCCGGTAAGCCCTTCGCAACCACAGCCGAACGGCTTAAGCTACCGTTCGTGGAATCGGACGATTTCTTTGAAGATCAGCCCGCGGTCGCGGCCTCGGACCGGCTGACGCTTGATCTCGACGGCTGGGAAGGACCGCTCGACCTTCTGCTGACGCTCGCGCGGACGCAGAAGGTGGATCTTCGGGAGATCTCCATCCTGGCGCTGGTCGAGCAATATCTCGCCTTCATCCATGACGCCAAGAAGCTGAAGCTCGAGATCGCGGCCGATTATCTCGTGATGGCAGCCTGGCTTGCCTACCTGAAATCCTGCCTGCTGTTGCCCAAGGATCCGGAACAGGATCCGAGCCCGGAGGAACTGGCGCTGCGGCTGCAGCTTCGCCTGCAGCGTTTGAGCGCGATGCGCGAGGCCGGTGCGCGATTGCTGGGCCGGGACCGGCTCGGGCGCGATGTCTTTGTCCGCGGCGCGCCGGAAGGCCTGCGGGTGATCCGCAAGGCGGCGTGGCAGGCCGACCTGTATGACCTTATCGCCGCTTATGGCGCGATCCGCGCCCGCAACGAGCCTGCCGTCCACATCGTCGCGCGGCGGCCGGTGATGACGCTGGAGGAAGCGCTGCTCCGCGTCGAGCGCCTGCTCGGCATCACGGTGGAATGGTCGGAGCTTCATAGCTTCCTGCCCGAGACACAGGATGCGGGGTTCAGGAAATCGGCGCTCGCCTCGAGCTTCGTCGCCGCGCTCGAACTGGCGCGGAAGGGCAGGCTGGAGCTCGACCAGGAAGCCGCGTTCGCGCCCCTTTATATCCGCGCGGCATGAGCGAAGTTCCCGACGACGTCCGTGCCGTGGAGGCGACGCTCTTTGCGGCCGAAGAGCCGATGTCGGTCGATGAGATACGCGATTATGTCGGCATCCACGTCAATGTCGCCGAGGCGCTGGCGGCGCTTCAGGCCCGCTATGCCGGCCGCGGCGTCGAACTCGTGGAGCGGGGCAGGCGATGGCATTTCCAGACCGCTCCGGACCTGGCGCACCTGCTGCGCCGCGAGCGGGACGAGGCGAGGAAGCTGAGCCGCGCGGCGGTCGAAACGCTGGCGATCATCGGTTATCACGAACCCGTCAGCCGCGCCGAAATCGAGGCTATTCGAGGAGTCCAGATTTCCAAGGGAACGTTGGACGTGCTGATGGAAGCGGGATGGGTGCGGCCGGCGGGGCGGCGCGAAGTGCCGGGGCGCCCGCTGACCTATGCAACTACCGCCGGCTTTCTGGCCCATTTCGGCCTGCAAAGTCGCCGCGATCTGCCGGGGATCGACGATCTGAAGGCCGCGGGGCTGCTTGATCCGATCGACGCCGCGTTCGAACAATTAACCGGGGAGCAGCTAGAACTGGAAAGTGACGGCGAGGAGGACTAGATGTCTTTCAAGCTATTTGGAGAATTGTAATGGGTGGTTTCAGCCTCTGGCATTGGCTCATCGTCGGCGTGATCATCCTGCTCCTGTTCGGCAAGGGCCGCTTTTCCGACATGATGGGCGATGTCGCCAAGGGCCTCAAGAGCTTCAAGAAGGGCATGAGCGAGGATGACGAGGCGCCTGCTCCGCCAAAGCGTATTGAGGGCGACCGCACGGTCGATGCAGCCCCCGACCGTAGCCGTACCGTCGAGCCCATCGAGCGGCGCGAACTCTAAAACCGGCGCCTCCAGGGGCAGGGCGCATGTTTGATATCGCACCGACTGAGCTGTTGATCGTGGCTCTGGTCGCGCTTGTCGTGATCGGGCCCAAGGACCTGCCGGGTGTGATGCGGACGGTCGGCCACTGGGTCGGCCGCGCCCGCGGCATGGCGCGTCACTTCCGCTCCGGCATCGACACGATGATGCGCGAGGCGGAGCTCGAGGAGATGGAAAAGAAGTGGAAGGCGGAGAATGAGCGCATCATGCGCGAATTCCCGCAAACGGACGGCGCTGCGCCCCTGCCCGAAGCTTCCGCTCAGCCGCTGCTTGCCGAAACGCCTCCGGAGGCGCTGCCGACGTCCGCCGAGGATCGGCGCGAGTTGCCATGATCGAAGAAGAGATCGACGGCACGCGCGCGCCGCTGATGGAACATCTGATCGAATTGCGGCGGCGGCTCATCTGGTCGTTCCTGGCGCTCGGCGCCGCATTCGCGATCTGCTTCTATTTCGCCGACAAGATCTTCGCCTTCCTGGCCCAGCCGCTGGTCCGTGCCTTTCCGCCGGGTGAAGGGAAGCTCGTTTACACCAAGCTTTACGAGGCTTTTTTCGTGGAGGTGCGGGTGGCATTCTTCGCCGCCTTCTTTGTCGCCTTTCCGGTGATCGCCAACCAGATCTGGGCGTTCGTCGCGCCGGGCCTTTATTCAAAGGAAAAGAAGGCGTTCCTGCCCTTCCTCGTTGCCACGCCATTGTTGTTCACGCTTGGCGGAGCGCTGGCTTATTATGTGGTGATGCCGACGGCGTTCGAATTCTTCTTGAGCTTTCAAGGCAATTTGGGTGGCATCGAACAGGAGGCGCTGCCATCGATCGGGGAATATCTCAGCCTGGTCATGCACTTCATCCTGGCGTTCGGCATTGCTTTCCTGTTGCCGGTATTGCTGATGCTGCTCGAACGGGCCGGGATCGTGACTCGCGGCCAGCTTAAGAGCGGGCGGCGCTATGCGATCCTTGTCGCCTTCGTGATCGCGGCAGTGGCGACGCCGCCGGATGTTCTTTCCCAGTTCATGCTCGCCGTGCCACTGATCCTCCTGTATGAGTTGTCGCTTATCGCCATTTGGTTCACCGAGCGCCGTCGTGCGCGGGGAGCCGGCGCAGAAGTCGCCTGATGGCTGAGGCCGATCCGCACTTCATTGATCGGCACAATTCAATGCTGGCAATGAGGGAAGGGCCCGATTGGACCCTGCCCACGCCGCCGCGGCCGGGCTGCCGGGTCACGCCGCTGATCGAGGCTGCCGACATGTTCCCGACGCTGGAGCATCTCGTGCTCGATGCGACGAGCAGCGTCTGGCTTTCCTTTCGAGTGTTCGACCCGGAGACCGCGACCCGCTCCGACCGGGCGATCGAGTTGGGTCTCCTCGACTGGGCGAGCCTTATCCATCACGCCGTCGCCCGCGGCGTTGAGGTTCGTATTCTGCTTGCCGACTTCGAGCCGGTGCTGGCGGACTTCCTTCATGCCGGCTCCTGGCATACGTTTCGCCGCATCCGGGATATCGCGGAAAGCCTCCCGAAGGCCTCGCGCCAGCGTCTCCAACTGATCGTCATTCAGCATGAGGGCGAGATCGGCTGGTGCTGGCGTCAGCTGCTGCGGCCGTTTCTTCGCAGCCGCATCCGAAAGGTGGTCGAGCAGCTTCTTCGGCGCGGCAACAATGACGATGGCGGCTTCGACACACGCCCGGGCTTGTGGCGGCATCTCGCCTGGGAGAGGGACAAGCCGACGGCGTGGAAACCGGGCCCGCCGCCCCGACTGTGGCCCGCCACCTATCATCAGAAGTTCGTGGTCGTGGACGGTCGAAAGGCGATCATCGGCGGTCTGGATCTCGATGAGCGGCGCTGGGACGATCGCCGTCACCGGCAGCGGGCGAACCAGACCTGGCACGACATGTCCGCGCTGATCGAAGGACCGGCGGCCGAGGATGCCGCGCGCCATTTCGGGCGGCTTTGGAACCGTGAACTGCCGCGCTACCGCGATATCGTCGACGAATGGACAGGACCTTGTGGGCGGCAGCTGATGCTGGATCCGCTCACCGACATTCCGCTTGTTCCGCCGGTGCCGGAAGTCGGCGGCGGAACCGCGACGGTCCAGCTCGTCCGCACCCTCTCTCGCCGTTCGGACTCGCCGTTCGCGATCGGCCCGCGCCACGGCATACGTGAACTCAAGGCGGCGCACCGCAGCGTCATCCGCTCCGCGCGGCGCCTTCTTTACATCGAGGCGCAATTCTTCCGGTCGCAAAAAGCGGCTGATTGGATCGAGGAGGCGTTGGAGGCCAATCCCGCGCTCGAGGTCATCATCCTTATTGCCAACGTGCCCGAGGAAATCGCTTTCGAAGGACAGGGCGACAATCTGGCCCACCGGCATGGCGAGCATCTGCAGGCGCGGGCGCTGGGCCGGCTGCTCCGCCGGGCGGGTCCTCAGCGCATCGGCCTCTTCACGCTCGCAAAGCATGAGCGGGTGAAGCCGGACGAACGCAAATTCGAGCAAACCCGCGGCACTGCCTTTGGATCGGGAGTCATCCACATCCATTCGAAGTTGCTCATCGCCGACGACGATGTCTGCCTGCTGTCATCCGCGAATATCAACGGCCGCAGCTTCGAATGGGATACCGAACTCGGTTTCCTATGGCAGGAACGCGGGGACGCCATCGCCGAGTTCCGCCGGCGGCTCTGGTGGCAGCTTTTCGGCGGGTCGCTTCCGGATCAGCTTGACCTTGAGGGTTGGCGCGACGTCGCCCGGTTCAACAGCAGCGTGGAGCCGCACCATCGCAAGGGATTCGTGGTGCCCTATCAGCTCGGCCGCGCTCGTCGATTCGCTCGGCCTTATTGGTTCGTTCCGGACGATCTCGTCTGATCCGCGTGTTGACGGGCTTTCGCTTTCCAGCGATCAGCGGCGCATGCGAGACTTTTTCCGACGAATCGTGACGAAAAACCTCGACTATTCAACGCGCTATCACCTGAAGGCGCGGCTTCGGTCGCTGGATATCAAGTTCCTCGCGGCGCTCGTTGGGCTGATGATCGCGATTTTTCTGGTGCTGCGGTTTTACTGAGCAAATTCTCTGCCGATCCGCCGCTTCGGTAACCAGTTCGCAAGGCCGCGCTCCTAAATCTTCCGCAAAGCACAGGTGGGCGGGAGCGCGTGAAATGGCGGGTGTTACGATTTATCAGAGGGCGCAGCGGGACTTCGGGCTCGACCTTTCCGCGCGCGGCCATCACGTCGTCTATCGTGCCAACGAGAGCAACCGGTGCCCTGGCTGCGGGCGGGCCCAATGGTATGTGGGGCGGATGACGGCCGAATGCGGCTTTTGCGGAACGGCGGTTCCGCTCGCAGAATCGGAGTGGAGCGGCGCCGGCCGCGTCGAGACCCCGAGCCGCAAGCTGAGTCGGCAAGCCAGCTTGTCCGACGAAGCCGCTTGGGCGGAACGCCGGACGCATGAGCGGCTGACGACCGAAGGGCGGACGCTGCAGCTGCTGATCGACGGATCGCCGCACAGCTTCGCGATCCACAATATCTCCGCGGGAGGGCTGATGGGGGACGACCCGATCGGCTTGGCACCTCGATCGACGGTGCATGTCCGCTTCGAAGGGGGGATATTGGTGCCTGCCGTCGTCCGCTGGACGGAGGGTCCAATGACCGGGCTTGCCTTCAGCTCGCCCCTGCTGCTCGACACCAGCCTTCCCGGCTGATGCCGCCCGAGACTTCCTCCTCGTCGGATGGCATAGGATGGCATTCGATATGCTATGATCGACCTGATGTTCGGATCGTCAGGTGATCCCGATTGGCATTGATGACGCTAAGCAGCGGTATCGAAATCGCCGCCGCCGATCAGTGTTGGCCGGCAGAAGGCACCGGTTGAGACGCGGGCGCAATCGGTGCGGCCCAGCCGCAGCGGGGGCAATGATTATCCCTGAGTGCAGGGTGGATGCCCCACGGTTTGGCTTTCGAGCATCTGATGATCGCCATGGCGCTGCCCCCGCTGGAACTTAACTCAGTATATGTATAAATATGCACAGTGGTGCATATACTCAAGCTCCTTATGAAGCAGCTCCGATCGTGACCGACAGCCGCGCCCGCCGGCAGAAGGCCCTTGCGGATCTTCTCCGCGCCGAGGCGCTGGGTAGCCAGGACGACGTGACCGAGCGTCTGAAGGCGCAGGGCCACGATGTGACACAGGCGACGGTGTCGCGGGATTTGGTCCAGCTTGGGGCGGTAAAGGTGAAGCGAGGCGGCGCGCTCGCTTATGCCCTGCCTGAGCAGATCGGGAGCAGCGACTGGGCGGCCGCCCGCTTGCAGCGGATTTTCGCCGAATGGGTGCAGTCCGTGGAGGCCGCCGGCAATTTGCTCATCGTCAAAACGCCTCCCGGCTCCGCCCATTTGGTCGGGCTTGCCCTCGACCAGGCGCAGCTCGAGGAAGTCGCCGGCACGATCTGCGGCGACGATACTTTGTTCATCGCGCTTCGCGACGGGGTTGCGGCCGGAACCATGGCTGGCCGCTTCCGCTCCCTCGCAGGCGATCCGGAACTCACCTAGCTTTGGAGTAGCGCAACGTATCTCAGAGCCATGGAAGGGATTTCTTCACCAGAAGGAAGGAGAATAGGTCCTGGGGCTCCGCCGCTCCACGATGTATCAACTTGTTCAGGACCCGATGGAAGATCAGTCAGACCGCCGCCGCCCGCTCCTTGAGCGTACCGAAGTGATGCTGAGGGCAAGGCTCATCCGCGCAGGCGAGGCGGATCTCGACGTGCGCCTGCGCAATCTTTCACAAGCAGGCTTCATGGCCGAATGCCTCCTGCCGCTCCCGCCCGGGACGGAAGTGATTATCGGAATACCGGGTGTGGGCGAGGTGCCGGCACAAATCCGCTGGAACCACGGATTTCGACTGGGCGGCATCTTTCACTACGAGCTTGCCGCGCGCGAGCTGGGCCTGATCCATGCGGATGGCGAGGCTGAAATCATTGCCGATGCCGACGACGAGATGTACGACGCGGCCGAATAAGCCACTTCGCCGTTTCTAGCCTGCCGCGACGTGCTTCACGTCGGTGCCCGCCGTCTGCGCAAGATTGCTGTCGTGCCCGTGAGGCTGAGCGTGGCCGCCCGTGCGGAAATAATGGTCGTCCAGCCGTTCGATCAGCTTGTGCCCTTCCTCCCCGCCGATGATCCGGAGAAGGGCGTCGACCTTTGCTTCCAAACGGTCGTCATTTTCCTTGGAAGCGGGCGATCCGACGTAAAGAAGATAGGCTAGGCCGACGACCTGCCAGATGAGCTGGAGGAATTCGGACTGCCAATTCTCGAACGTGTCGCGGCTCATCTCCGTAAGATATTCGGATAATTGCGGTGTCTGGCCGTGCTGGGCGGCCTCGTTGGCGAACGCGTGCCAGCCGAAGAACCAGTGAAGGCCGAGCGAGACGAGGAAGAAGACGGCCGTCAGCCAGCCATAAGCATAACGTTTCATGCGAGCGTCTCCGCAAGTTGTTGCACATCCGAAACGCAAGATACTACCGGATTGATCCAGCCCCGATCAGCCGGTGCGCCGGGGCGGAGCCAGGCGGAGGTGCCAGATCTCGCCCCCGCGGGCGATGATGCCGCCGAGAGTGCCAGTGCCGCCGACCTCAAGCGTGCTGAGGAGGCCGTCCACGTCCTCGGTTCCGGCCCAAGTCGGGAGGAGGCCATGCTCCCGGCGAACTTCGCCGATGACGCGACTGAGAAGGCGGCGGCGGAGGGCGCGTGGCAGGTTGCAGGCATCGACGCGCCACTCGCCGCCTTGAGTGGTCACACGGTCTTCGGCGAGCTGATCGGTGGCCCAGGCCAGCGCTTCGTCGGCCTCGCCCAGCGCGGCAGCCGTACGGGCGAGGCGCTTCGCCTGAAATAGCGGGTTGTGGCGGAGGAACTCGCGCATGCCGGCACGATCGAAGCGCGGATCGCGGTTGGAGGGATCGTCGGCCGCTTCGATGCCGGCCTCGCCGACAATGTGGACGAGCTCGGCTTTGGTCCAGGCGAGCAGGGGCCGGACAATGAGGAGATCGCCATCACGGCGGGTAGGGCGAATCCCGGAAAGACCGCCGACCCCGGAGCCGCGCTGGAGCCGCATCAGCAAAGTTTCGGCCTGATCATCGGCATGGTGAGCGGTCGCCAGGCAGGAGGTGCCTTGCTGGGCAGCCCAGCCGGTGAGCGCCCCGTAACGGGCCGCGCGCGCCTCCCCTTGCAGGCCGGCGCGGCCGTCCGGCACCTCTATTTTCAGAATGCTATGCGGGCAGCCCAGACGATCGCAGATATGCTCGACGTGAAGCGCCTCAAGGGCGCTTTCCCGGCGCAGGCCGTGGTCAACGGTGGCGGCGATCACCCGGTCCGGAAAGGCTGCTGCCGCAAGCAACAACAGCGCGAGGCTGTCCGGCCCGCCGGACACGGCAACACCGAGCCGCTCCGGATCGCCGAGAAGCGCTGCGACGTCGCCGCGGAAGCGAGCGATTTGGTTGGGAGGAGGGCTGAGCGGGCGCATTCGAGGCAGCTTAGGCCAATCCGAAGGTAGGGGAAATCATCGGCGCCCTTCACCCCAATCTGGTAACGGGCCCGCAACTTTTGCAACGATCGACGGGAAGAGTAGTTTAGCGGGCTCCTGTTGCTGATGTAGGTTAGCTTATGACTGGTTTCGCTGCTCCCGAAGCCTTTCCGCTGCAATGTTCGCCGGATACACCCTGGGGTCTGCATCCGGCGGTGACCGAGAATGTCTGCCCCCGTTGCGGATGGGTCGCTCGCGGCCGGCCGGTCGCGGAAACGGAGTCGTTGTCGACCGGGTGAGGGCAGACATGTCGACCTTCTACATCCACGTCCATGGGCAGAATTTTGAAGGCATCGACCTTGTCGGCCGCGACTTCGCCGATACTCAGGCAGCCCGCGCCGAAGCGATGCGGGCCGGTCGCGAGCTGCTCGCTAAACGGGTGATGCACGGCAAGGTGCCGCCGGAGGAATGGATCGAGGTTGAGGATGCCGATCACCGGCCGGTGATGACCTCGCCGCTTTCGCAAGTCACGCGTTGAGCCGCTGCGGGCTCGGCCGACGGTTTTGGGAGGGGTCGCTTGATGCCTCCGCCGGAGAAGACGAAAATCGCCGAAAGATGCTATTTTCCCCCGTCGGCCTCGTCGCACTCATCACGGTGGCGCCGGATCATTGCCTCAGCTTCGTCCACGAGGCGTTTGCTGTTCGAGATGCTGGTGCGCAGGGCCTGCTGGTTCTCTTCCATCTCGGCAGCTTGACGGTCCCGCCGGGCGGTGCGGGCTTGCTTATCAGGGATAGGGAATTCCTCTCCCCCGCTTCAACCATCCTGACCTTTGATTGATCCGCATCAATCGATCGAGCCGACTTTGTTGCCGGCTTGCCAGACCTCGCAGACCGGGCAATCCTCGTCGCCCGCAGCAGCCTCGATGGCTTGCCGGTCGTTGCTCGCAAGCACATCCTTGCGTTTGACGATCACGCCGCCTTTCTTGGCAAGCTTGTTGACCCGGTAATGTTTCATCCCGCCCCTCCCACACCGCATCAAATGCATTAACATGTTTCGCAGCGCAAGTGAGTGTCGCGCCGGCCGCTTAGCGGGGCAATCCTTCCTTTGGAAATTGGCCCGGTGCACCACGGCTGAACCCCTCCAGCCGATCGTCTGCGACGGACGAGGCGTTCCAATCTGACCGACGCGGAGGGCCGACCCTCATTAAGGGAATTCAAACCTCGCTCTGACAAGGTCCCAACAAGCGCTTGGGGGGATTCACGAATGCTGCGCGTGCGGAAAGAGGATCTGCGGCTCGGGATGTTCATCCAGTCGCTCGAAGGGTCGTGGTTCGATCATCCGTTCTGGAAGTCCAAATTCCTGCTTACCGAGGATGAGGATCTTCGCGCATTGCAAAGCAGCGATGTCGAGGGTGTTTGGGTCGATGAGGTGAAGAGTCTCGCACCCGCCATCGCTCATCTGGTAGCGCCGGCTGCTTCGCCGCGATCAAGTCTGCTGGAGGAGCTTTCTCCCGCGGCTCCGGTAAAGATCGCGCCGAAGCCGCGGCGGGTTGCGCGCGCCAATGAATATCATGCCGCGCAACGAGTACTGGAAGACTGCAAGACCGCAGTGGGGGAGCTTTTCGCGCAAGTCCAAAGCGGAAACACCGCCGCCATCGATGAAGCCGCACCCGTCGTCAGCGACATCGCCGCCTCCGTGGAGCGCAACCCGGACGCGCTGATCACGCTGACCCGCG